>Ga0247803_1001340_pt1 | contig 12931 bp, 12 predicted proteins | sample UWRJL014104B1_FD_180928 | JGI IMG/M metagenome (GOLD analysis project Ga0247803, IMG submission 180928) | Plant litter microbial communities from Arlington Agricultural Research Station in Wisconsin, United States - UWRJ-L014-104B-1 | ecosystem: Environmental > Terrestrial > Plant litter >...
TTTCCTTCTCACGCTCGCGAACCTGCTCATCCCGATCGCGATTCTGGTATTCGCGACGGGGTTCTTCCCGTATAAGCCTTTTATGCCGGGGCTGGCAGAGTATGGGGAGTTGGGATGGGAGGATCGCATAGGGTGGGAGAAAGGCGGTGACGGGAAGAGTGTGAGTGTGCCTGAAGCGCCGTTTGAGCGGCTGGTGTTCATGGTTGTGGATGCGTTGAGGAGTGATTTCGTGTATGGAGAAGAGAGTGGGATGGAGTTCGTCCAGAGGTATGATGAGCCTTCCGTTCAGAGGAGAAGACTGCTAACAACCAGACAGTCTGATTCGAGACGGCGCCGCCCTTCCCTTCACAGCACACGCCACATCCCCCACCATCACCATGCCCCGCGTCAAAGCCATGACATCTGGCTCCATACCCTCCTTCCTCGACGTCATCCTGAACTTCGCCGAATCAGACACCTCCTCCACACTCGCGACGCAAGACACCTGGCTTGCGCAGCTTAATGCGAAAGAGGACGGCAAGCTGGTCATGTACGGCGATGATACGTGGTTGAAACTCTTCCCAGACTTTTTTGTTCGCGCGGATGGGACAACTAGCTTTTTCGTTTCGGTCAGTAGATGCCATTGTCCTGAGAGGGTAGATAGCGTAATGAGATCGTATGTTGATGTTATGTGCAGGACTTTACCGAGGTGGATAATAATGTGACGAGGCATGTTCCTGAGGAGTTGGGAAATGCTGATTGGAATGCGATGATACTGCATTATCTGGGGTTGGATCATATCGGGCATAAGGCTGGTCCTAAGAGGTTGTGCTTGCACTGATTCATCGACGAAATCTGGACGCTAACAACGAGCAGCCCCAACATGATCCCCAAGCAAAAGGAAATGGATGAGATCGTTCGCCAGATCTACACCGCTATCGACACGCAAGATCACCTCGCCAACACGCTCTTCGTCCTCTGCGGCGACCATGGCATGAACGAGGGTGGGAATCATGGCGGTTCGGCACCTGGCGAGACGTCTCCGGCTCTAGTGTTCATGTCGCCGAAGCTTAGAAAAGTCACGCAATTCACGAATCGGACTAGTCCAATTAAGTCGGAGGGAGGTGAATTCGAATACTATCGCATGGTGGAGCAGAGTGACATAGCCCCGACCCTGGCCGGTTTGATGGGATTCCCTGTGCCGAGGAACAACTTGGGCGTGTTCATACATGAGATGCTGGGGTTCTGGGATGATGGTGAGTGTGCCGTATATACTGGGCGAGACGTGGAAGCTAATATGAGTAGGGCGCGATCGCATTCAGCTGCTCCTAAGGAATGCAAGGCAGATGAAGAAAATTGTCGAAGCGACGTATCCGACCTTGGATTTTGGAGACGAGCTGCGGGATATTGATGAGGAGTGTTCCTCGCCCAAGGTACGTGTTTTCGTTTGACGAAGACAGACCGAAGCACTGACGCGCCTTAGTCCGATGGCCAGAAGTTGGCTTGCAAATGGCAAGGCGTTGTCGGCATGATGTCCACTATCGCCTCGATCCATCCTAAGATGAGGATAGACCAACTTTACTGGGTAAGCAGCTACGTCCCCTAACCCCAGCATTTTTTTCTAACCACATTGAATCAGTTCATGCAATTCGCTCAAGACACCATGTCCAGCACCGCATCCAACTACGACGTGCCCCGCCTCGTCCTCGGCACAAGTCTCGCCTTCCTCTCGGTCATCTTAACCTTCTTTACGCTCCCCGCTTTCCGCCCAATCACACCACAAGGTATCGCTTATACCCTCGTCCTTATTCTCTACAGCGTCCTCATGTTCGCGTCGTCCTATGTCGAAGAGGAGCACAATTTTTGGTACTGGGCTACCTCGGCATGGTTCTTCTACCTCTTCGTTTCCTCCTCGCGCAAAGAGTGGTACCGCAAATTTCTTCTTCACCCAGCTATCATGCTAGGGATCCTGCACCGCGTGATCAGGCGATGGAATCAGACCGGTCAAAAGTTCGCAGGCGCAGATGATATCGTGCACTCGCAGCTCCTACATGGCTCAAACTCCATCATCCTGTGGAGTCTCATCGGCGCTACGTATCTCGACCTCACTCTCCGGCTTTCCCGACACGTTGCGCGCTCCATTGCTACATTCGAGGGAGCCAGTGGCGCTAGCTTTGCTGAGGCGTCCGATGCGAATCGCGTGATGGCTTCGCTTGCAGTGTTACCGCTAGGTGGTACGGCATTCGTGTTCAAATTGGCTTTCACGGCGAAGGATGCGCCGGAGTTGACGCAGGGAATCAGTATTGGGATAATTGATTGGGTTAGTGGGTTAGGTCTCGTGGGTATTGCGCGGATGGTTTTTGGTGGTCTTGCATTGAGCGCGTTCTGGATTGGAATTGCGGAGTGGAAGAGGGCTAGAGGCAAGAAAAGGGGGTCCAGTAATGGCGGTAAGTGTTGTTTGACTTCATGTCTAGGTGGCAATGGTTGGCTGACTTACTTTGCAGATTATGCAGTTGCGTTGTTTGATCTGATTTCGCTATTTCTTATCACGCAGACAAGGGCACAGAATATTCCGCTTTTCCTGCTCTTCCGGCTGCAGTTCTTTTTCCTCTGTAAGTCATCCTTGCCTTGTATTTCTCGTTTCACGAACTAACAACCTCACTCTCTAGCCCTGCTCGACCTCCCCCCAACCGCCACAACAGTCACCACCCTCCTCTTATCCCAAACCTCCTTCTTCGCCCTCGGAAACTCAAACGCAATATCCTCCATTGACCTCTCCAACTCATACAACGGCATCGCTTCATATAACGTGCTCGCCGTCGGAGCCCTCGTCTTCCTCTCCAACTGGGCCGGCCCCATCTACTTCACGCTCGTCGGCACGCTTCTCCTTGGTGGCCACGGCCAAACACGTCGCCACATTGCCGTCAACGAAGTCGATAGTAGAGACTGGATACAGAAGGAACATGAGCATGTTGAGAGGTTAGCTAAGCAGGAAGGAGAAAAGGAGGAGAGAAGGGCAGGCTGGGAGGTTTGGAGGAGGCATACAGGGTTGCTCACGTTATGGGTGGGGACGGCTACGGGAGCTGGGATGGTGGCTTGTGCGGTTCTAAGAAGCCATCTGTTCGTTTGGACGGTGTTTAGTCCCAAGTTCTTGTTTGGGGCGGCTTGGGCGGTTGCTTGGTGGTTGGGTGTTGGGGTGGGGGTTAGTGCGGGGATTTGGGGAGTGGGGATGTGGTAGGTTTGGTACCGTGATGAGATGAGGGTATGGGGAAACAGGTAGATAAGATGGAAGATAGAGAATGGGCTTGTGTTTATTCGCGTTGCTGAAGGCCGTACATAGGCTGCGTTGTGGTTGCATCACAGAGTAGTCGCCAGGTTGAGACGACATGTGCTGGGAAAAGGCTATCAAAATAACATAGAACATGGTCGCAAAATCGGAGGTGCTGAGGCACTTGTGAGCAAGTACGAAGGAGGAAGGAAGATCCCTACCGTTGTCGGGATATGTACTTGTATGACCTGACCTTAATATAAGACCCTGCTTTTAAATAAGGCCCTGCTTTTGATGTAAGAGCTGACGTCCTAGTGAGCGATGACCTAGGACAACGTTGGTTCAACTACACTAACCACGTGTATAATCTAAGAAACTGGTCACGAACGTTCCATACCTCTCACTATGATATAATAACAAGCTTCAGCTTCCGAGATCGAGATCGAATGGCCAATTGCATTGACGCTCGTCTATACGATGGTGAGCGGGAGAACAAGAGGCGCGTCGTGGGACTAGGATGGGGGAGGGTACGGTCACCTAGATCTATTCGTCAAGCTCACGTCCCGCCCTCACCAAAGATTTCTCCTCCGCAAGGACCACTACGACTATCCCGGCACCGTCCAACGAGACAAGAATGCTCTCCGGCAGTTCTGCACCTGGCTTGAGCGCCACAGGTACGAGCAGGTGTCTGACATGGCGCGCTTCAGTAAAGATCGCGTCGGAGATGTACGGCAGGATTGGAATACGCTGTTTATGGTTGCCACTGGTCGTAATCATGCGGTGGTTGGAGATGACGGAGAGATTTCAGGGTCCTTTTTCAACGGACTGTGGCCTGATTCCCTCACGGGGGGTCCGAGTGGAGGAATCTGCTTATTGGAGCCATTCATGGTCCCAAGAATCCGCTGCTTGCATAGGGAAGATCTTGGCTGGTGTTAGCTGAGGTAATATTGTGAGCTGAGACTGGGAATGATGATTGGAACGTTGACAGTCCCTACTTGGCTGTCGCCGATTCTTCCTCTTCTTTATCACAGATGCTCGAATGAGCTGATGCGATCTAGTCACAGCGTTTGTGAACTTTTATTCGTCGTACCTATTCCCGTCACTATAACAACACTTCTAACGATTTCCATCGATGTCTGTTCCTTTCTGAGACTTCACGCTTTCGGACTGTTTTTAAATATCGCAGTCTCAAAACGTAAGACTAATCCTCACGTCCGCCCCACGACAAACAAAAAATCAAGGCAAAGCAAAACACACTCACCAAGAATTCACCGCCGAACCCATTTAAGCAAGCTCGCAAGTCTCAAACATTGCACCACTTTAATAATATCTACGCATTCATCCGTTCCAGTCTCGCCTAGACCGCATCATAACTACTGAGACATCACTGCTAACACTATGCTAGCAAGCTCGAATGTCTGAAACAGCGTGACTCTGGGACAGTCTTCCCGCATCTAGACTATTCCAGTCTCACCCAAGGCAAACACACCAAGCGGGCCATCGCATTATTTAAAGCTAGTTGTACTCCGAGATATAGAACTAGCAGCGAGCCAGATATTTCTCGACACTGCGGGTTTCGCAGCGTGTACAGACACCCTTCAAGCCTGATAACAATCAATCCCATCAAAGTGGCCACCATGGCCGCAACAACGTCTCCGCAAGCCGTGGCACGACACCCATCTAAGTCCAACTCCACCTCCGCCTCTATCCCCAACCCAATCAACCTGAACCCTATCATCAAGATCTCCGGAATTAAGGTCCCCGGTATCACGACTCCGGACATAAATCTCTACTACAACCCACCAGAAACTATACAAGCCAATCCCGGCGTTACCGCCGCGCAGACCGAAAATTGGAGAGACAAACTGAACTCCCTCGCTCTGCAGGATCTACCGGAGCTATCGACTATTGCCGCCACACTGGAGGCGCTCAACGAGATCAAACACAGTGTCCGAGTTATGGACAAGAAGTGTTGCTGGGCCCGACTATGGCCCGATCCGAGAACTTACGACCGGGAGGCTATGCTTGCTGAAGTTGAGATGTTCCGCAGTTTAGTCGCCCCTTTGTCGCCGGTGGCTAAAGCTTGTATCACTGCAGTGGAAGCCTACATCACTGCGCTGGACGACATCCTATCGCAAACTATGAGCGCGCATATGAAGGCGGTGAAGAAAGCCAAAGCAGTTCAAGCGGGGGAAGCCTATTTCCCAGCGACCTGCACGATGGCGACGCTCTGCCACCTCACTGCCGCTAGACTGCACGCTGCCGCTGAGCAAATCTTGGAGGCGTTGAGGCGCCACGTTGTTCTGAAACATTGGCGAAAAGACAGGATGTATACGCTTTACAAGACAGTGGAGAATTTGCTTAAATGGGAGGATGTCCAGCAGTCTCAGACAGTGATACGATATTTTCCGGCACTACTTCAGGGTGGAGAAGCAAGGATGTTGTTGTGTGAGGGAGGAGAGGCGGGAGAAGAGGTCGGTGAAGAGACAGGTGGTGAGGAGGAGGTAGATCTAGAGCGAGAGGCGAAAGGAATCTCAAAAGTGGATGCGAGAACTGGTGTGGTTGCGCGTGGAAATTCGATCTAGTGGAAGACTGTTCGTGGATTGGAACTAGCTTGAGTTCATGGTACGGAGTCTGTACAGACTATCGATTGGAGTATTGTCGCATGCAGTATTGGAACACGGGCTGCCTGATCGTGCTGATCGCGACGCAAATTGGGTTCTGGGTAGAGACATGCATTTAGATCATTGAAATTCGGGTGTTACTTCATGCTTACACGCAAGATTTGTCATGATATGGAGTATCTATTGAGCTACTTGTCCCCGAGTGAGTCCAGCACCCATGCGCAGCAGAGAAAGGTTCAGCTGGACTTGTTTGGTAATCATGTAAATCATATTATACATTGAAGGCTTTTAATATACGACCGACAACGAAACCGGGGTATCTATACTCATCTGTCAACGCCGTAAAAAGACCTACAATAAGATATGCGATACTCCTCAGTCCTTCGATTCGAGACCGAACTCATCCTGCACCTCTACAATTCTCACACCGCGCTGATCAGCGATAAGCCCCATCAAACCCTGTCCGACATCCTTGATCTCATTGTACTCATGAAGAAGCTTGATATGGCCTTGAACGAGCTTGTTCGCTGCAGCTGTAATTTCTGCGTCCGTGGGCTCGCTGTCGGAGGTTTCCGATGCGTTGTCTGCAGGCTCGCGCTCAGCAACGAGGTTTTGGATGTTTGGTAGTGCTGCGAGTGATGCGACGAGGGCCGCTCGTTGCGCTTTCAGTTCGGCGAGAGTGATTTCTTGTAGCGTTTTGGCGGCCGGCTCGTGTTCGACGGTGGATGCTGGCAGTTGCGTTGATTGACGCTCAGGCTCGACCAGGTGTACGGAATTATGGGTATGATCACTCTCTGTATCCGTGCTGTCAAGGGGTTCGCGGCTCCGTACATCCACGGAGGATCCAATGTGATGATTGGGTTTCTTATTTGTAGGCTCTAGCTCTGGTCGGATCTCTGAGAGTAAACTGTGCGAGGCAGTAGCAGCCGTGAGATGGGAAGGGTGTCGTAGGTCTTCTTGCGTATTGGCCTTCTTCAGCGCAGTATCAACATCCATATCAACAGTACTTGTCATCTCCGTACCAGCGCCGACTTTTTCGTTCGCTGATGGAGGTTTGTCAGGGTCCGCCTCCAACGTGGAGCCTGCCTCGATTGGGTCCGGTCCGGGGAGTGATTCAAGCCGCAGTTCGCTCTCCTCGGACGATTTGCTCTCTCGAGTAGGCGGTATAGTAGCGTTCTCTTGCAGCTCTGAGCTCGAACCTAACAGCACAGGCTCAACGCTTGTAGAAACAGGGGTGTGGAATGACGGTGCGTTGGCTGCGTATTCTGGTACGTGAGATGCTGGAATAGAGTATGCGCTAAGAAGTGCCGGATCGTTCCGTAGTATCTGGGCAGTCGTCTGTGCGTCGTTCTCCACCCTTGTCTCCAAGTTGTCGGTTTCAGTTTTGTCCTCTTGCGGCTGCGCAAGCTGAGAGATCTCGGGTACTTGCTGCGAACTATTAAGCATCTGTATGATGATTAGCATACATGTCATACGGGTGTGAATCGACGTACGTGAACGTGCAAAGGACTCCTGCTAGATTCGCCATCAGGGAATGCTCCGCACACTAACAAGTCCTCGTTGCCGGACGAATCGTTTCTTGAACATGTGTCTTGACTTGTCACCGAGTTACGCTGCATGTCGCGTGCATCTTCTTCGTTTGTCTGCTCGATGGTCGGAATTTGCTGATTTGACGGGTCGAGAACATATGGGTGAGACACGACGGAGTTCTCTTGCTCGATAGTAACTCCAACCTCACCTTCCTCCGATCGCAGACGTTCTTCGCCACCCGCCGGATTCACTTCCTGTGTGTTGGTCGGGCAGTCGCCGCGCTCAGGCTCCGACAGCGGAGACACATACTGTTCGATAGGTGCTGCATTGGTATGTGATATTCCATCCTCGACGTTCTGTGGCAATGTTGACGTCTGCGCAGGAGAGTGCTCATGAGATTGGCCGCTATTGACACTGTGTGCTTCCTGCGCGGGCGTGTTAGATTGCAGGTTAGCTGATTGTATATGGTTTGATGACGCAGTAGCTAAAAGAGCGTTTTGATGATCGCAGCTCAAGCGTTCACTGCGGCTTATGACTGCAGTCAAAGGATTTCTGGTAGAAGCTTGGTGAGTAGACCCGACCTCTTGCAGCGCGTCATGGGGTGGCTCACGCGCCGCGATGACAGGACCGTCACCAGCGCCGTCGGAGGCTACTTGGGGCGACGAAGTGAACGGCTCGCCTTCAGAATCGGGGATCTCTGTAACGGCCATGGTGGTGAGTGACGCGAGGCAAGAATAGTGGTGACATGCAGCTACGGGTAGGCCGGGCCAAGACGGCTCCTTCCGAATACGTAAGCTTGTTCCCATTGATCAGCATCGGCATCGCAACAAGTTCATCTCCGACCATTCCGCCCAGCTGTCCTCCACGGCCCGCCACGCTTTGGTTCCTCGAAACTTGACGCGTCGCAGCCTTCTCACACCGTCAACACCTGTTCCTTTGAACATGAAGACACGGAAAGCTCAGGCACCCGCCGTTTTGGCGGTGCTCCTCTGCACTGTCGCGGCCGCAACAGCGCACGAACATCACATGGACAAGATAGAAGAGGGCGAGGGCATATCAAACGACCCTATAGTGCGTATTGAGTGCCGGCAGCGGACTTCAAAAACTGATGAGCGCCTCAGGATTCGATACTATGGATCCACATCTTGGTACAGACCATGGCCTGGGGCATCATGTTTCCCACGGGAATGGTGCTGGGCATGATACGATCGAAGTGGCACGTCCCCGTACAGACGACCGGCTCCGTTCTCGCGATCATAGGCTACTTCCTCGGCCACAAGCATAAGGGTCGGGAGTTCGCGCCGAATGCGCACGCCAAGTTTGCGCCATGGCTCATGTTCATCTTGCTCGCTCAAGCCAGTATGGGGATATACTTGAAGCTTCACTTGGAGCGCGGCGTGCACGGCAAGATACGGAAAGTTATCGTCAAGGCGCATGGCATATCAGGCAAGATCATGCCTGTTGCCATCTGGACGCAGTTTCTTTTCGGAGGCATGACAGCCTTGGGATTCTGCCGTGACAAGCACGTAGGCCAATGTGCAGCGCATTTCATCATGGGAAGCGCCTTCATTGGTTACGGCATCATACTCACCATCCTCCTTCTTGTCGGACAGCTGTGGTTGCGAAAGACGGGACGTAGCCAGGAATTCTTTGACTCACTCGTCATCGCCGCTTGGGGCTGCGTCAATACCTTCACAGAGCACCGTTGGGGCGGACCGTGGGCCGGGAACGATATACAGCATACGGCGATGGGCGTCATCTGGTGGTGCGCCGGGTTAGTCGGTATCTGGCTCAGCCGTACAAGAGACGGGAGGCCCAAGCGGAACCTCATTCCTGCTATCGTGATTCTCCTGACCGGGTGGGGGATGTCTGCACATCCCCAGGCTCTACCAATTTCGAACATGGTCCATCAAGTTTTTGGATACACGCTCATGGCCGCCGGTGTTACCAGAATCATTGAGATCTCATTCGTGCTGCGAGACCGCGGTGCCACTACCGCCGATGGCTCCGACCCTAACAGCTTCCAGTACCTGACTCCGTTCCTCCTGTACGCTTCTGGCTTCCTGTTCATGGGCGCGACAGAGGAGCAGATGCAGCTACTCTCTGATGCGCATGTCACGCACGTGTCATACGTTCTGATTCTCTACAGCATCTCATTTCTGCTTTTCCTCTGTAAGTTGATATTTCTCCACCTCGATATGCATGCTGATAGCTCTTTAGTCGTCAACTTGCTGATCCACCTCTACGCTGTGCACGTCTGGGGCCAAGACACCAAGTCGGACAGTGAAGCACCACGCGCAAATGGTAGGCCTAAAGGCCACCCCAGATCTGACCCAAGAGTGCAAGATGCGGAAGAGTTTGAACTCGAAGGCCTCATGTCTGGAGACGAAGATGCGGAGCCTCTAGAAAATAAGGAGATAGGTTCCTAGGGCATTCACTACTGATGCAGTTTACATTGTTTTCACCGAGTGCTAGGGTAATATGGGCATCGGCGTAACGTTGGTCTGAAAGAAGTGTGCTTGTCATTGATATGGCGGTATACTTTTGGCTATGAATAGATTTTCATCCTCATCCCCGTGCTTCCCTATGTGTGCATCAACACTGGTCGCTCCGTTCTTGCTCGGAAACTTGCAGAACAGCTTATGTACGGTGCTTGTGATGGTGTCGTGGGAGGAGGGACCGAAAGCTGGTCGGGTTTCCATTCGGAGGAGTGGCCGGTTTCAAAGGGAAATTGGGTAGTTGGAAAGTCAGCAGGGTGAAGCAGATAAATCCTGAAAGTTCGGCGGAGTGGGTGATGGGAAAACGAGGATGCTGTATTCTTGTACGGTTGATTCTGTAAGTTCTGGTATTTTTATGAGAGCTTCTCTATACACTCTAGTGTCACAGGACTTGCGTGCGAGCTTTATCATGGTATGATGGTATGTAAATTTTGGCACGTAGCTCTCCGGCTTGGGCGTGTGGTCCGAACGTGGACCCACGTCCGCTATTGAGAAGGCCTCCGTTCCGTCGTTCCCTGCGCGATGTGTCTGATGCGCGACTCCCACTAAAAAAAATGCTAACACTGTGACAGAAATGTCTGAGCACTAGTCCTCCGAAAAGGTGCAACGGTGGTGAATCCTGTTGCCGTAGCAGTCCCTTATCGAATGAAGTTTCAGTACTCTGTTCGATCGCGATGCCTCCCCCAGAACCAAAACACTTCGATTTCTCGTGAGGTGCCGAGCGAGTCAAAAGAATAATACCGCCCGATCTCGCGTCTCATATGGCAGAGGTCTCGATGCAGCGCGCTGACCGATAGTTCTGCGTCGAGAGGACCCTCGTTCCGATGTAGACCCCTGAGTGCTCCAGCACGAGCAGTCATCGTGTGCGAATTGTCGTCATGCCAGAGTCTCGAATGTCGTAATTGGTAGCTCAGCCCGGTTGTTCACGCTCGAGGCAATTCAAAAGCAACTTAATAAGGAGTGCTCGGTCGACAGGTTTAGCGATATACGCCGTCATGCCCTTTGCAATATAAGTCTCCTTCTGCCCCTTGAGAGCATTAGCAGTCATAGCGATGATGGGGACGTGTAGTCCAGCCTTTCGAATTTCGCGCGTTGCTTGAACCCCGTCTAACATGGGCATGTTGATATCCATGAGTATAAGATCGTACGGTGCCCTCGATTCTGTCGCTAGTGTGACCGCCTCCCGGCCATTCGCCGCGAGATCTACGCCTTTGAAGCCCAGCCGCGCAAGCGTTCTCAGCATGACTTTTTGATTGATGGGATTGTCCTCTGCCAGTAGTACTCGCTTGTTTACAGAGGCTTCTTGTATTTCCTGCAAAGGCTGTTTGGGTGAAGGGCACGATAGATCTTCGAGCTTCTCTCGTAGAACCTCAAGCTGTGCTATCTCTTTGAGTTTTTTGAGTTTTGCGGTGAACCAGAAGATGGATCCCTGGCCCTCCGGATTGGGTCGGAAGCCAATGTGACCGCCCATAAGTTCGGCCAAGCTCTTGCAAATGCTAAGGCCTAGACCTGTTCCCTTGTATCGTTTTGTGGCCGAATTGTCGAATTGCGTAAAGGGTGTGAACAAGGTACTGGAAGCCTCAGACGGGATGCCAATGCCGCTATCAATAATTTCCGTCATGATGGTAAAGGCATCTTGGTCTTCGTGCTGCAATGTAGCGTGTATCCGTACATAGCCGGTTTCGGTAAACTTGACCGCGTTCGAAAGAAGATTTTGGACAATCTGCCGATATCGAAGACTGTCGCCTTCTGCTGCCTTTGGTAACTGTGGGTCGAGGCTACTTTCTATTGGGACGCGGCAAGTCTTCTGGTGGGCGCGGAACACTGATTGAACGATATCAGGCACGCTGATGATGTCGTGGCTAATGGAGAAGCTACCAGAAGCTAGTTTGCTGTAGTCAAGGATGTCGTTGATCACTTGGAGCAAGACTTCGCCCGACTCCTCTATAACGCGTGTCAACTCCAGCTGTTCAGGATCGAGGCGAGTGTCGAGAAGGAGGGTCAATGCGGACAACATGCCGTGCATAGGGGTACGTATTTCGTGGGACATGTTGGCGAGAAACTCGCTTTTCAACTTGGAGGCGTCCTCGTACGCGGCGATGAGCTCCGATTCGGCCCGCTTGCGTTCGGTCAAGTCCCGAGTGACCTTGCTGAATCCGAGCAGGACATCGTCCCTGTAGACGGACGTGATGACGACGTTTGCCCAGAACCTGGAGCCGTCCTTGCGATATCGCCAGCCTTCATCCTCAACCCGTCCGTTTCGCAGTGCCTCGCGCAGCTCTGCTTCTGGCTTTCCATCATCGCGATCTTGCTGGCCGTAGAAATTGGAAAAGTGGCTACCTATTACCTCCTGCTTGGTGTAGCCCTTGAAGGCCTGGGCACCAGCGTTCCAGGTAGCAACATTGCCATGCGGATCGAGCATGAAGATGGCATAATCTTTGACCGTCTCAACCAGAATGCGGAATGTCTCATTCGTGTACATCCGCTCCTCAAGCTCCAGTCGCTTCCGCCGAGCCTCGGTTATGTCTTGGAGCTCCATCAGAAAGTAGGGCTGGCCCCCATGGCTGGATATTGGCACGGTGCGAAGACTCCAGGTCCTCCCGTCGTGGGCGAGATCAAGGTGGTGGGGTTGGGAAGTATCCCGGGCAATGTGAAGGCTTTCACGAGACGAAGCAAGATCTGGAAGTGTCACCTTTTGGCAAAACGCATCGAGGTGGTGACCGAGGAGCTGTTCGCGGTCCAAGACACGTGAAATGTTGCAGTAGCTGTCTGAGACCTCAACGACGAAGAGCGACGGATTCAAGACGATGGTGGGCACGGGCGTATAGCGGAAGACTTCGAAGGCAAGGTCGGTGTCGCGGTTCTTCGGGGGCGGCGGCGTGAGGTGGACAGGATCAGCGGGCGTACGCGCAGGCTGTCGAGGTTTTGACATGAGGGGGTCCCGTGGAGGAAGTCCCGAGGGGGCGGCCATCGCATTGCGCCAGTCTAGAACGAAGGGACCGACTACGCTTAGTCTAGATGGCTACTGTGCT
>Ga0247803_1001341_pt1 | contig 12931 bp, 9 predicted proteins | sample UWRJL014104B1_FD_180928 | JGI IMG/M metagenome (GOLD analysis project Ga0247803, IMG submission 180928) | Plant litter microbial communities from Arlington Agricultural Research Station in Wisconsin, United States - UWRJ-L014-104B-1 | ecosystem: Environmental > Terrestrial > Plant litter >...
GTGCTCCAGCTGGAACCGGTGGGGGTGAAGCTCGTGCGGTCCTTGCCCTGCACCGTCAGCCAGTAGCTGCGGCCGCTGGTGAGGTTGCCGAAGGCGAGGGTTGCGACGCCGGTGCCGCCAGCAGTCTGGCAGGCGGTTGCCGAACCGGAGACCGTGGGGGTCGGAGGCGGCGGCGGGGTGCAGTCGACCGGCTTCAGGGTGAGGCATTTCTTGATACAGACCTCTTTGTTGCCGTATTTGTAGGTGATCGACACCGTGATCTGCTTGCCCTTATTGGGCACCGTGAAGACGGCAACACCGTTGGTGATGACGACATCTTGCTTCACGCCGTCGATCCGGATGTCGTAGCTGATCTTCGAATCGAGCCCACTCACCGTGACCTTCGCCGTGGTGTCGGGGCACGCGCCAGCCGACGTCAGGGTGATTGTGGGGTGTACTCCTGTTGCGTCGGCGGGGGAAGCCGGGAGGAACACGAGAGCCGCCAGGGAGAGCGCCATCAGCAGGACGCCGATGATCGCTGCGCGCAGCGAGGGAGCACTGCGTCGTCGGTGGACGGGGGAGAGGGTAATGGACACGGGTGTCACCTTTACTGCGCCGGGGGTCGCCGGGCGCGGATACGCCCGTTACCCATATGGAAGCAGCGACGGGGAGATGAAGACATAGGCCCTCCCCGGGTGAAATGGGGGGTGAAAGGAGGGTTAACCCGGGGTTAAGCGCTGGCCGAAGAGCACGAAGAAGCGCCCGGCCGATGGCCGGGCGCTTCTCACACCACTCGAATCGCGGCGAGTGGATCCTGGGGCCGAAATCAGGCGGTCAGGCCGAATTTCTGGGCACGGTGCACGGCCTCGTGACGGGTCACGACGCCGAGCTTGCGGTAAATGCTCCGCACCTGTGCCTTCACCGTGTTGGGAGAGACCATGAGGTGGGTCGAGATCTGCTGGCGCGTGCGCCCGGCGATCATGTGGCCGAGCACGAGGCGCTCCCGCGGGCTGAGCGGGGGAAGCGACTCGGCCGAATTGTCGGGCTTGATGCTCGCACCGAGCTCATCGGCGACAAGGCGGGCATCTGCGGGGAGGTGACGGGTGTTGAGTTCGTCGAGCATGCGCCGCAGCCTGTCGTGCGGCAGCTCGGTGAACTGGCGACGCCATCCGGTGCGCGCCGCGCGCATGAGGGCACGGTCGAAGCCAGCGCGGGCGGTTGCGAGGTCGCCGAGGCAGTGGTGCGCGGCTGCAGCGAGCAGATCGAGGAACGCGAGGGATCGCGGCGCGTGGCCGTCGCCGAGCGCGTGGCATTCGTTGGCGAGGCGAACGACAGTGTCGAAGTCGCCGACGGCGAACGCGAGCCGGGCCTCGTAGCGTGCGGGGCAGCTGGCGTGGTGCTCGTCTGCAGCCAGGCGAGAGATCGTCTCGCGCGCGATACTGAACTCGCCGATCGCGATCAGGGCACCGCTGCGGTGGGCGTCGTGCAACTGCTGGAGCAGGGGCGCGGACTGCCACTGGCGAAGCGCGATCTGCATCTGCTCGAGTTCGTCGAGTTCGTCGAGCGGAACGTTCAGCCCGCGGTAGAGCAAGCCGACGGCGAGGCTCGCCAGCGGGTCGTACTCGCTGCCGGGGCTGACCTGTTTGAGCTCGTCGATGCACTTCTCGGCTTCGCCGACCTTGCCCTGGTCGAGGAACAGCAGGCCCTCGGCAAGCAGTGCCGGTGCGCCGCCGACAGTACTGAGGACCCCGGTACCTTCGCTGGCCGCGCGGGCGAGGGCGACATAGTCGCCCGGAACCGCGGGTGCTCCGGAGAAGTAGGCGACAAGTGCCAGGCAACCGAGAACCTCGATGTCGAGGGCACGTGAGCCGCTTCCCTCGCCGAGGCGAAGAGCGTGCAGCAGGTCACCCTGTGCTTCGCCGAGCCGGCCGAGGAACATCAGGCAGATGCCGCGCTGGGCGAGGGCGAGGGCCTCGAGCGCCATACGGCGGGTGACCGGCATGGTCGCCGCGACGAGTTCGCTGATCACGCGGGTGGCCAGCGCGAACGAGTCGTCGAGACGACCGACCGCACGGTACGCGGTCGCTCGCTCGAGCATCGACAGGATCATGAGATCGGGAGTTATGGTTCCCGACTTCGCCATCGCCCGGTCTGCAGCGTTGAGGTAGGTGATGGCTGCAAAGGGATTCGCGGGTACCGCGAAACGGTTCGTGGCCGCGAGCGCGATCAACAGTGAGGGATTGCGGCCCCACATCTCTTCGGGCAGTGACTGGATGTAGGAGCGCACGATAAGCGGATGCTCGGCGACGAGCTCACTCCAGTACGTCTCGAGAAAGTCGACGGCGTCCAGGGGGGATTCGGCAAAAGAGGTAAGGCATTCTTCGAGCGCAACAGAGCTAGGGGCTCCGGCGCCGACAACGGCACGCAGGGTAGGCATTCGGGCTCTCGATCGGGTAAACCAGAACAGAATCGTGCCCCATTCGGGGTACAGGAAATGCCATACTGTCGTGCCCCGGACGCGAGGGCAATACCTTGACGAGAATTTGTTAGGTAAATCGTGAATATTTTGTGACTTCTGAGGAACTTCTGACGGATTCCGTCGAATCACAGCGGCGGCGGTGCCGTACTCCCTCGTTCCACAAGCTCAACAGGGACGAGCACGGGCGTCGGTGCGGCGGTGCTCGAGGGCTCGGCGAGCTCATCGAGCGCGAGCGTGACAGCGAGTGCTCCCTGGGCGGCGGGTTCCTGGCGCACCGTGGTCAGGTCGAACATTCCTGACAGCTCATGGTCGTCGATCCCGATGACGGAGATGTGTTCGGGAACACGGATGCCGAGCTGGCGGGCGGCGACGATCACCCCGATGGCGATCTCGTCGCAGCCGGCGACTATCGCGGTCGGCCGGTTCGCGGCATCCGACAGCAGTGCCAGGCCGGTCTCGAATCCGCCCGGGATGCTGAAGACCGTCGTGCGGAAATCGTCACCGCCTTCAAGGCCCCCCTCGGCGAGAGCAGTGCGAAAGCCGCTGAGCCGGTTCGCGAGCACCCGGAAGTCTGCCTGCTCGTCGTGCTCGCCACCGAGGTGCACGATTCTTCGGTGACCGAGTGCGATGAGGTGATCCGTCGCCAGCCGGGACGCCGCGACGTCGTCGATGCTCAGGGTCGCGATACCGCTGATCTCGCCGCCGACACCCACGATCGGTTTGCCGAGCGAGACGAGCATCTGTACTTCGTCAGCGGTGAGCGCGATGCCGATCGCGATGACGGCGTCCACGCGTTTGCGCACGAGGAAATAGTCGAAGACGCGACGGCGCTGGTCGGGATCCGCGCTCAGCCGGTAAAGCGTGAGGTCGTAGCCGGCGGCGATCAGTGCGGATTCGATGCCCTCGAGCACCTGGGTGAAGAACCACCGGTCGAGGTGTGGGACGACGACGCCGACGTTGCGCGACTGCCCGGTGACGAGGCTCGCGGCGTTGGATGAAACCACGAAGCCCATGTCGGCCGCGGCACGCACGACGCGCTCGCGGGTATCGGCCGAAACATAGCCCCGGCCGCTCAGCGCCCGGGAAGCGGTCGCCTTGGAGACCCCTGCCACTCGGGCAACGTCAGCAATAGCGCTCACGACCTCACCCTCCATTAGGCGATAGGACTCCAACAGTCGGGAAGTCTAGTGAACGGGGGCCAAATAGGGAACCGTTTCCACACGCCCACGGAATCTCGCGGATGCTACACGCTCCCATGAGTTATCAATTGTTATCCGCAGGTGTCGCCAAAGAGCTTGCAATGCCGTCGCCGGTGCCATAGCTTGTGTCTGGAACCGGTTCCCGAAGACGTCGAATTGACAGGCGGCTGAGGTTACGGATCCGCCCCTTGCAATTTGTATCCCGCGTCACAGAACCAGGCGCGGGACGACCCTCAATGAGGAGGAGAACAATGACTAGAAACCTGCACCGTCGTTTCACAGCCCCCATCACCCTGTTCGCCGTCGCCGGTCTCGTACTGGCCGGTTGTAGCGCGGATGGTGGCGAGGGAGCGTCGTCTGGTCCCGGTGACTACGGCGACGCCGATGGCGTCGTCACCGTCTACGGAACGATCGAGAACACCGAAGCCGAACTGCTCGAGCAGTCCTGGGCCGACTGGGAAAAAGCGAACGACATCGACATCCAGTACGAATCCAGCAAGCTGTTCGAAGAGCAGATCAGCGTTCGCGCCCAGGGTGGAAACGCTCCGGACCTCGCGATCTTCCCGCAGCCCGGCCTGCTGGCCGACCTCGCTACCCGCGACTTCATCCAGCCCGCTCCGGATGGCGTGAAGGCTAACGTCGAGAAGTACTGGACCGCTGACTGGGCGAAGTACGCCACGAGCGACGACACCCTCTACGGTGCTCCGCTGATGGCGAGCGTCAAGGGCTACATCTGGTACTCGCCGGCGTCGTTCAAGGAGTGGGGCGTCGAAGTTCCCACCACCTGGGATGAACTGCTCACCCTGACCAAGACGATCCAGGAGAAGACCGGCAAAGCACCCTGGTGCGCCGGCTTCGGCTCAGAGGCAGCTACCGGCTGGCCGGGAACCGACTGGGTCGAAGACCTCGTTCTTCGCCAGGCCGGCCCCGAGACCTACGACAAGTGGATCAGCCACGAGATCCCCTTCAACGACCCGGCCATCCAGAAGGCCCTCGACTCGGTCGGTGACATCCTTCTCAACCCCGACTACGTGAATGCCGGTCTCGGCGACGTCAAGTCGATCAACGCCACGCCCTTCGGTGACGCAGCCCGCGTCGTCGGCGACGGAAGCTGCGCGCTCACCCACCAGGCATCGTTCTTCGACGGGTTCCTGACGGACCCGAAGAACGGCAACGCGACTGTCGGACCGGATGCTGACGTCTGGGCATTCATGACGCCCCCCGTCGACGCCTCGGCCGGTGCCGCTGTCACCGGTGGTGGTGAGATCGTCGGAGCCTTCTCCAACGACGCCGACACCATCAAGGTGCAGGAGTACCTGTCCAGCCCCGAGTGGGCGAACAGCCGCGTGAAGCTCGGTGGTGTCATCAGCGCCAACAACGGCCTCGACCCCGCCAACGCCTCGAGCCCGATCCTGCAGTCCGCGATCGAGACGCTGACCGACCCCAACACGACCTTCCGCTTCGACGCCTCGGACCTCATGCCCGGTGTTGTCGGTTCGGACGCGTTCTTCAAGGGAATCGTCAATTGGATCAACGGAACGCCGTCGGCTGACGTGCTGTCGACCATCGACAAGGCATGGCCGAGCGACTAGTCACTAGCGCTCTCATAACTGAATAGCTGTGCTGCGAGGGCTGACGGATACCACCGTCAGCCCTCGCTGTCACCCCGAACTTCTGTTGCTCACGCCCGCTCTAATCAGCTGTAGCGTAATTACCTGAGTCCAACGTCGTACTCGAAAGGTCGATATGTCCGAATTTCTCCGGTGGATCTCCAGTCTGCCTCCGCTGGCGCAAATCCCGCTCGTGCTCCTCGCATTCGGGCTGGTCGTCGCCATTCTCATCTTTTTTCTCGAGATCGCACCGCGATCCGGACGAAGGTTCACGATCGCCCGTCTCGCTGTCTGCGTGATCGCCCCCGGCCTCATCTTCTGGGCGCTCGGCTCAGTGTGGTGGGCCGCGATAGCCGCCGTCGTGCTCGGTGGTGTCTTCTTCATCCTCGACTACCGCTCGAGGCAGGGTGCCGGCTATCTGTTCCAGCTCATCGGATTCCTCAGCCCCGCACTCGTCCTGCTCGCCGTCGGCCTGATCTACCCGTCCGTGCAGACGTTCGTCCAGGCGTTTCTCAACAGCCGCGGCAACCGTTTTGTCGGCCTGGAGAACTTCGCCTGGGTCTTCACCCAGGAGACGGGCATCCGCACGGTCATCAACACGGTCATCTGGGTGCTCATCGTGCCCGTGGTTTCGACCATCTTCGGTCTCGCCTACGCGGTTTTCATCGACAAGTCGCGCGGTGAGAAGTTCTTCAAGATCCTCGTCTTCATGCCGATGGCCATCTCATTCGTCGGCGCGAGCATCATCTGGCGTTTCGTCTACACGTCTCGTCCCGCCGACCAGGACCAGATCGGCCTGCTCAACCAGATCGTCGTCTGGCTCGGTGGACAACCCGTCGACTTCCTCTCGAATTCGCCGTGGAACACGTTCTTCCTGATCGTCGTACTGATCTGGGTGCAGACCGGTTTCGCCATGGTCGTGCTCTCCGCAGCGATCAAGGGTGTGCCGGCCGAGCAGCTCGAGGCCGCTGAGCTGGACGGGACCAACGCCTGGCAGCGGTTCATCAACGTGACAGTCCCCGGCATCCGCTCGTCGCTTGTCGTCGTGCTCACTACGATCTCAATTGCGTCGCTCAAGGTGTTCGACATCGTCCGCACCATGACCGCCGGCGCCAATGACACCAGCGTTATCGCCAACGAGATGTACGCGCAGTTCAAGGGCTTCGAGTTCGGCCGTTCCGCCGCCCTCGCGGTTGTGCTGTTCCTGCTCGTCTTACCCATCGTCGTATTCAACGCACGACAGATTTCAAAGCAGAGGAGCCTCCGATGAGCGCGACCATTCCGGCCAAGCTGCCCGTCGACAAGACGACCGAGAAGCAGCTCGCCCGCGGCGAGAAGCTCGAAGGCTCTGTCTCGAAGCGTTCCAAGAAGCGCCTGACCTCGCGCGGGGCAACCATCGCGGCGCTGATCATCGCTATCTTGTGGACAACACCGACCTTCGGTCTTTTCCTCTCTTCATTCCGGCCGCCGGAGTACATCAACCGCAACGGTTGGTGGACCATCTTTCAAAACCCCGGCTTCACACTGCAGAACTACACCGAGGTTCTCGCGGCCGGAAACAGCCAGCTGAACCTGGCCGGGGCGTTCATCAACTCCCTGGCGATCACGTTGCCTGCAACCCTGATTCCCCTCGTCATCGCCAGCCTCGCGGCCTACGCGTTCGCGTGGATCGACTTCAAGGGGCGCAACTGGATCTTCATCGGTGTTTTCGCCCTGCAGATCGTGCCGCTGCAGATGGCACTCGTGCCGCTGCTCAGCCTGTTCTCGCGCGGCCTCAAGATCGGCGGCGTGCAGTTGTTCGACGGTCTCGGCGCTTCTGGTGGCTACGCGCAGGTCTGGATCGCGCACACGATCTTCGCCCTTCCGCTCGCCATTTTCCTGCTGCACAACTTCGTCTCCGAGATCCCCGCGGAACTCATCGAGGCTGCGCGGGTCGACGGAGCGGGCCACGGGCAGATCTTCTTCCGGATCGTGCTTCCGCTGACCATGCCGGCGATCGCGTCGTTTGCGATCTTCCAGTTCCTCTGGGTGTGGAATGACCTGCTCGTTGCATTGGTCTTCGCGGACGGAAACGTCGCGCCGATGACCAAACTGCTGGCAGATCTGACCGGTAGCCGAGGCCAGGACTGGAACCTTCTCACGGCCGGCGCCTTCATCTCGATCCTGGTTCCGCTCATCGTGTTCTTCGCGCTTCAGCGTTTCTTCGTCCGCGGGCTCCTGGCCGGTTCGACCAAGGGCTAACCAGCATCACGGGCCCCGCCCGGCCGTCGTCCCGCACGGGAATCGACCGCCAGGCGGGGCCTTTGCTGTGCAGTCGGTTCGCGGTGAGCGGATGCTGCCAATCCGTGCGCTGCGGAGACGTAGGCTGAGCGAATGAGTGGGATGAGGGGCGGTCACCCCGGCGGTGGGCGCGGGCGGATCAGTGGCAGTGACGCGGAGGCGCAACGCGCCCTGAATGCCGACGCACCCAAGGTGCCGCACCTGTTGCGCCGGATCGGGCAGCTGTTCGAGCCGCACAAGCGCGCGCTCGTCGTGACGATCAGCCTGGTGCTCGTCAGTGCGGCGATCAGTGTGCTGCCGCCGCTGCTCACCAAACAGGCTTTCGATGTCGGGCTGTTCCCGGCATCCGGAACACCGAATGTGCCGATCCTCACCGAGCTGATCGTCATCATGGTGATCCTGTGGATCGCCTCTGCTGCCCTCGGCGTCTGGCAGACCTGGCTCACCGCGACCGTCGGCAACAAAGTCATGGGCGAGTTGCGCATTCGGCTGTTCAGCCACCTGCAGGCGATGGAGCTCGCCTTCTTCACCCGAACCAAGACCGGCATCATCCAGTCGAGGCTGCAGAACGACGTCGGTGGAGTCGCGACTGTACTCAGCAACACCATCTCGAGCGTCATCGGCAACACCGTGACCGTGATCGCCGCCGTCGTCTCGATGCTCGTGCTGAGCTGGCAGATGACGATAGTCGCCGTCATCCTCCTGCCCGTTCTCGTCATCGCCCAGCGCAAGGTCGGCCAGGTGCGCGCGCGGATCGCGACGAGGACGCAGGAGTCGCTGAGCGACATGACCGCTATCACGCAGGAATCGCTGAGCGTCAGCGGCATCCTGCTCGCCAAGAGCTTCACCCAGCAGCAGGCGGAGACCGGCCGCTACAGCCGCGAGAACGACAACCAGGTCAAGCTGCAGGTGCAGCAGCAGATGAGCGGCCAGTGGTTCTTCGCCATGGTGAGCATCTTCATGTCGATCATCCCCGCCGTGATCTACCTGACCGCGGCGTGGCTGATCCTTCACGACACCCCGGTCACCGCTGGGACGATCGTGGCCTTCACGACGGTGCAGGCTCGGCTCATGTTCCCGTTGCTCGGCCTGCTGCGGGTGGCACTCGACCTGCAGACCTCCTCGGCGCTGTTCGCCCGCATCTTCGAGTACCTCGACCTTAAGCCAGCCATCGCGGACGCCCCTGATGCGACAGACGTCGATCGGGACCGCCTCGGGACGGTCGCCTTCGACGACGTCGTCTTCCGGTATCCGGATGCCCCGGACGACACCCCGGCGACCCTCAAGGGAGTCTCGTTCGAAATCGAACCCGGCCAGTTCGCGGCCTTCGTCGGTCCCTCCGGTGCGGGCAAGACCACGGTGTCGTACCTGATCCCGCGGCTGCACGACGTGACGAGTGGCCGGGTGCTCTTCGCCGGGGATGACGTCCGCGAACTTCACGCCGATTCCCTCGTGCGCAACATCGGAATCGTCAGCCAGGAGACCTACCTGTTTCACGCGACGATCGCCGAGAATCTGCGGTACGCCAAGCCCGAAGCGACCGATGCCGAGTTGGAGAGTGCGGCCCGGGCCGCGAACATCCACGAGACCATCGTCTCTTTCCCCGATGGTTACGCGACTGTCGTGGGGGAGCGCGGGTACCGCCTGAGCGGTGGCGAAAAGCAGCGCATCGCGATCGCGCGCGTTCTGCTCAAAGACCCGGCTGTTCTGATTCTCGACGAGGCGACGAGCGCTCTCGACTCGATCTCGGAACGCATCGTGCAGGACGCCCTCGAAGCCGCATCCCGTGGCCGGACGACCATCGCCATCGCCCACCGGCTGTCGACCGTGATCGATGCTGACGTGATCTTCGTGGTTGCGGCCGGACGCATCGTCGAGCGCGGCACCCACGCGGAACTGCTCGCCGCCGACGGCGAATACGCAGCTCTCTACTCCCAGCAGGTCGCAGCTCCCGCCTGACCGCTTTAACCCGTTCAAGGAGATTTTGCGGGTTCACCCGATTCTGTCGCGAGCTTCGAAATCGACAGTCGGTTTCTCCTTGGAACGGGTCAAGAGTCGTTAGTGCTGGCGCCGACGGCGAACGACCAGCAGGGCTGCACCGGCGACCAGCAGCACCGCGCCGAGGGCGAGCGGTGCGGTGATGTCCACGCCGGTTGCGGGCAGTAGGTCGAGATCTGCTGCCTCGTCGCCGGGAGTGCCGGGGTCGTCAGGGTTGGGAACCTCGGCCGCGGGTTCGATGGTGATCTCGCCGAGGTCGACGGCGGCGCTGGTGGCGTCGACATCGATCGGCGGGATGGGGTCGAAACCCTCGGGGACGTCGAACGCGAGCCGGTACTCGGCCTGCTCGGTGTCGATGGTGAATCGGCCGGTGGGGTCGACGGGGACCTCGACCGGGGTGTTGTCGAGCCCGAGAACCGGGTCGCCGTCGGGTTCCTGAAGCAGCACAGTGGTTCCCTCGGGGGCCGGGTCGCCGTCGGCAGTCAGCACGGTGGCGGTGATCGTGGCGACCGGTGCCGGTGCTGCGAGCCAGACCTGGTAGGTGGGGAAGCCGCTCTTCACAGTGAAGACGAGCTCGAGACTCCGCACGTCGGTGCTCGGCAGGAACCAGTCGTAGGCACCGCTCGTGTCGACTCCGTTGCCGTTCACGATCGGGGTCGTGTAGGCCGTCGCGCCAGCCGGCGTCGTGATCGTCGTGCCGTTCTCGAACCAGAACGGCGAATCGGTGAACGGCCCGGGGCCGGCGCAGGAGCTCGGCTTCGGGGTGTTGTTGCAGTAGTTGAGAAGGGGAGTGCCGGTCGTGTCCTGCGCGTTCAGTGCCGCGTCGGGAAGCTGGTTGCCGGCGGCATCGCGGGGGATGATCTGCACGAAGTCGGCATCGATGTCCCCGACGGCGAGGCCCCAGCCGGCCGGGGGCGCGGAATCGAACTCCAAGGTCGTCGTCGAGGGACCGCCGGTCGCCGGCGAGAGGTAGAGGTAGGGCTGGGCGCGGGTAGAGCCGAAGTGCTGGCCGAAGCCCGTAGAGTCCCCGAGCCAGGCGCTCTCGCCCGAGGGCGTCTTGACGGTCGTGGAGGTGGTCGAGACGGACACCCCAGGAAACGAGGCCGCCGCGGAGAAGTCGGCGCGGCCGGTGAAGGTGAGCCCGGCATCCGTCGATCGGCTCATCGCCCAGGTCGGAAACGAGCCGATCGTTGCGGGCGCTGCGCTCGCCGGGGTTGCGAGCGCAAGGGCTCCAAGAACAGCGACGGCGACAATGACTGGTACACGTTTCATTTTCTGACAGTAGACGGATTTGTCTGCCGTGTCGATGAACCGGGTCGGGGATGAAGCTCTATTCGCGCTCGGCGAGCATGCTCTCCATCAGGGCGATCTCGCTCGTCTGTGCCCGCACGATGTTCTTCGCGAAGGTCGTCTCGACCCGGTCGGTGCTGCGTTCGAGCAGGGCCTCAGCCATCTCGACCCCGCCCTTGTGGTGCGCGATCATCAGGGTGAGGAAATCCTTCTCGGCTTCGACTCCGGTCTCGGATTTCAGCTTCGTGATCTGTTCGGCCGTCGCGAGCCCGGGCATCGGGGCACCGGGGGTGTGGGCAGAGCTATTCGGGTCGTGATCGTGGGCCGATGTCCCCGACAGCGGCGGCCGGGTCATCCAGGTCATCGAGGGTTCGGCCTCGTCCTGCGGCAGGTTCCACTCGTTCAGCCAGCCGTACATCTGGCCGGACTGCTGGGACTGGGTTCGGGCAATGTCGTAGGCGAGCGTGCGCACGTCTTCGGCATCCGTCTCGTCCCGGATGATGAACGCGAGTTCGACCGCCTGGTCGTGGTGGACCTGCATGTCGCGCGCGAACCCCGCCTCGACGCTCAGGGTCGACGGAGCACTCGAGACCGGGGCCGACAACCGTCCGATCGCGAACGCGGCCGTCGCGGCGAGCACGAGGACGACCACGGCGGCGATCGCCAGCCGTCCCCGTCCCCGTGGGGTGCCGACCGGTTCGGCGTTAGGCGATTTTTCCGGGGCCATCGATACCGCCGGTGCAGGGAGCGCCGGGTTCGGGTGCCGATGCTGCCTTCCAGAACTTGGTCACGAACTCGGAAAGACGCGGGTCGTCGACGCCGTCGAGCTGGACCTGGTTTCCCCAGGCCGAAGCGACGACCGGGGTCGGCAGGCCTTCGAACGGCGAGAGGACCATGTAGGTGCTCTTCATCTTGTTCTGCAGGTCGGTGAGGTCGCCGCCGGTGACCTTGGCCGGGTCATAAGTGACCCAGACCGCACCGTGCTCGAGGTCATGGACGGCGTTCTCGTTTGGGACGGCCTCGGTGTAGATACCGCAGTTGAGCCACACCGGGGCGTGGTTTCCGCCGGCGGGCGGGTTGGTGTCATAGAGGGCCTGGTAGTCGACGGCGGTGTCGACGTGGTTGGCAGGCAGGTCGCTATAGGTCTTGAGTCCCTCGATGGAGATCGAGTCCGGGTCGACCTTCGGCACGGAATTGACCGCGATGACAGCGATGACGAGGCCGATCACAGCGAGTACCACCACGCCACCACCGATGAACCCGAAGGTGCGCATCCGCTTGTCGCGGGCCTGCTTCTGCTTGAGAGCGGCAACCTTTTCGGCTCGTCGAGCTTCCCTCTGCTGCTTGGTGGTCTGTTCCGGAGGTACTGGCACGGTGAAATCCTGTCAGGCTGGGGTCGAGTGGTTGCAGCTTCAAGTATCGCAGTATCGAGGCTGCGAAAACGATGAAGGTTCGGCCCTCGCCGCGAGGCCCCGGGCCCGCGGGCCCCGCTGGTAGATTGGGGCATCATGAAGTACGCACAGACGGTCCTCGACCTCGTCGGAAACACGCCCCTCGTCCGGCTCAACAGCGTGACCGAGGGCCTGGCCCCGACGATCCTCGCGAAAGTCGAGTACCTGAACCCCGGTGGTTCGTCGAAAGACCGCATCGCCACACGCATCATCGATGCAGCCGAACGCGAGGGGCTGCTGAAGCCTGGCGGGACGATCGTCGAGCCGACCAGCGGCAACACGGGGATCGGGCTCGCGCTCGTTGCGCAGCAGCGTGGCTACCGTTGCATCTTCGTCCTCCCCGACAAGGTCGGCGAGGACAAGCGCAACGTGCTCACCGCCTACGGCGCCGAGATCGTCGTGACCCCGACCGCCGTCGCGCCCGAGAGCCCCGAGTCGTACTACAGTGTCTCCGACCGCCTCGCCCGCGAGATCCCGGGGGCGTTCAAGCCCAACCAGTACTCCAATGTCAACGGCCCGCTCAGCCACTACGAGACCACCGGTCCCGAGATCTGGCGGGACACCGAGGGCAAAGTCACCCACTTCGTCGCGGGCGTCGGCACCGGCGGCACCATCAGCGGCGTCGGAAAGTACCTCAAAGAGGTC
>Ga0247803_1001342_pt1 | contig 12923 bp, 7 predicted proteins | sample UWRJL014104B1_FD_180928 | JGI IMG/M metagenome (GOLD analysis project Ga0247803, IMG submission 180928) | Plant litter microbial communities from Arlington Agricultural Research Station in Wisconsin, United States - UWRJ-L014-104B-1 | ecosystem: Environmental > Terrestrial > Plant litter >...
AATTTCACTATAAAAATAATGCTGCAGCTCTGCCTTTATTTTAAGAATGCCATTTACCCTCGCCATCAGCAGGTCTTTTTCAAAAGGTTTCCTGATAAAGTCTACCGCACCAACCTCAATCCCTTTCAACTTAAGCTCTGGCGTGTAATCGCCCGTAAGTAAGATCACAGGGATATGGCTTAATGAAGTATCCTGTTTAATCTGTCTACAGAATTCTATACCAGTTAAGCCATCCATAATTACTTCACTGATAATAATATCAGGCAGGTTTTTTCTTACCAGCGACATGCCTTCTTCACCATCCTTTGCTTCCAGCACCGCATAACTCGTTTTAAAGAAATTCCGGATATAAGACCTGATTTCTTTATTAGGATCAATAATCAATATGGTCTGCTGATTAGAAATCATTAGCTCCAGATGAGGGACGTTCTCTTCTAGTGTAACAGTTTCTGGAATTTCTTCTGCCAACCTGCCCGAAATAAATGCAGCCCCATTGTTACTTAAATCAGCTAACTGCCGGGAAGTAAAATGTGCTGTCCCCTTCAGCAATTCGAGCACAAAGGTTAGTCCTCCGCCAGCTGTAACCGTATGGCTGATTTTCCCGTGGTGCTGCTCTGTAAAAGTCTTCACCAGATATAAGCCTATTCCAAATCCATTTTTGAGCGACCCATTGCTTTTACTCTGGTACAATTTATCAAATATTTTTTCATTCAAATCTTCAGCAACACCGTTTCCATTATCGGCTATCTGGAAAAAAACAGCGCTATCGTCTTCTTTAACCTGCACCTCAATCTTACCACCATCCGGTGTAGCATTAAATGCATTTGAAATGAGGTTAAACAAGGCGATCTCAATTTTTTCCCTGTCGCCATATATGGTGATATTTTCATTTTCTGCATGAAAACTATAAGTAATATTTTTGGCCTTTGCCTGTTGGGTAAAACAAGCAAACACATCGTTACAAAGCGACAGAAAATCATTTTTTACGATCCGCAGACTATCATTTTCTGTTTCAGTTCGCCTGAATAGCAGTAACTGATCAATCAGTCCAAGTAGTCGTCTTGCATTGCGGTAAATTGTACCCAGTTCAGATTTGCCATTCTGATCTTCTGCATTCAGCAAATCCTTAATTGGATTAATAATTAACGTTAGCGGTGTACGGAACTCATGAGAGATATTCGTAAAAAATGATAGTTTTTTTTCATTTAATTCCTTCTCTTTCTCCATGCCCGCATTAGCAATTTGTATTTCATACTGTAAACGGATCTGCCTGATCCTGTTTAGCCTGAATAAATAAAGGATAGTTCCTGCTACAGCGATATACAATAGAATGGCCCACCAGGTAAAATACCAGGGACTTAGAATGGTGATTGTGATGATCATTGGGGCCAGCCACGTACCATCTGTGTTGCTTGCTTTGATTTTGAGTTTATAAGTGCCAGGGTTTAGCCGGGTATAGTAGGCCGTTTTTGCCTTGCCCACATAATTCCAGGTACGGTCCCAGCCCTCCAAAAAATAAGCATAAGTTACTTTTTCCGGAAACGAGTACTCTAAAGCCACATAATCTATTGCCAATGTAGCCTGATCGTAAGGAACAGTAATCTTTTTAATGGCTACTAAAGAACCTTCCTTTAGGTAATCCAGCTGGTTGGCAATAGGAACATTATTTATTTTTAAACCTGTAATCTGCATTTTGATGCGTTGCCGGGGAGAGTTAATCTGATCCGGATTAAACCGGTTAAAGCCTTTTATACCACCAAATAAAAGCTCACCAGACTGCAGTTTTAATGCCGCATTATAACTAAACTGGTTACTTTGCAAGCCATCTGTAGCCGCATAATTTCTAAACGTTTTTCTTGGCGGATCAAAAACTGAAATCCCATCATAGGTACTCATCCAGATCTTTCCCTTATTGTCTTCCAAAAGATTGAGCACTGAGTTACCAGGCAAGCCGTCCGCTTCTGTATAAGTTTTAAAACTTCGCTGGTCCCGGTTATATAATAATAACCCGCCCCCCTCTGTACCAATCCAGAAATTATGCTTTTCATCCTCCAGCATGGCCCTGATTGCATTGTTTATTTGTATAAACTTATGTTTTTTATGGGTAATGTCTACCCGGATCAGTCGTGTATAGTCTCCAGCCCATAGTACACCCCGTTTATCTTCATAAAGCGTATGTATATTGGTTAGGTTTTTATCAAAAAGCTCAAACTGATCCTTCTCCCTGTTATATAAGTATAATGCCCCTCCACGGGTTGTTCCAGCCCATAATCTATGGGCAGAGTCTTCGAAAAGCTTCCACAGATTATTCTCTTCCACCTGTTTCGCGGTATTATAGCATTGATAATGTTTAAATTTCCCTGTCTTTTTATCGTAGCGGTCTATCCCCCCGCTGTAAGTGGCTACCCAAATTTGATTGGTATAATCACGGATAATGCTCACTACAAAATTGCTGCTCAGTGAGCCTGCTTCATTAGCTGTTGCGTAAAAATTATGGTACAGCCTGGATTTGCTATCCCAGAAACTTAGTCCCCCGCCATCAGTCCCTATCCAAAGATTGTTCTTTTCATCTTCACAAAAAGACATTACAAAATTATTGATCAGACTATTCTTATTTAACGGATCATGCCTCACCAGCTGGAAATTCTGAAGCTTATTATCCAAAATATTTAGTCCGCCGCGAAGCGTGGCAATCCACTTTCTGGATTCCCTGTCTTCGTAAATATCACTGATCGCCCCGCTTTTCAAAAAGCCGTCAGATTCTCCGGGTAGAATATAGCTCATGTACCCGGTATTGATATTCAGAATGTTTACCCCGCCGCCATCCGTGGCAATCCAAAGCTGATCTTTGCTCAGGTGCAAGTTTAAGATATTATTGGTTGTAAGTTGATTGACCCTTGATCCGACGGCCGTTAATTTCCTGGAAGTATTATTATATTGATAAAGCCCAGTTTCTGTACCGACCCATATATTCCCCCGCAGATCGCTTTCTAAACAAGCAGCCGTTTTAAGGAGTTGCTCTACAACTACAATCTGATGATTTGCCTTGTTATAAACGCAGAGTCCGATATCTTTAATGAACAGCCACAATTTACTTTGCTCATCCAGTAATAATGCCTGTACATGATAAGTGCTCTTTTTGTGGTTAAAATCAACTTGTTTGGCCAATCCTGCTTTTGGATCGTAAACCAAAAGGCCAAGGTCGTCAGTAGCGATATAAACTTCACCAGTTTTAGCCGCTGCAAATCCATTGATATTAGCTGTAATCTTTGTTTTTTTTCCCGACTTGGAAGATTGGTAGTTTACGGTCCTGAATTTGGCATCCGAATAATTAAAGTAAACGACACCCTTTTGCGTGCCCACCCATATCCGCCCGGCACTATCTTGTGCGAGCCTGTTGATATGGTTATTGATCAAAGAATATGGATCACCCAGAATATTATTATAAACCAGAAAATTTGAACTGTCAAATCTATTTAATCCATTATAAGTACCAATCCACATAAAACCATAATGGTCTTGTATCACACTGGTCACCGCATTATTTGACAATCCTTGCTCAATTCCCAAATATTTAACCGGAGGATTTAATGCTTTTGCGTCGAAGAAAAAAAATACGTTACATGCCGTAAAAAAGCACAAAAAAGTATATTTGGCAATGAAATTCATTACCTAAACATACTAAAAGCTATTAATTAATCAATCACTATTGTAGAAATTGAACGAGCTGGCAACAACATTCCCGACTGATAAGATGGTACTGCTGAAGGTTTCATATTCAATGCATCGCTACTGTCTGTTAAATATTGAACAGCCTTTTTATATTTCTTTTTTGTGTTTTTTAATTCCAGTTTCAGATCGATGCCAATTGTGCCATTGTTAACTGCTACCACAACCAGCTTATTATTTTTATCTATATAAGAAGAAATTAGTAAGTTTTTATTTAATGTTGGCTGCCCGGTATTGTCAGCGCTGGTAATTATTCTTTGCATTCCGGGGCGGACAAACAAGCTGTAATGTCCCAATGCCCATAAGTTCTTAGTGATGGTAAATTCACCATCTTTATAGTCCGGTTTAGGATCCAGTGCAATCAGGTAATAACGGGTATCAAATTCCGCTTTACCCGGCTCATATGAATTCCAGAATTGCCATGCCGTAGCATTGCCCACTGTTAAGTCAGTATAGATAACTTTAGAAAGAAACAATGCACAGTCCATCGCACTGCGTTTTCCTTTTACACCCTCCCTAAAACCGTCTGCCAGCATAGAATATTCCGACTGCCAGTAGTCAACACCATATTGCAATGCAGTATCAGCCACTTTTTTACGCGTAGAGACTAATACGGTATCATTCGACTCTGTATAGTAACTATGCCCTGCAATCACTTTAGGCACATGGCTTAACCCGCCAACATACAGCGGACTTTTACTGTTAAAGAATTGCTGTATCTGTTTTGATGCACCTGTGTTACCTCCATATAGATAATTTAGCATTCCGGCTTCTGTTATTAAAATCTTACTGTTTAGCTTTTCTTTGTCTAGCGCAGTGTTCAGTGCTGTAGTAACCTTATATATTTCTTCATTTTTCCATGGAGAACCTTCCTGATCGGCTTCTTTGTATTTGCGCGACCAGTCCCACTGTGGCTCATTTACCGGACTCACATATTGAAAGTGTAATCCTTCGGCATCAAAATGCTTCACTACCTGTGCTAAAAAATTAGCATAGGCATCATATGCATCTGCTTTAAGGTTTGAGGTATAATCCTTTTCTGTTTTATAGCCCAATCCGTTTCTGGCAAATTGTACCGGTGGCGTATTTGAAAAAGCAATCAGGTTTTCTACTCCATATTCATGCGCTTTCCGCAAGAAAAACTGGTAGCCCGACTGTTTAGTCCAATCGTATGTGCCATCCGGCTTCAAAAAGCTTTCTGTTCTTTTCCTAAAATCCTTAATCCCGCTACTATCTCCCTGCTCCGCTGTACCTGCACCAATATTAAACCGCCAGGCCGATAAACCGATCCCTTCAGGATTGCCCGCTTTATCCAGCTTTTTGCTGAACAGCAGCTGTGCGATTTTTTCTCTTTTTGCCGCAGGCCAGTCTCTCCCTATACCTTCAGAAAACCAACAACCCGATGCCCCGATATTATGAATAGTCTGTGCTTTCTTGTTAAAGTCTATCGTGACCTTAATCGTTGTATCAGCTGGCTGCGCAGCCTTGGCCAGCAGATTCAGTGTACTCAATACGATTATTAGTAGCAGGGCATTAAAGTGTCTGTGTTTCATCAGGATTAATTTATCTTATATAGGCGGATTAACTTATCAGGTGTTCCGCCTTGTTATTTAATTTATTGCTGAGCTTTTAATTGACTAAGTTGTTTAGCTGATATTTGTATAATAGAACCATGTCTGATGCCCTTAGGCAGGCTGATCTGATCAGAAATATCTTCCCAGTTTTTCAGATCTGTTGAAGAGATTGCCCCATACTTGTGCTCTGTATATTTATCAAAATATAAAAGCCAATGATTACCAATCTTTAAACTGGTTGGCCCTTCAGCCCAGTATTTGCCAGTAATCGGTGCAGAAGCCGACGTATAAGGCCCTGTTAATTTTTCACTATAGGCAATTTTAAGGTTCTTTTGTGCGGGCTGCCGTGTTTCATCTTTCAGGAACATTACAAACTTCTTTCCTTCTTTTACAATTGAGGCATCGATTACATTAAACCCAGGATCATAAAGTAATTTGGTATCAGAAAATGTTTTAAAATCTTTAGTAGTTACATAGTACATGCGGTTATTGTAACCATCATCGCCAGCGGCCAAAGTTTCTAAAAACTTCCCTTTGATGGTGGTAGACCAATAGATCATGTATAGTTTAGATTTTTCATCATAGGTAATCTCAGGTGCCCAGGAGTTGCGCGCACCTTCTTCTTTTGCCATGACTGGAATAAATTGCTGTTCTGACCAGTGGATGAGGTCTTTTGAGGAAGCATAACCAATTCCTTTATCATTCCAGCTGACTGTCCACACCATGTGGAACACGCCATTTTTACCTTTGATAATACATGGGTCGCGCATCAGCTTGTCTTTGCTCACCGTTGGGGCAAGAAACGGCTGATCATTTTTTAAAGCCGACCATTTATAGCCGTCGGTACTATAGGCGTAATGTAAACCATCTTCCCCATTTCCTTTAAAATAAGCAAACAGGTAAGGATCGTTTTTTGATTGTCCCCTTGATCCGGCAATAGCAGATAATATTAAAACCAGGGTAACGAGTAGTGACTTCTTCATACTTTAATTTATTAATTGGTGATGCTAAAGTAAGGGTTTAACCATAAAACTGAACTGATAATCTGCAAAAGGTAACTGATACTTAGTGAGCGGACGCGAACGCCAGCTGTCTATACCACCAACACCCATCTGCTTATAATCGATATTCAACTGTGTTTCTGCTCTTGGAACAAGATCGGCCGCATGCCGCTGGTGACGTTTCACACCATCATCCAGATCGCTATCAAAATAATGCAGTGCGCTCATGCTCAGCGGCTCGTCAGACCGGATTTCTAAACCCTTATTGCTGCCATCAGTAATTTTAAACCACCTGATATCAGTTTTATTTCCAGTTTCCTGGGGCGTTACGTAATGAAAGTATTGATCGGTTACACTTTGTTTGTAAACCCTTAAATGAGCGCTGAAACTCCTATCCTGGTAATTCTCTTGCGGACCACGTCCGTAATACTCAATATTTTCGAAACCTTTTGGCAAGATCCACTGCATGCCGAACCTTGGCATGATCTCTGTTTTCTTTGTTGTATCTGCCTTTAGCCTTTGGTTCACTAACATTTCTCCCGAACCATTAATCTGGTAAGAGACCATAAGACCAGCAGATACATCCGGCAAGTCATAAACCGCGTTTACTGTAGCTAAATCACTTTTTACTTCAACAGTAAAACCAGTCAATTTTGCATTTGCCACAGCCGTTTTCCATTTGCTTAGTTTAGTCTGGAAACTCGCACCAAAATCATTATCGTTCGGTGCCCGCCAGAAATTAGGTTTCAAATTAAATGATGCATCCATCATTTCTTTTCCCCTCAAGGCGTAACTCTGCATCCAGCCCTTTTGCTTATCAAAAACAATACGCATTGCCGGAGAGGTGAATACAACCGTATTTGCGCTTTCTGTTTTATTGATTTTACCGTTTGCCTTTACCAGCAGGCTATTTTTATACGTCCCGCCCAATTTTAATTGTTCTGTTGCAATAATATGTGCAGCAGGGATCAGCGGCTCCGCCCTTTTTAAGCGATAGGTAAGATTCAGATAAGCTTCTCCACTGGCTGTGTTGTTTAGGGGCAGCGTAAATTGCTTAAGCTGCTGCGGATCTGTATTTACGTTATCTACGTGACCACTTTGTACTTTTTTGCCATTCACAATTACTTCCCAGTCCAGCCCTACGTTGGCCAGATCTGTAAAGAATTTCTCATTATAGATTTCTATAGATTTTCCGTTGACCAGTTTCGTATGGATATCCTGATATACCTTTTTCATTTCCCACGCATGGGGATACGGTGTACGGTTTGCGTAAAACATTCCTTTAGCTGCGTAATTCCATTCCGTTATTGCTTCCTTCGGCTCGTAATCACCACCATAGGTATAAACAGTATCTCCCTTTGCATTAACCCGCTGAAAACACTGATCTACAAAATCCCATATAAATCCCCCTTGAAAAACCTTTTTATTTGCTCTGATCACTTCCCAGTAATCAGTGAAATTACCAAGAGAATTACCCATTCCATGCGCATACTCACACATGATGAAAGGCCGTTTTGGCTGGGGATTGCTTTTAGCATAAGCCATCATCCCATCCGGCGTAGGGTACATCGGGCAAATCACATCAGAATTCCATTCCCAGGTCAGCGTTTTATAATCTGCAACCGCACGTTCATATTGTACAGGGCGGCTATCATCACGTTTTTTCATCCACTGGTAACACGCGTAAAAATTAAATCCATTACCCGCCTCATTACCCATACTCCAGATCACAATCGCAGGATGGTTTTTATCACGCTCTATCATCCGCTGTACCCGCATCAAGTGTGCACCGACCCAGGTAGGACGATTAGCCATTGTTTTGGTGATATCATACCCCATACCATGCGATTCAATATTTGCTTCGCCCACCACATATATCCCATATTCGTCACATAGGTCCAGCCAGTATTCACTATTAGGGTAATGGCTGGTACGCACCGAGTTAATATTATACAGCTTCATCAGCTTGATATCCCGCAGCATTGCTTCTTTAGAGACAGTCTGACCAGTTATAGGGTCCGTCTCATGGCGATTTACCCCTTTAATCATTACCGGTTTACCGTTCACCAGGAACAATCCGTCTTTAATCTCTATCTTTCTAAAACCTATCTTTTGTGGGATTACTTCTGTTACTTCTCCTTTACTATTCAGCAACCTGATGGTTAGCTGATATAAATTTGGTGCTTCTCCGCTCCACAAACGTGGCGCATTAACCGGCATCGTAAAACTTAGATTAGCCGAGGTATCAAACTTTACTAATTGTTTTTTAACGATCAGGCTTCCATCTCTCAATTCTACCTCGGCACTTACCGGGGCAACAGGTTTTTTATTTAACTGCAACTTGATCTTTAGCCATGCATTTTTGTAAGCACTATCAAGGTCTGGGATAACTTCGTTATCATAAAGATATAATGGATTGCGTGCAACCAGGTAACAATCACGTGTAATTCCGCTTAAACGCCACATGTCCTGGTCTTCTATATAGTTGCCATCGCACCAGCGCATTACTTTCATTACGATCAGGTTCTTGCCCGGTTTTAAATAGGGTGTGAGATTAAACTCTGAAGGCAGCTTGCTATCTTCGCCATACCCTACATACTTACCATTTACCCAAACTGAAAGGTTAGATTTTGCAGCACCAACATGTAACACCACTTCCTTACCTTTCCAGGTATCCGGCAAAGTAATTTCGCGGCGGTATACCGCAGTAGGGTCAAAATTTAACGGTACAAGCGGTGGGTTTACCCCACCTTTCATCAGGTAAGCAAATTCAAAACCATCTGTTGTGTATATCGGAAAGCCATAACCGTTCATTTCCCAGTTACCAGGAACATTAAAATTTTTCCACTGGCTATCATTGAGGGCAGGGGACTCAAAATTAGCCGGTAAATCTGCCGGTTTCTCCACCCATTTAAACTTCCATGCGCCATTTAAACTATAATAGTTTGCTGATAACTTCCAGTCGTTTTTAGCCGCGGCTTTATCATTCTCATAAACAAAATATGAAGCATGCATTGGCATGCGGTTCTCTTCATTTTTAGTTTCATCCAACCAGTTTGGTGTTTGCGCAGAGGCATGGAAGTTAATAAAATACATGCTTAGGAGAAATAAGCAGTATTTAATAGCAGATCTAATCATTTCTATAGTTAAAGTCAATTTGAACTGGCATTTCAAAGCCAGGAATACTTGTTTCCGTTTGAAATTTATAGATATTAACCTGGTATATAAAACGGAACCTATTAACAAGTTACTATTTGGCTATAAAAAGGTAAGATTTGAATATTACCAGCAACAAAAGAGCGCTCAAAAAAGTTAAATCTGCCATTATCAACAATAAGTTACGATCAAGAAAGCACTTTTCCGGATTTAAATATCTATAATTGGCACCAAATAAAGCAAAACTCAAAACATAATTTTTATATGCAGCAACAAAAGCAAGTATTTGGTCATCCGATTGGATTATACGTTCTTTTCTTCACTGAAATGTGGGAAAGATTTAGTTATTATGGGATGCGTGCTATTTTGGTGCTTTTTCTGGTAGCTTCTTCAAAAACAGCAAACGCTGGTTATGGGTGGACGGAAACAGATGCGTTGAAATTATATGGGATCTATACTTTCCTGGTTTACCTTTCCTCTGTTCCTGGCGGGATCATTGGTGATAAATGGCTGGGACAAAAGAAAACAGTTATGCTTGGAGGCGTATTGCTCGTTATCGGTCATAGTGTACTTGCCGTACAGACCCTGTGGGCATTTTATACCGGTCTTGCCTTTATTATTTTAGGTGTTGGCTGTCTTAAATCTAATATTTCCACTATGGTTGGCGGATTATATCAGCCTGGAGATGACCGCAGGGATAAAGCATTTTCTATTTTTTATATTGGTATCAATATCGGCGGCTTTGTTGCCCCCCTTGTTGTAGGTTATATAGGTGAAATTTACGGCTGGCACTACGGTTTTGCCATAGCAGGTATTGGTATGGCAATCGGGCTAGTGATGTTCATTCTAGGGCAAAAACACCTTAAGGGTATTGGAGAGCCATCAAAAGCCCTGTCATTAGAAAAACAGGAAGAGCACCGTAAACCATTAACACGCGTAGAGAAAGACCGCATTATTGTATTACTGATTTCTTTCTTGATGGTAATCGTTTTCTGGGCAGCGTACGAACAGGCTGGTGGTTTAATGAACTTATATACTAAGCAAAAGACCTACCGTACCATTGAATTTTTAAACTGGACAGTTCCGGCATCGTGGTTTCAGTCTAGCACTTCCTTCTTTATTATCACGCTTGGTGCACCTATTGCAGCCTTCTGGTATTACTGGAAAAGAAAAGGAAGAGAATCTTCTTCGATCTTTAAAATGGCATTGGGTGTAATTATTATGGGCTCTGGATTCTTATTTATGGCTGCAGCCTCCTACCAATACAAAATTGAAGGATCTTCGGCAATGTACTGGCTGGTCCTTGCATACTTATTCCATACTATTGGAGAGTTGTGTGCCTCTCCGGTTGCACTTTCATTTATCACTAAGCTTGCCCCTTTAAAATATGGGTCTATTATGATGGGAGTTTACTTTGCAGCTACCGGCTTAGGAAATTATGTTGCGGCATGGATCGGCGTATGGTCCCAAACAGCGGGAGAATTGGAGATATTTTTGGGGATCACCGTTTTCTGTACATGTTTTGGATTATTGATCCTGGCATTATTGAAGCCATTGAAACGACTTGCACACGGTGCAGAAGATATCGTTATGGCAGAGGAAATTCCGAGTGACGCGTTAACTTTGTAAAGACATCAATACACTTATAATGCCCCTGGGCACGATTACATTACCACAACAGGGTGATGTGTTTTTTGTGTTTAATGGAAAAATTAAGACAAAGGGTTTTCGAACGGATAGACTGTGTATTGTATAGGGAAAGCGTGGCAGGTTCAGATAACTTTGGAATAGCCTTGGGATAGCTTTGGGATAGGTTTGGAATACCCAAAGGGTATTCTTTAGGTATCTGCGGGGTAATAAACAGGTATTCCAAAGCCATGCCAATCTGCCGCACATATCGGAAGGTAATAGTACGGTAATATGAATCTTCACTTAAATCAATAGTATTATGGCAATGTTAGATGATGATAACAGTATTAATACGACAAGGTCTAATAAAAAGTAACTTAATGTTATTATCTTTAGCTACAATGTATTGGTACGAAGATGAAGTAAAACGGATCGAAAAAGACCGTCTAGAAATAGGATATGATCCTGAACTAATTTTTTATGGCAGCTCCTCCATCCGTCTTTGGAGCAGCCTTCAAGAAGATTTTCCAGAAAAAAAAATAGTAAACCTTGGTTTTGGCGGTTCTACACTTGCTGCATGCACCTGGTTTTTTGAAAGGATTATGATCGGTTACCAGCCAAAGGCCATGGTGATCTATGCAGGGGATAATGATCTTGGCGATGGCAGACATCCCGAAGAAGCATTTATCTTCTTTCAGCAGCTGATTGCCAATGCTAAAAGCAGGTTTGGCAATCTTCCTTGTTATTTTATTTCTCTTAAACCTAGTCCTTCCCGCTGGAATTTGATAGATCAATTTATTTATACTAATAATCTGATCGAAGAGGAAATCGCCAAACATGATAACTGGACTTTTATTGATATTTTCAAGAAAATGCTAAATGAAGCCGGACTGCCGCAACCAGACCTCTATATGGAAGATGGATTGCATTTGAGCCATAAAGGATACCAGTTATGGAAAGAGATTGTTAACCCCTTCTTAATTTCGAAGTAACATGCAAAAGTGATATTCCCCTTACAATAAACATCATATGAACAGAGAATATCATAAATGGTTTAGCCCGGTATTACAGCGGGATATGGAACTTTTAATATTCGGACACGCAGGCCGTGCCGTGCTGTTCTTTCCTACGCGAACAGCGAGGTTTTTTGATTACGAAAATTGGGGTATTATTGATGCGATGAGACCGCAGATTGATAATGGTGAAGTCCAGCTCTTCTGTGTAGACAGTATTGATGCAGAAAGCTTTTACAATGCGAATATAGATCCTTATACCCGTATCCAGCGTCACTTACAATACGAGCAGTATTTACTAAACGAAGTTATCCCTTTAATGCAGTTAAAAAATGGGGGCAATTATCTGGAGACAGCAGGCTGCAGCATGGGTGCGTACCATGCGATAAACTTTGCATTGAAATATCCCTGGATGTTTCATAAAGCTGTTGGCATCAGTGGCAGGTATGATCTTACTCAAACCCCTGGCGATTTTAAAGATTTACTCGACGGATTTAATGATGAATCTGTTTATTTTAATATGCCAAGTCAGTACATGCCTAATCTGACAGATGACTATCTATTAGCAGCGGTACGGAGTCTGGAGATCATTATTGCCATTGGAGAAACTGATCCATTTATGGCAGGTAACAAGGAGTTTAGTGAGTTACTTTGGGATAGGGGTATACCAAACCAGTTTTATCTTTGGGAACATAATGCCCACCGGCCTAAGTATTGGAGAAAAATGGCTCCGATGTACATATAGACTTTTCCACAAACTTAGATTGAAGAGAGCAAACACCAATACTATACACTGCTTAAAAAGCTTCATTAAAATAAAG
>Ga0247803_1001343_pt1 | contig 12919 bp, 13 predicted proteins | sample UWRJL014104B1_FD_180928 | JGI IMG/M metagenome (GOLD analysis project Ga0247803, IMG submission 180928) | Plant litter microbial communities from Arlington Agricultural Research Station in Wisconsin, United States - UWRJ-L014-104B-1 | ecosystem: Environmental > Terrestrial > Plant litter >...
GGGTTCTATAATCTATTATCGGTACTATATTCGGGAGAGACGCTATTAAGATAGATCTAGGCTTAAATATAAGTATATAACGTTAAAATCCGCGTTAGAAGATATAATTATTAGTTTATATCCTCTCGCTATTAATTCTACCCTTCCACTTTTGGTATATTAATTTAGTTTATAAGCACGTTTAGTTTGACGATATAACGGATACGGAAATTAGCGAGAAAATGGGTGGCAGCGAGTATAAGGAAGAGGTTTCCGATTATGTTAATATTACACAGCGAATGATCCAAAGTCGCTTCGAGTTACTTCGAGATCTGAGCGAGGAGCAGATGTTTGCCTTGAACAAGTAGTTGGTTAAGAGACTTGATTGGAGACTCATGCCAATCATTACACTCATGTTCCTTATGAAGTAAGTTCAGCCTGCCGGTACTTTGCTTCTCAAGCTTACCAAAAGTAGCTACCTCGATCGTATCAATGTGTCCAACGCGCGCCTTGCCGGGCTGCAAGAAGACCTGAACATGAGTGATACCGTATGGAATACCGGCATCTCGACTTTCTACGTTGGGTATCTTGTTGGTCAGCTTCCAGGTAACCTGTGGCTTGCAAAAGCGGATCCAAGATGGCTTCTGCCTTCTATGATGATGGCGTGGAGCTTTGGTACAATCTGCATGCCGGCTATGACCAGCGGTGCGGGCTTCGCCGTCTGCAGGTTCTTCATTGGGCTCGCGGAAGCTCCCTTCTTCCCTGGAATTACGCTGAGTAAGTCTGATACCGCCCACTAATAATATTAGAGCCCGAAACTAACCTGTCGACAGTGACATCCTCTTGGTACACTAAAGAAGAGAACCCGATGCGCATGGCTGTCTGGCACGCCGGAAACACCATGTCCAACATTCTCTCTGGATTTCTGGCCGCAGGTATTCTTACGAATATGGATGAGGTCCTCGGTCTGCATGCGTGGCAGTGGTTTTTCATCATCGAGGGCGCAGCATCAATTGTCGTGGCAGCCGCCGGCTACTACATGCTCCCATCATGGCCGCACAACACGAGATGGCTCACCCCGGAACAGTCAGAGATGGCGCAATACCGTGTGCAAGTCTCCAATGGAGGACACGATGAGGTAGTTGGCGGGACATGGGATGGGCTCAAAGAGGCGGCAAAGGATCCATTCACGTGGTTTTTTTGTCTCATGCACTTTTCGCTTGTAACGGCGCAGAGCTTCAAGGATTTCATGCCATCGGTACGTTGCAATCTCTGTGAACCAAAAGTCAAAGCCGAGTAGTAACACGTGGTGACAGATTATGAAGACTTTCAAGTTCGACACCCTCACCACCTACCTCGTCCAGGCACCTCCTTATGCCATCGCCTACGCAGTAGCCTGTGGTCTCGCCTACACCTCCGGGCGCTTTCAAGAATCATACTGGCACATCGTTATTCCCATTGTCTTCAGCGCTGTAGGATGCGCCACCCTGATTGGCACACTGAACGTCGGAGCGCGGTACTTTGGCCTGATCCTGCTCATTAGCGGCACCTATTCGGGTCTCAATCTACAGCTGAGCTGGGAAACGACGCTGGTTCCCGCGCCTAGGAGTAAGAAGGCGGCTTTGATTGCGATTGCCAACTGCATCAGTCAGGTCAGCCATTGGTTTAGCCCTTACTTCTTCCCAACTTCGCAGGAGCCGTACTATCGAATGGGTGGTGGATTGATTTTGTTCGGTTGCTTGGCTTGTATAATCTCAGCTTCGCTGGTTAAGTGGCGAGCGGTCAAGTTGAACAAGAGGTTGGATGAGGCAGAGGGCTGGTCGGCAACCACGGGATCCGAGCGCGGATGGAGATTTGTGTATTGATTAGGATGAGTGAGTTGGCAGCCGGGCAGACTGGTTGTGGGAACAACATCGTCTCTACCATGCATAATGAATTCTACGACACTATGTTACAACTCACGTACTTTATCCAATAATCTGCGCCGCCTTGTAAATTTGATATACCGCCAATACACTTCCAGTGGACCACAGCGCACTCCTAATGAAACTCGTCGCATGGTCTGCAATCAGCACATAAGCGACGCAATACGCTGCTCTGACAGCAAACCAGGCACCAACAAACGTTGTCAAGCCCGTGACATCGCCTCCTGTAACAGTTGCACTCGCACCCTTGAGTGTCAATCGCTCCGCGATAATGCTGGCAAGCACTGCAGCGGCGAAGAGGGGTAATTGTTCCATGTTGTTGGATTGCGCGTTCTCTGCGCGCTGGTACTTCTGGAAGACGACATCGGGGACTTTTCCTTGGACGGCGGAGGGCGAGAGCGAAGCTTTCGGGTTTGCGTTATTGGGTTTATAGCCGTGGGCGGAGAGGAGGTTGGCTGCGTAAAAGTGCGGCGCGAGGGAAAAGAGGTAATATGCAGGGATGGCAAGGAGCGGGTAGTTAAGCGTTGACGAGGCCATGATGGATTATCGTAAAGCCTGGATACAGATGTGATTCGGGTGTAGGGATTGAATTGGCGCAATATGAAAGGGATGGCTTTGCGTTTATACGCGCAACAAAAGAGGGCGGTTAGTCTTTATGAAGTCTAGGTCGCGAGTTGGTGGGATCACACTGACGTAATTCGGCCGTTTTTCGACCGACTCTGTGCAGAGCAGAACCAAAGTAGCTCACGCGCAGGAGAACAATTTGAAGGAACAGCTTGCGCCAGAATTACAACTCCAATCTAACACTATAGATTATTTCTTGAACTTCCGCGAAAACAAATTAATCTTCTCGCTCCAACCTCCGCTCTTCGGCTCATTATCAACGACATGCCTTTGTGCCTCCTCTGCTGTATTCAATTGGGTTGTATTCGCATTCATAACCTGTTGGGCAAATGCCACTGAAGTCTGCGGCGCATCACTTATATTTGCTTGATTCTGATGTAGCACCGCTTCAGGACGGTGAAATGGTACGTGCTCCTGCCCGACTGTCCCCCCAACCACTCCTAGCTCTTGCGGTGAAGCCGGTATAGCAGCTGGTGGCATCCCTGGCTGTTCAAGTACTTGCGAGTTGCCGTCGGCGTCGATGAAGAGATCGGCGACTTTCCCGGCCCCGAAGAGCCTCTCGTATACGGCTAGTGTAGTGCCAAACTCTTTGTCTTTAGAGACTTGAATGGCGTCGAGAAGCTGGAGAACGTATGTCTGGCAGTTGTTGGATATGAGATTGTACCTTGGGCGTGTGGTTCGAATGTTCAGAATGACAGCTTCGCCTATGGTATCACGTGGTAAGCAACAGAGTGTAGTCTTCGAGACCGACAGGGACCTATTCCACCACCAAGGGGTCAAGGATACTCACCGGCTCGCCTAACTGCATCGTCGTTGAATCGCGTCTCCCCAATCTGAAACGTCTGCCACTCCTTCGGATCGACCTTGGAGTTGGTGTAAATGATGTCAAATTCTTCATCCATCCACAGCTGGTGCGCATAATCGCCGACTAGCACAGCCCAATGCTGCGTCGGATCCGGATAGTTGTTGATCTTCTCCGTGATCATCTTGCCCAAGCCCGTCTTCTCAGCAAACCACTTGCCCGCGAAGCCGCCGACAGGATGCCAGCCGACTTCGACCGCCCGCGGAGGTCCATCGGAGGAAGGTTGAGAGATTGGTACTACGTTTTGTCCCGCGCCGAGGCCGATCGCGTGTTTGAGCGCCAGTTCGCCTTTATTGTAACTCTTTTGCCTGCGACGGGGTCAGGGTCCGATGGGGGGGAAGGACGATTAATTGACAGCGGCGGGGTCGAAGTTGCAGGGTGTGAGAGCGCCGATTCTACGTACAGATATTGCCCGAGTTTGTCCCTCCTTCTTTCATGCGCGTCCACTTCTTCACCAGCTTCTGCCATGAGCAAACGTTGAGTGATCACTGATCGAGCGTACAACAACAGCTGAAAATCGTGGACCGTAAGCAGCAGGCGCTTGCGCACTGCCTGTTGCGCCAGCGCATGAGAAGAGCACAGCCACCGCCACGTAGGCACTACCGCTAAACGCCGATTCGCCGATGCCGCCTTCTCCAGTCCACCCTGCGAAACTCAATGCTTCCCGACACACCGGAAAAAGACGGCTTTCAAATCCCCTACCCGCAGTTCAATTTGCCATGCAAGTGGTTACGTGAACGCACATTGTGTGGGGATACGCAATGATGTCCTAACTTTCTCCTCCGCACAGCTTGTGACTCGAGCCGAATACTGTTCGACGGTACCATGCCGGCTAGCTCCGACTCAATCTTCAAAATTCAGCTGGCATCGGGCGCCTTGAGGTATCCGGCCTCGGAGTAACAATGGTATAATTACAAGTCGGACAGCCCGTTTTCGTGTTATTCGTTTCTGGATACCAATCGCTCCCATAGGTCGCGTTCAAACTCACACCCCCCACCACATTACCGCTTTCCAATCGAATCCATGTATCTGCTTCAAACGCACTGAGCTGAGATTTCGAAATGAGAACTTGACGCGCACCGCGCTCCCAGTTTCCGTAGCCGCCGTACCCCGAGTGCTGCCCAAAGCAAAGATTAACGCCGTTGCCTGCAACAGTCATATTGGGGAGCTGCGAATCCCATTTATAGCACCAGGTATTGCCATGGTCGTGTCCGGAGAAGACGGCGATGAGGCCGGGAAGAGTGGAGATAGCTTGCATGAAGGGAATATCCTGGCCGCCGTACTCGCATGACCCGTCGTTGGTCTTGCCATCAGAACACCAGCCTTGAGCCTGCGGTGCAAGTGGCACATCATCGTTGATGCCTGGTTCGTAGTTTGGATGCACGCCGGCTTGCTGGAAAGCGAGCGATGCGTAGGCGGGTATATGTACGAACGCGAAGGAAGGGATTGTTTTCTGGTATCTGTTCACCAACTCAGCGTTCGATTGCTGGAACCAGTCGACCACGCTGATATCGACCCAATTCTCGAGGCCGATCTGATTTCCGTCTGCGTCTTGCTCCTGAAAGCGAGCGCCGCCTCGGCTGTCAAAGAACCAGAGTATCAGATCTGGCGTACATCGGTCGTATGCCGTGCAGTTGTTGTCATAAACCGGAAGATAATAGTTCGATGTCCCGGCATTTGGCCCAGTCACCATCTTCTGGGTTCGAGAATTGGGCCATTCTTGTTCGTGTGCCAGGAGATCATCCGTGGAAAGGTTGTACTGGTGGTCGTGGTTCCCGTATGCTGAGGCCCATGGCAGGTTTCTTTCCAACAATGGCGCTACAATCTGCTCGATGTATACAGTCGCATTCTCGATGAACGCGTTATCTCCAGTGATCAAGTCGCCGTTCAGGACTACTAGTCCGGGGGACTCCTTGTCGAGGACCTTGTTGATTACTTTAACTGAGTTGATGTCTTGTTGCGGACCCCACGAGTCCCACGCATTCTCTCCAAAGTGCTGGTCTTCAAAAATACTGATCTGGAAGGTGTCGTCGGCGTTGAAGTGGAGTGGCGTAGCCGGTCCCGACCTGTTTGAATAGCGCTTAGCAGCTGGCCACGCTTGGACTGGTACTGATACCGCCAGTAAGATACCAGTTATCCTTGAGCCTAGCATAATGTAACGGTACAGACTTACAGCTGAGATATGGGCACGAGATCTATATACACTTGCGGCATGGTCGACGAACGCAAGGGCTCACACTACTGGGTTATGGAATATGGCGAGCTTCCGCTTTCGTATGAGTTCGTGATGCTCCCAATTTGAAGCAATTTGAGGGTGTTGTCATGAAGGCAGGTGAAAAGGCGCGGGAGAGGTCGTGCTCAAACCGTTGGCTTCCATTGGCTCCCCATAAACGGCTTAGCGCTGCAGCAACGTACACGCGCAGGCATGTAGAATCTACTTCTTTCCATCACCAGACAAGGAATCCCTCCACCTTATCATCGACTCTGATTTTGTGCGGCCTTCCAAACTCCTCGCACTCTCGGCCTAGTCCGTTGCTCATCTGCGTCCACAGATCACCATGCTTGCGCGTACGGTTTCTCACCGGCGCGCTCTGCCTCATTCCCGCACTGATGCATGGCGCGCGGAATGGTCGGCGTACCGGCTTGGAGTCAAAACAATCTCAGTCATACCGGAGGAGGATTGCAGCAGTCCTCCGTGTTCCGTTGAATGTAGACGTATGCCTAAGCCGACAATAGTCTTGCCCGCGCTCCCTTCAGACACGTAGCCAGTACCTACCGAAATCGAAGACGGTGCCCGATCTTGACAGCTAACATCACGTGGCCTCTGTTATGTCGAGCTTTCCTGGAAACGATACGAGTTCGTCGTAGGCGTGGATTCGGCAATCATAGCCAAAATCATCTCCTGAGAATGGCCTATGCGGATAATATTTGTCTAAGCTTCTCCTCGCCCACAAGCCGATTTCTCTGGCCGCTGCAACCTTGAACTTGGCTGACCGTGTACGTTTTCGAAATCTCACCGCTTCCGTCACTCGATGCCCACGAACCGAGGCCCACGAACCGAGGCCAAATATATCGCCAATAGGTCGTGGGTTATGGCCAAGGGTGCGGACCAGATGCCTGAGCCAAGTGCTGCGGAAGTATTTAGACTTCGGGAGGTGGAGGCGGAGCATACTGCTAAGGAGATGGAACACTCCTAAGGTAACAGGGTAGTATGCTGACGTCAACTTTGCAAACCTCACCACGCGGCAATGGTCACACGGAGCTGGACGCCGATGTGACCAAACGAACCCTACTCGGCACTGCGCGCCATACGAAATAGTCCACTGCTCCGTCAATTGAAAATCGAGCAACAGCGATTTTCGCTACGATCCCAAGTCAGGCTAAGCAGCATCTACTGACTACAACGGGCGCTCGACCTAAAAAGAATAGATCTATCCCCATGCCGATGGAACTTACAGCCATCAGTCTCGGATGCATGAACAAGCTTCAGTAATGACCGCCTTCCTCTGCCAAGCCGTCATCCTCAACAGCCAAAAAGTCTTACAAGCCGCCGTAGGACAGAAGCCCTCTTCTCCTTCGAGCTCCCCATTTGATTCAACTTTGTTGATCAATCACTTATGAAGTACCACTTTACACGTTACATTGATCCCAATCCGAGCGCCTATACGATGCTTACCGTAGCGTACTCAATTTGAAGGCGTTCATGCAGCAAGCGGCTGGTTGCTTACGGACCGCGCCGGTAACGCATGCTATGCAACGGGATCCGCGGCCCGCAAAGCTAAGCTAAATAAAATTTGCATGTCAACAGATCGCCAAACCTGGATGCCGGTGAGATTTCACGCATCGGATATGCGGGCGGTGAGATTGGTGGCGGTCCACCCACGTGTGTCAGCAAGTCTGCTAATACGACAGAGATCCTTCTGGAGCAGTAAAAGAACAATCCTTTGCCCACCAGAGCTGACAGCTTGAGATTCTGCATGGAACCTAATTGCTCAAGCCATGTTTTACAAGAGTGGCATACATTGCTGCTTTGGGTCAAATACGAAATAGTACATGAACACTCCGAAAGCCCTTCCTCAATACATGAGCAAGAGGCACCAGTAAGTAATAATGCAAGCTAACAGTCTCTGGTTGTAGACTATATCGCTGCCTTATTGTGATTCTGACTGCATTCACAGTTCTCGTAGCTCAGATGACACTTACATAACAGGCTTCGTGCGGCCTCCTCCCCCACCAACAAGAAGAGTTCCCGAAGGACAGCACCATACGCACCGACAACGCCGTGGGTGTGAAGGATTTTCTAATACCTCATCACCAACTCCAATCGTGCAGCATTGGAACCTCCCGAACCGAACTCTGTGAATCTGACTGCTGCAAGTACACTTCCCACTCACGAAATGTGACGAGTTGCGCGTTCCTAGACCCGTGCCTCGTTCCTGTGCGTGATAGTGGCGAAGCTGATGTTGACTGAGGTAATACAGCACACCCAATGGCTCTCTCGCTAGGATTCTCTGCAGTCATGTGGCTCCGGATTTGGTAGTCAATTCGCTGTAGAGGAGCTAGATGCCTAGCTTCTCATGACTATCATCCCGTTCGCACCATTAAGAGGCGTTCTATATGGCTCGAAGCTTACCACCTCGTGTCTGCTGCCATGAGGATACTCGATGAACCATGTCTCGTCACACGCATTGATGCTTGCCGACGAGCTCCGGCGCAAATATAAAAAGGGCATCGATGCGCTCTTCACCATCGACACCGCACATTTGATCATCCTACCAATACTCAAAGCGACCACCACTACCAGCACTACTTCTACTATCACAATGCAGTTCACCACCACCCTCCTCACCCTCGCCCTTGCGGTTGCCGGTGTCTCCGCCGCTCCCAACCCCGCCGCCGGCCTGGAAACTCGCCAAACTCCCGGCCTAGTCATCGTGCGCTTCTACAGGGGCAACGGCTGCGAAGAGCCCTGGATCGAGGATGACGCTATCTTCGATGACGGCAGCGCTACGTGCCGCGTGGAGCCCTTCACGGGCGCGCATGGAAGTTTCAGAGTTACTAGCAACGAAGCTACCCGTACATGTAAGTCCTAGGCTGTCGGTCTTGTGTCAAGGACCGCTTAGGGCCTGGAGTAGTTTGCTGACTGCATGGGTAGTGACGCTGTTCGCTCGCACTGATTGCACCACCGCGAATGGTGGCAGGCAGGTCATCCTTAACCCTGGGCAGACAGGGTGCTTCAGCCAGACTATTGGGTCTAGCCGGTTCTCTTAGAGTTGTGATGGAAGTGCGTTGAGTGGAGGCAGTGGAGAGGAATATTGAGAGAAGTGGATGTGGCCGAAGAGCAGAGGAAGGCTAGATTGAGCTTCTCAGAGCACAAATTTTCTTTGATTCTAGTCCGTCTTTTTTTAGGGGATCACTCCTGCTTACACTCCTTGAATCAAAAATCGTCTTCCCGGGAAATAGTCTTACTTATTCGTTGCTGAACGTGTACAAATCCCCGCTTACGTTAAAGAGTTTCAACCCCCCGAAACTCTGTTCGATTGGGGGCACTAGTTGTATTGATCGCTTTTGGGGGGTGGAAGGAAATGTAATCGATGCGAAGCACCGGAGAGCACGGATGGTTTTATAGGTGTCCGTACCCCGTACAGCTGATGCATCGAGCATAAAGGATATCACGTAGTATACTCACGTGATGTCTGTGTGTACGATGCAGAGACTTATCCATCTCATCTATGCGTAGATAGAACCTTAAGCAACAACCAGATTAGTTGCCCAAAACCAGTTCTCTTCGTACGCTGTGCACACCGTACAAATCTCACTATTGCGCCATGCGAACCTAAGTGCTCATACCAAGGTAGCTAGCTATAGAGCCCATTCAACAATAGGAGAGTTTAGTGATGGAATATTCAAAGATTGGTAGCAAAAGTGTTGCCGTAACGTCAGATGTCGTAGCGCGTCGAACCAGTTAAAATGGATGGTACGTGCAAGTATTAGGGACAAACCTGTACTTGATGATTTGGATTAAAAGATCTATAATCTTACTGCCAGGAGACAAAAGGGCCTGAGAGTACGAAAAACGGAAAAGGCGCCATACTTGAACGATAGTCCAGTGTGTACGCAGACGAGCTTCTCAATCACGTTTCGGGGAAGCTTGATCTCCTTACTCTATACAGCCTCCACGCTACCAAATGGATCATTGTTTTCCCCGGAGCTTTTAGAGTCCATAGAGCTTGCGTTCGTGCGCTCGTCTACGCTGAAGTATCGGGCGTACTTTCGATCCGTCGACTGCAACGCGTCTGGCGCGGGATGTGACTCGGTCACTTCTTGTGAACAGGAGGTAGAACCATTACGTGAAGCTGCCCATGATAGCTGGAGGGAAGTCACTGTTCTGAGTGTTCTTCGATATACGGAGTGCTCTTGACGAGCAGCATAAGCCGCAGAAGGTATACAAGCGCAGATCACTCCGACGAACATCTCGCAGAGCCTGCCGGCTGAATTAGACACCATTAGAAGTTTTATTGGTCAGGGTGGTGTACTCACGTAGTGATGACCACAGGAGCGTTAGCATATGAGGAGTCTTTAGTACGTTCAAGGGCGACACGATAGTAGATGCTACACGCCGAGCATATACAAGCCCTAATCTATATTTAGTATCGTAACAAATCCGTATTTTGACAAGCCTTACATTGCCCCTGACAGAAAGATGAGAAGTACTCCGAGCTTCCGCTTTGGTGATAGCTGGAGTCCCGACACCCCAATGATTGGAATGATCAGGATGTACAGATCGATGACCAAGCCAATCGAAGCATACGGTGTGGAGGCTTGAAAGGCCTTCTTCACTCCTGGAGAAGTTTGGTGGGCGAACCATGTCACATGCTTGGGCGGCGTTGCCCAGATGAAGAAGCATATGGTAAGGGTTGTGTAGATCAGTGTTGTCGCTATTATGCCGAACCAGGCGCAGAAGCGTACCCACCGCAACTGCTTAAACAAAGACAAGTATAAGATAAAAAAGGTATTTTTGAGAAAGAGAAAGATAGGTGGCGGGAATACCGTGAGCATCCATACTGGCTATAGATAGTCAATATTGCCGATGCAATACAAGAAGAGCGGCTTTTCTTACCACAAGGAGGTCCAATTTTTTGGCCTGCACAACGCTAATGTCCCATTGGTGTTTACCAATGCCCCCTCTCTGAGCTGCTGCGTGGTGGTCAGATGTGTTCAGTTACCATCAAAATATTGCTTACACCAGGTACTTGCAACGTAGTAAGCAACGGTTCCAAGCTAACAGGGTTACCGATGTGTCACACAGGGCGCATAATATACTGACCATTGCTAAAACTATGGTTGCATCGTCCCAGTATAGCTTTTTTGTCAAGCACAGTTTCACATAGACACGATTCAAGAAGAACAGAACGGCCAGAGCCAGCATTATGGATGTGACAGCGACCTGGATTGGCGCTCTTGTGTAAGGGTCGATAAAGTTTGGTGTAATGTCACTTGGTGGGGGAAGGGCGGGAACGAAGGCAAGCATGGCCAACACCTCTGGTGGCGCATTGGTAAGGTCTTTAGAAAGAGATGACATGATAATCCAAAAGATCAAAAGATCAAGTAGAAAATAATGTGGTGGATAGCTCAAAAGTTAGGACAAGACTGTACAGAAGGAAGCGTAGAAGGACGCAACGGACCGACTTTCTTTTAAAGAGCAGATTGGAAGTTGGACGGTAGAACGGAGACACCGCCTGATTCGTGCTCACCATTCGGGCTTGGATGCGGTATCTTCCGAGAAAGATGCATGGTTTAGAACCCCGATGGTGTGCGCACTGCATGCTGTTTACTTGCCTAACATGCAGGTTTTCAGACCGGGGGCTTCGACCAATCGCGCATGGAAAGGTGGCTGGGGCCAACAGCGCCATGCGCAACATCGCTTGCAGCTTCCCCGTCAGCCGATTTAGTAGATTAGCCTGCTCCCCCCATATGGAAGGTAAACGGGTCAGCGCGCGCAAATCGCCCTGTGTGAGAACTTTTGGATGTCACGTCCAGGTCGATCACATCTTGGGCACTCACAACTTCATCAAGCATGCCTCAGCATCCCGTTCTCGTTGTTGGTGGCTGTGGCTTCATTGGTTATCATGTTGTTCGCTATTTCGTTGAAACACCAGAATTCTCTCCAGTTTCAGTTCTCAGCCGATCCGCGCTTCAAGCCGTAAACAAGGTCGATGGGGCAGTTTACGTTGCTGGTGATTTGAGCGATGAGAAAACAATACAGTTCGCGCTGCAACAACTCCATCCTACAGTCATTGTACACGCTGCGACTCCGTCGCCAATTACTGGCACACCTAAAGAATACCAGAGAATTGCAGTTGATGGCACCAAGACGCTTCTCAAACTCGCGACGGACTCGGCCAGTGTTCGTGTTCTTATCTACACGTCCTCTTCCACCATCGCGAAGGGACGAGAGCATCTCAACCTGGATGAAGACACTCCTCTAGCCGACACCGACCCGAAGGCTTCACCATATGCCCGAACGAAGGCGATGGCGGAGCACATGGTACTTGATGCCAATAATCCTTTTACTGAACCAAGTCACGATCAGGACTGGTCCGGACATCTTTGTACCGGCGCTCTCCGATTCCCCATCTGCTACGGAACACACGACACATTGACGATTCCTGGATACTTATTAGCCTTGAAAAAGGGCCAGGCTGGTTTCCAGCTCGGAAAAGGGGGAAATTTGTGGGACTACTGCAGCACTGATAACGTGGGGAGTGCACATGTTCTCCTTGCCCAAGCACTTCTTGCAAATGGCGGAAATCAGGTACAGGTCGCTGGTGAAGCCTTCAACATCCATGATGGACAGACTCGGGCATTCTGGGGTTTTGCCAATGCAGTCTGGAAACTAGCTGGACACAAGCAATCTAGCGACAGGGTTATCCGTATTCCGGTGCGGTTTGTTTCAGCCTTAGCGGTCACTTTGGAATATGTCTTTTTGGCCTGTACTTTCGGTAAGAAGCGACCGCAGATGTTGGGTAAACAGCAAGTGGAGTACTCGTGTTATACCCACACCTACGATATCAGCAAAGCGAAGACGAAGCTTGGATATGTGCCTAGGCAGGAGTTTGAAATAGATTTGGCAAAGGCTGTTGCTTGGTCATTGGAGCATGACGGGTGGGCGAAGAGGCTCAATATCTCGGGCATTTCGGCTTCTTAATTTGATCTTCATTACTTCTTTCGAAGTTTCATGTGACATTTGATCATTTTCCTGATCCGTACTATCTATGGCCACTCACTTTAGTGATCAACTCCGTTTTCTACTGGGTGTGTGAAAGACCTCTGAAGGGATCCAATTCGCAAACGTGTTTCGTTAGCATATGCGCAATAGTCACGGATTGGACGATGCACCACCGAATATACCAAGAGCAAGCGCAAATCTTCGCAAGAGCCTGTGACATGCGCTTACATGCATATTTCACTCTGTTTTATTTTGGCCGCTCATGTGGCCGGCTTGTGATAGGAATCACGCCTGAAAGCT
>Ga0247803_1001344_pt1 | contig 12911 bp, 17 predicted proteins | sample UWRJL014104B1_FD_180928 | JGI IMG/M metagenome (GOLD analysis project Ga0247803, IMG submission 180928) | Plant litter microbial communities from Arlington Agricultural Research Station in Wisconsin, United States - UWRJ-L014-104B-1 | ecosystem: Environmental > Terrestrial > Plant litter >...
CTTGGGTTTTCAGACGACCTGTCCAAGCCTTTGGGGTGGAAGCAAAAGGGACAAGTGACAGCTTATCACACGCTTGTTTGGGGGTCATTTCGCGGCATTCTCATACAACGGGATCTCCGAAATGAGTCGTCCGTGGTGCGAGAAGAAGCTCTTGCAAACCCATGCGCGCCGCCCAAGAGGTCCGTCTGGGTCTTCAGACAGAAGTAGATGCAGACCGCGGTCATTCTGTCCGAGGTCCAGCCAGCTACGGCACGTGTGGCAATAAGGATTTTCCCGATGGCCACTAACAAACTGTCTGTGGACGAAGGACCCGTCATTGGGTCCACTAGCTTCAGACGCTTCCAATTGGCTGCTGTTTCTGTCTGAAATTTCTGTGGACACATTTGGCAGGAAATGTTTAGAGTCCGATGTCTCAATGCCTGCAGATGTTGATAAGCGACACTTAGTATGTAAAACTTCTTAGCGTGCGTCTTACAGCAGATATTAGAGCTCTAATGTCTAACGGCTGACATATGCTCGTTTGCTGCACTCTGTGTATAGAACTTCTTGGTGCACGTCTTACAGGGGATATTAGCGTTCCCATGTCCAGTGGCTGTCATGTGCTCATGTGCTGCACTCGGTGTAGAGAACTTTTTGGTGCACGTCTTACAGGGGACATTAGCGTTCCCATGTCTAGTGACTGCCATGTGCTCGCTTGCTGCACTCTGTGTATAGAACTTCTTGGTGCACGTCTTACAGGGAACATTAGGGCTCCCATGTCTAGTGACTGCCATGTGCTCGCTTGCTGCACTCTGTGTATAGAACTTCTTGGTGCACGTCTTACAGGGGACATTGGGGTTCATATGTCCAGTGGCTGTCATGTGCTCGTTTGCTGCACCCTGTGTAGAGAACTTCTTGGTGCACGTCTTACAGGGGATATCAGCGTTCCCATGTCCAGTGGCTGTCATGTGCTCGTTTGCTGCACCCTGTGTAGAGAACTTCTTGGTGCACGTCTTACAGGGGATATCAGCGTTCCCATGTTCAGTGGCTGTCATGTGCTGATTTGCTGCTTGACCTGATCTGAATTTCTCGTCGGAGGTTCGACACTTAAACTGTGGCCAGTGGTTATCAACCTCCATGTGTTGATTAAGTGCTTCCTCTGATCGGAAACATCTGTCACAGGTTTGGCATTCGAATTGTGGCCCTTGTTTTTTGGACTGATCCAGGCTATTACTCCGTACGTCGAGAGGCGGAGCAGTAGCACGGTCTTCTGAAAGTCCCTTCATCTCTTTCTGAAGTCCTGTTGCAGCATCAGCGCCGATACATCACCAGGCAGAAGACAACTGCTACACTAACCGACTGTCTCTCGGATCGCTTCTTCGACGGTGTGAGTCTTGGCCATCTCTGCTGCTGGTATGACTGACAGCACCTCTTTCGCGTACGCTGCTGCCGTCCCCGCCGCGTATGCCTGCCACTGCTTGTTCTTGTGCGAGTCGGCGTAGTCGCAGATGCCGCGGATGACCAGACACGGGAAGTTGTTCATCAAGCCTGCCGCCTCCATCTCGAAGCAGAGCACGTCGCCGAGCTCTGCGCTGACTCGGTCTCTTTCCACCGCACTCCTCATCACCCGGTTGCCTGATGCGATGGTCCCGTAATACACTACTGGTTCCTCCTCGCTCTCGCGCGGCTGCCGTGCTTTTTGCCAGTCAACGTTACACTGGTCGCATGTCTGCCCTTCGCCGTGATCGTACTCTGCTTCGAAGAGTACGTCAGGACCCGCCCTGACGCGCTGAAATTTGGCGATACGCTCTAGCTTAGAGGCGTACGTGGAGAGCTGGCTCTTGCCGCGCAGCTCGTTCGCGTGCACTTTAGCTACCGCACTAAGCAGAACGTGTGGCGGAGAGTTCAGCGACCCTGTCCGCTCAAAACCGCTCAGTGTGGTCTTACCAGAGTCGTACTGCACCACTCCGCTATGCACCTCATGCGGCTGGCTGACCACTACGTCCCCAAGCCGGATATCTACTTTAGTGCTGGGGACACCTCCACCAATGCCTACCATCAGCCCAAAGCGGATGGCCTTGAACGTCCTCCGCATCTGTGTTGCTACCGCCGCCGCTGGGGAATTGCCAATGCGACCAGCGGGCAGACACACGATCACAACGTTGTGTCCGCCTATCGACCCTAGGGCATAGAGATTCTCGTCGTCGTCGGCCAGGTCGCAACCGAGGTCCTGGTGCTCTTCGTCGAGCATCTCCTGCGCAGCCGCCAGCTCGACGGGCAGCGCGCACACCCATCCCACCGTGTACTCGTCGCGGCGCAGCTGGCGCACCATTTGCTGTTCTTAGGACGGAGCCAAGGGCTGCTATAGGGGTAGAGGGGCGGTCGCGGGCACCTGCGAAGAGAAAGCGAGTGTGTGTGAAGCGGATAGCCCGATTACCCCGCGCGAACAAGGCTGTATAGCTGCATATGTAGGCTGCATAACTGTGCTGTTTTCTGCACCGGTCAGGCTCAGCGGTGGCACAGCGCCTAGAATCGTCCAATAACCAGAGTTGTCAATAATCCGGTCAATCTGCCCTTCTCGAGCAGCGACTAACTCGATACGCCCAGGGTTAAGCCTATCTAAGCAACCTTTTAGCACAGGTAGACCAAGGGTCGATTCTCAATGGACTGCGAACCTTCAGTAGAAGGGAGAAGTGACACCTTATCATAGGCTTGTTTGAAGGTCATTCGCCGCTTCTCATACATATAGACCGCCGAAATGAATCGCTCGTGGGAGAGTACGATTGCGCAATGCACCCTTTACACGAAGTAACATGTTGTGTGTCATAAACGATTGGCGTTGTGAAGAGGATTGTAGAAGATCGTCCATGGACAATCCTCCCATTATGGCTAGGGCGATTCAGCCTGCGCTCTTACAGATCCTTTCTCGCATGTTCGTGCATTCTCGTACCCTACGCGTCCGCATTCTCAGCCTACGCCGGCTTCCACACGTTCCACGGCGTCGCAGCCCAAGTCAAAATACCATACGGCGAGCGCGGTACATTCCCCAACGCCTCCACTTTTCCATCAACGTACAAGAAAATGACGTATTCTGGAATTCTGTGCAAAGCCTGCTGCTTCATCGCCTGCAAGATAATGCTGCTTGTAATCCTGCCGGCTTTGATCGCTTCATGGTGCACGTACGTAGTGAATGCCGTCGTGCTCTCCCCCTTTCCGCGCGTTACGTTTTCCTGCACTTGGAGATTGTACCAGCCGCAGTACTCGTGGCCTTGTACGTGGAAGAAGTCCTGGCAGTCGATGCGCCAGTCGCCGTCTATTTTCCTGCCGTCGATTTTCTTGGGCTGTAGATTGGAGGCTTTTCGGCGATCTGGCAGCGCGAGGGTGTATTTGGAGGATAGGGAGGCGTCGTGTACGGCTGTGATCCAGGTGCATAAATTACTGTGTTGGCCGGCCGGGTATTCAGGGACCCGGTTAGTGGTTTCTCGTACGGCCATAATGATGGGGTCTTTGGAAGTGGAATCCAGGAATGAGATAGTGTTAGTGGAGTGCACTTGGATGCCGTGAAGAAGGTACGATGTCTTTGAACACGCTCTTCGCGAGGAGGTAGGAGAAATCTAGGCTGAAGTGTGCGGCGAAATCGATTTCTAGGAAGCTACTTAATGTAGAAGTAAAGAGATCTTTCGAGAGAAAGCATTGGGTATTTATAAAGAGGAGATACTCGAATATCTTGACAAGCCTCTATACGTGTCAAAACACACGCTGGCTCAGAAAGCCGCCACGAGGCTGAATCCCTCGACAAGCTCCTTAACGTGTCAAATTCATATTGGCTCAGAAGATAGCCACGAGGCTGAAAGGTCCCCCGCACCAGCAATAAAAAGCTTCAACGAACGCCACACGGCAATGCCACCTGCGCTTCTATAAACGGAAACCCGAGGACTCCGTTATTCCCCTGTTGGCTACAAGAAAAAAGAATGGGCAATGGGCTTAAAAATCAGAATCCACAAGGAAAGAAACAGAGGAGAATGCTGGAGGAAATGTACAGCGCAGAAAAAAAGAAGGACAGCGGCCAAAAAAAACAATTTCAGTCCGCACATTTTCTGATGCGCATACTCGAAGGCAATAACCAATATGAGGCTACGAACTTCGTCGCGAAGTACCAGCGAGTGCCCTTTCTCCAAGGCCCGCACCAAGCACCGAAATAAGTCTAGCTAGGCGTTGCGGTTAGTACCGCGACCTCGGGACATGGGGCGGGATAAATAGACGGCGGATCCGCGGGATGTGCGGAGAAGATACGGGCATGCGTGGCAGCGAAGACGGCCTTGATTGCGGATAACTTGATACAACGTACGTGTAGTATACAAGATAGCAATGAGAGAAAGTATGTAAAGCGCGGTAGAACAAAATCCCAGGTCAATCTTCATACATACCCCTCAACATGACAACGGGCTCCAGAAATACAAAAGCCAATTTTTCAATCCACGCTCATCACAACTCCTACCAAGCTTACACGCAAGATCTATGTCACCTATCCATGCAAGAGCTCCAAGGGATAAAGTTGTACTAGCGCTCCTCCCACGAAAGCTACATATCTCAGAACTGCAACACAGGGTATAGAAGTCTACAAACATCGACGTGCGTGCATCCAATACGTCCCAAGCCCGTGGACGATCAACCATGCTCACAGCGCACACAGCTAGCTGGGCATCCATCAATCTTCCCGGTTTTCCAATAATCCGCATAGCATCTGCATCAACTCTCGCCTATTCGCCCAAACTCATCGAGCATTGTCCAGATCCCGCCTTCGCACCGCCATTGACTCTGTCCTTGGCCAAGGCATACCGCGAAGACAGCACTCCAGCAGCCTTGTCTCAGTCTTGATTTCCTCCGAAAATATCCGTGTGAACATTATCCTCCTTGTACTCCACATTGACCTCATTCCCTTAAGCGGTGTCCTTCTTCTCACACTCGTCACCAATGCCAACCGTCTGTTCAGAGAGGACTTGCCGACCCACACCAGCTTTGCCAGAGCGCTTCTCAGAACTCTCAACCTCGCCGGCAGCAACCGGAGCATCCAGTTGCTCGACAGCCGACTTCCCATCAGACACGACCTCATCACTACCCGAACCCAAATCAACGACCTCCACCAGCTCCAAAGTAGCACCAGCCCCGCCCTTAACAACATCCTTCACAAGAGCGCTACCACCAGCCCATGGAGATGGAGAAGCCAAAGCAGCGTTCAGCCGCGCATTGCTCCTCCGAAGACGCACAAGGAGATCCTCCGACTTATCTCCAGCAAACGGGACAAAGCTCGACCTGGGCGGCTGGAAATGCATAGCAGGCATGCGGCGAAGTGGGTGCGAAGTCACCGGCGGCATGAGCATGCGAGAGGCTGAGAAGTACGGTCCGGCATGTTTGGGAGTCGAGACATTGTTCGGGGATGGAGGATCATGTGTCGGAGCACTGCTGGGGCGTAGTAGGGTAGCCCTGTGAGGAAACGGCATCGGTGCCTGAGTAATGGCTAGACTCTTTCTCTCCGCGGACTTGGTGCGCTTGCTTTGTGAAGCCTGGGGTTTGGACGCTTCTCCGACCTTGTCTTGTTCCGTGCCCGTGGCCTGATCCTCGTCCGTGTGCTTAACGTGCTTTTCTTTACTGTCCTTATCCTCGTCCGTGTGCTTAGCCCGCTTGTCTTTGCCGCCCTTGTCTTGACCCTGCTCTGCAACCGCCTCTTTTCTATCCGGCTCACTCGACTGCGGCATGTAAAGCGCAGCATTCGACGCAGCCTCACTGCGCGGAACAGCCTGCGCGTGATCCCAGAACTCATTCCAATACTGCTCATCGAGCAACGGATCGATACTTCCGCCGCGCTCGAGTTGTTTCCCCTGTGCCCGCCACCGTGCTTGGTCCGATTGTTTGAGGGCAGTGAAAGGCGCTTTCTCCTCCGCAGTCATGTTGTCCCAGATCTTGGACAGGTGTTTGCTTGAAACGTGGCCCTCTGCACCGAGTCGCTTGCGCTCGACTTTCGTCCAAATTAGGTACTCGTTGAGCGGCTTCTTGGGCTTCTTGGGGATGGCGACCTTCGGTATAGGCAGACTTTTACGCAATGCCTTCGTCTTTTTCTTCTTAGGACTCTGTCCGGGAGACCTGATGAGGCTGTGCTTCGTGACGATGGTTTTCCTGGTATGGTTTAGGCTAGGCATAGACGATGCCCTGGGCGGAGCTGCTAGCAACCGCGGTTTCTGCTGGTTGTTCTCTTCGCGTAAAGGAAGAATCGGAGGTGCCGGTGCCTTTGCTGGAAAGATTGGCTGAGCGGTGTGGTTGACAATCTCTATGTGTGGGCTCTACGATAACGTTAGCTCGTTAATAGCACACGCTTTCGGATGAGGACGTACCTTGGCCATCAGTGGTATCCCACTAGTAACAATAGGCGGGGGTCGCACCCGTCCCAGCTCGGCCTTGTTCGTGACCATCTTTTTGAACTGTTGCACAGCCTTTGCCCCCTCACCGACACTTGCTTCCCCTCGATGCGACATATCCAGCTCGAAGGATCCCCGAGCGCGCGGTGGGACTTTGCTAATTAGGGTTTTGTACACTTCATTGACCCGTAAGTCTAGCAGAGTGGAGCCAAACAGCAGTGTTTCCAAATCCTTGAGTGAGATAATGACGGAATGGTCATCGTATCTTTCGCGCTTCTCGAAAACAGTGGTGTGAGCTTGCTTCAGCATCGACGCGTGCCTGAATAGGCACCAGAGAAGTTAGCGAGCCTTGTTCAAAGGGATGATGGTATCTGTAGGGAAGGCTACACGCCGCGCGGTTGTGCACCAAACAGCGCAATGGAAGGCAGGGCTACGCACTCGGAAACAGTAGCTGGCCATCGTATATCGCCGAGATGGCTTGTAGGAACGGTCTGTCCAAGAAGCGGCTGGATATTGGACGCACGCCGTCCACTACCACTGCTCCTAGCTTGCAACCTCTGGGTCTGATCCAAAACACAACTGAGAGTACGGCGAATGGCATCCACAGTGGTCTCTTTTTCGTCCGCCAGCCTCCGATCATCTACGTTCCGGACGGCCGTGTCGATAACACTGTACACTTCTGCAGTCGTGGGTACGTCCCACTTCTCTCCGTCCTTGTCGTGGCGCTGGATGACCTTCTGTTTGACGCTGTCGAGGGCACTGCTCGCAAGAGCTTGGCTGACCTGAGCCCGGATGGCAATAGTCTCGGACGGTATCTGGTCGAAGAGCTCGAGGAGCGCGTTCTCTAGCGGGGTAAACGTCATGGCCGATGATATCTCGTCAGGTCAGTCGCCCTCGTCCGTACAGATGCTCTAGGTTTCTCTTCGGTTGTGTGTGACACTTTCGCAAAGAAAAAACCGATTCAATTGCCGTGGTGAAGTGTTATTCAGCCGTGCACGTGCGCGCTATGTAAGATCTCCCTCTTTGGCGTACACCCTTTCACCGAGGAGACAGTGGAGCGTACCTAACAATATGCAGCCTAAAACGTGCCGGCTTTTCCTCAAAGGCTCGTGTCGAAGCCAACAACACCCAATGGTACACTCGGTAAGACTAGCACGTCTGTGTCTCAAGCACGTCCGTTCTCTTCTCTTCGCGGCTTTCCTTCCGCTTTCGCTGGCAAATAGCTGAGAAGTGGTCGAAGTACCATAGCAAAAGCAATGATCACTATCCAGAAAAGCTGCCCACCGACGATGTGGTACTTCACACCAATGGCATAGAGAGTGGTTGCTGCGGCCGGGATAATTGCTCGAACACCACTCTGAATCGCAAGGATTAAAGCGTTTAGAGTCCCGAACGTCTCGTGCGATGGCGCGATATCGTTGACAGCGAGCTGTATGGCTACTGTGGGTTTGTCAGTATTCGAATGGGAATGTTAATGAGGACTAATGAGGCTTTGGTATCTTACTGAAAGCCATTGCAACACCGCAGCCAAACACAGCTTGCAACGGGAATATGATCCAGAAGACTATCCTGAGGTCATGACGGAGCAGTAGGTTGCACATAGGATTGATCGTGAAGCTGATAGGCCAAGCCCAAGCGCACAGCCTCAGAACGCCCCCGGTGCCTATACGCTTATGTAGTGGTGGGAATACCAGGAGAATCCAGAGAGCTTGAGATGCACCTCCAGCACCCATGGCATAAGCGATAAAGCTAGGTCGGAAGCCGAGACCACCGAGGCCAACAGGCTCATATAACCAAACAGGATAAGCGGCAGTAAAGGCAAACGCCAGTAGCGCTATGAAGTTGTAGATGATGAGTACCTTCCGGACGCCTTGGTGGTTCAAGAGCTCAAACATGGACATGGAGGGCCCGTCGGACTTCTTTTTGTCGACATGGATATGCAGAGTCTATCACAATTCGTTAGTACAGTGGCGCCGTAAGGGTAGATTCTACCCACCTCCTTGACAAAGCATGCAGTTAGCACTGCAGCCGAAAGACCGATAGAAGCGGCAGCAAATCCGGGCAGTGCATATGGGTAGTCGTGGAAGAAGCGGACGCGACCAAACGTGGATTTGAACTTGTCGGCGGGACTTTCAAGAACGCCACCAAGCAAAGGGCCGAAAAAGATTCCCGTGTTGCCGGCAAAAGCAAAGTAACTGAAGGCTCGAGCCTGCGTGTTTTTGGTGCTGTTCTCGGAGATCATGGCACGGACCGTGCTACATCAAGTCAGCTCTCGGGACAGGCACAGTAAAGGGGGGGACTCTAACACGACAGTACCGGCAAACACGCCAGCTACGCAACGGAACAGAACCATCTGCCATAATGACTGACTCAGACCAAACAAGGCGGTCGCAGTCGTAACACCGAACAGCGAGAAAACAAGGACCGGCTTTCTACCATATCGATCAGAAGCCTGTCATGGTCAGAACAGGAACTCCCACAAAAGGACGATTGACAAACCCTGCCCCAGAACAACATGACGCACATCTGCGTGAGCGAGAACAGACTTTCGATGAGACCAGAATAGAACCCAACATCTTCCTTGTCGACACCGCCGACCTTCTCAATCATGGCATTGATGTAGGGAAAGATGGAGAAGAAGGCGATTGGCTCGACGACACGGGTGTAGCAGAGCAAGAAGATTTGAAGACGCGGCAGCGGAGTGTCATCGTCGGCGAAAATCCCATTGTCTTCTTCTTCTTCTGCTGCTATTAATGATGTTTCCGGGACGGGTTCGGCTATGGGCGCCGGCGAAACGACTGCGAGTAGCGGCGCCCTTTCATCGTCTGCTTTGGCGGTTGGCATGTTGACGCTATTCCAACGCAAAGCGGGCGAGAAGACGATGGGGGATGCAGCGACGAGGAAGATGACTGGATATGCGCGGGGAAGGAAGCGAGGATGACCGGAAACGACTACAGCAGCTCGGTCTGTGCATTGGGGACGGTTTCACGATTTCTAAGCAAAGAGGAAGTGCGCAAAAGGGCTAACGAGAATCGAAAGTCAGACCGCTGTTGTAGCTCGGATGCAGCGAATGTGGTCTCTATGCACAAGACAACGTTGGAAAAAAGGGCGGTCGCCATCGGTCGCAGGTGTGACGAGATGCAGCGCTAGCGTGAAAAGCGCTTCCAGATTTAGCAGGTCGTGAAGAAGTTCTGACTCTTGACCGGCCTTAAAGCCGTGCAAGGTGCAAAGATTGAAATTCTGCAAAGATTGTTTTACTTGTAGAGTCTGATGAAGAATTGTGTAGTCTATGTGATGCATTCATATGTTACCAGCTAAAGCTGGCCGGGTATAAGTCAAGCCGTTTCCATGCGCCGTTCGAATGCTATAATTCTCGCAGAAACCAGCAACATCATTCTCGCTTCGCATTGTCCCTCAATGGCTGTATTATGCTGTCCACGGAATCCATATCTCCAGCGTCTAGCTTGTCCTTGGGCTGATATGCGGCTGGCACGTGCTCGACGACGGCATCGAGGCCGGCCTGGAAGTTGCGGGTAGCGGCGGACAGGGCGCGGATGGCCTTCTTGCGCGCCGTCATGTCGGGGTCTTCGACGGCGAGCTGGACGAGCGTGGGGATGCCTCCGACCACGAGCAACTAGACACTGTCAGCGTACTGGTACGACATGCCATGGGCATTGCGACTCACCCGTTCTTGTGCCTTGATGTTGTTCTCGACTGCGGTGCCCACGGACCATGCAGCCCAGGACCTCATTTCGGCATCCTCGTGCTTGAGCAGCTCCACCAGAGGCTCCCAGAGACTCAAGGGCGCGATGTTGTTCGCATTGTCGATGCCCTGGACCAGCGTCTCAAAGTGCTCCATGGCATAGCGCTTTTCCTCCAGGCTGTATTCGTCCGACGTGGCCCTCCCGATCATCTTCTTCATCGTCTCGGCGTCGGAGGGCGGTGCCGGGCCGCCCATCAATTGCTGCAGCACGGCGGGGTTGAATTGGGCTGTGGGCGGCGGTGCGCTCGGGTCGTTGAGCGTCGCGTCGGAGTTCTCGATGCTCCACTTGAGCATGTTGTTGATGTTTGGGTCGGCCATTGTGACGGGTAGTTGGCGGGTTGATTGCGGGGAGATGTGGTGCGAAGGAGTGAAGCAGCGCGTGCACCGAATTATTTAGGCACCTGGAAATATATTTTGGCGCGCGGGAACATGACGCAGGGCGGAAGCGACGACGGCCTTCGAGGCGCTTCTACGGCGACACGGCGACACGGCGACAGAAGCTCAACAATGCGGCCTGGAATCTGCGGGGCGGCCGTATTTGGGTTGACAGCAAATACGCCCGGCTGTCTCGCTGGGCTTGACATGTTGTACTGGCATAGGACCACGTCAACTTGGATGGAGCCCGGTCGAGGTGGCCCATGCCGTGGTTCTGGTGTGCATGGCCCGACCCCGCTGCCCCTCATTCCACGTGACGTGCGGGCTGGGATCTGGGCTTGCAAGCTGGCGGGGGCCTCGCTCCGAGAGTTGGCGGTGAGCATGGCTGGGGGGGAGAACGCATCGTGCGGCACCGGCACCGGGCAGCCCGCCGTCACCTGTTGTATAGTACATAGTACGGTATAGCTGCACCGCGTCGCTCGCCACGATGCCGTCCACGTAGTAGTGCGCGGCGGGGGGGATGTGCCAAGCGCTTTTCGGGGCTGCCTGGCTCGGGCATGTCTCTCCCAGTGCGGTCCATGACATGAGCAGGCGCACCAGATCGTGGTAGCTTCTTGTATCCTCCCTCCTCCCGAGACGGCACAGTGGGGAGCTTGCGTACACAACGCAGAAAATAGAAACGCTGCAGCCTAGCCGCGTGTATAAGACGCCGCCGCAGCTCTCCGCCGTAGCCTGCAACCCACGTGAAGAGACCGTCCTCAGCGCGAAGAAGAGAGAGAGAGAGAGAGCGAGAGAGACAGACAGAGACAGACAGAGACAGACAGAGACAGACAGACAAAGAGAGACAAGGCCACCAGACCATCGCGAGGCTGTCGGAATCCGACTGTGCTGGCTGCGCTGCGCTGCGACCCGCTCTGCAAAGCCACCCCTTGCCCTTCACCAACCTCGCGCCTGCTGCGGCCCCGCTGATTCGGGCAAGAGTCGCGCATCGACGCCCGCTTATTTAGCAGCACCCACCGACCTTCGCCTCTCGCACAGAACCTTAACCTCACCACCGCCCGCAACTGTAAGCTCCTCTCGACCTCCGCCCCTCGCCGCCGCGTCCTCTCCGTCTCCGTCCCGGTGCATCTCTCGTTTGCTCGAGCTAATCGCCAGTCCTGCAGCCACGTCCAATCGCCCATCCCGCCCACTCCGCCCAACCTCCTAATCTCGCAACCTAATCAGCCAACATGGAAGGTAAGCTGAAGCCCGCCGCCAGCACGCCCTCCATCGCCTGCGCCGCCGCCGCCGTGCCCTCCCCGTCTCATTGAGCTCTGCTAACGTCTGTTCTCCCCCGCGCAGAGGAAGTCGCAGCTCTCGTCATTGACAATGGGTAAGAGAAGCCCGATTTTCGACAACCCCCCTCCCCATCCCTGCCGCTGTGGGGTTATCAGCATTGGCAGCAGCCACCGCGCCCACACCCGCGAAGAGCCGCATCACCACACTCGCCCGCGGGCTCGCGAGCCTGATGCCATGGACTTGAGCTAACCTGTGCTAGTTCGGGTATGTGCAAGGCCGGTTTCGCCGGTGACGATGCGCCCCGAGCTGTTTTCCGTGAGTACCCCGCCTCAGCGCTCTCGGGCCTGCTGCCGTCAATTGCGATGGCAGCAGCCCGCAAGTCGTCGTGAACACCAACTGACAGATGGGCAGCGTCCATTGTCGGCCGACCCCGCCACCATGGGTACGATACCCCCCCACCCCTGCACTGTGACCAGCGGCTGATGGACAACACAGTATCATGATCGGTATGGGCCAGAAGGACTCCTATGTCGGTGACGAGGCACAGTCGAAGCGTGGTATCCTCACGCTGCGATACCCCATCGAGCACGGTGTGGTCACCAACTGGGACGACATGGAGAAGATTTGGCACCACACCTTCTACAACGAGCTGCGTGTGGCCCCCGAGGAGCACCCCGTCCTGCTCACCGAGGCCCCCATCAACCCCAAGTCCAACCGTGAGAAGATGACGCAGATTGTCTTCGAGACGTTCAACGCCCCCGCTTTCTACGTCTCCATCCAGGCCGTGCTCTCCCTGTACGCCTCTGGACGTACCACCGGTATCGTGCTCGACTCCGGTGACGGTGTCACTCACGTGGTCCCCATCTACGAGGGTTTCGCGCTTCCCCACGCCATCTCCCGTGTCGACATGGCCGGTCGCGATTTGACCGACTACCTGATGAAGATCCTGGCCGAGCGCGGTTACACCTTCTCCACCACCGCCGAGCGAGAAATCGTCCGCGACATCAAGGAGAAGCTCTGCTACGTCGCTCTCGACTTCGAGCAGGAGATCCAGACCGCCAGCCAGAGCTCCAGCCTCGAGAAGTCCTACGAGCTTCCCGACG
>Ga0247803_1001345_pt1 | contig 12909 bp, 14 predicted proteins | sample UWRJL014104B1_FD_180928 | JGI IMG/M metagenome (GOLD analysis project Ga0247803, IMG submission 180928) | Plant litter microbial communities from Arlington Agricultural Research Station in Wisconsin, United States - UWRJ-L014-104B-1 | ecosystem: Environmental > Terrestrial > Plant litter >...
CGTCGCACATACACTCCTCTTGACGCCGTAGTCATCTGCGAAGATCAACACACCTCCTCGGTCCTGCCCCCGTGTTGCGCCGCGAAACGGCATATCTGGCCGCCTGGAGCCCCCAAGGAACACGGCGACACTCCCGCGGACCCCCGACAACGCCGACAGTGTCCCGAAACACTCGCAGTAAAAGCGGACATGTCGACGACATAGCCAGATCTACTCCGCACCGCTTCCCTCCACCGCAGCGCTCCCATGCGCCATGGCCGCGCCGCACCAATACCACCAGCCAAATGCCGCCGACGACGATAGCGACCTCGAGCTTGATCTTGAGGAGCTCGACCCCCTCGCCGCAAACTCCCGCTCCACCGATTCTCCGCCGCGCCGGCAGTCGAAAGAGCACAGAAAGCCGTACCATGAGCTAGGTGCGAGGATACCACTGCGCAACCTGAGGGTTGGCAGGCTACGGAACAGAAAGAACAAGGAGCCGGAAGAGGAAGACCTGAGAGGACTCTTGGATGACGATGATGTCGCCAATAGACACTCAAACGGCAGCTATGGACAGTCTGGAGACGACGATGCGCCCCTGTTGCCCTCCCACAACGTGCGGCAAAATCATCAGCGCGCCCCCAGCACCCTCTCCCGGATCCAGTCCACAATGCGCCTGCCCAGTTTCCTCTCCAGTCCGAACAAGCCGGATATACAGCTGGGAGAAGGTGGACAGCACTCGGACGCTGAAGAGGAACACGACCCTACCACCCAGCGAATTGTTGCCGCCGGACAGCCTCAAACCTCGCGGTTCCCAGCAAACGCCGTTTCTAACGCGAAATACACACCCTGGAGCTTCCTCCCGCGCACCCTGTACAACGAATTCTCATTCTTCATCAACATGTATTTCTTGCTTGTTGCCATGTCGCAGATTATACCCGCGTTAAGACTCGGCTACCTTTCGACCTACATTGCACCTTTGGGCTTTGTCATCACCATCACTCTCGGGAAGGAGGCGCTTGATGATATTGCCCGGCGGCGCCGCGATGCGGAAGCGAATGCAGAGCCGTACACCGTGTTGAGGTTCGAGGAGAATGGCGTAGGAAACGGACTGGCGCCGGACAGGAGCTCCGCTAGGAGGCGCAGGCTACGGAGGGGACGACATGGGAACGGTCGATTGACCGACATCGAAGACGAGGAGCAACAGGTGTCGACAACGAACGGTGCATCCACTGCTACCTTCTGGGAAGTCACCAAGCCTTCTAAGAATCTAAAGGTTGGCGATGTCGTCAAGCTCGGCAAGGACCAGCGAGTGCCGGCGGACATGGTAATTCTGAAGAGTTATTCCCAAGATGCTACTCCGCCACCGGTTGCCAGGCCCAACATGGCGGAAAGCTCTTCGTCGCTCATCGATGGCTTAGACGACAATCCTACGCCGTCAGAACGTATACCCACCAATATTGGCGCAGCTCCTGGGTCTTCAGGAGAAGCTTTCATCCGGACCGACCAGCTGGATGGAGAAACAGACTGGAAGTTACGTCTGACATCCTCCTTGACGCAACATTTGGACGTGGGAGAGTACACGAGGCTGCGCATCGTTGCAGGCAAGCCAGATCGGAAGGTCAACGAGTTCTACGGGACGCTCGAGCTTCATCCTCAAAGACAGCCACAATATGACGCTGTTGAACAAGAGGATTCTGCGAAACCCCAGGTGAAATCTGCGCCTCTCAACATCGACAATACAATATGGGCAAATACTGTGCTGGCATCGAGCTGCAATGTCCTCGCAGTGGTCGTATATACCGGTCCGCAGACCCGCCAGGCCCTGTCAACATCGCCATCAAGGTCAAAGACTGGTCTCTTGGAACTGGAGATCAACTCTCTGACCAAGTTCTTGTGTATCTTTACATTGTCTCTTTCTTTCATCCTCGTTGCGCTTGCGCGCTTCCGCGAGATTGATGGCCGGCAATGGTATGTTTCGATGATGCGGTTCCTGATTCTCTTCTCCACCATCGTTCCGGTCGGTCTGCGAGTAAATTTGGATATGGGCAAGTCGGTCTACGCTTGGTTCATCGAGCATGACAAGAGCATACCAGGTACAGTTGTACGGACAAGTACCATCCCAGAAGATCTCGGGCGAGTTGAGTATCTCTTGAGCGACAAGACGGGCACTCTCACCCAGAATGGTAAGCTCTCATTTGGCTCCTGAGACATTATCCTGACTCTTTCTAGAAATGGAAATGAAAAAGATACACGTCGGAACAGTATCTTACGCCAACGAAGCCATGGACGAGGTGGCTTCCTATGTTCATCAGAGCTTTACCACTCCCGCAGGAGAACCTCCATCTTACGTGACGCCCTCGTCCACCTATGTCGCACCTCTAACATCCGCAACACGTACACGAAGAGAGATCGGGTCTCGTGTTCGCGATGTCGTCCTCGCACTAGCCCTTTGCCACAACGTAACCCCGACCACCGAAGAGGTGAACGGAGAGACAGTCATCAGCTATCAGGCATCCTCCCCTGATGAGATTGCCATCATCCGATGGACCGAAGCTGTGGGCCTGAGACTATTGCAACGCGATCGCGAATCCATGACACTTCTATCAAGCGAGAGCGGCAATGTCGTCGTCCGCGTCCGGATTCTGAACGTATTTCCCTTTACCTCGGAAAGCAAAAGGATGGGCATTGTCGTCAAGTTCTACCATGGCCCTCTTTCGTCTGCTGCCGAGGACGACAGTGAGATTTGGTTCTATCAAAAAGGTGCCGACACAGTTATGACTTCCATTGTCGCTGCAAACGACTGGCTCGAGGAGGAAACAGCGAACATGGCGAGAGAAGGCCTTCGAACGCTCGTGGTCGGTCGCAAGAAGCTATCGACGCAGACCTACCAGGACTTCGTTGCCAAGCATGCGCAAGCTTCCCTATCTCTCCACAACCGTGACAATGCAATTGCGGACGTAGTCAAGGAATATCTTGAGCGCGATCTGGAGTTACTTGGAGTGACGGGTGTCGAGGACAAGCTGCAGAAGGACGTCAAGCCATCGTTGGAGCTGCTGCGCAACGCGGGAATCAAGATTTGGATGTTGACCGGTGACAAGGTTGAGACTGCTCGCTGCGTGGCTGTAAGCTCCAAGCTAGTCGCACGCGGGCAGTACGTCCATACGATTGCAAAGAGTGAGTCTGGTCGAACGATCTCGGATCAGGATATACTAACTTCTTCCAGTGAAACGTAAAGACCTCGCCCACACATCTCTCTCCTTCCTCCGCGGCAAAACAGACGCCTGTCTGCTTATCGACGGCGAATCCCTTGCCCTCCTCCTAACTCACTACCGCCAGGAGTTCATCTCCCTTGCTGTTCAACTCCCCGCCGTCGTCGCCTGTCGCTGCTCCCCCACCCAGAAAGCTGACATTGCCTACCTCATCCGCGACTACACTAAGAAACGCGTATGCTGCATTGGCGACGGTGGCAACGACGTTAGCATGATCCAAGCCGCCGACGTGGGCGTCGGCATCGTCGGAAAAGAAGGTCGCCAAGCCTCTCTCGCCGCCGACTTCTCCATAGAGCAATTCTGCTACCTCACAAAGCTACTCGTCTGGCACGGTCGCAACTCATACAAACGCAGCGCCAAACTCTCCCAATTCGTCATCCACCGCGGCCTCATCATCTCCATTTGCCAGACCGTCTACTCCATCGCCACCTCCTTCGAACCCAACGCTCTCTACAGGGACTTTCTCCTCGTCGGCTACTCAACCATCTACACCATGATGCCCGTCTTCTCGCTTGTGCTCGACCGCGATGTCGACGAATCCGTCGCAAATCTCTACCCGGAACTTTACGGTGAGCTCAAGCTCGGGCGCTCCCTCAGCTACAAAAGCTTCCTCATCTGGGTCCTCGTCTCCATCTACCAAGGCTCCATGATCCAGGGGCTCTCGCAACTGCTCGTCGGCGTGGCCTCAACGTCGGACTTGGACCACCCCACCAATCTCGCCGAGCACATCGTGTTCAAACAGATGGTCAGCGTGTCCTTTTCCGTGCTTGTCATGAACGAGCTCGTTATGGTGGCCATGGAAGTCACGACGTGGCATTGGCTCATGGTTGCGTCTATTGTGGGAACGGCGGGTATCTATTTCGGGAGTGTGCCGTTTTTGGGTAGGTACTTCGAGCTGGGGTATGTGAGCAGTCTTGGGTTTTGGTGGCGGTTTGCGGTAGTGGGGTTGGTCAGCTTGGTGCCGCCTTATGCGGCGAAGTTGCTGGGGAGGAGGTTGAAGCCGCCTAGTTATCGGAAGGTGCAGGGGGTGTAGGTGGTGGTAATTTTTGGTCGTTTGTACTTCTTCATCTTTGCTCTGGCGTATTGGTGGTTTTGGGTGGATTGCATAGCGTGTTGTTGGATGCTTTTGGAATTCATTGTTGGTGGCATTGGCATTTTTTCTTGTGCGCTCGCGGTGTCGTGGTTGTGTTTTGTTACGTTGGGCACAAGCCATATGGTCGTAATCATGGCAGTTTAGAGCGAAGTCATCCTTTTTGTCATATACTCACACGCCCTACCATACTCGAATCTCCCTACCATCATAAGACACTGCTTTTTCACATCAAAGTTTTTTGAATGTATTCTAGTGCAAGTCTTCCTACAGCATTGTGAAGGGAAGGAAGTAAAGTAAGATTAAAAGGAACAGAGACCTTTGTATCCAGCATTGGGCTACGGAGCTGCACACTGCAAAGCTCATCGACAGGGGCGTCAGTACGTGATACCTTGAGCCGCACTTTACACTATCATGATTTCACGACGGCTCTGTCTCAAGATCATTTCTCGGAATAAGTTGACTATGTATGACTGTGGAATTCGTTCCTCGCAGGCGATCCCGTCGACTCTCCAGGCATCCAGAGAGACATCAAATCCAGGTGGCCGTTCAAGGGCACTCTCGTCTCCAGGACGCACTACATGCGCTCAGGCTGGTGAGCGCAACGTACCTCGGAAGTGAGCACGGAACCTGCTCTCACTTCCGGCTCCACCAAAGCTCCAACCACCGCCTGACTAACCTCTCACTTAGCGCTTACCTAAGCAATGGATACTAATACGTCGCTCGCGCGCGCCCAAGTTCCTGCTCTTTATACTTACCTTCTTGCGAGTTCTTGCGCTCATCGATGCGAGACTCTGAGATTTTCGCCTGCATTGCACAGCGCGGTGTGGAAGTCTCACGAATTGCCTTCGGGTACTTCGGCGGGGCAATTTTTGCTGGACGCTTCTGCTGTTTTCTTTTCATTGATCCTGTTGCCTTGCGGCGATGGGTTGAGGAAGAGTTTTTGCTTGGTGGATGAAGGTTGTTGGAGGGATAGTGACGTGTCATAATGCGGTGTAGGGTGCCAGGCTGGGAGAGATCATCGTCGCTGTTGCTGGGCGTATGAGATTTGATGATGCCGTGCTATCGTACATTGTAGGGTCATGAGGATTGGCAAAGAATAGCTCTATATAACTACAAATTTGCTTCTCGAAGCCTGCAGGTACTCGGCTTGCTATGCTGCTGCATATGCGGCTACGCTACCCTTCGCTGCTCATCAACTGCTGTGACGCCGGCGGCGTGCTCGAGCTCTACCGCGAGCGATGCTTTGACGGACTGTTCTAAAGCCAGACGTAGCCTGCCTTGCCCTCGTGGCGAAGCTGTGCTATCGCGGGACGCTGGTACTCTGCTACCACCAGTCTCAATGTGTATACATGCCAGGATCATGTCCCTGTCTCTCATCCAGCTTTGCCTGCCCCATCAACGTGTGCATTTTCCCCCGATGCCTCGCCCTCTGCGGGGACAGAAGCCTTGCCCTCTGTATACGCAACCTCAGCGCCCTCACCATCCACACCCTCACCATCCTCCAGACCTTCCTCCTCCCCCTTCTCCTCCCCAAGCGCCCGATATTTCCGCCGCTTCTTCTTACTTGCACTACTCTTCTTCTTCGCCACCTCCCTCCCCTTCACCCTCGTCCTCGCCTGGTCCCCCAGCTCCAGCTCCTCAAGCTTATCCTGCAGCCACCGCCTCGCGAACCTCCTGTTCTGGTCCCGACTACGCGTTTCCTGGCACTTGACTACAATACCAGTGGGCAAGTGCTGCAGCTGTACGGCACACGATGTTTTGTTGATCTTTTGGCCGCCGGGCCCGCTGCCTCTGAGGAAAGACTCGGTTATTTCGGATTCGATGATGGGGCGCCGGGGTGGGAGGGGCTTTGCCGGGAGTATTGGTGTACTGCTGAAGCTGCGTTGGAATGGAGTGGCATGGCGGGTGAGGGCGGAGGTGCTGGGTGTGTGGGCGCGGATGCGGAGGAGGGTCGGAAGACGGTGGATGGGTGGGAGAGACATTGAGGTCTGTTCAAGGTTGCTGGCGGTAAAGACGGAGCGTCATAATAGCATAAAGCATGGAAAATTCGACGCAGACTTCGACATCATAGCTACCTACATTATGCCGCTAAGGCGAGCTCCCGCGATGTCGCGTATTATCCGGAGCAGGCCCCCCATCCTTGGATCTCACCGCATGCAATCTGACGTGGTCAGGAGCAGGCAGAATTTCGGGCATCCGCCCCTTTGGTTCTCCACCGCTCTACAATTCCACCCGTTGCGCTTCTACCCACCACCGACCTCTGTCAACCTACCCAGAAACCAGCAGGCACCGGCCGAACCCCCCACAAAGCCCCCGAGCGACCTCCCACCACGCAATGGCAGACTCAGCGTCCATTTCCACCGTGATCCTCCTCACCCTCGCCGCCGCTCTCCTCCTCGCCCTCATGCTCTACCCGTCCTCGCTCGTGCGCTGGCTCCAGCGCAAGCGCTACCAATATGAAGTCACATTTTCATTATACATGTTGACGTCGACGGAGAAGTTCATACTGAGTACGCAACAAAAGCCCCACCAACGCCAGCATTTTCCCTCGAACAGCCTACCACTCCATGCTTACACCGTCTCATACGCTCACTACTAATCTCGACCAACAGACTCCATGCTCTTCCTCATCCTCTCCCTCCTCATAATAGCCGCCTCGCTTTACCTCCCCGAACACCTCCTCACAATCGCAAACCGCATGTTCTACTACTTCTCCGGCGACGACTCCTCGCTGCCTGATGCCACCGCCGCAGGTGCGAAAGCACCATTCACAGGCGCCGCGACGCCGTTCCTGGCTAGTCAGCAGGGCGGACCTGCGGGGCCTGGACGGGGGTTTATGGAGCCGTAGAGAATGCTTTGTACAGGATGGAGAATCGACATACTGCTTTGGAGATGGGTGGGGTCCTGGGGCATGTGTGACAAGGCTATTGGATTGGCATGTGCGTCGGAGATTTATGCGGGTTTCCTGCGGTACTACGGCATGCGAAGGCTGCTAGGTTGCTCCAATGCTTCGCCGCCGGGGAAATTCCGTTCATCTCCGACCATATCCCATGGCGTATTGCAGAAAACCATAGCATAGCGGGCAGTTATTATACTTGCACAGTACGGCGTTAGTCATTGGGCTCCCCGAGGGCCGTTCTCTTGAGCTTAGACTCTGCTATAGAAGATACTACTTAATGTTAGAGGCCTACTATCTCGCCACAGAGTGTTTGCAACGAAGCGGCGTAGCATCGGAGAAGCGGTACCGTGCAAATACTGTGAGGCCGCAACCAACGAGATCGCGAGGTTTAGATTCGGTTCCGTGGACAGCGCTTCCTGCCTGTCATTCGAGGACGGTACGATACACCGCGTACCAGACGACGTGCCCACGCGGCGCACCCCCAAGCATCCAAGCGTTCCAGAACATTGCTGCATGCGGCGATGTGCGTCGATCGACCATGCAATACAGTACCCCATATGATTCGGTAGATTGCCAGTCATCTGGCGCGGCCCGGTTATCTGCGATCCGGCATAATTCACGCGCGCGCGGACTGCGATATCGCGTGCGCTATGGGATGCAGGGACGTGGTTTACCGGGCTCTGAATTAAGATCACGGGCGACTGGAGTAGGACTGGGATGTGGAGTTTTTTCGGGGACGAAGTATCGTACAGAGAAGTGAGGATGAGCTCGTCACTTTGTACGGAGCTATATGTATACCGTTGCGAAGCAATATCATACAACCATGCGAGTGACCCCGTACCCGTATGCGTCAAGCGAAGGTAAACAATCGAGGGGAAGATGTACAGCGAACTGTAGATGCCGAAAGATACAGGCACGGTGTGACCTGCAGAACGTTCATGAGCCTTGGGACCTAGCCGCTACCCAAGCCGTTCGTCGCTCATAAAAACAAAAACAAAACCATCCCTCAAAGGGCTGCCAGCGGGCAGTACCTTTGCTATGCGCCATGAAGGTGACACAATCGTCACCACCCGAAAATGGTTCCAACCGCGTTCGAAAGTGCAGCTGTTGTGTAGTCGTCGAGGGTGACCAGAGCCGGGAAGTCTTGTACGCCGTTAAGATGTGTCTGTCTGGCGGCGCCGTTGGTGATAAGAAGAAGCACGAGGGGAACGTCGGTCAGATCCTTGTTCCCTATAACCTTGACTGCAATGTCTCGAGCAAAAGTGAGCTGCTGCTGGAATGCGTTGGCGTTGTGCTGGATAACGTTCGCTGTCGAACAGATCACAACGACGATGGCTCCAATCGAGGGAAGGTAGTCAGCGTGGGACGTCATGCCATTATCTAGGCGGTACGGTACGTGGCGGACTTTGCGCGGGAAGGACCTGCCTAGAGGTTCGAACGGATCCATGTTGCTCGCCAGATCCGATCCGGGGGGATGAGGAACGACTGGAGTGAATAGAGCAACGAATTCCGCTTCGTTGAGTTGCCGGAGCCGGGTGAGAGTCTGCGAGGGACATCGCAGTAGAGTTGCGTTGCCGGCCGTGGGAGCGCCTCGAAGTAGTGTGGTGAGGTTCGAGGCTCCGGGTAGTGGCGATCCCATCTTGTAGTTGTGGGTTGAGCGGGTGTGGGGTGTCTGGGGTGTTGACGATCTCAGCGAGGCTCCGACTTTATACTCGCCCATTATTGATGTGAAGCCGTGGATCCTTTTAAAGCCAATGCAGTTGATGGCTTGTTCGTTGCATTTCCGACCACTAGAAAGCGTTGATCCCGAACAGGATAGGCGGCCGTGAGAGAACCGCGGGTCAGTCTTCAATATGACACTCTTCGAACGGAGCGGCAGCAGGCAAGACTCTGGTTACTCCTCCACATTGACCTTCCGGAGTCTCGGATGTTGAATGTCGACCAGTGACGTGGGGCGAAAACGTATTGCTGCCTCAACAGTCCCTCCCAGACAAACGCTAGAGGCCCGAAACAGGTATTTCCACCGCAGGATGGGCCGATGAGACGAGTGAAGTGTTTCGAATCGAATGCTATCGACAAGAGCCGATATGGGCTTGGGCACTCGAGGGCTATCAAGCTAGGATTTCCAGGCTTGATCCTCGAGGTTGTTGGGCAAAGTTGATGTATTAAGTGCTGGAGGATCGCAGGTTGAACCGTGGCCTCTCTGATGTTCCTGCGACAGCTTCCTACCTGTCGAGTTAATCAAGGTGGAGGGCTCGCCAAATATAATGGCAATAATATCGAAGGTGATCTTAATGGTGCTACAGCATGAGGGAGGAGGAGCGGTTGTACGAGATCTCGGGCACGCATGTTGTCTGCGTGCTGCTGAAAAAGCAAGACGCGCCGCTCGGCCAGTGGAGACGTACGGCTGCAGGGCGGAGCTGTGGGAGGGCCAAAGCTATCGCTGACAGGCGGTTATGCCTCCGTGCGGCGTTGTTACACGGGAAGCCATGATGCCACGGACAGCTAATCGTCTGGTAGTGAAGGAGCTGGACGTTGGGTCGCAGACTCAGATGCAGGCGAATTCCGGGCAACGGCGTATATTTGCTGCTTCACATGACACGCTGCTCCGAACATCGATACTGAACGGTGAGGTAATTGCAACAAGCTTGCATTTGCTGCCATCAGGGATCCTCTGGACCGAGTGTACCCTCTTGGCCGGGCAGGCAACGGCACGAGAGCATTGCTGCGTGGTGGGTCGGTTATGCCAATGGCGAGCCCTGGGCATCAGCTCGTCCCCGGTTACTGGCTGAGGGCACCAACACCACTGGTTCGATAGCAGCATCGACATGTATGTCGCGCGGGGGTGGTGGACGTATTGAGTGGGCGCTGCAGCACCGTTGCAAGTTGATGGCTGACGACACGCCGTCTCGACCACTGAGGGAAGCCGAACGAGCGGGCGATCTGTTCATGCTTGCTGTGTAACGTGGTATTATCCAGGCGCATACGGCAGCTGTTGACGACGAGCCGTCGGCGGGAGGCGAAAGAGTTGGGTGCGGCCCAGTGACCCAGGCCATATGCGGGTGACTGCTGCAAGATAGAGTGCAGCAATGGGGCGCTGTGGGAGTAGACGAGCCGCGTGAAGCGGCTTCCGAACCACCACCGATGACGCTTCGCACCGGACGCAGAGGGCGAGCGGCGGCGAGCGTTGAGAGACGACAATTGTGAGCATGGTTCGCCGAAGGTTTGGATGGCGACACAAAACGTGGGTGTTGTGGTGGCTTTGGCACACCCACCCTTTCATCCCGTCTAAGATCAGACCGAGAGCCCGCCACCACTCAGCGTCGGATGCTCTGGCGGCGGGGTGGGCAGCGGTATGCCTCTCGACCAGTCATCCCTACAGCGGTATCCCTCTCGACCAGTCATCCTTACATCGGTATCCGCATCTGTGATTTGATGTTACGCAGTCGACGCCTTCCGAACAAGCAGACGAATTTGGACATCCGGACTAGTCCCGAAGCGGTAAGCGCTACCCACCTCGACATGTTTATGGCTACGCGTCGACCCCATCTTGTCCACACCGCTGACCACCGTCTTACTGCGTGCATGAACAAGAGTCGACGTGATGCCTTCCGTTGCCGAGCGTAAGAAACCTTCTCCTCTCAGCCGCAACCGCTAATGCAATCGATAGGAGAGCGGCCCGCGAGCCTGCACGATGCGCTAGAGTCCTTGGAGAGAGGTTAGCATGCTACTGTACGACACGAATTGCCGCTGACCAGGGGAACAGCGTCAGTGACTCCGGCAAAGCAGAGAGCCGTCAAGGTCTCAGGCGCGATTGATGCTATTTGCCGCCATGCGTTTGAAGACGGACTGGATGAAGATGCACTCCGCGCTGTTGTACAGATTGCCACTCTCAAAACCGAACTCGATCAGACAAGTGTCACCACTCTGGTCAAAAATCTCTATCCTGCGCAACGGGTACCAGCGGATGTAATCGTCACTGTCGTGGGCTCTCTAGGTCAAGGCAAAGGGAAGCCGTCGCCGGGTTCCCAAAACGGGCTCGTCAAATGGCTCGCCATTGTGCACGAGATCATCCAAGACCCGGATGTCTTGTCTCGTCTTTATGGTGTGCTGTTCGGCATGCTCGATATGATCAGTGTCAGGTGGGCGTCGCTCAACTCCGAAGGCTATTCGACGTGCTAAAATTATCAGGACCTCGCTATGTCATCTGCTGTCGCTCATCACCCGCCGAAAGCACGTGAAGCCCTTCAGGATCCAGCAACTGTGAGTCGTTCAATACTCCGCTTACAAACACCGCACAACAGCTACTGACATATTCGCAGTCTCGAGTACTCCCGTGGCTTGGGCAATGAACCTGCACTGCAAGGCCTTCTCCGCATCTACAAGGATTACTACCCCGACATCATTCTTGGAACCACCTCCACGAGCCGCACCTCCTTTCCTCCGGTGAGTGGCATCTTTCGTGCTAGGTGCAACAACATGCGCCCGTTTGCCTCCCTCCGGTTACTCATGTACGCTGAAGACTAATGCCCGACCTCTCAGCGACCTGATCCCGAATGGCGAGCAAGGCTTTTGGCGATACAGGAGCGGGCTGCTTCAGGCTCCGACTCCACCCTTGAGAAACCCAACGGCTTCAAAGTTCTAAGAAAAGGACCAAAGCGAACCAAACTTTCGCTTATCCCCGATGTGCACACCTATCATACGAACGAGGTACGTGACGCAAGACCTTCGGGCTCAACATCCGCTCATGTGTGACAGACATCGGTGACGCTAGAAGGGATCGACAACGTGCAAGACTTTGTCGAGAAGCTTGACAGGATTGAGCCGCCGGGCCAGCTCATCTCCTTCCTCACCGATCCGCTCCTGCAGAAGTATGTTGCATTGAAGCCATCGCCAATTACTTTGCGTCGAATCGACCTTTGGCTGGCCACCTGTCTGGAAGAGCAATATAATGCTGTCAAGACGGGCACGGCTGATAGCTCATACCTATCCGAGATCCTCGAGGGGCTGTTGAAGCATGCACATTACACCAAGGTGGGTGCCCAAGACCACCCCTTAATTCAGGATGCTGACTATATGCAGACCCTCCCAGCCATTGTCCAAGACTTCCTCAAAGAGTTCCTGCCTCATTGGGATGGTGTGCAGAACGCAGATTCTATACTTGGCCTCCTATCTTACATACCGATGCAACCTTTCCAAAATGCCTATGCGGCATTTCTTCAACCCGCAGAGCGAGCCCTCATCGAGTCCAGTTCCAGCTCAGAAACTTACGAGCTTATTCTCGGCCTCTACACCTCTCTGTTCCGTCGCTGGGCGGTTCAAACGCCAGTGCGCCCATCGCGACGTCCTGGTCCTGTCCTCTCCCATGCCGATCAGCTGGCATTTTCCGATCTCATCGCGCACGTGGATCAACTGTCCACCTCACTCCTGATCTCGCTCCCGTCTTCAGACGCCACCCTCACATCTTCAATTCTCACCTTCTACGAAGTCATCTCGACATCCTCAATACCCGACCGCGTTCCCATCGTCCTCCCACCCACCTATCTAATCTACCTGTTCGCCGTAGCGTCTTCTACAACCGAGCTATCGCGCGTAGCAGGCATCATCGCAAGTTTCAAGAGCGCCTTCGATAGCCATCCAAGAAACCTCAAGGACTACTACCACGC
>Ga0247803_1001346_pt1 | contig 12906 bp, 9 predicted proteins | sample UWRJL014104B1_FD_180928 | JGI IMG/M metagenome (GOLD analysis project Ga0247803, IMG submission 180928) | Plant litter microbial communities from Arlington Agricultural Research Station in Wisconsin, United States - UWRJ-L014-104B-1 | ecosystem: Environmental > Terrestrial > Plant litter >...
GCATCCGCCCGCCGAAGCCCGAGGTCGGGAAGTACTCCCACTGGGTCAACGTCTTCTCGACCTCGGGCTTCGGCGGGCGGATGCCCTCCGGTCCGACGATGTTGCGCGTGTAGGCCTGCACACCGACGAAGTCGTCGCCCTTGATGCTGGTCAGGTACCAGTTCTCGGCGGGGTCGGCGATCTCCTGCAGCTTCTCGGCGGCTCCGGGCTCGACCGTTCCGTCGGCGAGGGTCGCCGCCTCGAAGGCCTGCGTCGCCACGGTCCACCCGGTCTTCAGGCCGGACACCTGTGACAGCACCTCGCGCGAACGCCGGTGCGACTCGAGCAGGGCGTCGGCGACGAAGAGGTCGGGCTTGGGCAGGCCGTAGGCCACGAGGTTCGAGGCGTCCTCTCCCCCGGCGAGCATCGCCGCGATGTTCGGCTCGTTGATCGTGCAGACGTAGTTGACGCCCTCCGCGACGACCGGCAGCGCCAGCTCCGTGTAGCGGGCGAAGAGGTCCGCGGCATCCGGCGCCCGCCAGAAGCCGTCGGTCTCGAACCACCGGGGCACCGTGAAGTGCATCAGGGTCACGATCGGCTCGATGCCGAACTCGTGGGCCGCGTCGACCATTCGACGGTAGTGGTCGATGGATGCTCGCGAGACCAGCCCGCGCTCGGGCTCGATGCGCGACCATTCGATGCTGAAGCGGTAGGAGTTGAGGCCGAGGTCGGCGAGGATCCTCATGTCCTCTCGGTAGCGGTGGTAGCTGTCGGCGGCGTCGCCGCTGGGTTCGACGATCGTCGTGCCCGGTTCGTTCTCGTGCACCCACCAGTTGCTGCCTACGTTGTTGCCCTCGATCTGGTGGGCGGCCGTGGCGGCACCCCAGAGGAAGCCGTCGGGAAAAGTGAGCATGGGTGTATCTCCTTGTGGTGCGGTGTTCTGGTGGAAAGCGAGGCGGCGGTCAGGCCACGTCCTTGCGCGGGTTCGGAATCGCATCGAGCAGCCGCATCGTGTAGTCGTGCTGCGGGTTGCGAAGCACGTCGGCGGTATTGCCGCTCTCGACGACGGCGCCCTGGTTGAGCACCATGATGTTGTCTGTGACGACGCGGGCGCTCAGCAGGTCGTGCGTGATGTAGAGCATCGAGACGCCCCACTGCTCGCGCAGGTCTTCGAGCAGGGCGAGCACGCCGGCGCGCAGCGACACGTCGAGCATCGACACCGGCTCGTCGGCGATGATCACCTGCGGGTTGCTCGCGAGCGCCCTGGCGATCACGACACGCTGGCGCTGCCCGCCGGAGAGCTGGTGCGGCAGCTTGGCCGCGAACTCCTCGACGGGCGAGAGACCGACGGTGTCGAGCAGCTCGAGCACCCGACGGCGTGCGTCGTTGCCGGTCTGGCCGGTGAAGTTCACGATCGGACGCGTCAACGTGTACTCCACGGTGTGCAGCGGGTTCAGCGCCGAGTACGGGTCTTGGAAGACCATCTGCACGTCGCGGTGCAGCGAGCGGAACCGGCTGCGGCGCAGCGAGCCGACGTCGAGATCGCCGAAGCGGATGCTCCCTGCCGTCGGTTTCTCGACGGCGGTGATCATCTTCGCGATGGTCGACTTGCCGCTTCCCGACGCCCCGACGAGGGCGAGCGACTGGCCAGGTTCGAGCGTGAACGACACGTTGTCGACGGCGCGCACGGGGCTCTCGCCGCGGCGCGGAGCCGGGTACACCTTGGAGACGTTGCTGACCACGATCGACTTCTGGTCGGTGCGGCGCTCGCGCGACGAAACGGTCGGGGCGTGGGTGGCACCCGCGGCCCGGCTGGTTCCGGCCGCGGCACGCACGGCACGGTCTTCGAAGCCGGGCAGCTCGACGACCTCGGCGCGCGGGTCGGCGTAGTGCGACAGCAGCATGCGGGTGTACTCGTTCTGCGGGTTGTGCAGGATGTCGCCCGCCGGCGCGTCCTCGACGATGCGGCCCTCGTGCATCACCATGACCCGCTGCGCCGACTCGAGCACGATGCCCAGGTCGTGGCTGATCAGCACGGCGGTGAACCTCTCCGACTTCTGCAGCTCGATGATCGTGTTCATCACGGCGTGCTGCACGAGAACGTCGAGCGCCGTGGTCGGCTCGTCGAACACCATGAGCTGCGGTTCGAGCGACAGGGCGAGCGCGATGGAGACGCGCTGGCGCATGCCTCCCGACAGCTCCCCCGGGTAGCGGTCGAGCACGGTGCCGGGCAGCTCCACCTTGCCGACGAGCTCGAGCGCACGGTCGTTCCACTGGTCGCGGGCGACGTGGCCGTGCGCCCGGAAGATGTCGACGAAGTGGTTGCGGATGCTCCGAACCGGATTGAGAGCGTTCATGCCGCTCTGCAGCACCATGGCGATGCCCCCGTGCCGCTGCTCTCTGAGGCCCTCCGCACTGAGGCTCGCGATGTCTTTGCCGCCGAAGAGGATGCGACCCTTCTCGATGTGGGCGGGCGGTTTGCTCAACCCGGTCAGGGCGAACCCCAACGTCGACTTGCCCGAGCCGGACTCGCCCACGAGTCCGACGAATTCGCCTCTCGCGAGCCGGAACTCGACATTGCGCACGGCGTGGGTCGCATCCGCCCCGTAGCCGTAGTCGACCGACAGGTCGTGCACTTCGAGGATCGTGTCATTCGTGGTCGTGTTCGTGTTCAACGCTTCGCTCCTTCGCGAAGGCGCGGGTTGCTGATGCCGTCCACGCCGAAGTTGATGAGGGTGAGTGAGGTCGCGAGCAGCGCGATGCACAGGCCGGGCGCGAAGAGCAGCGCCCACTGTCCGGTGAGCAGGGCGTTCGAGTTCTGCGCCCAGAAGAGCATGGTGCCCCAGCTGACGATGCTCGAGTCGCCGAGTCCGAGGTACTCGAGGCCGGCCTCCGCGAGGATGGCCGCCGTGGCCGCCCCGAAGAAGTTGCCGACGATCAGCGAGGTCATGTTCGGCAGGATCTCGCGGAACACGATGCGGAACGGACGCTCGCCGCTGAACACGGCCGCCGTCACGAAGTCTCGGGAACGCAACGACTGCGTCTGGCTGCGCAGCACACGCGCGCCCCAGGCCCAGCCGGTGATGACCACCACGACGATGATCATCCCGATGCCGCCGCCGGAGAGGTAGGCGGCGATCACGATCATCAGCGGCAGGCCCGGGATCACCAGGAACAGGTTGACGACGAAGTTGATCACGTCGGCAGCGAAGCCGCGCACATAGCCCCAGGAGAGGCCGATCAGCACCGCGATGATCGTCGAGAGCAGACCGGCGGTGAGGCCGACGAAGATGCTGATCTGCGATCCCCAGATGAGCTGGCTCAGCACGTCTTCGCCGGCGGCGGTGGTGCCGAGCCAGTGCTCGGGACTCGCGTCGGCGCTACGTGGGAAGCCGTTCTCACGTGCACCGTAGGGGGCGATGAGCGGCGCGAAGACCGCGATCAGGATGAAGAGGGCGAGCACCACGATGCCGATGCGGGCTTTGCCGTTCGACCAGATCGTGGAGGCGACGCGGGCGAACACCTTCCACGCGCTGGGCGCGTTCGGGATCACGGTCTCGGGTCGGGGCATGGTCTGAGTCGTCATCGTCTCGTCCTCGGGTCCAGCACGCCGTACAGAATGTCGACGAGGAAATTGGCGACGAGCACGCTGACGGTGATCATCAGGAACAGGGCCTGCATCAACGGGTAGTCCTGGTTGGTGACCGCGTTGAAGAGCAGGTAGCCGACGCCGGGGTATCCGAAGACCCGTTCGACGAGGATGGATCCGCCGACGACACCGCCGAGCGCGAGCCCGAACGAGGTGAGGTTCGGCAGGATCGCGTTGCGGGCGGCGTAGCGCAGTGCCACGGTGCGGGGCGTGAGCCCATTCGCCTCGGCGAAGGTCACGTAGTCGTCGCCGAGCGTCGAGATCATCGTGTTGCGCATGCCGAGGATCCAGCCGCCGAGCGACGTGATCAGGATCGTGAGCGCGGGCAGGAACGCGTGGTACAGCGCGTCACCGAGGAACGAGAAGCTGAGCTCCGGGCTCGCCGTCGGACCGTACGCGCCGCTCGTCGGGAACAGCCGCCAGACGTAGCCCGCGAAGAACAGCAGCAGCAGGGCCGTCCAGAAGTACGGGAACGCGCTCGCGAACGAGCCGGCCAGGGTCGGCAGGGTGTCGAGCCAGGTGCCGCGCTTCCACGCCGCGAGCACACCGAGCAGCGTGCCGAGCACGAAGGCGACGATGGTCACGACGCCGACGAGCACGAGGGTGTACGGCAGCGCCGTCGAGACCAGTTCCGACACCGACTGCGGGTAGAACGTGTACGAGACGCCGAAGTCGAGCGTGACGACCTGGTGCAGGTATGCCACGTACTGCTCGAGGATGTTGCCGGTGGGCACTCCCAGCTGGGCCTCGATCGCCGCCTTGGTGGCTTCGCTCACCGGCCCGTTCTGCGAGAGCTTGGCGAGTGCGGCGTCGGCCGGCGATCCGGGCATGAGCCGCGGGAGGGCGAAGTTCAGGGTGATGGCCGCCCACAGCGTGAGGGCGAACAGGCCGAGCTTTCTCAGCGTGTAGACGAGGGCGCGTCTGCCGCCGCCCGGTGTGTGGGACGGTGCCGCGGCATCCGTCGCCAGGGTCGCGCTAGTCATCGTTGACCGCCTTCAGGTGGGTGAGAACGAGCAGGGGTGTCGACTCGTAGGTCTTCGGACTCGCGTAGGGGTCTTTCTCGCTCGGCCAGCCGGTGAATTTGGCGTCGCTCACGAGTCCCCACGATCCGCCGTAGTACAGGCTGAGCACGGGTAGCTGGTCGTAGACGATCTTCTGCAGCTGGTAGCCGAGCTCGGTCTGGGTCTCCTCGTCGATGGCGAGTTTGTACTGGTCGAGGAGGGCCTGCGCCTCTGGACTGTCGAAGCGCTGGAAGTTGTTGCCGGCCTCCTCGCCCACGGGCTTGAGGTAGTCGCTCGAGAGCAGGCTGTTGAGGTCCCGGAAGATCGAGCCGGTGCCGCCCGTGCCGCCCATCGCGAGGTCGTACTCGCCGTTGCGCAGCGCGAGCTGGTAGGCGGCGGGCTGCGGCGAGTCGATCTTCACGTCGATGCCGATCGCGCCCCACTGCTTCTGCACCTCCTGCACGCCCTTGAGCCAGTCGTTGTAACCGTTGGCCGTGGTGATCTTGAAGCTCAGCTGTGTTCCGGCGGCGTCGACGAGCTTGCCGCCCTGCTGGGTGTAGCCGGCCTTGGCGAAGAAGTCGAGGGCGGATGCGTCGTCTTTGGTGAGCAGACCGGCATCGGGGATCGACGGGTCGAGTGCGTCCTTCTGGTAGGGCAGCAGGATGTTGGTCTGGCCGGCCGGGTCCATGTAGCCCTCGGCCGCGGCGTCGCCGACGGCGGCACGGTCGAGCGAGGCCGAGAGCCCCTTGCGCAGGTTCAGGTCGTCGAACGGCGCCTTGGTGAGGTTCGGGAAGAGGGCGATCGTGCCTCCCGGCGGGAACCAGTAGGTGTTCTTGTTGCCGGCGGCGACCCAGGTGCCCTCGACGTCGCTGATGAACGAGTAGGCCCAGTCGTAGCCCTTCGTCGCCACGTCGAGCTGAGTGTTGGTCGCCGGCAGGATGATGTGCTCGGCGGCGACCTTGTCGGCCTGCCAGTAGCCCTCGTTCTTGTCGACCGTGTACTGCTGCGCGGCGAAGTTGCCGAGCGTGTACGGGCCGGTGCCCACGGGGTCGGGGTTGCGGTAGGTCTCGGGGTCGTCGACGTCTTTCCAGATGTGCTCCGGCACGATGAGCGTCGTGCCGATGAGCTGCGCCGCGGGCACGTCTGCCGCGTTGAGGTGCACGGTCACGGTCGTGTCCGTGGTCTCGACGCTGTCGATGTAGCTCCAGATGCCCTGGATGTCGAAGGCGGGCACGTCTTTGAGAAGTTGGAAGCTGTAGGCGACGTCGTCGGGGGTGAACGGCTCGCCGTCGCTCCACTCGACGCCGTCGCGGATCGTGTAGACGACGGTCGACGGGTCGGTGAGCTCGTAGCCGGTGGAGAGCCAGGGGTGCTCCTCGCCGGTCACGTTGTCGAGGATCACGAGCGGCTCGTACATGTAGAACGCGGCGGTGCGCTTGTTCGTCATGTACGGATTGAAGTTGCGCTCGAACAGCGGCGAGCCGTTGTCGGCGGCGACGAGCATGGTGTCGTCGGGAATGGACGGGTCGGGCGCGCTCTGGATCTGGATGCTGCACGCCGCGAGCATCACACCCGTCGTGGCGACAGCGAACGCCGCGAGGGTGCGCCGTATGCGGGTCTTGCCTGGTTGCTTCATCACTACCGTTTTCTCAGTCGTCGTTGAACTGAACTGTTGATCTCGTCCACTGTAAGCGCATACATTGCGGATTGCAACCGACCGAGGGTCGCGACTCGCCCCCGGGAAGGGTGTCTGCGCGCCTACGGGCAGCTCGCCCGCAGCACGACCTGAACGGGCAGCGTGAGCGACTGGGCGGCGAGGGTCGGATCGTCGAGGCGCGCGGTGATGGCGTGCACGGCGGCCCGCCCCAGCTCGACCATCGGCTGATGCACCGTGGTGAGCGTCGGTCGCGAGTGGCGTCCGGCGGTGATGCCGTCGAAGCCGGTGACGAGCACGTCGTCGGGAACCCGGATGCCCCGCGCCTCGAGCACGTCGAGCACGCCGAGCGCGGTCTGGTCGTTCGAGCAGACGACGGCGCGCGGCGTGTGGTGCGCCAGTATCCGCTCACCGATCGCCCTCCCCCGCTCGCGCGTGAAGTCGCCGCGGTAGACCGGCACGTCGCTCTCGACGATTCCCGCATCGCGCAGGGCGGAGCGGAAGCCGTCGAGCCTCTCGGCGTCGTCGGGCGAGTCCTCGGGTCCCGCGATGTAGACGACGTCGCGCACTCCGTGAGCGCCCAGCACGTGGCCGGCGAGAGTTCGCATTCCGGGGCCATTGCTCGCGCTGACGTGATCGAAGCCGTCGTCGCGCTCGGATCCGGCGAGCACCACGACGGGGATGCGCCTGGCGACGTGGGCGAGCAGTTCGTCGGAGACAGTGCGCGCGAGAACGGCGAGCCCGTCGACACGTCCGGCTATGTCGTTGACGAGCGCCTCCCGCGAGGCACCGCGGCCGGCGGCGACCATGAGCGCGAATCCGCGCCGCCAGGCCTCGATCTCGGCTCCGCGCAGCACCTCGTCGAAGTAGAGGTTCTCGGTCTCCTGCACCAGACTGCCGTCGTCGACGACGATCGGCACCTCGGCCCCCGCCGACTGGCTGAGCGCGGCGCTGACGTCGAGGTCGTCGTGGCCCGGGAAGAACAGACCGATCACGTTGGTTCGTCGCGCCGCGAGGGCGCGCGCGTTGCCGCTCGGCACGTAGCCGAGATAGCGCACTGCCTCCATCACCCGGTCGCGGGTGGTCTCGCGCACGGCGTCGGGGCTGCGCAGCACTCGCGAGACCGTGGCGATCGATACCTGGGCGCGTTCGGCGACGTCGTAGACCGTGGGCGCCTTCGCCATCCGCACATCTCCTCGCCTCGGTGAACCGCCCTGTCAGCCTAATCGCGGCTCGGCGATGCTTTTTGCATAAGCTCAAGTCTTATATATCGCCAGAATAAGTCCTAGACTAATGCCATGGATGCTTCAGCCCCCTCCGTCGCCGTCATCGTCGACGTCTCGAAGTCCCGCTCGCACGCGGACCGACGGGCGCTGCAACGCGAGATCGAGGATGCGTTCGGCCGGGTCAACGACACCGTCACCGCCCTGCAGCCCCTCGCTCCCACCGTCGGCGACGAGTTTCAGGCCGTCTACGTCGACGTCGGCACAGCCGCCCGGGCAACCCTGCTCGCCCGGCTCTACCTGCCCGACGGGGTCGACTGCCGTTTCGGCCTCGGGCTCGGCGAGATCGCCACGATCGGCACGGGTGTCGCCGGTGTGCTGCAGGATGGATCCGCATGGTGGTCGGCGAGGAAGGCAATCGATGAGGCACGACGGCACGAGTACTCGAAGCTCGGCTTCGTGCGCACCTGGTTCAGCTCGAGCACCGTGGAGCAGAACGCCGATGACGCGCGCTACGAGGCACTCGTCAACGCCTACCTCCTCGGGCGCGACCACATCGTCGGCACCATGAATCCCCGCGCCCGCCGCCTGCTGCTCGGCCAGCTGATCGGCGCGACCCAGGTGGAGCTCGCAGCCCAGGAGGGCGTCACGCAGTCGGCCGTCTCCCAGAACCTCAGTCGCAGCGGCGCGAACGCGCTGATGGCCAGCGAGTCGCTGCTGTCGGGGGTCGAGTCGTGATCCTGCTCGCCCTGCTGCTCGGCGCCCTCGGGATCGCCGACCTCGTACGCGCCCGGTCGTCGAGCCTGCCGCGGCTGTGGCTCGCGGCGAGCCTCGGCATCGCCGCGTTCCTGCTGGCCTCGATCGGCAGCGGACAGCACTGGTGGTGGTCGCCCGTCGCAGCGGCCGCGGTCATCGGCTGGCTGGCATCGACCCGTGAATCCGACGGCAGCCACCGGGCCGGCTACTGGGCGGTGGGCGGCATCGCGGCGGTAGTCGTCGCCGCCTTCGTCTGGGGTCCGATGCTGCCGCCCGCCTCCGGCCCGATCGTCGACTGGTACCGCGACCTGCCATACACGGCCCTCGGTGTCGTGCCGTTCACGTCGTTTGCGCTCACGATCGGCGGTGCGCTGTTTCTCGTGGAGACCGCGAACGTGATCGTGCGGCTCGCCCTGCGGGGCGAGAAGACCCGCACCGCCGAGGTGCTCGCTGCCGAGGCATCCGCCCCGCCCGTTCGTATGACGACTCGCCGCTCCTGGTGGCAGTCCCGCAGCGCGCCGGCCGAGCCGCCGACGCCCGCGCCGGTCGCTCCGTTCACCGAGCTCAAGGGAGGCAGGTTCATCGGCCCGCTCGAGCGCCTGTTCCTCCTGGCGCTCGTGCTCGCGGGCGCGTTCACCGCCGTGGCGGCGATCGTCGCCGCGAAGGGGATCATCCGTTTTCCCGAGATCTCCAAAGACGCCGTCGGCGGCTCGAAGGCCGAGTACTTCCTCGTCGGCAGCTTCGCCAGCTGGGCGCTCGTGCTGCTCGTCGTCCTCCTGATCGTCACCGGATCGACACCGCTATAAGTCCACGACTTATTCTTACCAGTTTATTAGTGCTGCACTAATCTGCGAGCGCCTGCTCTATGGCTCTCAGGTCGTCGGCGCCGTGGGCGACCAGAGTGACGGTCTCGAGCCGCGTGTCCGGGTGCTCGGCGAGCCAGCCGCGCACCGCCGCGACCGCGACGGCGGACGCCTCCCCGATCGGGTACCCGTAGACACCGGTCGAGATCGCCGGGAACGCGATCGAGCGATGGCCCGCCGCGAGATCCAGGCTGGCGCGGTAGCAGGAGGCGAGCAGCCGGGCGGCCTCCGCGGGCGGATAGGCGGAGTAGACCGGCCCCACCGTGTGCACGATCTTCTCGGCGGTCGCGATGTCGAAGGCATCGGTCATCTTCGCCTCGCCCGTTCGTGCGCCGCCCAGCTCGCGGCACGCCTCGAGCAGTCGCGGTCCGGCCGCGCGGTGGATCGCGCCGTCGACTCCCCCGCCGCCGAGCAGGCTCGGATTCGCCGCGTTCACGATCACCTCGCTCGGAAATCGCGTGATGTCGGCCTGGGTCGCGGTGAGGAACGTCACGATCTCGACGCTACCCTGCGGCGACCGCACCCGTCGAGAAGGCGGAGGGGTAGACCGCACGGGCTCTGTAGCGCCACAATCATGGTCATGAAGCCCACCTCGGGTGGTATCCGAACGCCCGATCAACGGTTGCGAGTCTTCGTGAGTTCGACTCTCAGAGAGCTCGCCGCCGAACGGAAATCAGCAAGGGTCGCCATCGAGCGACTCCGCCTCGCGCCGGTGATGTTCGAGCTCGGCGCGCGACCCCATCCCCCGCGGGAGCTCTACCGCGCGTACCTGCGTCAGAGCGACGTCTTCGTCGGCCTCTACGGCGAACGGTACGGCTGGGTGGCGCCCGGGGAGCCCGTGTCAGGGCTCGAAGACGAGTACAACCTCGCGCCCGATCTGCCGAAGCTCATCTATATCAAGGAGTCGTCCGAGAACCGGGAGGAACGGCTGGTCGAACTTCTCGACCGTGTGCGCGACGACGACGGTGCGTCGTTCAAGTACTTCTCGACACCGCAGGAGCTGCGCCGGCTGCTCGAGGCCGACCTCGCCACGCTGCTCGCCGAGCGGTTCGATCAGAGTCGCCGGGCGCCCACCGACGAGACGGCACCGACACTGCTCGAGCCCGAGGCGGCCATCGCCCCGGTCCCGCTCACCGAGCTGATCGGCCGCGACGCCGAGCTCGACACCGTCGAGGCTCTGCTGCGGCGCGACGCAGTCCGTCTCGTCACCCTCATCGGCCCCGGTGGGATCGGAAAGAGCCGACTGGCGATCGACGTCGCCAGCCGCGCACGCGCCCGCGGCGGGGAGACCGCGTTCGTCGACCTCACGGCGGTGAGCGACCCCGCCCTCGTGCCGAACGCGATGGCCGAGGCACTCGGCGTTCTCGACACGGGCGACCGCCCCATCACCGAGAAGCTCATGACGGCGCTGCGGCAGCGCCGGATGCTCATCGTGCTCGACAACTTCGAGCAGGTGCTCGCGGCGGCACCGGGGCTGATCCCGCTGCTCTCCGCGGCGCCCGGCCTGAAGCTGCTCGTCACCAGCAGGGCCCTCCTCCGCGTATCGGGCGAGCACGCGGTCGACGTCGGCCCGCTCGCGCTTCCGCACGCCGGCCACACCCGCGACACCGCGGCGGCGGAGGCGGCAGCGGTCGCCCTCTTCGTCGAGCGGGCTCGCGCGGTCAAACCGGACTTCGAGGTCACGCCCGAGAACGTCGACGCGATCGCGGCGATCTGCGCCGCACTCGAGGGCGTGCCGCTAGCGATCGAGCTCGCCGCGGCGAGGAGCAGGATGCTGACGCCCGCCTCGATGCTCGCCCGCCTCGACCGTCGGCTGTCGCTGCTCTCGGGCGGGCCACGCGACCTCCCTGAGCGGCAGCAGACCCTGCGCCGTACCATCGAGTGGAGCACGCAGCTGCTGAACGATCGTGACAAACGGCTGCTCGCCGAACTCGGCGTATTCGCCGGGTCGTTCTCGCTCGAGGCCGTCGAGTTCGTGACGGAGGATTCATCCGGCCCCGACTTCGATCCCCTCGTCGGGCTCGGAACGCTCGTCGACAACAGCCTGGTGCGCGAGCAGGACCGCGGCGGTCGGCCCTACTATTCGATGCTCACCACCGTGCGGGAGTACACGCTCGAGCAGCTCGAGGCCGACGGGTCGCTGGAGGCCACGCGCACGGCGCATGCCCGGTACTTCGTGATGCTCGCCCGGTCACTGGAGACCGATCTGAAAGACGGCGGCCAGCGCGAGGCGATCGCGCTGCTGAACGGCGATCGTGACGACCTGCGGGCGGTCGCGCGGTTTCTTCTCGATACACGGGATGCCGCGAACCTGGCCCAGTTCTCGTGGTCGCTGCTCATCTACTGGTGGCTGGGCGGACTGCTCGGTGAGGTGCGGGCGTGGATGGACGAGCTGCTCGGCTCGGGTGTCGAGCTCGACGACCGCACGAGGGCCCGGGCGCTGTACTTCATCCACTCGATCGCGCTCTGGCAGGAGCCCAACGACCGCGTCATGCCGGGTCTCACCGTGAGCGTCGAGCTGTTCGCCCGCGCCGAGGACCGCTCGGGAGAGGGCCTCGCCGAACTGTCTCTGGCCCTCGCGGCCGTCGCCAATCGGCCTCCCGACGCGAAGCGCGCGGAGGAGTCTCTCGACCGCAGCATCGCGCTGCTCAGGGATGCGCACGACAGCTGGGGTGAGGCGATGGCCCTCGTGACCTCCGGACGCGTCGCACTGGTGCAGAAGTCGGTGCACCTGGCCATGGAACGCTTCGAGAAGAGCCTGTCGCTGGCCCGCGCCCAGGGCGAGGACATGGGCATCGCCACCGCCCTGCAGCACACCGGCTGGGCGCAGCTCGTTCTCGGACACCCGGACGACGCGCGCGCGTCGTTCGAGGAGAGCCTCGCCGTCTCGGCCCGGCTGGGTCACGCCGAGGGCGTCGCCTACGGGCTCGAGGGCCTGACGGCCATCGCCGCAGCAGAGGGGCTGGTCGACCGCGCCGGCCGGCTGCTGCGCGCCTCGGAGTCTCTGCGCAGGCAGACCGGGCTCGGCGACGCGCGGAGCTTCTCGTTTCACAAGCACTACCTCACGCCGATTCTCGCCGCGCACGCGGTCGAGCTGGAACGCGCGCGCAGGGAGGGTCGGGACATGTCGATAGACGAGGCGGTGCGCTTCGCACTCGATCGGACCGCGGCGACCGCCCCGGTGGTCCACGCCGCCAGCAGCTAGGCCGTGACCTCGTCGAGGAACGCGATGGTCGACTCGAGCGCGTCGCGGGCGTCGGCGAAGTCGAGGTGGAACTGGTACTCGTGCGGCAGCGACGGCTCGTGGCCGTCCGGGTAGAACACCGTGGTCACCGGCACACCCAGCTCGTCGAGCCTCGCCGCCAGCGGTCGGGACTGCGTCGGGGTGAGCGGGTCGCCGTTTCCGCCCGAGATCCAGGTCTGCGGAAAGTCGGCGGTCACGAAGTCGAGGGTCGACATCTCGACGCCGCCGGGGTGGTCGGACCAGTCGCGGTCGCCGATGTACGACCAGAGGGCTACACGGAAGCCCCAGCCGCCGATGCCCGGGGCGTTCGGGATGCCGCTGACGTCGTAGATTCCGCAGTTGAGCACCACGGCCCGCAGCTGCTCGCGGTCGAGGGCGGGCTCCAGCCCGACGAGGTCGGCGTAGGCGGAGTTGGAGACCAGCGTCGCCAGCTGGCTCGTGAGCTGTGCGCCGGCCGAGTCGCCGGCGATCACCAAGCGGCCGGGGTCGATGCGGTACTCGTCGGCGTGGTCGACGAGGAAGGCGAGCGCGCCGTTG
>Ga0247803_1001347_pt1 | contig 12906 bp, 17 predicted proteins | sample UWRJL014104B1_FD_180928 | JGI IMG/M metagenome (GOLD analysis project Ga0247803, IMG submission 180928) | Plant litter microbial communities from Arlington Agricultural Research Station in Wisconsin, United States - UWRJ-L014-104B-1 | ecosystem: Environmental > Terrestrial > Plant litter >...
CATTGGAGGCCCCATGTCGCAGCCTCTCGTCAATGGCGTTCCTCCGGACGCGGGGCCACAGGCAATGCCGGCTCTCCCGGATGAGAAACTCATCGAAGCCTTGCAGTCGCCGCGGGATCGCCTGTTTGTCGTGAAGATTGAACAAGATTTTATTGACTTCATCAAGGATTCCCGGTAGGTCGAAACCGGCTATCTCTGCTTCGTACCAATTTTCTAACCATGTCAGTGAAAACGAGTACTGCTTACCCAACTGCAATACCTTCTACAGGATGCTTGCGCATCGCCTTGCAGACTACTATTTGCTCGGCCATGTTGTAGACTCCACCATGACTGGTGTGCGAATTACAAGAACACCTTACTGTAGAATGTAAGTGATCCTTGCGCTTACCATGAGCTTCGCTCATCCCGATACAGTCCTCCTCCACTCTCCCAGATGGTAGATGCGACGAAAAGCGCAAACACCCCGCCAGTAGACCTACCTGCTCGCAAGATCATGCGCCGCGGTGATGAGACCAAGTCAGGAACTAACACAACAGCAAACTCCGAAAGCCCGTCCAAAGCCACGTCCGAGGCTGATGGCAGTGACGGCGATGGTGGAAGCAAGTCGAAGGACAAATCTGCAATGACGCGTGAAGAGCGCGAAGCCAGGTATAGGGAGGCCCGCCAGCGCATTTTTGGTAACGCTCAGAGCGACGAGAACGAGGCACCCGAACTTGCCACATCCACAGAGGAGAAAGACCCGTCGAGGTCAAGCTCTACCTCCGGGAAAAAGAAGATGAAGAAGCAGCGCAACCTTGACGACGATGACGGATTCGAGGCGCGTTCCCGCTATAACGCCTACTATCCCGGACAGTACCCTGCACCTGGCTACACTGGCGATGGGACCGTGTACTACAGTGGCTTTTCTGGGCCGATGCCAACCCAGCATTTCGCGCCAATGCAACCAAATGCATCCCCACCGCCGAGCTATAGCAACGGATACCAGGCTATAATGACGCAGGACGCACAGTCTCAATATGCTTGGGGTCAGCAGTACCAGCCATCCAATGGACCTATGATGTATCCAGGCTATGGTGCCGTGCAGAATGGCTACGATATGTCTGCAGATTTTCAGCGCGGCATGCAGTCATTCCAGTCCGCAGGCATGTCTAACCAGATGACCCCTAAGATGGCCAACGCTTCCATGGCTGGCTATTCAGACCCCTATGCTCAGCCACCACCAAATCTTGCGATGAGCTCGGGTTGGCCACAACAATCCGCATATCCCATGTCACAAGGCCCGTACGGTCCGTCGCCGGGATCTGGAAATCGACCTATGTCTGCACCTGCGCAAGGACCTGTACCGGGAACCTATCCTTACGGGCAGTTTCCACCGCCATCTTTTAACGGAAAGGTAAACCGCAACCAACATCCCATTCCTGGCAGCTATCAGCGTCAACAATTCAACCCGCAGAGCCAAGCATTTGTTCCTGGCGGGCGCAACATGCCTTTTCAAATGTCCCCAAACATGGGAGGAGGGCCTCAACAGATGATGGCTGGGTACGGTGGTCTTCCTATGCCTGCTGCAAGTCAAATGCCACACCCAATGCAGCTCCCAAGCCCGTCAACCGCCAACACGCAGACGTTCGGATCTTCTCACATCATGCAGGGTAACAATCTCATGCCTGTCAACCCGAACTCTTCGCCGTCTTCTTATCCGACGCCATCATCACAGGGGTTGTCTCAGCACAACACCTCCGTCCCGGCCCAGAGCAGTATAGCGAAATATGGGACGCCATCAAATCTTCCAGCTAGACCCCCTCCCACGCAGCAGCAAGCTCCCAAGTTCAACCTACCAGGACACGCCGTCGCCCCAGGTGCTCGAGTACTCAGCAACCCTGCCTCACCATACATGGGCAGCACCACTCAAACTGTTCCAATTCAAGGTGGATCTAGCAATAACTAACGGCTTTACGGCTGTGTCACTCGTACATTGTCTGCATTGCGAACGGTGCTCTCCTTTTTACTCTTTGCATGTTCCTCGGCGGGTCATTGGCGGTTGGGCGGGCGCAGGAAGGTGTTCGGGAAAACCATACAGTGGCGTCTCGTAAAAGTGGTGGAGTGGTCTTATGATTGTTCTTTTAACCTTCACGCGAGCTCTGGGTAGGCTTTCTGCAGCTCCAAGTAACACGAAACATACATTCAGTCTCGATCCCTTTGCCGTGACGTTGATAATAGCGCGGACATGTGCACGCAGGTATAAGCCTGCTTGTTTTCGCGGTGAGAGCGAATAATCAGTGTGAAGAGAGGTCAATATTACCTATTGTTTTTGGGATTCAGGACTGGCAGGACTCGTGGGTAACAGTGGGCAGCGAGACAAAAGCTAGTGTATTCCTCCAGGCAGAACTCACCCGCCACGTATTTCCAGACACATTTGCTAGCCTGATACAACTTTTGTTACTGCAAGACCTTTGGGAACTACGACCACGCATGCAAGAGACGTCAGGCTGCGAAACCCGAATTATGCCAATGCAGGCACTTAGCATGGTCGGTTCCTAGCAGTCCGCTGGTCGAGTGTGCATTATGAGTGAGCTTATTGCCCGCGCTTATAACTGAATCCAGACTTCGCGCCTCTACCCTCCCGAATCTGCGCCTCTCCACCAATTTTACCGCACCTCGTCTTAAGCATCTTTTGCCATCTTATACCATCAATCAACCGTGCATCCTCGATCGCAAAACCATAGAACTGTTCCAATAACAACCCTTTTGCACGTGGTAGTGCATTGTCAGTTCAGTACTGTGGAACACTCTGCTAGATGCTTGTATCGCCTTACCGCGCAGGCAAGCGAAATTTGATCTCAATCAAAATTATTGCCATTTTCACATGTCGCTCTATCACACGTGTCTCGCTTATTGCCCTTCGAAGCTTCGACCCTCGATCGTTCCCAGCCTAATCCTCCGAGAAACATTCGAGCGAAGTATCAAACGTCGACATTTCTGGTGTCGAGAAAGCCAGTTTTGGTGTCAAGTAGGGCCACTTGACAACAGAACCACGAGTAAGGCAATGCCCACAGGGAGCGAAAGAGAAGCACATAAAGCAAGCGCGGAGTGAGAACAATGTAAGCGAGGGATACTGCTTGGAAACTTCTGTCAATTTCATCTTTTCCGGTTGATGACCTATTGCTCGCTCATCCACTTGGCCATTACTCGAGAAACCTCCACAGCTGTGGGATGCCCTTAAGGCACCATGCACTAACCTCCAAAAGCCAACTCTCTGCGATCCCTCCACATGGTACACGGATTAAACCGCCAAGCTCCACGATGTCGCCGACCATACAAGTAGTGAATAATGTATGGCACAAAGAACGGCACGGATGGAAAGTCGTGCATGGCGCCTTCAAAACTCTTATCTGAGGTTCCGAAAACGAGGGGCGCGATTCGATACTAAGTTAGAGTCAGTAAAGCAACTGAATTCATTGCTGCGTCCAAGTGTGGCTTACATTGTCTGTAGCCATCAGTTCCTTTTCGAACAGCTTGTAAGCTTGCCGAATGCGCTCGCTATCATACACATCAAGTCTTCTCAGCGTCTCAATCTCCTCGTTCAGATGTCGAATCAACTGGTCCGCGAATGCTTGGATGAGACTCCTAATGTTCATTCCATCATAGTCATTGGAAGCACAAGTCTGAGCATACTCCTGAAACCGATCAAATCCGGGTGTGAATCCTCGGTGTTGCTCGATGTTTTGTTCCATGATGCCTTGAACACCTGTGATCTGCTCGATGCTAGGGAAGAACACTGTTTCTTCGGCATCGTGGTGGTGGTGCATGGATTCACACCAGCATTGGCAGTAGGTCAGGAAGTCGCGGATCGTGGGTAGGTCGGAGTCTGGTATGTGGGGCGCTTGGAGGTAGATGGAATTAAGGCCTCGAATAATGCCATTGTGCGCAAGCGCCATCTGGGTTGCGACATAGTATGCCGCATGGGATAACTACAAACGAGTCAACGGATGTAGTACCTCAGTAGAGAAGCGATAACGTACATCTTTTGAGAAGGGGTCAGTAGAGATGAGGGAATATGGCCCATCTGCCCATTGAGAAGACATGCTGCCTGGTCCAGTAGTAGCAAAAACCAATGTCATCAAAATCCACAAGAGCAAAAGACTAGCGATATATATACTAAGAGCAAGATGTCATAGAATGACTGTAATACCATTTCCGGTTATACCTGCTGACAAAAACTTTGTACGGGAGCATCGCGTCGTTTATACTAATCATGGAACCGCTTATGCGACGGTCTCGTGTGGTCGTCTTTTCGACGCAGTCGGAAGAACGTTGATTTTGTTGATTATCTGATCCGGCGCGGTTAGCCCGACACCGAAGCCACGAAGACATGTGAACCTGATGCTGTCGAACTTGAAAATCTCAGATCTGTCGTATACTCAATCAAATCTAGAAAGGGACCTTCTAATCGGAGCAAAGAACCCGGGCATTCGCCATGTCGCAGCCCTCCTGACACACGGCTACACCGTTATTGCCCTCGTCCGGTCTTCGAATAAAACTGAGTCTCTGTTTCCCGCATCTGCGTACAGCCAGATCACCATCGTGGAAGGCAAGCCACGGATTCAATTACATTAAAAAGAGCCATCTTGGGAACCTACTGTGATGCCGTCATCAATACCGCTGGTTTAGCAGTTAAGCCTCCGTAGGAGAAGAGCGAACTACCCGTAATATTTCGCCTTGTTATGGACGCTGTACGGGAAGCAGGAGTGGATTGGAAGAAATAATTGAGGACTTGGTTGCTGGCTGGGCTCGGCTCATTGTATTATCACATAGGAGCGGAGGCAATACTGTCGAATTAGTGGGTGAAAAGAGAAGCTCATAAATCATATAATCTGGTGTACTGAGAATCTACAGTGTCCCTATCTACTTTGAACACCATCAAAATATTCGCCTTCTCAAATCTCTTCCACGAGAGACGATCGACTAGTCTATGCTATGCCCAAGCACCATGACTCCCGAGTCCTTCGACGTCACTGTACCTAAGAAAATATTGCCTGGTAAAGTCGTAGCAAGTGCCGCGACACCACCATTATGGCAGGACTCCAGGATCAAGTATATCCCTTTGATCGGGAATACGCTTATGTTAGTTATGAATGTCGGACGTTATGTCACGACGCGAGCAGAACGCAAATTTCATTGCTAGCGACCCCGAGAGCCACGAGAGCCGATGCAGTGGGACGAGCGTAGGTCTGATCGATGGGTCAAATTAAGGTGGTCATAGGAGAGGGACTTGTGATTTGGTCTCACGATCTTTTTGATACTAAGTTGCGCGTCGTGTTTACGCATAATGTTCCATTTGTACAGTAGTAAAACTCAAACGGCCGAGGGGCAATAGCTTGTAGAAAAAGTCGGCCAGTAACGAAGGAAAAGTGTCTACTTTCTGTACCACATTCTTGTGATCTTTGTGTGCCTCATCTTCTTCTGCAGCTGGAAGATGCCGTACATGAGCGCTTCCGACGTCGGCGGACATCCCGGAACGTAGATGTCTACAGGCACGATCCTGTCGCACCCTCGCGTGACCGAGTAGCTGTAATGGTAGTAACCACCACCGTTTGCGCAGCTACCCATGGAGATGACCCAGCGCGGGTCGGGCATCTGATCGTAGACCTGTCGCAGAGCCGGAGCCATCTTATTGGTGAGGGTGCCGGCCACGATCATGACGTCGGACTGTCGAGGCGAAGCGCGGAAGATTATACCCAGTCGGTCCTGGTCGTAGCGGGGTGCGGAGAGATGCATCATTTCGACGGCGCAGCAGGCGAGTCCGAAGGTCATGGGCCAGAGCGAGCTCTGTCGCGCCCAGTTGGCGATCTGATCGAGCGTGGTTCTGCAAAGGGCGAATTAGCCCAACATTTCGCTTGTGAACGCCGCCAAAGCCCCCAATGTGCAACATGGCACCGTCTGGAGATGGGATGGATCACGTACAGGGCATACTGCATCGCTCCCTTCTTCCCCTCCTGGCTCGGCAATGGCACTTCTCGCCGCGCCAGCTTCATCGGCGGCGGCGTTCCGGGGGCACCGGCGACCAGTGCCGGGCTCTGCTGTGCGGGCGTCGCATTGTTGGACGAGGTGGACGATATGAAGGCGGCGCCTGCAGCGCGGAAGGGCAGCAGGGCCGTCGCGGGTTTGGCTGATCGCACTATTAGCTCGGGGGCGCGGGCAGGTGCTGGGGCGGCGGGCACGCACCTCGGAGGGCCATTGAGGCGGCAGACCGCGTTGTCGACAGCATGTTGGCGGGAGACACACACAAAGGAAAGGAAACGGCGAGCGGAGAGCAGAGGGCGTCGTGGTGGCGGGCGACGAGGGCAGAGTGGTGAGGTCAAAGTCAAGCTGGCTTGGCAGATCGAGCTCGATTAGTTGGCCCAATCCGACGCCTTCTGGTTGGTCGGCGCCCTCGCGCAAACCCACCTCGTCAACGACAACACAAGGGCATTCCCCGATTCGCCGACACCACCCCGTCCGCCCTGCGCATTGCCCACCTGCATAATCTAGAGATTGCTGGCCGGTGCGGGTTTCAATCCCAACATGACCGGAAGGGTGCCCAGTATAGCCTGCATAGGCGTCATCGGTAGACACGTGAGGACATCCCCAAGATCAGGACCATGGTCGACTCACACTTTCGCAGAACAATCCTCTGCACATTTCCCTGTTCCCCGCAGAAGAGCGAGCGCCACTGGAATTCCAGTTCCTTCTCTCATCGTGTCTGGACATCTTCGAAGCTCGCCTACCGCACAAGACATCAGACCAAGATTTTGGCCTTCTCCAAGCCGTTGACGAGCGACTGGCCATGTATGGCTGGCTGACCAACACCGGCGTCAAACTCGTCGTCGTCGTCGATATGGAGGGACGGCCAGCGACGGCACTAGACAGTAAAACCTCGACGGCCGTCGGCCTGCGAGATGCTGACATGAAGCCGGTACGAGCTTGTTCCCTGTGACATTCTCCGTCTTGCCCACTGACAGCTTCCTTCAAGGCCTTCAAAGCCCTGCAGACAGCATACATCATGCTGCTCCGGAATCCCTTCTACAATCCGGATGAGCACTCGCCCGTCACAGCAAACGCCGAGCAAAGGATCGGCTCAACACAGATCACCAGCCGGAAGTTTACGCAAGAGGTCAAGAGGATAGGAGACACATGGGCGCCAGGAGTCGCGAACATCTGATTCCAGCTATCCTGTGTTTGTGCCGGCAACGGGCTCGTTGCTGCATTGCAGGCGTTCGTCGGACCATTTCTTACCTCTGTTCGATAAATGCAAAGTCAAATTCATAAGTCTTCACGTGTCGTCTACTAATTCTCTTTCGTCTCCGTGTCGATCAGGAGCCTCGTCTTTCACATCTGCTATTCACATCCAGGGACATCGTTATGGTGACCAGGCTATCTGATTCAATCTATTCATCTCCAAGTTCGATCAGGTTCACGAAAGCAGAACGCTGGGTTCCCACTATCCTGGAAAGCATAAGTCGAACGCCTGGTGCAACACGGGTGCGCTACACGCTAACTCCCCAATCTAGACTAGCTTCGATCCACGATCGCCATCAGTCTTCCAAACCCTCCCATCCACATGCACATCCCACTTCACCTCGTGCAAACGACCTAATGCCTCCCAATGGATCCAGTCTCACGATTACCAATCCTCTCGTCCTATACCGCAGTCTCATAGCTACAAATCGCATTCAGCCAGATCCAGCACAGCATCGCCTCGGTACATGACATCAACCATTCTCGACCCGCCAAGACATAGCGCTACTAACTCTACTCTAGCATTACACCTCCAGAAACTCTACGAGCGATTGATCGACTATGAGCCTAGTCTGGAGTACTCTGATCGACTAAAACAATTGAGTCGTGCTATCGAGGACAATGGAGATGGAACACCATCACCGGCTAAACGGACCATCGTTGGTACGAGGGGTCTATGGAAGTCGCTCCTCGCCCAAAAGGACAAAAGAAGCTCCCTTGCCCTGACTCGTGTCCTAACGAGCCACGAAGCCGCACTGAATCTCCAGAGTCCCAAAGGACTAATGCTTCACGGCGAGGTCGGTACCGGCAAATCAATGCTAGTCGATCTATTCGCAGACAGCCTTCCCAGTCGAAAGAAGCGACGCTGGCACTTCAACACGTTCATGCTCGAAACAACCTCCCGGCTCGAACAACTCCGCAAAGCACGCATTGGAGTATCAGGTACAGGCGCTCAAGACGAATACAGTCTTTTCTGGCTTGCGCGCGATCTCATCGAGAAAAGCCCTATACTCTTCCTCGACGAGTTCCAACTCCCAGACCGTGTGGCGTCGAAGATACTCTCCAATTTGATGACGAGCTTTTTTCAGTTGGGCGGCGTACTTATTGCCACGAGCAATCGTATGCCGGAAGAACTTGCCAAAGCGGCTGGCATGGAATTTGATAGGCCGGTGCCGAGACTTAGTCGGTTGGGTTGGGGCCTGGGTATGGCAGGAGGCGTGGGTAGGGATAATGGACCTGGGCAGCTGGGTGAGTATGGGGAGTTCATGCAAGTATTGAGGGCGAGGTGTGAGGTTTGGGAGATGGAGGGGAAGAAAGATTATCGCAGGCAATCCGGAGAGGAGGATGGGGTACGTAGTGCGCCGATGAAGGGCACATCGTCATCGCATAATGTTGCAACTGGCATATCTACCAACGATCTAGGCTCATCAGACACGCAATCCCCAACTTCCATGGCTACAGACACGGCTCTACCGAAGCACTACCTAATCAACCCTCCGCCAACTGCACCCCCTGAAGACCTCCTCTCCTACGAGTCCGCCCTCACTGAGATCTTCCACACCATCACCGCCACACCCCACTCGCAAACCCTGCCCTGGAACCCAACAACCCTGACAATCTACGGACGCCCACTATCCATCCCTACCCAACACGCCGGCACCGCCCTCTTCACCTTTGACCAAATCTGCAGCGCCGTCCTCGGCCCCGCAGATTACATTACCATCGCCTCCACCTACCATACGGTAATCATAACATGCGTCCCAGTCCTAGGGTTTCTACAGAAGAACGAAGCCAGACGATTCATCACCCTGCTCGACGCTCTGTACGAAGCGCGATGTCGGCTCCTCATCTCGGCAGCTGCAGGTCCGGACACGCTATTCTTTCCTGCCGCACCTACGACTAGCGGTGTACCCACGGTAGACCCGTCGACCGTCGACGCCGTCTATCAGGAAACTTATTCCGAAATTCACCAAGACCTCACATTTCCCTTCCGCCCCAACATATCATCCTATGCCCCCTCTTCCGACCTTCCCACCGACGCCCTCGAAGATGGCCCCCCCAATCGGGTACGCCGCCCAGGATCTTCCTCCCCTGACCACCGCAGGACGAGTAAGGCGCTCGATTTCGCCAACATAAGAGGCTTGACAGGGGAAGACGAGGTGTTTGCTGTCAAAAGAGCGGAAAGTCGGCTGTGGGAGATGTGTTCGGGAAAGTGGTGGAATCGAGCGGCCGTACCAGAAGGGGTAGACGTGGGGTCGACGGGTTGGTGGAGACCCCTACCGTTGGAGTCTCGGCACTGGGAGCATTCGCGTTTGCCGGAGCTGAGTAGTGGTGACGTTGAGCGCTTCACCGTCCGGGATACCCCTAGTACGAGAGCATCGAATGACAATGCATCGCACCCAGATGAAGTGGATGCCATGTTCCCCCATGGCGCGAGTCCGTTCCGCACGGTGGACAACGCACCACCAAAGCTTTGGTCGAGGCATGTATGGGGAATGGAGAAGTGGGGGAAACGTGCTGGGGCGTGGGGCAAAGGTGTAGAGGGGCTGAAGGAGAGGAAAAAGGAGAAGGATGAAATGCCCGATAAGTCGTAGACGGGAGAGAGCAAACGATAGCCTTGGTTAAGATATATTGCCTTAAAGCACCGATCAATGATAGCACAACATAAAACGTCATTGCGAGAGAAGCCATCATATACATGCGTATACATCCTCATACTCCTCATACTCATCCATCAACCCCGAAGTCATCCGAAGTGGCGGGTATGAACTTTGATTGGATATCATTTCAAGCCTTTCGCTAAACCGAGGGAAACTACTCAGCATCCCGCCAAAACGCCGGCTTTGCATGCACCCCGTTCATCCCATATTTTCATCGCTAGCACCACCAACCCTTTACGCGTCCTCGACGACGGTGGTCTGCAGACCCTTGGGGTCCTTAACGTTGACGGCCTGCACGTACGAGTACAGCTTCTCCTTGGCGCCCTCCTCGTCGTTTCGCTTACGGGAGATGCGGACGCGCAGACGGAAAGGAACGCCCTTGATGCCGGCTTCCCAAACCTTCTTGTTGAGCTGGGGGTCGAGGCGGACGTCCTTGGTGCCCTGATTTGGTTGTCAGCATCTGTTGTGTCTCGTAGACCCGATGGGTCGATGGGGCAGGCTGAAAAAGACATGCAGCACACAATTGACCTTGTGAACAGAGACTGTACGTACCATGGCCTTCTCAGCGAAGTGCTTGATCTCCTTGATCGCCTTGGGAGCCTTCTTCTTGAATGCAGCGCCGTGGACCTAGTCCAGGTGTTAACAAGCGGTTGAGAGACGTCTTCCGTCCGAATACCCGAACCGCACACCGCAGCGCTCGGTGCGCCGCGATGTCCGTTGGGCCATCCGATGGACTTCACAAAACTGGACTCAACGTACTCGCTTGTGTAGGTGGATCGTGTATTCGCGCGCGACAACGTCGGCGATGGCGCTGCGCTGGGTCTTGCCGGCTGGCTTCTTGCCGCTTGCTTTCGCTGAGGGGGCCATTGCTAAAGAGGACATGAGGTTAGCGGACGCTCTCGCAAACGAAGTCGGAACAGCATCCACCACAAACTGCGGGACGGCGCAAGATGTGGCAAAGTAGGTATGGATCGAGGAGCAGGGCCTTACTGAAGAATTCCTCGCTGGAAGATTAGTCGTGAAGGAAAGGGTCGAGTGCAGCGTCGTGGTATCTGTCTCGCAAAGTTTCCCGGATCTCGTGTGTGCTGGCCAAGATTTAACCGAAGCGCTCGGACCATGTGCGCACGTGACTCTACATCGGACCTCGAGACCCTTGAATGCTGGTCCAAACAGTTACATATAGGTAAAGCACTAAGCCACAACGCTTATAGTTTGTGCTACTTAAGAGGGGTATATACGTTTAGTCAATGAGTTCCGCACGTAGCGACACCATAAGCGCTTTTACCACAGATTCCCTTCTATTGCTTTTCCTAGAACGCCCAAGACGATTGTATCACCGATGACCGGGAAGCTCAAACTCGTTTTCGTCCTCTTCGCCATCTTCCTCGTCGTCTTCTTCCTCCTCGTCCTCAGCACTTTCCTCGCTAGAGCTCTCGTCTTCATCTCCCTCATTGTCCTCTCCGCCAGACAGGAAGCGGTCGACTCGCCCTCCTTCTTCTTCCCAAAAGTTCAAGCCATCATGGTCCTCGGACAGATCTAGTGCCGGAATCTGCTCAGTAGGGGAGTTCAGGTAGTTGCGAAGGGGCGTCAAGGATTGATTAAACCGTTCGAGGACGTATTGTGGGAGTGAAGGTAGCCGGACCGTCGTGCCGTCCGTGGCGCGCATCTCGCGATGCTCATCGTCCACGTCCAGATCAATAATTGGGACATCCTCATTAGGGATTTCGCCGGTGGGGTTGAGATAATGATCAAAGGACCTCTGTACGCGCTCCAGCAGCTCGTACGGGTCTGGCATTTGCGGCATCTGAGGAAATGGCGGAAGCTGAGGCATTCCGGCGAACTGCGGAAGTTGAGGCATCCCCGAGAATTGCGAGAATTGAGGAAATTGAGGCATGCCTGGGAATTGGGGCATTCGAGGCATCTGTGGCATTTGGAATGGGAACGAGGGAAGTTGACCGGGTAGCCATGTCTGTTCCGGTTCCTCGGGCTGGAAATAATAACGTGGTGAGCGCAGGGGCTGGGAGGCGGGAGAGCTGACGCTGACTGGGGAACGCGCACCTGAATAGGCATCGGCATCTGCTTGTAAAAGCGCATTCGCGGTTTGCTCGCTCTCTGGCCCATTCAGGATTCGCAACTCGTTGGTGTTATAGGAATCACAGGTGTTGCACTTATTCCCCAGCCAATGATACTTCACAGAGGATTTGGCGGAGCAATCGTTGCACTGGACAACAGCTCGTGTATCGGCGAATTGCTCTGGCATCGGTTGACTCTCAATCGCCTGGGTGAGTTTCTGCCACTGTAGCTCCATGTTGACGGCGCTCTTTTTGCACGTGGGGCATTTGTACGCCGTCTCCATGTATTGGTTGTAGCATCCCTTGTGTAAATAGTGGCCACATGGCATGGACACGACGGCGGTCGAGGAGTTGAACAGGTATTCGCCGCATATGGGACAGTTGCAGTCGGTGGCGCGTTCAATACACTTATGGCTCAAGGCGTGGGCGATGGATATGCAGACATTGCAGTTCTACATCATGTCAGAATAATCGGAGCAGACAAAAGACGACCCTACCTTGCAATGCATGTAGTCCTTGCCCAATCCCGCACCTCTTCTGCAAATACCGCAGTCTACGCAGTGGTAGATCTTTTTGTTGCTGTTGTTGTCCCACAACTTGCAGACTTCGCAATAATAGCATGCCGCTTGCATCCCGCACTGCACACAGTACTCGCCCGCCTTCTGGGGCGTGCCACAGCTCATACAGAGCATGTTCTGCGTCTTCACACGATTCAGGTCATGGTCTTCCACGGCATCGTGACAGTGTCGACACGTGTACCACCGCCGACACTCGTAGCACTGCACCTTGACGTTGCGCTTGTAGTGCTGACATCCTAGCGAGACGTGCTCCTCAAAGTTCTCGAACTCGTCGTCTTCGATGGCGACGTCGGCGTCTGGAACGTGATCCGCGGGTCGGGC
>Ga0247803_1001349_pt1 | contig 12902 bp, 12 predicted proteins | sample UWRJL014104B1_FD_180928 | JGI IMG/M metagenome (GOLD analysis project Ga0247803, IMG submission 180928) | Plant litter microbial communities from Arlington Agricultural Research Station in Wisconsin, United States - UWRJ-L014-104B-1 | ecosystem: Environmental > Terrestrial > Plant litter >...
CTGTATCTGCGCTACACTGGACACATTGACAGAATATGTTGGATAGCCTCCAAGTGTACATGTCTCGTCGGGAAAAGTAACGTTCTTCGCCATGCATGTTTTGCCTTGGTAAATTGGCCACATGTTAGACGTCGGATGATTTTCGCTGAACTGGGGTCAGCATATTGCTCCCACACCCCCGTAAACCAAGAGCAGGCAGCTGATGTCAGCCGTGTTCGGCCGTCGAGGTATGATCTTGTGCAAGGACTCACTGGGTCGAGGATGTCGTAAATGCGCTGACAATGGCATTGCACCTTGCTTGGTTCTTCTTTCCCCACTCGGAGTCGTAGCATGGCGCAGCGATTGGTACTGTGGGAATGAGGGCGTTACCAAGCAGCGAGTTGAACATGTCCCAAACCCACTCCTCCGGCCACGACGCATCGCCTGGGTAGGTCTTGCATTCCGCATATGCTCGCTCGCCTAATGTCTCGTTGCTTTGAAAGTCGAACAGATCAGCGATCTCGGCTGTTGCATCCTCGCTTTTGATTCGCTCGAGAACCACGTCTGTCAATTGGAGTTTCTCGGCATTAGATTGAGGCGCTCCACCGACGGGTGTGGCAGCGATGGTCTCTGCTGCGGGTCGTACCGAGGGAGCTGTTTGCGCACTCGCGGCTAAAAGACACAATGAAACAACGAAGGCGACGAGCCACGTAAGGGGCATGATGAGGAGCAAGATGCAATCGCCGTTTGTTGCTAAATGATAGCTGCACAGCAGACCATAGATTCTTATGAAACTAGCACCTTGCGACGCATGGGCGCTTCACACCGATTTCTCCAGGTATAATCCTAAGAACCCCACCTACATCTGAGTCTAGAACACGATCCGGAACCATTAAAACGTGAACCATCGGCAAATGGTATCTTCCAGTCACCGTGGGCGCCGCTTTACGCCCGACAATCTCGAGCAGACGGAGGGTGAGAGCCCGAACCTATCATGCAGACATAATTGCACATCATGTACCACAAAACTACGAGCGACGGGGTAATTGCGACGCGACCTTCCAATGCGACGGAAAAAAATGCGAAGAGCTCCAGGGAGATTACTGCCAAGAAGGCGTCTTGCGGCAGCTGCAGCTGCAACTGCCTGCATCTTCCTGTAGCATGGGCATCTCCAAGAGACTCGCTTGTGGCTCTGGGCTAGAACTATGCCATATGCCATATTGGAAAATTGGCGAAGAGCGCAAACGCAGATCACATTTCACATTCAACATTTGACATTTTATATGTTTTACATTTTTTTTATCGTAATTAACATGGGCATCGGTACCATCGTGATAACATCGCCAGCGGACGCGAACGCAAGGGAACAAGAGAGAGAGAAATAGAGAGCAAAAGAGTTTCCAACGCCTCCATTCAAACATCCGGAATCATAGCTCGTCGCGCGAATGAAGGGGGATCACATCGACGTCGTACTCGCGCATCCGGTGGATGCCCTTTTGCGAGCTGTTGGAATAGAAGGTGTCGTCTTCGCGGTCCGAGTGCAGAGACAGCCGCTTCGAGCTTGTGGGATCGCGTCGGCTGGGCATAGTGCTGGCGATGCGCGAGACGCTGCGCGAGCATATACTATTGAATTTGACGAAGATGGGCTTGAGGACGGGCAGGCAAGAGCACATGAATGCGGCGGAGCACTCGGCTGCAGTCATGATGATATCCATGTAATTGTTGTATGCCGGGTTCCATACCACAGTGCGGCGGATGAGGAGGAGAGCGGCGCGGCCGATGGAGACACCAGTTGCACTGAGGTGTATGGTCAGCGTGATTGGTCAAAATGAGATGGGAGAAGTTGGACGTACATCATAGCAACAGCGAAAACGCCGCACAAGGCGATCTTTTGCTGTCTAGGTAGACGTAGCTTCGAAATACTCCAGACGGGAAGCAACAGCACCATTAGGTCGGAGAAGGCATTGAGACATGCGACAGCAGGCGTGCCGATGGAGCTTATGTCGCTATTTCGGAGATCCTGCCGCGCAACCGAAATGCCCAGCAGTGTGAAGACAGGAACTGTCCAACAGGGAACCAGAAAGAGCAAGTTCATCCACCACGCAATGCGGAACGTGCTGTTGAACATGGTGAAGATGCGCCGGAACAGGAACAAGACCGATAGCTTCGAGAAGAGAATGGTGAGGATGTAGAAGACGCCAATGGCAATGAAGGACCTGGTCATGAACTGTATGTCGTCTGGATCGCCCTGTATCAAGCCTGGTAGAGAGGTCGCATTCTTCGGTATTACTTGAGGGTTGTTAGTGTGATATCGACTTGCGCTGGTAGTGAAGGTCTTACAAAGCAAGCCACATATGAGTTGTGCAAGATTCGTTGCCTGCGCAAAAACATGTTAGCTATTGCCTTCGAGCGAAACGGAGGACGCTTCTCACATAGGCAAGATAGGACAGGTAGTCATCAGCGGCGAAGTCTGCCTTCTGGATCCATCGCGAAGTGACGCGGGCAACGACGCAGATGGTGGTGATGACGATCAGAAAAACCGAGATGGCCAGAGTAGGTTCGTCATAGATGGCAGGGACAGAGTACGGGTGGCCCATGGTGTCTGTTGTGGCGAGGCTGTCGAAAACCTTAAAGGCTGTTGAATTGGGGTGAGATTTGCGATGACTCGGGGAGGGACGACAGAAGAAGTAGCCTGCAGACAAAAGAGTAGTACACCAAAAGTGCGCAAGTCGATTCGCCTATCCGCGGTAGGCAGGCGCTGCTTGTCCAACATCAATCAATAATACGGTGATTACGCTTCGTCCGTCCTTCCCGATGCAACCACTTGGGGGCCTAGCCGCATCGCATCCTTCCCGTAGTGTCGGGATTTGCGCAACCTTTGCAGCCTTACATCATCTAAGGTGGGGTTGGATCCATGCTTACCTGCATACTTGCCAATCCCTCCAACCGCCCAAACTGCCCTCCCTGCAGCAGCTTCGCCACGGACCGTGATTCCCACCACGGAGAGCCCACCGAAAGAAGCTGCGCAATTTCCCAGGCTATATTCAAGAGCCATAACGTGGTTGCCCCTCGTGCAACACTTTACCCACTACTGAACGGCATATTGTGCTGTATTGCCATCTTTACCATCCGTCTTTTTGGATTCTGTTCTGGACGATTTCCGATCCTCAAGGACAAATACACCATGGCCTGGGCAAGCAACCTGGCCCAGAAGCTGCTTGTGGCGTTCGGCCTCTTCCTCGTGGTTTGTCCACCTCTGGTTCTGGTGGTGTAGCTCGCAACTAATCTTGTTCCCGCAGTACCTCGTCGGAACATGGCTCTACAATCTGTACCTGCATCCGCTGGCAAAGTACCCAGGGCCCGTATTCTGGCGGGCGTCTCGTCTCGGTTACATGAAGTCGCTATGGTCTGGTTGGCTGCATCGGGATGTTCGCATTCTCCACCAAAAATACGGCGACATTGTTCGCATTGCTCCTAACGAGCTCTCCTTTGCACGGACAGATGCATGGAGCGATATTTACTCGAACCGCGGAGGCGCTAATGCATTTCCCAAGAGCAAAGTCTGGCACGACAAGCAGCCTGGAAGGCCTATGTCAGTGCTCAATGCTATTGATCCCAAGGTCCACGCCCGCTTCCGCAGAGCTATTGACCCAGGCTTCACCGAGCGAGCCGTCCTGATGCAAGAGTCGATTGTGCAAGAGTACGTCGAGAAGTTCATCTCCAAGATCCGCGCCATGGCAGAAGCCGGTCCTGACAAGGCTGCTGTCATCAACGTTGTGCAGTGGTACAATTATGTCACCTTTGACTTGATTGGAGATTTGGGCTTTGGCGAGTCGTTTGGCTGCCTGGAGAGCGAGACCTACCACCCGTGGATGGCCCTCATTTTCAATTCGTTGAAAGCCGCTACTCAGTTCGCGACGCTGCGCTTCTATCCTCCGTTCGACAGCCTACTGCAGGCCATGATTCCAGCCAGCGTCAAGAAAATGGCCGACGAGCACTGGCAGCTGGCCGTCGACAAGCTGGATCGCCGCCTCAAGCTAGAGAAAGACCGACCTGACCTCATTTCACCAATCCAGAAGCGCAACAAGGAGGCACCACAGGACGGCTTGACTTTGGGCGAGATCCAGGCGACAGCAAGTCTAATTATAGTGGCAGGCAGCGAAACCACTGTTACGACTATTAGTGGCATCACCAACCAATTGGTTCGCAACCCAGACAAGCTCGCAAAGCTGACGCAAGAAGTTCGCGAACGTTTCCCAACGGAAGACGCCATTACCCTTACCGCGCTGAAAGGCCTTCCATACCTGCAAGCTGTGATTAATGAAGGCTTGCGCTTGTGTAACCCCACGTACGTATACCGTTCTCTAGTGCTTATGCTACGCATATCAGCCGCGAAGATCTACAGGCTGATTCGAGACATGTTGTTCACAGACCAGTTGGCGTGCCTCGCATTGTTCCCCCAGGCGGAGGTACCGTGTCCGGGCACTTCCTACCTGCCGATGTAAGCAACGCAACCCCATAGTACACAGGTTATGACAACGAAGCTGACCCCCGGTCCCCGCATCTCCAGACTTTTGTCAATGTCCATCCTCTTGCCTTGTCACTCGACGCGGAAAAATTCCATGATCCGGATAGCTTCCACCCGGAACGATGGCTGGATAGCGCTAAGACAAACCCGAAGTCCCCATTTCACAAGGATGACCTAGCAGCCGTGCAGACTTTTGGCGTTGGACCGCGTTCATGCGTCGGCAAGCCCTTGGCCTGGGCGGAGCTGCGCCTGATCCTAGCGAGAGTAGTGTGGGCGTTCGAGGTGCAACAGGCCGAGACGCCCAACGGCATTGTCGACTGGGACAGCCAAATTACCTGGACTGTTATTGAGAAGAAGCCTTTCGAGGTGAAAATGGCGATTCGCAGGGTTTGATCGGGGTGGTGCCGCGCACCTGCTAAAAACAGCACGATAAGCAAGGGTCGGGGTTCGGAATCAGGCTAAAGAAAGGCAAGCGGTAAGTCTGAGACTAGCGTCGCGTAACGAATAGATCCTTTAGATGCTAGCCGTTATGAACAAGCTGCATACACTTCGAATACAAGTGGAAGTTGGTCACCGTATTTACTGCATGGTCCTTTAAATCCAACGGGCGCTAACTTAGTTGATAGGTTGGTGGCGGCGGTGTCGGTGCCTCCCGCTACACAGTCAGCCCCAAGCCTGACTCCCGATCGGTGGCGTCGAACGGCACATCACCTTACCTGGTAGCGAACACGGTGGTGCAGTCCCGCGACTTCAAACGACTGACACAATCGCAGTAGAACGTTAATGCTTTGTGTCTGCCGTCGCAATGAACGTCACTTCCTTGACACTCACGAATGTCTCGTCGAAGATATCGAAGCTGGGTAGCTTTCCTCACGATCTCGACGTCTCTACTTTGATCTATTCAACCAGCTCTAAAGGCGTGCTACTATCCCTCGCCAGTGCCGCCTTCTTCCTCTTGTACTTCATCTCCTCGTTTTCATCATCTCCCAAAGTGGATGCCCCGATTGTTGGCTACCGAAGTGTCTTCGAGCCTACGCTGCTGTTACGGTTGCGGTTCCTGTTTGGTGCAGGAGACATCATTCGCAATGGTTACACCAAGGTAAATACATTTGCTCTTCACAAAACCTACCGTCGTTCGGAGCTAATTGCCTTATCAACTGCAGTATAAGAATGCTATATTCTATGTCCGACGCATTGACGTAGACGTTGCTGTCGTTCCCACCAAGTACCTGGACGAGCTGCGACTGCTTCCCAATTCCAAGTTGAGCAGTCTTCATGCTCTTGTTGGTGTGCGTACAACGCCTGCCCTTCCCCTTCTACCCCCATGTGCTGTGCTTACGCAAAATGGTAGAACTTGGTTGGCGACTACACCTACATTTCGAGAATCTTCGAGAGTAACCAGCACGTGCGAGTCCTCCAGACACATCTTCAGGGCAACCTGGAAAAATTTTTGGGGTGGGCAGAGGAGGAACTCAACTATACATTTGAGACCGCTGTGCCCAATTCAGATGGTACGGACCTCCACCTGCGTCTTATGTCGTGTATACCCAATTAACGCCATAAACAAACAGAATGGCAAGAGGTGGACATCCAAGATCTCCAGCGCAACATTGTCTCCCGGGTCATGTCGAGAGTCTTCTTGGGCTACCCAGCTTGTCGCAACGAGGAATGGCTGCATCTCTGTCTCGCTTTCACGATAAATGTCTTCGCCACTAGCTTTGCCTTGCGCATGTTTCCGCCGTTCCTGCACTCATTCATCGCTCGAATGCTACCTTCTCGCTACTGGATCCGCAGCAACCTCGACAAAGCCGAGAAGCTCATCCGCCAGCTCATCGACGACCATGCCGTGCGCGCAGCCCAAAAGGCCAGCGACCCCTACACGCACCGCGAAGACGAAATGGTCAGCCTCCTTGATTGGATGATCGAGAATGCGCTAGGCAACGAGGCGGAACCTCATCGGCTTGCTGCGCGACAGCTGATCCTCACGCTGGCATCCGTGCACACCACCTCGATGGCGCTTGCGCACGCCTTGTTTGACCTCTGTGCCCACCCAGAGTACATGGAGCCACTCCGCGAGGAACTCTTGGCCGTCTTACAGCAACCAGGTGGACTTTGCAAGCGCAACCTGGAGCAGCTGCACAAGATGGAATCATTCTTGGCCGAATCGCAGCGGCTTAACCCACCCGTTCTCTGTACGTCCGTCCCTAAGAGGAACCCCACTGATCACCGTTTTTGTCGCTTAGTATCCTTGGCAAATTTTCCTACCTTCCGCTAACCTGCGAACAGTAACTCCCCAGCGCCAAGTCATGCAACAAACCCGACTGTCCGATGGTACTATTCTTCCGCGGGGCACAAGGATCGCCTTCGCATCTGCTGCGATAGCAATGGACCCGGCTATCAACCCGTCTCCAGAGCAGTTCGATGGATTCCGCAGCCTTCATAAACGTCAGCGCGATCTGGAGCAGCTCTCCGCTGCTGGTCAAGACCAAGAACAGGACAAGCATGCTGCCAACACATCTCTTACTCCTACTATTACACCCTCCAGCACAGCTGCCATCCTCATTAAGAACAAGTACGCCATGGCCGTTCCAGACAAAGAGCGCCTCGTCTTTGGTCACGGGAAACAAGCCTGTCCGGGCCGCTTCTTCGCTGTCAACGAGATGAAGATGATTCTAGCTCGGTTTCTGATTGGGTACGAATTCAAGTATCCAGCAGGAAAATCGAGGCCTCGGAATTTCTTCCTGGAGGAATACATTGTGCCCGATCCGAGGGCGAAGCTGATGATGAGGAACCGACAATTGTAATTTTTATCGAGTCGTTCCACGGTTGGGTTATTTTAAAATACATTGCTCTTCAATTAGGCAGTTCGAAAGTTTTTGATGAGGTTTCCAGGAAATAGATTAAATTACTTAGCGCATTGCATTAAGACTTACCTCCGTGCCCATCTCCGAGAAAAGAAAATTTATTACTGGCCCCTTGATCATATGTACGTGGCTGTCCCTGCTGCTGGTGCAGTAGTACACTGTATGACCTGGCGATATGAACACACGTCAGCCACCAGCTAGTCTCAAAACGGGAAGTAGAATATCAAGAGCGCTAGATTTACCCCTACCCCATCGACAACGTCCCCACCGCCATTTTGCCTCGGACTCCGACCGTTTGTCCCAACGATCTGAACCGAGCGTCTGATTTGTCTCGGACTCCGATCGTTTTTTTTTTCCACGATCAGCACGGAGCGTCTGACAACCTATGCTTCACATGCTGTATTCGGTTGGGTATTTCAGCCTCGCTAGGCGTATTTGCATCGCGCGTGGCTGAATATGTAGTACCCTACTCTTATCGACCTCGAGCTTGTATCCAGAGTAAAACAGATGACCCTCTCCCAGGTACTCGTTCCCAATCGCAAGCCGCTACCTTCGCTCCCAACAACATGGTTCCCACCCGCACGCTAGAAAATCACGCATGTGATCTTTTGAGCTCTTTGACGGCCGGCTTGGACCATTCCTTGGGGATCGGCTCCTTCTCTGTCGCGATCTATGACACAGCGTGGGTGGCAATGGTGGAAAAGGTCGACGAGAAAACGGGGGAAAGACAGGCGCTGTTCCCAGAATGCTTCCAGTTTCTACTCGACACCCAGCTATCTGACGGCACCTGGGAAGCATACTCGTGTGAGCTCGACGGTATTTTGAATAGTATGGCAGCTCTCCTCGCTTTGAAACGACGAAGCGCATCCCTCAAGACACCCGATTCAGAGCTCGACGCTCGCTGCATTCGCGCCCAAGACGCCCTTCAGAAGCTCTTGAAACGATGGCAAGTTGGAGCCTGTGATCGCGTTGGGTTTGAAATAATAGTGCCGGCATTACTGCGGTTGCTGCAAGACGTGGGCGTGGAACTCGACTTTCCTGCGCGCGATGCGCTGATGGATCTCTGTGACGCCAAAACGGCCAAGTTGTACCCGCTGCTCTATGGTGGAACGCAAAGCACCCTCACACATTCCCTTGAAGCCTTTGCTGGTAAGCTCAACTACGACAAGGTCAAGCATCATGCTTCTCCGTACGGTGCTATGCTTGCCTCGCCTTCTTCTACCGCCGCATCTCTGATTTACGCAAAAGAGTGGGACCCCCGGGCAGAAACCTATCTCCGGCAAGTGGTCGACGCACAGGGAGGGACTGGCGGTGTTCCGAGCGCCTTTCCGACTACTATTTTTGAGCTGTCCTGGGTGTGTATATCATACAATCTGGTCTCAAAACGACGACTAACACGATTCAGATTACTACGGCTCTGCTAGAGGCTGGCTTCACGCAGGAACAGCTCGGTAGACCTCAGTTGTCCAAAGTAGCACAGATCATGTCAGAGAATCTTGCCCGGCAGAATGGCATTGTTGGTTTCGGTATGTTCATTACCTCTAGGTGGGGTGGGGTACTAGACCAAGACTGATCCCTGTATCTGCAGCTCCGTATTGCTTACCAGATGCCGACGATACGGCCTTGGCGATCTCAGTGTTAGGACTGTTGGGAGAGCATATTCCTCTCGATAGCCTGTGCGCTCAATACGAAACTCCTTCGCACTTCCTAACATACCGTGGCGAGCGAAATGCCAGCTTCAGCGCCAATTGTAACGTCCTACTCTGTCTTCTGCGGCGACCGGACGTGTTTGAACATACATCAAGGGTCGTCAAATGCACACAGTTCTTGAGTAATCTCTGGTACGAAGGGAAGATTAAAGACAAATGGGTAAGCTCTAACGTATACACTATGAGAGGTGTCATGACTAACCCAATGAGCCAGAACACATCAGACCATTACCCCATGATGCTTCTCGCCAAAGCGTTCGTCATGCTTCTCTCTCGTTGGGAAAAGGGCGACCTGAAAGAGCAAGACTTTCCAGCCGGCCTAATCTCAGAACGAGTTCCAATAGTGCTTATGGATATCCTAATCCGCACCTTGGATCGCCAGTCTTCCAATGGATCTTGGGATTCGCTCAACGAGGTTACGGCTTATGCCTTAATTACACTTGCGTATCTCTCTCGTGTGCCGTGGTTCCAGTCAATCGAGACTGAGGTCGCCGACCGCATTAAGCAAGCACGCGAGTTCCTTACCAGGAACCGAGACAGTTGGAGCCAGGCCGAACATCTGTGGATTGAGAAGGTTGCCTATTCATCAACCAACTTGTCCAAGACATACTGTCTCGCAGCAATGAAGGCCACAGAGTGTGGGATACACAACGATATGCTAGGAGATATGGTCAACAGCCTTGTTCAAACTCCACCCAAAACGGCCAAGGCAATGGCCGGTTTCTTTTCTAAGATTCCCATGTTCATCGACACACCTCTATGGAAATTAGAGGTGTCAGTGAAACAGGCACTTCAGTTCGTGCCGGCTCTTGGTCGCATCCGCCTGGACATCTTTCCGCGCAAGAGCGTGGGCAAAGATAAGTACCTGCAGTACATCCCATTCACCTGGGTGTCTATTGGAAATGGTAGTGTCGACCTCTCGCTTGACGCTCAGTGGGAAATGATGGTTCTCTCCATGCTCATCTATCAAGTGGACGAGTTCATGGAAGCATACGTTGCTCACGAACTGACTGAAAACATTGATGCAGTAAGGCAAATAGTCCTCCGTTATTGCCACCCTCAACCCGACAAGACCTCCAAGAAACGCCCGGCAGAAGATCAACTTGATGCTGAACGCCCCGCCACCAAAGCGTGCAACGGCACGTCACTCCTCACCAACGTCACTACTACTGCCAACGGTGCAAGTAACGGCACCACCAACGGTACCCCCAACGGCACCACCAACGGTACCATCAACGGCAGTACCAACGGCACCACCAATGGCACCACTACCAATGATACTATCAACAAGTGCAGCACTACCTACAATGGTCATATGAGGGAATCCTCTTCCACCCTCCAAGAAGTGGATCAAGTGCTCGGCCACTTCATCACACATCTGCGCACACATCCCAAAGTGGCTGAGTCCGCCCCTTGGCTCCAACACTGGCTGTGCCGTGAAATTGAGGCATTTCTCCTTGCCCACCTCACCCACATAAGCGACTGCCACTCTCTCGCTAGCCAACGTGGCAATACCGACGAGCTGCCTGTTTTCGCAGCAGCCCGCTCCACCTACTTCGACTGGGTACGAACCACCACCGCCGACACCACGGGCGGACCCTTTGCATTTCCCTTCTACATTTGTCTGCTCGACATTCCCGCAAAAAACGCAATGAGCAATGCGGTCGTCCGCTACATCGCGCAAGACGCATCGCGCCACCTCGCGACCCTCTGCCGCCAGCACAACGACGCCGGCTCACTCGCCCGCGACCTCGAAGAAAAGAATCTCAACAGCGTCAATTTTTTGGAGTTCAATCTCGGCGCGACCAGCAACGCCAGGACAGAAGCTACTTCTGGCCAGCGGACCGAAAGCGTCAAGAAAGAGCTGCTCGAAGTGGCAGATTACGAACGGACCTGTTTAGAGAAGGCGCTCGTAGACCTCGAAAGTCTTGTCGACCCTAAGTTAGCAAGACTAGTGCGTGTGTTCGTTAACGTAACTGATTTTTACGGTCAGCTGTACCAAGCAAAAGATATTAGTGCCAGTAATTTAAAGAGGCAAGGTTAATTCTACGTAGATAAGGAGAAGATACAACTCTTACACCTATCTAACTTCATACATTAGTATGCTTAAATGACCATTTCCATTTTACGACAGGAAGACAATGTGAACATTCGGGTACATAAAATTAATTCAAAATCTAGGGCACGCCATTAGTGCAGCTCTTCCTCGGAGGCCTCGGTGCGTGTTGAATTAGTCGAGATTTGAAGAATGTCTTGGAACTAGGACGCATCTTGCGCTCCACCCCTAGGAACCTTGTCACGTCTGACTATGCCGGCAAATTTCGGTTCGACTACTTCCCACTTCGTGACAGATTCGATGTCCTGAACCACCAGATCCATCGGGATCATATAGGATAGTAAGGATCTGTCATGACCACCAAAAGCAAGTCCGGCGATCCACGCCTCTTTTCCATCTTCTTGTTCATCTGGTATCATAGAGGTCGAGGACGTTGTGTGTCTCCATGGAGGATTCCAGTCCGCCACTGCGGGTTCCCCGCTCAAACCTTCGAAAGGAATTTGCTCTTCCTCTTTCAGAGCGAAGTTGCTAGGGTCCAGCAGTACTAGACTTCCCGAATCTCCTCTCTGGATGTACTCCAACTTTTTGTCCTCAATCCACTCAGGAATGATAATATGGCACCGCACTAGAACACCTTTGGGAAACATATCCAGATCCCTAGGTGGAGCTGTAACCCCATCCTCAGGCTCCCATTGTTTTAGGTGAGCAAGGGACTGTGTCGCCGAGATATATCCAGTCGTAGCACCAGACGTCCTCCCTTTCTTGAAGACGCGATATCCTTGGCAAGGATCAATGCTGCAATATCCAGTCACATGTGTCCACCCGATAGAACCAGGACCTTCAACCGTGATGGGAGTGTCACGTTCTCCGACGGTCGCTAAACACCAGTCCAGAGCCCAATCTGATGTCTGTGATTCATTTCCGCTCTTCCACTGAGTCCAGCGAAAGCCGGAGCTTGCGAAGACTTGACCAACGTGCAGATCGAAGCTTCGAACTCTTGCCAGCTCATCTTCCAGCACTCTCAACGCCCTCTTTGCTCCCGGATGGTTGCGTGCTTTCACTTCGGACATTTGCCTGTCGATTTGTTTCTCTAAGTCCTTTGCGTGGAAATCACGATCTTGGCTGCTCGGTGACTGAACTTTGATAGGGTCTCCGAAAGTCGTGAACGGGCCTTCGCCTTTGAGGTGTTCGGCAAGGACGTGGTGATTCGTGATTACAAACGTCAGCTCCTTGTGAGTTTCTGGGTTCTTCAGACGCATCGGTCCCCCAAGTGTCCCCGTCGATTTGCCACTTCCGCATGATGCGCCGAACTCTATCTGATCATATTTGAAAGATTCTTGCATCAAGGCGCCATTGGGATTGGCCGTTAAAAATCGAAAGCGATACTGCAGCTCAACTTGTATGTCGGATTGAGCTACTTGAGGTAGTTGTTGTATCGTAGACAAAGTATCCTCCCACCAGTACTGCTCATCAGCATCGCGCGCACCGATCACAATTGTTGGTCGCTTGTTGCCAGCCCCTTCGACGTCTTCTCGATACACCATATCAAGAGTGATCCATTGGCGATCATGTAGAAGGCTACAAACGTTGGGTAGGAGCGCATCATTCCACCGGTAAATGTCGGTTGCAAATGGATAGCTTGCCAGGCCTGAGTCCAGATTTTCAGCGATGATTTCAATTGCGCAGTGTATCGTGGCTTGGTTCAGGTATTTGCGGATCTCCCGTACGGCCATCTGCCACGCGACATCGCTTTCCGGTTCGTAGAT
>Ga0247803_1001350_pt1 | contig 12899 bp, 9 predicted proteins | sample UWRJL014104B1_FD_180928 | JGI IMG/M metagenome (GOLD analysis project Ga0247803, IMG submission 180928) | Plant litter microbial communities from Arlington Agricultural Research Station in Wisconsin, United States - UWRJ-L014-104B-1 | ecosystem: Environmental > Terrestrial > Plant litter >...
CAATTTCTTCAACGGCTACTTTTGCCGTGCGCCAGCCCGTACTCCGCCCCGGTAAAGCCGTCGAAACCTGTATTTTTGAAGGTGACGACCTCCCCACCACAATACATTTTGGTATTTATGATGGCGGGATACTCGCGGGTGTAATATCGGTATTTACCGCAAGCCATGAATTATTTGAGCAGCAACCCCAGTACCAGGTTCGCGGTATGGCCGTATTGGATCATTACCAAAGGCAGGGGCTGGGCGAACTCCTGGTACGCCATGCCGAGCACTATGTTGCCAAAAAGGGTGGCACGCTCATTTGGTTTAACGCCCGCGAACGTGCTATTGGCTTCTACGAAAAGATGGGTTATTTTGTAATTGGTAAGCCGTTTAACATAGGCGATATTGGGCGGCATTATGTAATGTTTAAAAATTTGGCTGCGTGTTAGGAATATCACAAAATTTTTAACTTCAAATTTAATATTTGATAATTAGGTTTGAGTACCTTTATACTGAAATTCAGGGTGCTGCCTAACACTTCTCCGGCCCACAACGTTTTTAGCCTGCTCGCGGAGCAACTTCCACTTTAAAAACCGGGTACCTGCGGCATAGCTTTGGCTTTCGTTATTAACCAATATCGAATCCGTTTATGCAAAAAGTTACCTGCCTGGCAATACTGCTGTTGTTGTTTACACTGCATTCATGCAAAAACGCCGCCGGGGCAAAAGATAGTACCGCCGCTAAACCCGCCAGTACTGCCTATCTCAAAGACACCCACCTCGCTTTTACCGATGCCGTTTTAAAAACTACCACCGCTGCCGTGCGCGAATTTTATGCTGCCCACAATAACGCTACGGTATGGACACATAAAGCCGACCGTGATGCATTATTGCAAGCCATAAAAGAGGCCGAAGGCGATGGCCTGCTGCCGGAAGACTACAACCTTAACTTTCTTACCCAGTTTGAAGGGCTTACTACCATAACCGAAGACGAATGCCTGCGCTACGACCTCATGATGACGGAGGCTTTCAGAAAATTGTGTACACATTTATTTAAAGGAAAACTAAAACCTCAGGATGTGTATGACGACTGGGTGCTTGCCGCCAAACCCTTTGATGCTGCAAAACTGCAAACAGAAGCCCTTGAAAACCATAACATTGCCGAAGCCATAAACAACTGCCGCCCTAAGCACCAGGTGTATACCAGCCTGCGCCATAGCCTGGCATTACTTAATAATTTGCCCGATGATAGCAAGCTGCCGCAAATAGTTTGGGAAAAACCCATAAAACCTAACGACAGTTCGGCTAAGGTGGGCATTATAAAACAACGCCTTATGTACTGGGGCGACCTTAAAATAGATTCCGTTAACCTAAAATATGGTAGCGACGCGGTTGTCGCGGTTAAAAAATTTCAAGAGCGCCACGGCATGTACCCTGACGGTATCATTGGCAAGCAAACCGCTGATGCCTTAAATATTACCCGAAACGAACGCCGCGAGCAGGTTATTGTAAACCTCGAACGCTGGCGGTGGTTCCCGTACCAGTTTGGCGACCGCGCGCTGCTCATCAACATCCCTACCTATAAACTGGCTGTGCTTGAAAATGGTAAAGATACCGTGCAAACTTACCGCATAGTAGTAGGTAAGCCCGAACGCCGTACCCCGGTTTTAGAATCTAAAATTACCGATGTGGTGTTTAACCCTACCTGGACCGTGCCACCCACCATTATTAAGGAAGACCTTACGCCCGCGGCCACTAAAGACCACACCTATTTTGCCAACCATAACATGAAGGTTTATAGAGACGGCGAGGAGGTTTTGGCGGAAGCCTGGAACCCGGCTGAAGCTGACAAATACCGCTACGTGCAGGGCCCGGGCGATGAGAACGCGCTGGGCAGGATAAAGTTTAACTTCCGTAATAATTTTAGTGTTTACATTCACGATACTAACCACCGCAACCTGTTTGGCGGCAGCTACCGTGCGCTGAGCAGTGGCTGCGTGCGCGTGCAAAATCCATTTAAGTTGGCCGAATATGTTTTAAGTGGCGAAGATGGCGCGTGGGATACTTCTAAAATAAACGAAATAGTAGACGCTGAGGAAACCGAAAACGTGTATATACAAAAATCCATCCGGGTGCACCAGTTATACTGGACCGCCTGGATGGACAAAGGTGGGCTGCAGTTTCGCGATGATATTTACAGCCTTGATAAAATTTTATATGCTAAGTTAACAAAAGACGCTGCCGGTAACAGCCTTACGAAATCACTTTTGAGTGATGCTCATACGCCGGGTGGTAAATAAACAGGCATGATTTACCTTTTATTAGGTTGATAACCTCGGCAGTAATGCCGCTTGGCAATGCCGGGCATCCCTGGCTGCGGCCCAGCCTGTGGTGCAGTTTTATAAACGTATCGCTCACATAATCAGCAGCGTGCATTACCACGCCACGGGTGCGTGCATTGCTGTTTAGGCCGTTTTCAAGGCCGTCAAGCTTTAGCGATTGCCCGTGTTTTCCTTTATATATCTCGCCGGTGGCATAAAACCCCAGGCTGCTCATATAAGAGCTGTTCATGTTGCTAAAGTTTTGTGCATACTCATCACCACTGTTGCGGCCGTGCGCCACAAGGGTGTTATATACTACCGCATGGCTTACCATGTCGATAATCCAAAGCCTTTTAGTGTTAGATGATTTGCTGAAATCAATAACAGTAAGGTAATTTTTTTTAATTTTTCCCTGCCCCTTAAGGATGTTATATCCTGTTACCGCTTTTTCAAAGCAGCTAAAAGTGGGCATAGCTTCAGCATGCTCGCTTATACTGTTGTACAACGATTCTGTTTCGGTAATTGCCTTAGCTTCAGCCGGGGTTGATGTAGCTACTGCGTTTGTTATGGGGGCATTGGTAATTGTAAAGAACAAAAATAAAGCCGACGTAAAAAAATTGTATACCATTATAAAATTCCTTGTATTGTTTTTAACCTGGGTGCAATTAAGTTAAGAAATACTTAATATCCAAATAGCGGCTGTGTTAAAACCAATAATTTAACATTTTCATTTGGCAGGGTAGCGGTACCTGTGCCGTTCTTACTTCATTATTCTCTATAACGTGCGCCAAAAGCTGATATTGCCTCAGCGCAAATTTTTCTTCCAAAATTTAAGATATGGCGGCTAAACTTAATTATATTACAACATAACTTTTATGTTTTTTATAGTAACTTTAGCACTTCTTTGGTTAATATAGAGCCATAACCGTGCCAAAACAAACATAATCTATTGAAAATGAACAAAAAAGTTATTTTAATGATACTTGACGGCTGGGGCAAATCGCCCGACCCAAAGGTGTCGGCTATAGACAATGCCAACGTTCCATTTATTAACAGCCTGTACACCAAGTACCCCAGCGCGCAGCTCCGTACCGATGGGCTAAATGTAGGTTTACCTGAAGGCCAGATGGGCAACAGCGAAGTGGGCCACATGAACCTGGGCGCCGGGCGCATTGTATACCAGGACCTTGTAAGGATAAACCTTGCCGTACAGGATAAAACGCTCGAAAAAGAACCTGCACTGGTTGATGCCTTTGCCTACGCCAAGGCACATAATAAAAGAGTACACCTGCTGGGATTGGTTTCCGATGGCGGCGTGCACTCGCACATAGAGCACCTTAAAGGGCTTGTAGACGCTACCGAAAACGCCGGGCTTGATAATGTATTCATCCATGCCTTTACCGATGGCCGTGATGTAGACCCAAAATCGGGCGCGGGATTTATAGCTGATGTACAGGACTATATAAAAGATACTCACGTAAAGCTGGCCAGCATAGTGGGCCGCTATTATGCCATGGACCGCGATAAGCGCTGGGAACGTGTAAAGCTGGCGTATGACCTGCTGGTAAATGGCCTGGGCGTGCCAAGTACTAACCCTGTTGAGAATATCAGGCAGGGCTATGCCGAGGGGGTTACCGATGAGTTTATTTTGCCCATTGCCGTAAGCGCTGATGGTACCAACCCTATTGCCGTGATTGAACCGGACGATGTGGTAATCTTTTTTAACTTCCGTACCGACAGGGGCCGCGAACTTACCGAAGTGCTTACGCAGTTTGACCTGCACGAGCAAAACATGCACAAGCTGAAGCTGTATTTTGTAACGCTTACTAACTACGATGACACGTATAAAGATGTGCATGTAGTATATGATAAAGACAACCTTACCCAAACGCTGGGCGAAGTAATAAGCGCGGCCGGTAAAAAGCAGATCCGCATGGCGGAGACCGAGAAGTACCCGCACGTTACGTTCTTTTTTTCAGGGGGGCGCGAGGAGCCTTTTACAGGGGAAACCCGTATACTGCGCAATTCGCCAAAGGTAGCCACCTATGACCTGCAGCCGGAAATGAGCGCCTACGAACTTAAGGACGCGCTGGTTGCAGAACTTAAAAAACAGGAGGCCGATTTTGTGTGCCTTAACTTTGCCAATGGCGATATGGTGGGCCACACCGGCGTATTTGAAGCCGCAATCAAAGCCTGCGAAGCGGTTGATGCCTGCGCGCAAGCGGTTATTGAAACTGCCCTTGAAAACGGCTATTCAACAATTGTGATTGCCGACCACGGTAACTGCGAAACCATGATAAACCCCGACGGCAGCCCTAACACGGCCCACACCACTAACCCGGTGCCTATCATCCTGGTAGATAATGATATACAACACATTAACGATGGCGTATTGGGCGACATAGCCCCAACCATCTTAAAAATGATGGGCATACCACAGCCGGAAGTGATGACGAGGCATCCTTTAGTGTAGCTTCTTAGCTCCTGAGCCAGTAAAAGCTTTAAAAGCCGTTGCAAAATTTGCAGCGGCTTTTTTTATGATTTTATTTTGAGGATAATGCGTAAATTTAGACTTGGAGCCAACTCACGATATAAACAATTAATGTTGCCCACAGACCTTGCCCGTACAACAAATTTCTTAATTGACAACTGCTTAGAGGCTCAGAAACTCAGCAACTCAGAAGCTTAAAAAAAATGAAAATAGCAACCTATAATGTTAACGGTGTAAACGGCCGCCTGCCGGTGCTGCTGCGCTGGCTTGAGGAGGCACAGCCCGATGTGGTATGCCTGCAGGAACTGAAATCGCCAGACGAAAAATTTCCCGTTGATGCCATAAACGCGGCGGGGTATAATGCGATATGGCACGGCCAGAAAAGTTGGAATGGGGTGGCAATTTTGGCAAAAGGCCATGAAATTAAGGAGGTGGGCCGCAGCCTGCCCGGCGACCCGGAAGATGTGCAGAGCCGCTACATAGAAGCATTGGTTAACAACGTACTTATTGTATGCCTTTATCTGCCCAATGGCAACCCCGCTCCCGGCCCCAAGTTTGATTATAAGCTGCGGTGGTTTGAGCGTTTTTCGGCACGGGCAAAGCAATTGCTGGAGTTCAAGATTCCCGTGGTGATGGCGGGCGATTATAATGTAATGCCAACCGAACTTGATGTTTATAAGCCTGAACGCTGGGTAAATGACGCGCTGTTTCGCCCGGAAACGCGGGAGGCATTTCATAAGCTGGTGGGGCAGGGATGGACGGATGCACTGCGCACCCTGCACCCGGGCGAAACGATTTATACCTTTTGGGATTACTTCCGCAATGCATACGGGCGCGATGCCGGCCTGCGGATAGACCACTTTTTGCTTAGTGACGAAAGCGCCGCCAAATTAAAATCGGCAGGGGTAGACCGCCACGTGCGCGGCTGGGAAAAAACCAGCGACCATGCCCCCGTATGGATAGTACTTAAGTAACTGTTGCCTAAACCCCCTGCGCGTCTAAGTTATTAAGGCCAGACTTCCCAAAAAAAATGTTTATATAGCCGATGGATTACTCATATACAATTTTACCTGTATACCTCCGCTCCACATTTACTACCGGAGGTTGATTTAGCAATACTAAATTCCCCGTAGCATACAGCGTACCCGTAACGTGCTGGTTTGCAAATATAATAATATCATTACTGCTGCGGTGAAATACCTTAACATTTTCAGCTTCCAGTCCGGCGCCGTCAAAGCGGGCATCGCCTGCATAAAAATTTACATTGAGGTTATTCACATATCCAGTTATAATACTCTTTAAATTTTGGTTGTCTTCAATAGTCAGGTTCTCGCAGTTAACATCCAGAACTAAGGTGCCCGAGGCCGTTTCAGCAAATATGCCCGATTGTATTGATAAATGAGGGAAACTCAGCGTACCCGCTGAGCGTATGGTAAACTGCGTTGCGGTGTATATTTTTTCAAGGTGCGGTGTGGTAACGGTTATGGTGGTTGAATTATAATCGCGTACCCAGTTGCAGCTCACGGAATTTTCAAGGCGAAGTTCACCGTTAATCACTGTCGCTGAAATATATTCCTTCAGGTTTTCGCCGGTTTCAATTACCACGCTTTGGGTATCGCCCTGCACCAGTACCACTTCAACCCCCGCTGAAACATAGATTGAAGCAAAATCAGGTACTCCAACTTCGTAGCTTATTTTATTTCCCGCATTCCTAAAACACTCCGGCGCATTATCGCCATCGCAGGACAGGCTCATCGTTACAACAAGAAGTAAGGCCAGTATCCGCAACAGGTAATTCATAATTTAAAATTTATAATTCATAATAATTATAAGCGGTAGCCAAAGCCAAACTCCATAACCTCCGCCTTGGCGCCATGCGTTTTAAGCCCGATACCCCCAAAAATGTTTTTGGTAAAATAATATTTCATGCCCACACGCTGGTACAGGCTGCCGGTACTTTTAAAAGGCTCATACACATAGTAACCCACCTGGCCCTCTACCGAAAGGCGGTTGATGTATAGTTCATATCCGCCAAACACGCCCACCTTATGGTAGTCAGTATCTGGGTTTACACCTTCTTCCGGGTAGGCAACCGACATATAGTGTATGTATTCCTTAAGGTATTTCGGGATAAAAAACTCCGCGCCCAACTGGAAACCGCTCTTACGGCTGATACGCTTGTCTACATACCCGCCAATGGTGTAATAGGGAAATTGCTTACTGCCAATAACATCGCTCTGGTTTACGCCCCCGCGAAAAACAATGTTATAATGCAACGGCTGGCGGTAGTTAATTATGGTGTCATACACAATGGTGTTCCGCACATTACCAAGTTTCCTGTCAAAAGAATAATTAAGGCCCACGTTTACCGCAAAGGTATTAGTGCTTGTATTGGGCGATTTCATGCTGGCGTTGCTGTGGTGGATGAAAATAAGCCCTGCCTGTGCGCCCAGGCCCTTTATAATATCATGTTTGGCATAATTCAGCATAAAGTAGGTGGTGGGCATCAGGTGCATACCGTAGGCGTAATTACGAAAGTTAGTCTCCTTATTATATGGATTGGTATTATAAGCCACGCCCTGCCCCACACGCAGCATGAGGCTGCGGTTTATAAAGTAAAAGCTATAATGCCCATACAGCCCGTACATGTCGCCAAGGGACTGGTTTTTCATGTCCTGGTAATGAAAAGAAGCCCCGTAATCAGGGTAGTTATAGGTGCTTTCCCATTCTTCGTGTCCAAATGTTTTTTTGCTGAAGCTGATAAACATACCCTCAGGATGTGCGGTAATAAGGTGCTGTATGCTCTTGCGGTGCGGGATGATGTTGCCGTAAAAATAATTAGCGTCTACGGTATAGCCGCCTTCAGGGGTTTGCTCCTGGGCAGCTATAAGGCACGAAAAAAACAGCAAAAGCAGGGTTACTTGCCTCATTTTATTGGTTAAGTGGCAAATATAGCAGAAATGATTTTACAGGCGGGATGTGCCCATAGAATTTTTTGACCGATAGCGTAATAGTAAAGGGTACAGTATTAAGTAAATCACTTTCTTTTACCAGATATAAGCTTTTTAAGCAGCCTGCGTATTTCTTTCGGCTTATCTTTTAAACCCATAAGGTCGCCTGTGTATACTATTTTGCCCTCCTTGTCTATAACCAGCGTAGTAGGGTAAAACGTTATCCCAAAACGGTCGGTAAGGTTTCGGGCATTGGGTATTATGCTGTAGTTGTATTTTACACGGGTTAAAAATTTCTCAACCTTTGGCTTCTCGTCGTATGTTACGCCAAAATACGCCACTTCATCGGTGCCAAAATCTTCCTTTATTTTGTTTAAGTCCGGCATCTCTTGTATGCAGGGGGCGCAGGTGGTAAACCAAAAGTCGATAATGACTACCTTGCCTCTAAGCTGGGCTGCCGTGTAGCTGTTACCCTGCGTATCGGTCATCGTAAGGTCGTTTACAGTAGACCCTTTTAATTGCTTCCTGTTCTTTTCATCAAGGTCAAATTTTTCCTGTAGCGCTTTAATATCAGCGTCTAATTCTTCATTGCTGCGCTTGTGCAACACATCATAATACTGGTTGCTTACTGTGTCTAAGTATGTTACTATTTTATATGCTGAGGACTCTAAAGTTTTTGCATTAAAAATTGAATCGGAGTATGCTTCGGTATAGGTGCTTCCGTCATCCTTATAGCGCTTAAGCGATTTTAACACGCTGTCCTGGCTGCTTTTTGGGAGGTTAATCCTATAGTTTACAAACTCATGTTTTTTTTCCCTGCGTGTTGAAGCTGTTAGGAAAGGATACTCCTGCGCAAAGGCTCTGATACTGCACAGCAATAGGATTAAGAGTATGGTTTTTCTCATACTTACTTTGGTTTTGGTTCCTTTTAAACAGCCAATGGCACCGTTTTATTGTGCCTTTGAATGGAAATTGTATGTTGTAGATTAAACCAGGTTAAAAAATCTCCTGGGCTATGGCCTTGATATTCTCTGCCTTGCCCATGCTGTAATAATGCAGTACCGGTATACCGGCCTTTACCAGCTCTTTGCTCTGTTCAATGCACCACTCTATTCCCACCTGTTTTACGGCATCATTATCCTTAGCCTTGACAACGGCCATAATAAGGTCATCCGGCAGGTCGACGCTAAAACGGTGGGGCAAAATATTAAGCTGCTTTTTTGTTGCGATAGGCTTTAACCCGGGAATAATAGGTACGGTAATGCCTTCCTTGCGGCACTTGACCACAAAATCAAAAAACTTCTGGTTGTCAAAAAACATCTGGGTAATAATGTACTCCGCGCCGTTTTTTATCTTTTGCTTCAGGTAATAAATATCGCTGTCGGGGCTTGGGGCTTCCATATGCTTTTCGGGGTAGCCGGCCACGCCGATGCAAAAGTTAGTGCATGCCGAATTTTGCAGCTCGTCATCAAGGTATACGCCCTTGTTAAGGTTTACAATCTGGCTAACCAGCTCCGTTGCGTAGTGGTGGCCGTCTTTTTCAGGGCGAAAGTATATCTCGTTCTTAACCGCGTCGCCACGCAGGGCTACCACGTTTTGTATGCCCAGGAAGTCAAGGTCAATCAAAAAGTTCTCAGTATCTTCCTTAGAAAACCCGCCGCACAATATATGCGGAATGGCATCTACCTGGTATTTATTTTGTATCGCCGAGCAAATGCCTACCGTGCCCGGGCGTTTTTTAACCACACGGCGTTCCAGCAGGCCGCTGGGAAGCTCCTTATATTCGTACTCCTCACGGTGGTAGGTAACGTCTATAAACGGTGGGTTAAATTCCATCAAGGGGTCTATGCCGTCAAAAATTGACTGTATGTTCTGCCCTTTAAGCGGTGGCAGAATCTCAAAAGAAAATTGCGTTTTGCCCTCGGCATTTGCTATGTGTTCGGTTACTTTCATGCTTGTTTTGTTTAAAGTTTCAGGTTTCAGGTTTTTTTGACGGTTCGTTTAGCTACTGCCTACTGCCACTGAACACTGCTAACTTTTTTAATCTGCTATATTAGGGTTTAGCCATTTATAGGCGGTCGTTTCCGGCACGCCACGGCGTTTCGCGTAATCTTTTACCTGGTCGTCTTTTATCTTGCCAAGGCCAAAGTACTTGCTCTGCGGGTTCGCAAAATAATACCCGGATACCGATGCTGCCGGCCACATGGCAAGGCTTTCGGTAAGGGTAACGCCTATCTGCTTTTCTACATCAAGCAGCTGCCAGATGGTGTTTTTCTCTAAATGGTCCGGGCAGGCAGGGTAGCCCGGCGCGGGGCGTATGCCCTGGTAAGCTTCTTTTATCAGGTCGGTATTGGTAAGGCTTTCATCTGAGGCGTAACCCCAAATCTCAGTACGGACTTTCTTATGCAGGTACTCCGCAAATGCCTCTGCTAAACGATCGCCCAATGCCTTTGCCATAATCGAGTTATAATCGTCAAGTTCTTTTTCAAATGCTACTGCCTTTTCGTCAACCCCAAAACCGGTGGTAACACAAAACGCACCCATATAATCCTGTTTGCCCAGGTTTTTCGGGGCGATAAAATCTGCCAGCGCGATGTTTGGCGCGCCTTTGGTTTTTTGGCTTTGCTGCCTCAACGTCAAAAACGTTGCTTTAACCCCTCCTTCAGAGGGAAGAACAAGCTCAATATCATCATCATTCACTGTATTCGCCGGGAATATCCCGTAAACACCTCTGGCTTCAAACCAGTTTTCGTCAACAATTTGGTTTAGCATTTTTTGGGCATCTTCAAAAAGCGACTGTGCCTGTTCGCCCACCACGGTATCGGTAAGTATGGCAGGGTATTTACCGTGTAAATCCCACGTTTGGAAAAAGGGTGTCCAGTCAATAAACTCAACCAATTCCTCCAGTTTAGGGTAAATGGTTTGTACGCCCAGCTGCTTTGGTACAAAGGGCGTAAAGTTTTCCCAATCCAGCAGTAATTTATTTTTACGGGCGTCTTCAATACTCAGAAAGTCTTTGTCGCGGCTACGGTTCAGGTAGCCTTCGCGGAGGGTGTCATATTCGGCACGCAACGTTTTTGCATAATCCAGTTTATTTGAGTTAAGCAAATTGCCGGCTACGGTTACCGCACGGCTGGCATCGTTAACATGGACTACGGTCTCGCGGTATTGGGGTGCAATTTTCACGGCGGTATGCGCACGGCTGGTGGTAGCGCCGCCTATCATTATCGGGATGCTGATGTTCAGGCGGTCCATCTCCTTTGCCAGGTACACCATTTCATCAAGCGAAGGTGTTATCAGTCCGCTCAGTCCTATAATGTCTACTTGCTCCCTGATGGCTGTCTCTATAATACGCTCGGGAGGAACCATTACCCCAAGGTCGATGATCTCGAAGTTGTTACAGCCCAAAACTACTGCTACTATGTTCTTGCCAATGTCGTGTACGTCGCCTTTTACGGTAGCCATCAGTACCTTGCCGGCGCTCGATGATTTACCGTCTTTTTCGGCTTCGATATAAGGAAGGAGGTAGGCCACAGCCTTCTTCATCACCCTGGCAGATTTAACCACTTGCGGCAGGAACATTTTGCCCGAGCCAAAAAGGTCGCCCACTACATTCATGCCGTTCATAAGGTAAATCTCTATAACCTGTATGGGTTTGGCGGCCAGCTGGCGTGCTTCTTCAACATCTATTTCTATAAACTCGTCAAGGCCTTTTACAAGGGCGTGGGTAAGGCGTTCCTGAACGGGCAGCGCGCGCCATTCTTGTATCTGTTTTTCAACCGATTTCACATCACCCTTTACGTTTTCGGCGAAAGCCAAAAGGCGCTCTGTGGCATCATCGCGGCGGTCAAGCAGTACGTCTTCCACATGCTCCATCAGGCCTTTGTCCACATTGTCATACACCTCAATCATCTCGGGGTTTACAATGCCCATATCCATACCGTGCTGTATCGCGTGGTATAGGAAAGCTGAGTGCATGGCCTCACGCACGCGGTCGTTACCCCTAAACGAGAACGACACGTTGCTCACCCCGCCGCTTACGTGGGCGTAGGGCAGGTTAGTGCGTATCCATTTCGTGGCATTAAAAAAGTCGATCGCGTTGCGGCGGTGTTCTTCCATACCCGTTGCCACGGGAAATATATTCGGGTCAAAAATTATATCTTCGGGTGGGAAGCCTACCTTGTCTACCAGTATGTCGTAACTGCGTTTGCAGATCTCGATACGGCGCTCGTAGGTATCGGCCTGGCCATTTTCGTCAAACGCCATGATGATGGCCGCCGCGCCGTAGCGTTTTATTTTTTTAGCATGGAGGATGAAGTTTTCTTCACCTTCTTTAAGGCTGATGGAGTTTACCACGCTCTTGCCTTGGGCCACTTTAAGCCCGGCCTCGATGATTTCCCACTTAGAGCTGTCAATCATCAGGGGCACGCGTGCAATATCGGGCTCCGATGCAATCAGGTTCAGGAACTTTGTCATGGCATACACACCATCGAGCATCCCCTCGTCCATATTCACATCGATAATCTGCGCGCCACCATCTACCTGCGCACGGGCAATATCAAGGGCTTCCTCATATTTTTCTTCTTTTATTAAACGAAGGAATTTACGCGAACCAGTTACGTTGGTACGTTCACCAACGTTTATAAAGTTACTCTCAGGAGTAACAATAAGGGGTTCTAATCCTGATAATTTTAAATATCTCTCTGCTCCAGCCATTTATATAGTTACCTCAATTTTACGGGGTTGATATTGAGCTGATACTTCCGCAATCAAACGGATATGCTCGGGCGTGGTGCCGCAGCAGCCGCCTATTATATTGATAAGGTTGTCGTCAAGGTATTCCTTAATGAGTACCTGCATTTCTTCGGGGGTCTGGTCGTACTGGCCAAAGGCATTGGGTAAGCCCGCATTCGGGTGGGCCGATATGCTAAACTGTGTATTATGCGCCAGTCGTTTAAGGTATGGTTTCAGCTGGTCGGCGCCCAGGGCGCAGTTAAAGCCTACGCTCAGTAACGGAATGTGCGAAATCGAAATAAGGAACGCCTCTACCGTTTGCCCGCTTAGCGTACGCCCACTGGCATCGGTTATCGTACCACTCACCATAATGGGGATGTCGATACCCAGTTCGTCCTTAACCTCTTCTATAGCATAGAGG
>Ga0247803_1001351_pt1 | contig 12898 bp, 8 predicted proteins | sample UWRJL014104B1_FD_180928 | JGI IMG/M metagenome (GOLD analysis project Ga0247803, IMG submission 180928) | Plant litter microbial communities from Arlington Agricultural Research Station in Wisconsin, United States - UWRJ-L014-104B-1 | ecosystem: Environmental > Terrestrial > Plant litter >...
TTGCACTGGGTGAGGAGGTGTGTCGATGGAGTATCGCTGCTGGAGTAGTGCTTTCTTCGGGATTTTGTTCTGCGTTCTTCGACCTCGGAGTAGCATCGCACTGCTTTACGGTAACCTTGGGCTGTCTTGTTGCGGGACGCACGATTGTGTGCCGTGGTGTCAACGTGGATAAGACGACGTGGCGGCTTTGGGTCCTCTGGACATGCACTCTGTTTTCTCTTCCGCTTGTTGCAAGTCCTCTGGTGCTCTTCCAGGCGTGGGAAGAGGTGAAGGCGATGGTGTGCGTCCGCGGTGAGTGCAATGGCGTGCTGAACCTAGGGGCGGCTTCGGGAATTGCACTTATTATCAAGAGCAGGAGGGTGATTGCGCGGCTGGAGAGGGGAAATACGACGGTGGTAAGCGTTCCAGAGATTGCGATTAATGGTGTTGTTGGATGATTTGCCGTCGTTATATATAGAAGGGTTGGCGTCTTCATTGGTTGTCAATGTTGGTACTGTGTATCATATTAAGTTACAAATAGAACCTCCTCAACTCAACCAATCTCGCCACGCACTGCCCTTCAAAACTCCAAAGCCGCCTTATCCACCTTCTGGCCACTTTCTCTCCCCACCATGGCCGCCAAGGCATTCTCACCCTTCCCCTTCCCCTTCCTCACCACTCTTGTGTCCCTAGGATCAAACCCCCCGTTTCCCCAAAGCGCCCACTCGGGCGTCTCCATCCCTACATAATCCTCCGGTCGCCACCCCACCACCTCACCCTCCTCATTCATCCTCGTCCCTAGTACCTTCCCCTCCCATAAATCATAGAACTTCTCATAATCGATACGCGTAGCCCACTTCCCGTCCCTCTGGAATCGCGAGCTATCTGCGAGAAGGATGCAGCAGGAGTGTGCGTGCTCGGCGGCGATGCCGTATGGAAGGTTGCGTGCCACGAGTTCGGCGGCAAGCGCGGTGACGAAGGCGCTGATTTCGGAGTAGAAGGGTACATTTTGCATGGTAAGGCCGGCGGAACCGGCGGCGGGCGTGCCGCAGTATGTTACACCTTTCACTTCGACGAAGGCCGGAAGGGAGCGCTCGATAAGGTCTGCATAGCCTGCCACTTCGTCATCAATGTTGAAACCCTTGACGAGGGTGAAGCGGAAAACGGTGCGCTGCTCGAAGCGGCGATTCCGTAGAATATCGAGACAAGCGCAGAAACGCTCCCAGAAGTCGCGGTGCAGCGGACGGTCGATTTTGCGGAGGGACTCTTTGTTTGATGCGTCGATGGAGACGTAGAGTTGGGTGACTGGAACAAGGGCGGCAAGTTGAGCGGGATGCTGGGCGTTACAGACGAGGAAAGTGGAGATGCGTTGATCGTGCATTTTGGTGAGTAGCTCGTTGATGTGCGGGTAGAAGATAGGTTCACCAACGAGGGAAAGCGCACAGTGCCTGATCCGCATAGCTTCAGCGAAGCGCTCAGCACGCACTCCAGGCACACCCTTCATCATCTTGATCTTTTTGTAGTGCGCAGCCGTGATTCCATCGAATATCATATCCGGCGGATCGGTAATCCAGCGCCATGTTGTTCCAACAGGGTTCGTGCCGTGGCGCCAGCAAAAGACGCATTTGTTCGAGCAGGAGAGCGACGGCGTAGCCTCCATGCATAAATGGGATTGGATGCCGTAGAACGAGTATTTGTAGCAGGAGCCGCGGCCACGGAGGGCAGACTTGGTCCACCGGCAGATTTTGACGCCGGAGTGAGATCCAATTATAGAGTAGCCTTGTTTTGTGAGGGCGGCGTGGGTTGGTGAAGTGGTTGGGACCATTTCTTTAGGAACAGGGGTGGGTTTCAGCGTTGGTGTAGACTTGTAGGTTGTGAAGTCGATGGGGTCGGGGGTGGAGGAGGGGTCGACCATGGAGCCCAGGTCTTCTACATCGTCGACGCGGGCGGGTTTCTTAGATTTTGTGGATTGTCGATTCGAGGCGTCGCTGTCGCTGTCGTCCACCGCCTCCATATCCTCTTCGTCGCTCTCAACGGGATCACCACTTCCAAGGACCCCTTCGCCCAAACCCCGTCCCTCTGCAATCTCCACGAGCGCTTCTTGAACACCAACCCGCCACTCCTCTAGCCTCTTCTCAGCATCACCCTTAACATCGCCCATTCCCAACGGATACGCCCTCTTCCTCCCCGTCAGCCTCGCCATCCACCGATCCACCTGCCTCGCTTGTGTACAAAACCCCTCCTCTTCTGTTGGCCAGCCTTCCCGGTCGCCAAAGCCAAACACTGAGTATCCTAGCAACCCCCTCAGCGGCGCCGTATCAATTCTGAAATCATTGTGCGTCTCCTGAAGGTTTTCGAGGAGATTATCGAGGACAGAATCGATGTTGTAAGTGGGCACGAGAACAACATAAAAGTACTTGACGTTCGGCTCGTCTTTCGGGGGGCTAACGAAGAAGTCGTCGTACTCGATATACGAAAGGTCGTGGACCTGGGGCGCGAGGAAGGAGGCGGCTTGATCGCAGCCCGTCGTCCATTCGGCAAGGACCTTTGCGCATTGTGCAGCGTAGCGCTCGGTGGTTCCTGATAGCGATTGGAAGAAGACGAGCGGTCGTATTCTGTCCGTCTGGTGATTGAAGCTAGGAACCGTCTGTTGTGCCTTCTTCGCGATTTTCTTCCCTTTTACCGTTTTAGGTACTCTTTTCGTTTTTATAATCGGGACCGCTAGCACGACAGTCTCCTCCGCATGGCCATCCAAATTCAAGCCCGTAGAGACGAGCGTCGTATTCTCGGGTAGCCACTCCGGCTTCAGTTCCACCACCTTCTTCTCGATCGGCGACGACGGCGCTGGCGAGATTGATACCTTCGTTCGTCTACTCCGGAGGTTTACTGAAAGGCGCACGAGTGCGGCGAGCGCAACGGCGGACAGCAGTATGGGTACTCGGTGGGCGTGCCAGATGAGCAGCAGCTCTGTAGCTTTTGTGAGCTTGCAATTCGATCTTTCGAGCGCTCATTGTACTTACCAGCCGGTAATTTCTCCAAAAAGTCCATGGTTGTGGCGTCTGTTGAGCCTCGGTGTGCGCAAGGTGATGTGAACTTTTGCGAAGTGTGGGGTTAGTGGCGGGGTGCCAAGACATCATCGGAACCATCCCGGTGTTTGGGCACAAAACACAGCCTCTCTGAAGGAGAAGTTCTACTTACTCAAAATATTCAAGATCAAGATTATGTGACTAGGCAACATTGCCTAAGTCATTGAAGTTCCTTTCAAAAAGTGTGGCAACGTCTCCGATTATGCTAGCAAATATGCACGAGCTTGACGAAGTATTTCCTGCCCACATACCGACAAGCTCATTAGCCTGTCAGACTGATATCTCCAATCGTTTGATGGTAATTATGCTCCATGCCCATGTCACAAACGCCGCTTGACCGTTAAGGTCCAAATATGACAAGGGTATTTTCCATACTCCGGTGACTCGACTCCCTGATGCCCGTGTTCATGGTTAAATATGCGACAAAAATCCCCCAAATGCCTCAATATGCTCAATCAAGCGATGCAATGCAATGCTCTCATAGAGATGCGTGCGATTGCGCACCGTCGTTACCAGGCACCGCTGTTCGTTCCGAGTATTGTATGGTATGAACCCTACACTAACCACCCTTTCCTTAATCCCAGCCGTCCAAGTCGGGAGTTTTCGAGCTCCTCTTCTTGCTTTTGCCTCCCGGGGGTCGAGCACGGGCCTTCTTCGGTGTATTTCCGTTCGGGGCAGACGACTTCCTCTTGCGTCCGCGTCCACTGGTGGGCACCGCCGTTTCTTCGCCGCCTTCCTCCGGCGTAACATAGCCTGCCAGCTCGTCGGCGTCGGCATCTTCGTCTCCAAATTGGGCGTCTTTGTCGACTTCAAGCAACTCTGCAAAGTTGTAACAGCGCTGCATCATCGTCTCGCGACTGTCCATGGAGTTGTGGATCAACTCGAGACGTTCCCATAAATCCTTTCCAACTATCAGGTTGTTGCGCAGGGCAGGTTTCTGAAAGTCTTTCTGAGGGATACGCCCTGCAAGATTGCCCAAATTATACGCTTTGCGCACGAAAGATCGTGTTTCCCACATCATCTGGAGGATGATGCATGCTCGCGTAACCTGCGCGAGTCGAGCATCGGAGATGGCGTCCTTAGTATTGTCGTCATGTAGAGACGCCGGGGCTACCTCACCGACGGCAGCTTCATTCGAGGCTTCGTGCAGCTGCTGTTGAAGCTGGGGGTCCAGGACCGGCTCTGGTATGCCCTTCTTTGGCAGTTCTGTCTCGATTGCGACGCCAACGGAAGGACCGGTGTTTTTCATAACAATGCTCTCGAGAGCGCTCAGGATGATGGCGACATCTTCCAGTTTCGAAACGTCAAACAGTGCTAGATTCTCTAGACAGAACCGTGCAAAAAGAACGGCCGTGGAGCCTACCGCATCTTCCTCGAGTTTGACGAGCTCAAAGTCCATGTGCTTACAAAGATTGACGATGAACTTCTTTAGCGTCTTCCTGTTTCCACCTTTCAGTACATTGAAGACGTGGAGCAGTTTCGGCTTGTACGTCGATGCAATCATGCCGTGCGTGTCTTGGAAGACAACTTGTTGGTAGTCGAAGGCTATCTTGATCGCCGCCATGTATTCCTTTTCGAACATGGATTCATGGGCATCGTGTATCTTTTTGTGTTCAGCGGCCGCAATCTGTGCAATTTGTGCGTTTGGTGACGAGCCTAGAGCAATAAGGGCCGGTCCGCACTCTTTGGGATGCACTAGACCCTGCCGACTAATGCTCGTGATGATGGAGGTTGCTAGGAGAGCCAGTTCGTTGTCATTCGTTAAGGCAATGTCCACGATTTCCAATAGGAATTTGCGAGCGAGGTAGTTTGTTGTGAGCTGGCCGTCGCCAGCTACAAAGGTTATGCCTAGGCGGCCGACTCCCCCCGCTGATTCCTCATCACCAGCACCAACGCTCCCAGTCTCGGATGGCTTCTCCGCGACCAGAAAGAAGTCGTGAAACTGTGTAAGAGCAACACGCTTCAATGAGGGGACGTCGTTCTTGAATACCACCCGAAATGTGGCTTCGACATCTGAACGCATGAACAGACCAGGAGCTCCTTGACATATCTCACCCACACTGCTCAACGCGTGCTCGCGAGTCGTCAAATTCCATGGCTGCTTGGTGAACGGTCGCACGGCCTCAAGTAGAATGACAGAAGGCGCCTTTCCATCGAGGTTGAGTAAGCTCTTCAGTTGATCGCCGGTAGCCTTTTTGCCATCTACGTGTCTCCTAGCCCTGGTGGAAAGCGAGGCTCGGAAGAGATCGGCATCTTTGTCAAAATTGCAAATCTTCCCCAGCGTGCCGAGGAGAACCAAGTACGATCCGATCTTACTCTCTGCAGTTGCAGCAGCTTCGTGGGTAGATGACGAGAAGGGACCAAGTTGAACGAGCGTCGATGATACGAGGGTCAACAACTTGTTAACTCCGTTCGTGACGAGTGGAACGACCATCCAGGTACACTGCACAACATCCATCAGGGTGCTTTTGCTAGGGGCGTTTCCCCGACCTGCCCACGAGGCCAACTTCGCTATGGTTGTGCTTAGCATCTGCCATACTTCATCTGCAAATGCCGTCTGAAGGTGAGGCATGTGTGGGAGAACGACGCGGAAGATTGTGACAGTTGGTCGTAAAATAGCAAGATCCTCTGACGTGGTAGGGTTCTTAACATAGAGCTTCAGTAGTTGAAGCTGGTCTTGCGTGATCAGACCAGGGCGTACCCTCGTGAGGATACTAATTGTCGTCAAGACATGCGCTTGGGAGCAACCTGTAGCCAATGACTCGGGGCTAATGACGCCCTCCACCATATCTGCGACTAGCTCTTTGCAGATGTCGACATGCGCAGCGGCGTTAGGAGCTTTGTTTGCAAGGGCATCTGCAAAGAATCTCTCGAAAGCCGTGAGATGTTCTGCTTGGCCTTGGATGCGTCGCACTGTTTGGACCAACACCGAAGTTCCCTGCTCGCGGCGAAGCTTAAGCTGATTGTCATCAACCCTGCTGTCTGCACCCATTGAACCCAGCCATATATCCTCCAACGCTTGACGAGCCAAGTCCGCGATTGGCTTCTCGTGGTCTTGTGAGGGAAGCAGCAGCGACGCGATGATGTCGAGCTTGTGTTCGTTTACGTTGGAGTTCAGATATATCTTCCTCAAAAGATTGATCGCCTTCTTCTTCGGGCCGTTCGAAGGATCGATGGTGAGACCTAGAACACTGTGCAAACAATGTCGCTCCAGGCTTCTGTTCCCCTCCAAGCATTTCGAAACTAGGGACACCGCATCTGCTCGTACGAGCGGTGAATTGTCGCGCAGTAGGTTGATGACACCCATCACAGATGTCTCTGGCAATGCCTGTGGATCCTTGTTCAAAAAGGACTCTATGTTCTTGATGGCTCTGGACTTGAGCGTCGCAGCAGTCTCTTGTGTCTGTTGTAGCATTGTATTGACGATATGGGTGTAGTATTGGCAAAACGGTTGTTGCAGAGTTATGATACCAGCAGCGAGTTGACTCTGGGTAGCTACAACAGTCTGGAATTTGCTAGGTGGGAATTAGCTAGGCCATTGGTAAAGAGCAATAGAGAGCTTACTGTTCTTGGGATAGCCATTTTGGATCTACGATCATGCTCTCGAGTCGCACTTCAAGGTCAGACAAGGCTGGATCCGGAGGCGCATCTTCCACTGTCGACCCAAGGACTTGGCCGACTGAGTCAAGCCACAAGGCGACATAACAACCTCTTACTGAATGCAGATGCGGATCGTCCTGGTTAACCTCTACCTTCAGATAGTCGGGAAGACTCTCGATGACCATTCGATATGGCCCTTGGAAACCGAGTAAGTCTTTCTTGTGCATCCCTTTGTCCAGCGCATCTGCAGCCAACTGCTCCAGTTTTGCGGAGAGATCGGACTGTGGGACGTCGAGGTCGTGCTTAAGGCGCTTCACGCGTAGCTTGAAGTCTATAATACCGCAACCCATGGTCCCTAGCAGGGAAAGCGCCATGTCCCTGTTGGCCTGACCTTTCAGGATAGTAAACATGTGCGTGAATAGCCGCTGCAGAAGAATGGGTGCAGCCGGCCACTCAGGAGAACCAAGCACATTGCAAAAATCCTCGACGAACATGTCCAGTAGGTTGCGAAATGGCTTGTCGCCTGTCTTGGACACGTTCAACGCTCTCTGAGAAAGAGTAACAGCGATGCGAGCAGCTATGCCTGTGGCATTCCCCATGAGCCCTCGAGCTATAGACTTGGCGGACTCCTGGCCCTTGGCTTTAGACTTGACTTTCTTTGTCGACGCGTCACGCTCGAAGTCGCTTTCTTCCTCATTGTCGGACTCGTGCTTCGGCCTAGGAGCATCCACTTTCTTGTGCTGGTTTGGATGATACGTTGCAGCCACCTGGACAAAACGCAAGAAGAGAGCAGATACCGTCATGATGGGGGGATCGCGCGCCGATTTGAATTGCCTTGCGTTGATGCCCTTGTCTGGCAGCTTCTCCAGATTGTTCAAGATTTCTGCTATGATGTATTGCTGGTGATCTGCGTGCGAGGCAAATATTTGGACCAAGACTTCCATGGCGGCCTGACGTAATGTCTCGAACCTCTGAAGGCCAAAAACAGAGTCTTTTTCGGAGTCACTGTTTTGCTGGATGAGCAAAGCCAAAGCCATATATTCGATAGGATTCACGGCACTGTCTGATAGCGAGACTTTGCCGATCACATTTGCAAGAAGTTGCATGACACTCGTGCAAAGGCGAAGCACGGAGAGCATCTTGTCCTTGAGGCTCGAGGCGTGAGCAAATAGCTCAGGAGATTCGCCGGATCGACGGGACTCGGTAACTGGGAAGATGCAAAGCTCCAGTACCCGTTTCATGCCGTCGATGATAACAACGACGAGGTCTTCGGGAGTAATGCGTCTGTCGTCACGGCCCTCCAACATGGACGTGAGGGCCAGCTTGGCAGCCTTAAGTCCCGATTCCACAGTTCGAAGGTCCCCATCCCAGCCTTCTAGTTCACCTTGGCTGAAGAGGGCAGACTGATCCGTCGCCGCGACAGAGGGCTCACATAAGGATTGAATCCGCAAGATGACGTCCACAGGCACTGAAGAGAAGCAGCCGGTTGCACATACAGCCATGACTCTGTCATAAAGTCGACCAAGTGTATCGTTGCTTATAACAGTAAGATCGGCATCCAAACAGATGACTTTGGCAAAGTACTCCGAGTTATCGGGTTCCTCCTTCTCTTCGCAGAGTTTGTCGACAAGCTTGTGAAGCCGCTCGATCTTTTGTTCTGCTAGCTCTCGTTCTTGAGGCCGTAGCATCGACAGACCGGAGTCTTGCTGACGGTCCTCGTGTCGTGGTCCCTGCGCTTTCCCGTCGCCAGCTGTAATGTGATCGTAACGGTGGTATTCTTCTCGTGGAGCAGTCGGTGGTAGTGGTTTGATGACGACGGCCGAGCCTGAGCGTGACGGGACGCTGCTAGCGCTTGATGCAGGCGTGCTAGGTGGTAATTGTAGAGCACCGTTTTGGGCGTGTGCGACGTGGTTCGGACCAGAAGCTACTGGTTGTGAAGGCGTTCGAACGTTCGGCGGGGGTGGTGCTTCTTGTCGTGGAGCTTCTTGCTTCACTTTGGACTGCTGAGGTGACGCCGCACCTTCTGCTGCGGACGGTCAGTAAAAGGCCTGGCGCAATGTAAAAGAGAACTCACACAGATAATGCACGTCTGTCTGGCTCAATAGCAGACTAGCAAAGGGACTCAGAGTGGGAGCCTTTGTAGGATTGAATCCCTTTGTCTGTCCACTAGGGCTATCCGGTGGTGGGGTTGCAAGCTGCGCGGTGGGTTTGAAGTGACTAGGAAAGTCAGCAACGGGTCTACTGTAAAAAGGATGAACCTCACAATTGGGTCATCTCATGAGGATTGCCCAAGAGGGTGCGTAGCTCACGCAATGTGTTCTCGAGATGTTGCGCCGTAGACGTTGGTCCTTTGATCTCCTCATTCAAGATGCCGACAGCTTTACGGGCGGCAGCCTGTTGGTCTGCGGACAGGGTGGTGGGGGGAGTCGGCGGCTCGGCGAGAGGAAAAGGAATGACATCTGTACGCTGTCAGTCTGTTGGTCCGCAGTATATGAGAGAGCGCAGCGGCGAGAGGCGACAGGTAAAGGCGGGCGACTGACCTGGCGAGAATGGCACCACCGAGGTGAATGGGGAATATGGAAGCGCCTCATCCACCGTGGGAGGGCGTAAGGGAAGGCCCCCGCCATTGACGTTGTGCCAATTTCCGTTCTGGTGGTCGTCCATGATGTGCGTCGCGGGACACTGGGCAGTGGTTGAGCGGCGCAAACGGGGTTGTCCCTATTGTCTTGGGGCTACGGCGGAAGCAGGACGGGCAGAGACAACCGAGATGGCAAGTCTACAGTAAGCATCGTCTTCAACGGGATGCTCAGTGACAGCTTGCGGGCCTAGACATGGGTCAGGGCTGCTTTACGCGTCGGCGGACAGAAAACGACGTGTAGCGGAGCGGCAACGTAATCACGTGCCGATCTGCACTAGCGCGCCCAACTTAATAACCACCTCGGACGGTCGCGCATCAAATTCTCACGGATTGCCAAAATAGCGATAAGGTGTCTTCCCGGTATCAAAAGCTGCTACTGGACATTCGGAGCAAAGAGACCAGTGTGATCTTCAAACCAATATCGCTATCCACCCAGCAAACGACCGCGCATTCACACTATAATGTCGGCCATCGGCTCTCTCGTCTTCTGCACCGACTGCGGCAACCTACTAGACGGCAGCGCCGGCAAACAGAACGCCATTCTCACATGTCAGGTCTGCGGCGCATCATGCAGAGGTACGCTCCCTGGCAAGTCACACAGGCGCAAAACCTGAGCTCACATCTCGCAGACACCTCCTCGAAAGTCGTCATCACGCACTCCAAGCCAGACGCCTTCCCCTCGACGTTGCGCTCGAAGCGGTCCGAAGTGCAGACCATCACCGAAGAAGATCAGCAGACATATGCCGCCGTCAAAGAGCAGTGCCAGAGGTGTGGACGCGAGGAGGTCAAGTTCTATACGCAGCAGGTGCGCGGCGCGGATGAGGGCACTACTGTGTTCTACGAATGCGATTGCGGAAACAAGTGCGTACCTCTGCCTCTATGCAGTTTTTTTTGCTAACGCTATCCTACAGGTGGAACAACGACAATTGAGTTCAGAACATGCTCTGTACTTGTCTCCTACCCAGTGTACCCAAACGCCTCATGCATGCATCAATAGCGACCCCACTACGCCGCGATCGGCTGCACCTCCGGCACAATCGCATACTCGGTCTCCCCGTTCTTCTCAAACTCAGCCATGTCGAGCGCGACTATAACGCTATCCCGCACCACCTGCTCTGGATCATCCAAGAATCTTCTCAGCGTATCCTCCACACCCTCTTCGTCGCCCAGGCTGCCCAGTGCCTCTGCGGCTTCGTGCCGCACCATGCTCGCCTCGCCAGTGTTGCTCAGCGTTTCGGTCAGACTAGGAATGGAGGCAGGGTGCGACAGCTGTCCGAAGATGAATGCGATTTCGTGTCGGAAGAGTGCTGAGGGGTCGCTGAAACCTCGCGCCAACGCTTGCACAGCCGGTACTGCGGTCGGGAGGTCTGGCGGCGAGGCTAGGTCGCGCAGGGCGAACATGGCTCGGTAGCGCTCGAACAGCTTGACCGAAGTATCTAGGAGGGTCTTTTCGAGTTCTGGTATCGAGGGTTTCTCGGTGCTTTGAGGTAGTGGCGGCGCAGGATCTACGGATGCGAAGTCGCTGGTACCCAGTCAGTCTAGAGTCTGCCAGTGAGATAGCTTCAACATACCTCTTCTTCAGTCGCTCCTGCTTGCTCTGCATCCCGTTCTCCCACTCAATGCGATCCACGGCAATGTCGCAAGTGTCCCGGATAACGTCGGGCTCCTGCACATCATCCCGCAATTGCCGAAGCAACTCTAAGCTCCCCTTGTCTGATAACGCGCCAAGGGCTTCAGCCGCCTCGTGGCGACACATGGAGTCCTCGGCCTTGTCTTCGAGCACATGTCGTAGAGGCGCGATGGCAGCGTCATTTCCCGATTGTCCGAGACAGTATGCGAGTTCGTGCTTGAGCAAAGCAGACGGCGATGTGAACGCAGCCGCGATAGCCTCTATGGCGGGAACAGACTGCTCCGTGGGCGGGTGCTGGGACGCGAGGTATTTGAGCGAAAAGAGAGCGCGGAAGCGGCGTGCGAGGGCTTCTTCCTCTGATGTGAGGATTTTGCGGAGCGTCTGGACTTGGTCGCCCTGCTCGGCGGTATTGGGGCCTGCCATTATAGTGAATAGCTCAATGTGATGCAGAATAAGGCGGAGTAGATCCAGATCACTTTCGCGTCGAACGCCGCCCTTTTCAATCGGAGAGGGGCCAAAAATTCTTGATCTGATCTGATAAGATTACTAGTCTCCCCCGCCATGCACGTGAGCTGGCGCTCTTCCCTTGTTCTCGCGGCGACCTGGTCCGTGCTAGCGCTTCCCAGCCACCGTTGTTCGACTCCGCGACCCTCTTATCACTTTCACCACGACAATGACAGGGAGCCGACACTCTGCTGCACGCTTCCTCCTCCTCGCGCCCCGCGCTACGCACAATACCATCAATACACGCAACAGCTAGCGCGCCACTGCACGCTTAGCAGTTCCTAAACCTCCCAAGAGCCCGATCGTCAACAACAGTCCGCGCTACGACGCACCCAGATCTCTCCTCTGCCTAAGGACCATTCAAGCCAAAAGCGCATCCTCCAGTACGCCATACACTACTACTCGGCAACCGTACACGCCATGGCCTTTCTACGCGATCTATCGGAGCGCGTCTGGAGCTATGTCAGTCCACGCAAGACGCAGCAACGGCGCGACAAACCTTTTAAGGTTCCTGCACTGCCCCTCAAAGCGAGACCTATGAAACAAGTTGTTACGACGCCTCAGACGAAGGTCGGCCACTGGCAGATGCCGACTCCAAGCTCTGCCAGCTCTGTAGACGAAACGCTCCTGCCGCCTTCTCCTCCCATCTCGGACGAACCTCACGAGCTCGATGGGGACACCCTCATCCACGACACCGTTGAGGATTCGCTACAGGAAAGCTCGGAGATTGATTGGGATGCCAACGAAGAAACCATGGTCGTAGATGACGGCCAGTATATGGAGCAGCAAAAGGGCATCAACCGCGAGAAGGAGAGAATGCGCCGTGAAGTCCAAGGTCGAGAGCTGCGGGATTCTGGCTGGAGTGAAGACGCTGTCTTTTTGTTTCAGAAGTTGGGGTTGCGCGGCTTCGAGCCGCTGCTACCAGATGACTGGGTGGACGACTTTCCAAGCCTCCCGGTGGATCTGTTCACCCACAATGAGAACAAAGCATTCGTCAAAGCAGAGTCTGGCCGCGAGTTCCGAGGTGAGTAGTGCCTGCCCACTGGTGACGGTACACAACTAACAATCTACCAGCTCAGCGTGCCCTGGAACATCTTTTCAACTTAGGCCCGTTCGCACGCGACGCAGTGCTCACCAATGCACCCCTTCGCACCCCGGAGCACCACATCCACCGGTCGGTGAAGAAGTATAATCAATGGGCCACGAAAGACAGCGACGTCTCTCACATCTGGAAAGACCTCTCGCTCTTCGAGACCGTTACCTGCGACAAGTTTACGTCTTCCCACATCGCTGAGCAGCGGATGGTTCGCAAACTCGGCAAGTTACACAACAGATGGAACGAGGCGTTCGACACTTACGACAAGGAGAACAGCAGTGATCCAAACCATGTCGCTGCCCCCGAGGAGACGCCTACCCTGTACGGTGTCATCGCATCTCACACCGTCATGGCCTTTGTTAGCT
>Ga0247803_1001352_pt1 | contig 12896 bp, 10 predicted proteins | sample UWRJL014104B1_FD_180928 | JGI IMG/M metagenome (GOLD analysis project Ga0247803, IMG submission 180928) | Plant litter microbial communities from Arlington Agricultural Research Station in Wisconsin, United States - UWRJ-L014-104B-1 | ecosystem: Environmental > Terrestrial > Plant litter >...
TAATTTCTGAAAAGGAATTTCTCAACATGAAAAAAACTGCCGTACTGGATTATCTTACAATAGATAAAACCGTGAAAAAGAAAGGCAAAACAATTATCATTGGCGGCCAAAAATTTAGTGATAGCGTTAGTGAAGAAGGCGAAGAATTAACTAATGAATACACCTACATTGGTGATTATAAAGAATTGAATGCATCTTTACTGGTGTATGTGTGTTCCGCCTGCGAAGAGTATACCTATCCACTTATTGATAAACGCACAGGAAAGGAAATAGTTTCATTTACCAATATCCCGGTTTTTTCAAAAAATTATGAATATGTGATGGATTTAGGCCAACTCTTTAGCAGTAACCCCACCATACTGTCCTGCTATAAATGGAAAGACAGGGTTAAGCCCGAAGTACCGTCCACCTACAAAGAATTTGCCAACTGGTCACCCGTAGGTAAGGGCTTTTGGGGAAAAGACAACTGTTTTTATACGCCGGTAGTACCAACCATAACTATTGATAATCACAACGCCGAAGAAAAGGAACGTACTGCCGCCGGCTATAACTTCAGGTATGTGAAGATAATAATTAAAGGGCCTACAACAAAACAGGAGGAGTAACCACTCCCCATAATTTTTCAATCTTTAAATTATTAAATCTTTCAATCACACAAGCAAATTAAGCAAATGCGGCTGGTTGTTAAGGTAATCTACATAAAAGCCGCGTTCTTTCATATTAGCCAATAGCATATCATATTCAGAGGCATTTTTTAGTTCGATACCCACTACCGCGGTACCTTTCTCCTTGCTGTTCTTTTTGGTATATTCAAAATGGGTAATATCATCTGTAGGGCCTAATACATTCATTACAAATTCGCGCAGGGCACCCGGCCGTTGCGGAAATTTTACCAGGAAATAATGCTTGAGCCCGGCATACAACAGCGCCCCTTCCTTTATTTCCTCCATACGCGTAATGTCGTTATTACTGCCTGAAATGATGCACACCACATTTTTGCCTTTAATCTCATCGGCAAACTGGTCTAATACCGCTACCGATAGCACCCCTGCTGGCTCGGCTACAATGGCATCCTTATTATACATGCTGAGTATGACCTGGCAAATACGGCCTTCATCGACAGAGCGCATATCGTGCAGGGTATGTTTACAGATGTCAAACGTATATTCGCCTACCCTTTGTACGGCGGCACCGTCTACAAATTTATTAATACGATCCAGGTGAACCGTTTCTCCTTTTTCAAGGGCTTTTTTCATGCTGGGCGCGCCCGTAGGCTCCACCCCTATTATTTTAGTATCAGGCGAAAGCTGTTTAAATATAGCACTAAGCCCTGCTGCAAGTCCACCCCCTCCTACAGGCACAAAAATGTAATCTATGGGTTGCGGTAGCTGCTCTAAAAGCTCTAACGCTACGGTGGCCTGGCCTTCTATGATTTTAGGGTCGTCAAACGGGTGAATGAACACCGCTCCGCGCGATTCGCAAAAATCGGTCGCGGCATATTTGGCTTCGTCAAAGGTATCGCCCGCCAAAACTACATCTACATAGTTACCGCCAAACATTTTTACCTGATCCAGCTTCTGTCCCGGTGTGGGCGTAGGCATAAAAATAGTGCCGTGCACCTGCATTTTATTACAGGCAAAAGCTACACCCTGCGCATGGTTGCCCGCGCTCGCGCATACCATACCCCTGGCAAGCTCTTCTGCAGTAAGCGTAGCCATTTTATTATAGGCCCCACGCAGCTTGTAGGAGCGTACCGGCTGCAGGTCTTCCCGCTTAAAATAAATATGCGCGCCATACATTTCGCATGCGGTACGGTTTAGCGTAAGCGGCGTGCGGTTAATGATGCCCTTTAGCCTGTCGGCAGCCAGTTGCACATCGTATATTGCCGGGAAATATGTTGTTTTGGTATTCATTATCTTGAGTAAGGAATTACCGGTTTGTTATAACGGCTGAGTGAAGCTATTCCCCTCTTGAGAGGGGTTAGGGGTGTGTCAAAGATTACTTCGTCCGTTCAGGCTTTCGCCTTCGGGCGCCACGCTCCGTTCCTCCGCTCGCAATGACAAACCGGAAAAAAGAGTTACGGCCTAGTTATTTTCCGGCCTAAGGCTGCGTACGGTCTTACCCGCCTGCCACATTTCGCTATCGCGAAGTTCGGCTAATTCGGCTTCCAGTTTTACGCGGTAATCTGCCTTACTGTTGCTGCTTATCGAATATCCTGCTTCTTTGCCTGTTTCTACACTTTCGTAAAGTTCTTCAAATACCGGCTTGGTAGCGTCTTTAAAACGTTTCCACCAGTCAAGCGCGCCACGCTGGGCAGTAGTAGAACAGTTGGCATACATCCAGTCCATACCGTTTTCAGCCACAAGCGGCATAAGCGATTGCGTAAGCTCTTCAACTGTTTCGTTAAACGCTTCAGAAGGCGTGTGGCCTTTAGAACGAAGCACTTCATATTGCGCAGCAAATATACCCTGTATAGCACCCATTAGCGTACCACGCTCACCGGTAAGGTCAGAGAATACTTCTTTCTGGAAGTTGGTTTCAAATAAATAACCAGAACCGATGGCGATACCCAGGGCTACTACCCTTTCCCACGCTTTTCCTGTAGCATCCTGGAAGATGGCGAAGCTGCTGTTAAGGCCACGGTTCTGAAGGAACATACGACGCAGCGATGTACCCGAACCTTTAGGAGCTACAAGGAACACGTCTACATTTTCCGGCGGAACGATGCCTGTCTGGTCGTTAAAGGTTACGCCAAAGCCATGTGAGAAATAAAGCGCTTTACCGGCAGTAAGGTTTTCTTTAACCAACGGCCAGTACTCTATCTGTGCGGCATCGCTAAGCAGGTAGCAAATTATGGTACCTTTTTTCAGGGCCTCTTCAATTTCAAAAAGGGTTTCGCCGGGTACAAAGCCGTCGGCAACAGCCTTATCCCATGAAGCCGAATTTTTACGCTGGCCCACAATTACGTTGATGCCGTTATCTTTTTGGTTAAGCGCCTGGCCGGGGCCCTGTACGCCATAGCCTATTACTGCTACTACTTCATCTTTTAGTACTTCCTGTGCTTTTTGTAACGGGAATTCGTCGCGGGTTACCACGTTTTCTTCAACCCCGCCAAAATTTAATTTTGCCATTTTTGTTTGTTTATTTTGATCTGTTAATTACTTATTTAAAGATTTAAAATTTAATGATTGAAAAATTCTGCCTGATGTTACATTGACGACAGAATACCTTTATGAGATTGCTTCGCTGCTCGCAATGACGGTACGTACCAACAATCCGTTTGAGTGAAGCTGCTCCCTCTCCTTCGGAGAGGGTTGGGGTGAGGCCTTACATCGTAAACACGCCATCCCTTTGGTCTAAAAACTCATTCTCAATAGCGGGCTCACTGGGCTTGGCGGCTTCAAATTCCATTACGGCCTTGTGTATGCCTTCGCTGGCTTTAATAACCGCGATGCGCGCGCTGCGCACAAATTCTATAAGCCCCCAGGGCTGCAACGCTTCAACAAGTGCATCAATCTCCTCGCGGTGGCCGGTGGTTTCAAACACGGTATAGTCGTTGCGGATTACCACCGTATTGGCACCGTACTGGCGCAACAGGCGTTCTACCTTTACCTGTTCGGCTATAACTTTGGTAGGTACTTTGTACATGGCCATTTCCTGCCAAACAATCTCCTCATCGGTATTAAAAAATACCTTAAGTACCTCAACCTGTTTTTCTATCTGCTTTACAACCTTCTCTACCACATCCCTGCTCTCGTTGATAAGGATAGTAAAGCGGCTGATGCCCTCAACCTCGGCTGGGCAAACATTCATGGTCTCGATGTTTATCTTCCTGCGTGAAAACACTATGGCTATGCGGCCCATAAGCCCCACATGGTTTTCGGTATATACTGTTATGGTGAATTCCTGTTTCATTTTTTATTGGTTTCAGGTTTCAAGTCTAAAGTTTCAGGTTTAGAACGTTAAGAACAACCTGAAACCTGAAACTTGAAACAAAATTTTAAATCTCCTCCCTGCTCAATACAATATCGCTTACGCTCCTGCCCTGCGGCACCATAGGGAATACGTTGTTCTCTTTACCTACCATTACTTCCAGCAGGTAACTTCCGTCATGGGCCAGCATGGTTTTAAGGGCATCGGTAAGCTTATCACGCTCGCTAACGCTGTTGCCGGGAATACCGTAGCCTTTAGCTACCTGTACAAAATCCGGGCTTGTTATGTCTACAAACGAGTAGCGCTTTTCGTGGAAAAGCTGCTGCCATTGGCGCACCATGCCCAGGAAGCAGTTATTAAGTATCAATATTTTTACGTTTGGCTTAAACTGCATAATAGTACCCAATTCCTGAATCGTCATCTGGAAACCGCCGTCGCCAATAATTGCCACCGTAGTACGGCTGGGGTCGCCATACGCCGCCCCTATAGCCGCCGGAAGCGCGTACCCCATAGTACCCAGTCCGCCACTGGTAATGTTGCTTCGGGTTTTATTATATTCGGCGTAGCGGCAGGCCACCATCTGGTGCTGGCCCACATCGGTTACTATAATGGCATCGCCGTGGGTAAGTTCGTTGAGTATGCGGATAACCTCGCCCATCGTCAGCGTATCGGTTTGCGGGTACACCTCATCTTTAATAACTTTCTCTTCCTCCCGCTCCATGCAATCGGTAAACTTACGGTGCCAGGCACCGTGTTTTTTCTGCTTAACTAATTCGGTTAGCAGGGGCAGGGTTTCCTTACAGTCGCCCCAAACCGGCACATCGGCTTTAACGTTTTTATCTATCTCGGCAGGGTCGATATCCAGGTGGATAATCTTCGCCTGCTTGGCATACATATCCAGCCTTCCTGTAACGCGGTCGTCAAAACGCATTCCTATTGCAATAAGCACATCACATTCGTTAGTAAGTTTATTGGGACCGTAATTGCCGTGCATTCCTACCATGCCTACGGCTAGTGGATGGTCTGTAGGGATGGCGCTCATACCTAATATCGTCCACGCCGCGGGAATGCCCGATTTCTCGATAAACGCTTTAAATTCTTCTTCGGCTTTACCAAGGATAACACCCTGCCCGAACACGATGAACGGCCTTTCGGCTGCATTGATAAGCGCTGCGGCCTGCTCTATATATTCCGGACGCACAACAGGCGCGGGCCTGTAACTGCGTATAAAGTTGCATTTTTTATACCCTTTAAAAGCTATTTTTTGCAGCTGGGCATTTTTGGTAATATCAATAAGCACGGGGCCCGGCCTGCCGGAAGCCGCTATAAAAAAAGCCTTGGCTATTACCGCCGGAAGCTCCTCCGCATCTGTAACCTGGTAGTTCCATTTGGTAACCGGGGTGGTTATGTTTATCACATCCGTTTCCTGAAAGGCATCGGTACCTAACAGGTGGGCAAATACCTGGCCGGTAATGCACACAAGCGGGGTGCTGTCTATCATGGCATCGGCCAGGCCGGTAACCAGGTTAGTCGCACCGGGGCCGCTGGTAGCAAACACAATACCCGTTTTACCCGATACGCGTGCAAAGCCCTGGGCCGCGTGTATACCGCCCTGCTCATGGCGCACCAGTATGTGCTGCAGCTTATCGTTATAATCATACAGCGCATCATATATGGGCATTATGGCTCCACCAGGATAACCAAAAATAGTTGTAACGCCTTCTTTTATAAATGCCTCAAGCAATACCTGCCCGCCGGTATGTGTTTTTGGTTCTTCAGCAGGTATTTCCTGCGGTAATGTTGCTGCTTTTTCTATCGTCTTTTCCATACAACTTAATTTTATTTTGCCCCATGGCGTTGCCGGAGGCTTATAGGTTTGACCCTTAGAGGGTGTTTTTTCTGTTATGTTGAGATGACTTAACACCCCGTCCGCCGCAACGGACAATCCCTAAAAAGGGTAATAGCTTCACTTATTTTGTTCAAATTACCCTCAGATAGCTATCGAGGCCTTAGGAGGGAAAATAGCTTCAACCAACCTGTTTAATTATATTGGTTGCGCTTATATCAATACCTTTAAGCCCGTTGTTCTTTATGTCTTTTGCCAGGGCTTCCGAAAAAAAATATAACCCTGAACCCAGCCTCCCGAAATTTATTACGTCGGGCAGATTTTTTCGTACGGTAACCTCCCAGGGCATCCGCTCATGATACGGATTGTTATCGCTATTGCTTAACCATTCCTCATGCTTTGATGCGGTGTAAAGCTCCCATTCCTGCAGGCTATTAAACGTCAGGTTATTAACCTCAATAAGACTGCCGTTTAAAGAGACGCGCTCCCTAAAGGTTGTCCCTTTAAAATCTATAAAATCATCTTTAGTCTCATCAAAAACAAAATGCAGCCAGTAATATTGGGCGACAATGTCTTTTTTAAGAAAGCCTCCTTTTTGCAGCACAACCTCTGCGGGGTAAAATTCATGATTACCCAAATTATACTTTGCTAATATGTTTTTGGCTTTGGCACTAATAAAAAAACCATGAGCCGAAAAATTTGTATTCAAAAAATCAAATCCCTTTTCCTTCTGAACGTCTTCTTCAAATTTTAATTTTGGTATCTTAAAGCCTTGTGGCGGAAATTTTCTCCACGTTACACCTTCATCGGGTATCAAAACATGCAAGCTTGTTTCATTACTGCTAACCGAAGCTATACCATAGCCCTTTATCCTACCCTTTGTAAATTTCTGGGCAGCTTCCTTTTGATACTCATCTAAAATATCTAATTCTTCCATACCCATTCTTTAAGGTTAGTATCTTCTATAATCAAGCTTAACTTATTTTGGCAACCATCCTTGGCCTCGCCCCAACCCTGTCGCCCAAGGTGAGGGGAGCGAGTTTCACTCGAATGTACGACTTTGCACGTTTAATTTTCATTAGAACTCATCCGTTACACAGCCTTCAGCGGCTGATGATACCGTACGGGCATATTTATAGAGCAATCCGCTTTTCACTTTTAGTTCCGGTTGCTGCCAGGCTGCTTTTCTTGCTGCCAGCTCTTCATCACTAAGCAACACGTTTATGGTGTTGTTTACAGCATCTAATTCAATAACATCTCCGTCCTGCAACAGGCCTATCACGCCACCCTCATACGATTCAGGCGTTATGTGGCCTACCACAAAACCATGCGTACCGCCGCTAAAACGGCCATCGGTAATAAGGGCTACGCTTTTGCCCAGGCCTGCGCCAATAAGGGCACTGGTAGGCTTCAGCATTTCGGGCATGCCGGGCGCGCCTTTAGGGCCTTCATTTTTTATTACAATCACGTCGCCGTGCTGAACCCTGCCTCCGCTTATGCCTGCTATCAGGTCTTTTTCACCATCAAACACACGGGCCGGGCCGGTAAACTTCTCGCCTTCTTTACCTGTAATCTTGGCTACGCTACCGCCTGTTGCAAGGTTGCCGTATAATATACGCAGGTGGCCATCGGGCTTAATAGGATCAGAAAGCGGGCGGATTATCTTTTGGGTTTCAAAGTCAAGCGAAGGTACATTTTCAAGGTTCTCGGCTATGGTTTTCCCCGTTACGGTAAGGCAGTCGCCGTGCAGCAGGCCTTCGTTAAACAGATATTTCATAACGGCAGGGATACCGCCATGATTGTGCAAATCCTGCATTAAATACTTACCGCTTGGCTTGAGGTCGGCCAAAACCGGGGTTGTGTTGCTCATTACCTGGAAATCATCCTGAGTAAGCGGAACGCCCACACTTTTTGCAATGGCTACAAAATGCAGTACTGCATTGGTACTTCCGCCCAATATACCGATGATGCGCAGCGCATTCTCAAACGCTTTGCGTGTCATGATGTCGCTGGGCTTTATATCTTTTTCGAGTAATATCTTTATGTATTTACCGGCATCAAGGCATTCCTGCTGTTTCTCCGGGCTTAGCGCCGGATTTGATGACGAATACGGCAAACTCATGCCCAGCGCCTCTATAGCCGAGGCCATGGTATTGGCCGTATACATACCGCCACATGCACCAGCACCGGGACAGGCATTGCGTATCACGCCCTGATAATCGGTTTCGTTCATGGTACCGGCAATTTTTTGGCCTAATGCCTCAAACGCCGAAACAATATTAAGGTCTTCACCCTTATAGCATCCAGGGGCAATCGTACCGCCATATACCATAAGGCTGGGCCTGTTTAGCCTGCCCATAGCCATAATGCTGCCCGGCATGTTCTTATCACAGCCGGGTATGGTAATAAGCCCGTCATAGTATTGGCCGCCGCAAATGGCTTCGATACTATCGGCTATTACGTCGCGGCTTACAAGACTGTAGCGCATACCATCGGTACCGTTGCTCATACCGTCGCTTACGCCAATGGTATTAAAGATAAGCCCGGCCAAATTGCTGTCCCAGGTGCCCTGCTTTACTACTTTAGCCAGGTCGTTAAGGTGCATATTACAGGTGTTTCCGTCATACCCCATACTGGCTATGCCTACCTGCGCCTTATCCATATCATCATCGGTAAAGCCTATGCCGTATAACATGGCTTTGGCCGCAGGCTGGGTATCATCCTGCGTAAATATTCTTGAAAATTTGTTTAATTCCATTAATTTTTGTTTCAGGTTTAAAGTTTCAAGTTGCTCACCAGTATCTGAAAAACCTTTGTATTTTAGTTTGTTTGTGTTTTGTTTGTCTTGTTTAATTCCCCGGATTTCATCCGGGCTACTATAAGCGACCCCTTGAGGGTCGTTTGCCAGCAGAGATTGTTAACCACCCCGCCCTGCGGGCACCCCTCAAGAGGGGAATAGCTTCACTCTGATGATAACGTGCTGTGGAGCTCAAGTATGAACCATGAACCACAAATTATCCCAGCTGTAGCTTAAACTCCTCCAGCGTTTTGTCCAATACCAGGTTAGCATAGCCTTTTTGTATGATGGCACACAGGCTGCTGTCCCAGTCTTTTGCAAAGGGCACGTTATCTAATGACTCCAGCGGTACTATTTCGGCTGCTGTCCCGCAAAAGAAGGCCGCGTCGGCACCGCGCATCTCATCAGGTTTAAAGAATTTCTCAACCACCGGGATGTCCAGTTCACTGCACATGTGCAGCACCGTAGCGCGGGTAATACCCGGCAATATGCTGCCTAACGCAGGCGTATATAGTGTACCGTCTTTTTCAAAAAACACGTTAGCACCGCTGCTTTCAGCAACGTTGCCTTGACTATCGAGCACCAGGGCTTCATCAAAACCGGCGTCTTTAGCCTCCTGGCACGCCAGTATTGAGTTTACATAGTGGCCGCTAACCTTGGCTTCTATCTTAAATGCCTTAGGGTTAGGGCGCTCAAAGCTTGAGGTCATGATGCGCAGCTTGCCGTCGAGGTAGCCTTTGCTCCACTCCCAAGCCTCTATGGTAAGGTAGCTTTCCTTGCCTTTGCTCAGCGACATATTGGGCGAGCAAAATACCAGCGGGCGGATATAGGCATCGCTAAAGCCGTTTCGTTCCAGTACTTCATAGGTAAGGTCCGTAAGTTGTTCGGCAGTATATTCAAAGGGTATGTGCATTAACTCGGCACTGCGGCGCAGGCGGTCGTAATGTTCTTTTGCCTTAAAAATTTTTGTGCCGCCGTCGGTCTTATATGATTTAATACCCTCAAAGACGGCATAACCGTAGTGTAACGACTGCCCGTATAAATCGGTAGTGGCTTCGGCAGCTTTTACAAATTTGCCATTATAATAAATTACTGTATCGCTGTTATAATACATATATACTGTCCGTTATATCAATTTTCATTAAATCCAATACTGTTTGTTCCCACAGTTAAAACACAAATACGAAATCTATGCTTACAAAAAAGCCGTTCCTTTTGTGGGGGAACGGCTTAATATGACTTGTTATATCTATATATAGTATCCCCTTACGCTTTACAGCGAATGACAAAAATGCCAATAAAGACTACTATGTTTTCTACTGCTTTCATTACAGTAACGAAAGTAGAAATTATATTTCAATAACAAAAAATATTAACTGATAATTATTGAAGAATAAATGATTTAGCAACACAACATTTACATTAATAATGTAAAATAATTATTAAAACATCATCATTTATCTAATTTCAGTAAAAATATTGAGCCAAACATTAAACATTGGCAGTTATTTTTTTTAATACGATAAAAATGCAGTTGTAAAGATTAAAACGGTTAGTACCCAGACAGCGGTATCTCTACCTCATACTGTTTGCCTGCCGCTACAGTTAGGGTGCGGTCGCGCAGCCAGGGGTTGTGTATTTTCAATATCTTATAATTAACACCCTGCTCTTTTGCATAGGCCGAAAGATCGGGCACGGTTGCCGTTACCGCAACTTTTTTAACCGGAATCTGGGCATACAGTTCGGCGGGAGTGGCTGTAAAGCCATATTGCGCAGGATGCTGCATTATCTCTTTAAAAGCCAGTATACGAAATACGTAGCGGCTGGTTTCGTCGTTAAGCAGCAGGTCATAATAGCTCTCTACCCCCTGAAAGGTTATCTGCTTGTTAACCCCGCCTACCCCGGCGTTATACGATGCCGCTGCAAGTGTCCAACTTCCAAATTTAGACTTTGCAGCCAAAAGGTATTTACAAGCCGCCTCTGTGCTTTTAGCAAGGTGGTAGCGCTCATCAACAAGGTCGCTTACTTCCAGGCCGTATTGCTTGCCGGTATCGGGCATAAACTGCCAGTAGCCACGGGCCCCCGCCGGCGACACTACATTTACCAACCCGCTTTCGCATACGGCCAGGTATTTAAAATCGTCGGGGATGCCATACTGTTTTAGAATAGGTTCTATAACCGGAAACACCCTGTTTGCACGCTTTATAATGAGTAGCGTACTGGCATCGAGGTTAGCATTAACCAGTAGCTCCCTGTCAAGGCGTTCGCGCACATCGCTTACATTTAGCGGGGTTTTCTCTCCTGCAAAATCTATTTGTGCCGGGAAGTGGCGTGTTTCATTTTTTACTTCTGTAGCTGCCGCAGGGGCTTTATCGTAAGTAGTATGCACCAGCAGCCCGCCTAAGCATACCAGCGACGCGGCTATGCTTGTATTCTTTATCCATTCCATTTATGTTCCGTGTTTTTGTTTATTATTTATCCGATGTCGAAAATCCGATGCCTTTCGACCTCACCCCCAACCCCTCTCCAAAGGAGAGGGGAGCGAGCTTCACTCAAATGTTATTTACTGTTGTCTTCTCTATCTGTCCTCTCCCCAATCTGCCTACTGCAACTGAACACTGCCTTCTATTATCCCCGGCAGGTGTTCGCTAAGCCATTTGCCCTTAGTAAGCACCATTACGTGGGTGCCGCCCGGTACGGGAATAAAACTTTTTAAATACTTTGTCGGGAACACCTCATCGGCATCGCCATGAATGTGCACTACACTCATATCAGGGTCGCACCTGTCCCAGTTAATTATAGTCTTAAACGCCCAGTCGAGGTATTTCTTATCCCTTACTGACATAAATTTATCATATAAGTTCAGCCTCCGGGTTACGGCATTATTACCCACAAACATCTGCGCCAGCCATCCCATTTCCTGCATCAGTCGTGTGGGGAATAAATAATAGGCATGGGTACTCTTTGCAAACCGCATCCGCCGCGGAAACTCTGCATTGCAGCGCACGCTCGATATGATAATAACCTTGCGTGCTTTTATAGTCTTTGCCATTTCCTGCACAATGAAGCCACCGAATGATACGCCTATAAGCACCGGGTCTACCTCCATTCCTTCGGTTAAGCGCCCGGCATAATGCGCTATCGTTTCATTTTTTTCAGGCATCAGCCACGTAAGGTAATGGCAGGTATACCTGTCTTCCGGCAGGCTGATGTTTTCAAAAATAGCGGGGCTTGCAGCCAGCCCGGGCATAAAATATACCGGTATCTTGTTTATCATGGTGGTTTTAACACGCTTAAAAGCGTTAACAATCAAATTTTATTCCGAAATTTGTATAAAATTAAAGTTTTGCGGTAAATGAACGCTGTTAAATTTTCGATTTACCCCATAATAACGCTATGAAAACAAGACTATTCCCTAAGGGCCAGCGGGGTACGGCTAACCACGGCTGGCTTGAGGCCAACTTTTCATTTTCTTTTGGCAATTTTTATAATCCCGAGATGGTACAGTTCGGAATGCTGCGCGTACTGAACGACGATACCATAGCGGCGGGCACGGGCTTTGGCACCCATCCGCACGATAATATGGAAATTGTTACCATTCCGCTTGAGGGTGGACTTACCCATAAAGACAGCATGGGCAACCAGGCCACGGTGCGCTTTGGCGAAGTACAGGTAATGAGTGCCGGCACAGGGATAACACACAGCGAAACGAACGCCAGCCAGACCGACAGGGCAAAAACCCTGCAGCTGTGGATATTCCCCGAAAAACAGGATGTAGCCCCGCGCTACGACCAAAAGGGTTTTGACCTTGAAGCCAGCCGCAACAGCCTCGTAAACGTAGTAAGCCCCAACGATAAAAATGACGGCAATGCCCTGTGGATATACCAGCAGGCATGGCTGCACCTGGGCGTTTTTGATGCTGCACAGCAAATAACCTACCCAATAAACGGCGCGGGCAATGGCCTTTACCTGTTTGTTATAGAAGGTACACTCGAAATAAACGGGCAAACCGTAAATGAGCGCGATGCCTATGGTGCCATTGAACTTGACGCACTGATTATTACTACCATAACCCCGGCCAAGATACTTATTATTGAGGTGCCCATGCAATTTAAAGACTAATTATGGAAATTAAAGACAACGCATTCAACCGCCAGTTTGAGTCTACTGTAAATGGCAAGGCCTATGTTATAGAATACAGCATACAGGAACGCAAGGTGTTTTTAACCAAAATACACCAGCCTGAAGAAATACCCGAGGACGACGAAGTTATTAACAACATGATAAAGCAGATACTCTCTGATGCCGAAGACAAAAGGT
>Ga0247803_1001353_pt1 | contig 12887 bp, 16 predicted proteins | sample UWRJL014104B1_FD_180928 | JGI IMG/M metagenome (GOLD analysis project Ga0247803, IMG submission 180928) | Plant litter microbial communities from Arlington Agricultural Research Station in Wisconsin, United States - UWRJ-L014-104B-1 | ecosystem: Environmental > Terrestrial > Plant litter >...
GGCTCTCGACCTGCATTTCGCTGAGTACAACCTTCAACGTGCTGACGAAATCCGGGATACCGTGGGTCAGGGCCAGGTCGATCAGTTCAACGCCTGGCGGCACCGGTAGACCTGCGTCGCCGATCACCACCGTGTCGCCATGTCCCAGGGATGCGATCAGCCGCGACAACGCGACGTTGAGCAAAGGTGTCTTTTTCATGGTGCTTTAAAGGCCTGTACGTCGGACAAGGTGGGAATCGAGGGTTGCGCGCCAGCACGGGTCACCGACAGCGCCGCGGCAACCTGGCCGAAACGGATCGCGTCGGCTTCGTTTTTACCGTTCGCCAGCGCGGCGGCGAAACCACCGACGAAGGTGTCGCCAGCCGCCGTGGTATCGATAGCTCTCACCTTCTGTGCAGGGAAGTGCTCGAAGCCTTTGCCATTGGCAAACAGCGAACCTTGAGCACCGAGGGTGATGATGACCTTGCCGGCGCCCATTGCGATCAACCGGGTCGCAGCGGTTTCGGCAGATGCCAGAGAATCCACTGGCAAACCACTCAGCGCCGCGGCCTCGCTTTCGTTGGGAATCAGATAATCGATGGACGCGTACCAGTCCGCCGGCAGTGGGCGGCTGGCCGGCGCCGGGTTGAGGATCACAGTCTTACCTAGGTCTCGGCCGCGCTTGAGTGCATGACCGACCGTAGCATCCGGGACTTCCAGCTGACAGATGATCACGTCCGCCGTCCGCAATACGGCGTCGAAACGATCGATCACTTCTGGAGTCAACGCACCGTTGGCACCGGCAACGATCACGATGGCATTCTGGCTGTTGTCATCGACCACGATCAACGCTACGCCGCTGGAATCGTCGACGGTGCTGACTGCCTGGCAATCGATCTGCTCGGCCAACAGCGCCCCGCGCAACTCTTCGCCGTAGGCATCGCTGCCCACGCAACCGACCATGGACACCTGCGCCCCCAGCCTCGCCGCGGCGACTGCCTGATTTGCACCCTTGCCACCGGAAACCGTGGCAAACGACTCGCCGATCAGCGTTTCACCGCCACGGGGCAGCCGTGGTGCCCGGGTGACCAGGTCCATGTTCAGGCTGCCTATAACCACTACTTTTGCTGGCATACGTCACTACTCATCAATTCTGTTTCAGCGGTGCTTTTGATTTAGCGGCTTTCTATTTCAACGGAACTGGGCGAACACGCCGGTCAGCGGTGCAGTCGACTCCCGCAGGACAATACTGGGCGTCACGATCCGTTGATCGGTGGCCATATCCGGCGTGGCGATTCTTCTTAACAGCACTTCGGCCGCCATCTCGCCGAGTTGCAGGATCGATTGCCCCACGGTGGTCAGCGCCGGGTACACATAGCGGCTCATCTGAATATCGTCGAAGCCGATCACCGACAGGTCCGTCGGCACGCGAATATTGCGCTCGGCCGCCGCTCGCAGCACACCGATGCCAATCATGTCGTTACCGGCGAAGATCGCGCTAGGCGGGTTCTTTTCCAGCAGCATCGCGGCAGCGTTGTAACCGCCGGTGCTGGTGAAGTCACTTTCCAGCATGCGCTCGCGGGCTACTTCGACACCCGCCTCTTTCAGGGCACGGCAATAACCGGCCAGACGCATCTGCGCCACGCTGGTACTCGCCGGGCCGCCAATGGTGGCGATGTCCCGGTGCCCCAATTCCAGAAGGTGGCGGGTCGCCAGATAGGCGCCGTATTCGTGATCGATTCGCACCAGATCAGCATTCACACCTTCGAGTCCACGGTCGACGATCACCATCGGCGTACGCACGCCTGCCAGGCCCTCCGCCAGCCCCGCGTCACCGCCAGCCGAAGCGACGATCAGCCCGTCGATGCGCTTTTCCAGCAGTACGCGCAGGTAGCTGCGTTGCTTGTCCGGGTTGTCATCGGAGTTACAGAGAATCACGCAGTAGCCATTACGCTCGCAGTAATCCTCGATGCCGCGGGCCAGTTCGGCGAAGTACGGGTTGAGGCTATTGGGCACCAGCAACCCGATAGTCGCGGTGGTTTTGGCCTTGAGGGACCGGGCCACGGCACTGGGCACGTAATCGAGGGTTTTGATCGCTGCCTCAACCTTGACCCGCACCTCTTCGCTCACCGGCCGGGTCTTGTTCACGACGTGGGAAACCGTGGTGTAGGAAATTCCCGCGAGCGCTGCCACATCCTTGATAGTTGCCATGACTCAGGTCCGCCGGCTTGCGCGCTGACTGCGATAAGTATCAAGCACCACCGCCACCACGATCACTGCGCCGGTGATGATGCGCTTGGTGGGTTCAGTCGCGCCGATCTGCGCGAGACCCGCCGCCAATACGGAGATGATCAGAACCCCGAAGAACGTACTGATGACCGAACCGCGACCGCCCATCAGGCTGGTGCCGCCGATCACGACCGCGGCGATCACTTGCAGCTCCAGCCCGGAGCCGGCATTAGGATCCGCTGCTTCCAGACGGGAAATCTGGAACAACGCAGCAATACCGGCCAGCAACCCCATCAGACTGAACACCAGGATCTTGTAGGGCTTCGGATTGATCCCTGCCAGACGCACCGCCTCTTCGTTGGTGCCGATGCCGATCAGGTAACGACCGAACACCGTACGCGTCAGCACGGCCTGGGCAATGAAGATGATCAGCAAGGCAATGATGAACGACGGCGAGATGCCGAAGGCGATCGGGTTGGACAACCAGGCGAAGGCGTCGCCGATGTAGGCCGTGCGCGATCCGGTCATTTGATAGGCCACACCGCGGGCCATTTCCAGCACGCCGAGGGACACGATGAACGACGGAATCCGCCACGCCACAGTAATCGAACCGGTGATGGTCCCGGCCAGTGCTGCTGCCGCCATTCCGAGCAGCGCTGCAGGCAACACGCTCCAGCCCCAACCGAGAATCGCTACGCTGACCGTTGACGCCGCGAGCGCAAGCACCGAGCCCACCGACAGGTCGATGCCGCCGATGATCAGCACGAACGTCATGCCGACCGCCAGCACCATCAAATCCGGAATCTGGTTGGCCAGGGTGCTGAAGGTGTCATAGGACAGGAAATGGCTGCTCAGAACCGAGAACAGCGCGACCATTGCCAGCAAGGCACCGGCCAGTCCCAAGTAGGTTCCGAGTCCGTAAAAGTTGCCACTACGTTTGCCGGCAGTCACTGCAGTATTCATGCGAGATCCCTAGGCGCTGCTTCATTGAGCAACGCATCACGTTTTTGGTAGCCGGCGAACGCGGCGGCAAGCAAATCATCCTGGGTCCAGCTGTCACGCTCAAAGGTGTCGATCAGACGTCCCGCCGAGAGCACGCCGATGCGGTCGCAGATCAACATCAGCTCACGCAGGTCGCTGGACACCACCACGAGCGCTTTGCCTTGACGGGTCAGCTCACCGAGCAAGGCATAAATGTCAAACTTGGCGCCGACATCGATGCCGCGCGTTGGCTCGTCGAACAGCATCACCGAGCAATCACGCTCAAGCCACCGGCCGATTACGACTTTCTGCTGATTGCCGCCGGACAGTTCCGACACCAGTTGCGTCGGACTGGAACTGCGGATGCGCATGGCGTCGATCTGACGCTGGGCCAGCGCCATCTCGTCACCCCTGTTGACGAAGCCACCGCTGGAAATCACCGGCATATTGCCCAGGGCAATATTCGCGCTGATCGATTGGGTCAGCAGCAGGCCTTCGCCCTTGCGGTCTTCGGTGATCAGGGCGATGCCATGACCGACCGCGTCAGCCGGTGAGTGGATACTGACAACCTGTGCAGGCGAACCGAGCGCAACCGTGCCGCTGTCCGCTTTATCGGCACCGAAGATCAAGCGCAGTAACTCGGTGCGCCCTGCTCCGATTAAGCCGGAAATCCCGTAGATCTCGCCAGCGCGCACTTCGAAGGACACGTCGCGAACCTTGTCGGAACGGGTCAGCCCTTTGACCGTCAAGGCTGGAGCGCCGATCTTGCGCGGGCCCATGTCGATGTGTTCGCCGAGTTCACGACCGACCATCAGCGTCACCAGTTGCTCGCTGTTGTAATTGGCCATCGGCTCTACACAAACCAGGTTGCCATCGCGCAGTACCGCAATGCGCTGGGCGACCCGCGCCAGTTCTTCGAGACGGTGCGAGATATAAATGATCGAAACGCCGCGAGCTTGCAGACGAGTGATCTGCTCGAACAGCATCTCGACTTCACGGTTCGTCAACATCGCGGTCGGTTCGTCGAGGATCAGCACGTGGCAATCGCCAATCAGGTTGCGGGCGATCTCCACCATTTGCTGGTGACCGATACCCAGTTCGCCCACCAGCGTGTCCGGGTCAATCGCGTCGAGGCCGACCTGGGCCATGGCTTCGATCGCCGCCTTGCGCAATTGCCTGCGACTGATCCAGCCGCCCTTGCTGGGCAGGTTGTCGAGAAACAGGTTTTCCGCCACCGACAGGGTCGGCAACAGATTGAGCTCTTGCATCACCATGCGGATGCCGAGGTCTTCGGCTTGGGTGCGGCTTGCGGGGCGATAATCCTGCCCCTGGAATTGCATGTGGCCGGTGGTCGGTGTGACCAGCCCGCCGATGATCTTCGACAGCGTGCTTTTTCCCGCGCCGTTTTCGCCGGTCAGCGCCAGCACTTCACCGCGCATCAGCGTCAGGTCGATGCCGGTCAGGACCGGTTGGGCGTAGGTCTTACCGATACCGCTGACCGAGAGGACAGCGTTCGGGGCGGAAACTGACATAAAAACTCTCCATGCGCTCGCCCCGACGGGCGAGCACCGTTGTGTCGCCAGAAGGACTACTTGGTAACCAGCTCTACCGGAGTTTCGATCACGCCATTGGTGCCGCTGTCGACTTTCTCACCTTTGATGATCTTCAGCGCAGTCTCGATGCCGAATACAGCTTGCTTGGCCGCAAACTGGTCAGCGGTGGCCAGGACGCGGCCATCCTTTAGCATTGGCTTGATGGCGTTGATGTTGTCGTAACCGACCACTTGCACCTTGCCGGCCTTGCCCGCTGCGCGCACGGCGGATACTGCGCCGACTGCCATGCTGTCGTTGCCGGCCAACAGGGCTTTGACTTGCGGGTATTCGCTGAGGATCGAGGCAGCCACCTTGTTGCCTTTGTCGATTTCCCAGTCACCGGACTGCAAAGAGACGACCTTGATCTGCGCCGCTTCCATCGCATCCTTGAAGCCTGCGGTTCTTTGCTGAGCGTTGGTGGTGGTTGAAACACCTTCGATGATGCCGACTTCGTCTCCGGCCTTCAGTTGCTTGGCCAGGTACTCGCCCACCAGACGCGCGCCTTTGCGGTTGTCCGGGCCTACGAACGGTACGGTGATGTTTTTGCTTTTGACCACAGCCGGGTCCAGCTGGTTGTCGATATTGATCACGGTGATACCGGCATCGATGGCTTTCTTGATCACAGGAACCATGGCCTTGGAGTCGGCCGGCGCGATGACCAGCGCATTGACCTTGGCCAGAATCATTTGCTCGACGATGCGCGTCTGGCCAGCCGTGTCGGTTTCGTCTTTGATGCCGTTGGAGATCAGCTCGAAATCGCCGGAGTGGTCTTTCTGATAGGCCTTGGCGCCGTCTTCCATAGTCAGGAAGAATTCATTGGCCAGGGATTTCATGACCAGCGCGACTTTGGGTTTTTCAGGCGTCTCGGCGAAGGCCGAAGAGACAGGTAACGCGACGGATGCGGCAGCCAGCATAGCGACAGCGAGAAGACGTCCAGCGAATGGCAGCTTCATGGGTTCACTCCGATCTTATGATTATTGTGAGCAACGCTTGCGCTGGCGCAGGCTTCATTGCGCTCATGGATGGATAACCACCGCGAGCACCGCGCAAACGTTTGCGGAGACCGAACTATGCGAACCCTGCCGGCATTTGTCAACGAGCAGAAACGACCCTTATTTGAACTGGCTGACAAAAGCCGGGCATTCAAATCATGCCGTGGTGTTGACCACCGTTCCGGTGCTGGAACCCTTGGCCAGTTCCTTGACCAGGGCCGCGGACACTTCCAGCAACGCACCATTGGTGTCGGCAATCTGTCCTTGAAATGCCATGACCACAGTGGCCTTGGCTTCCGGTGTCGGATAAGACGCCGCCTGAGCTGCGGCTAATTGTTGCTGTTGCTCGCGCAACTGCTGCTGTAGCTCTTGCATACGTTTGAGCAGGACTTTCACCGCCACACTCTGGTTGCTCTCGTCCGGGGTGTCGGCCTTCGCGTCCGCGCTTTTATCCAACCCCAAAGGGCCAGTCTTGACTTGGTTGCCGTCGCTTTCCGTTGTGCCCAGCGCTTTGTCGGCAGCCTCTACGGTGGCGTCATTCAAAGCTCGGATCGTAGCGGCGGATTGACCACCAATGGTGACGCCTGCGGCGTTTGGGATACCAATGGATAACGACATGTGAACTCCTGAGTAGAAAGATCCTTTAAAGGAGCATCGACCGCAGCGCGGGTTTCTTTAGCACTGATTCGCAGTCTCGCAAGGTGAATTGCTCGACAGAGGTCGTAGTACTTTTCGGAGAGCCGAACACAAACGCTCGACGCGTTCGGAAACCCGGACAACAGGTGACGTAATCACTCTGGCGATTCAAATAAATACTGCTACAAATCAGCAAGTTAAAAGTTTTCCTCATTCAAAGTACGACTGGTACAAATCCTGCTCATCTCATTCACCCCAAGCGTTCAGATCCGCTGGGGGCGCATCTAGATGAACCTGCATCAGCACCGTCTCACTACTAGAGAGAAAAATAATGACATCTGCTTTCAAGACCTTCGTTCCGGGCGCTTTGGCCCTCTTGCTGCTCCTGCCTACTGCCCTTCAGGCAAAAGAAGTCGAAACCCAACAGAAACTGGCGAACGTGGTGATCCTGGCCACCGGCGGCACCATTGCCGGCGCGGGCGCCAGCGCCGCCAATAGTGCGACCTATCAAGCGGCAAAAGTCGGCATCGAACAATTGATCGCCGGGGTTCCGGAACTCAGCCAGCTGGCTAACGTTCGTGGCGAACAGGTCATGCAGATCGCGTCCGAAAGCATCACCAACGACAACCTGCTGCAACTGGGTCGTCGCGTGGCTGAACTGGCCGACAGCAAGGACGTCGACGGCATCGTCATCACCCACGGCACCGACACCCTGGAAGAAACCGCTTACTTCCTGAACCTGGTGGAAAAAACCGACAAGCCAATCATCGTTGTCGGCTCCATGCGCCCAGGCACCGCCATGTCGGCCGACGGCATGCTGAACCTGTACAACGCAGTGGCCGTGGCCAGCAGCAAAGAAGCTCGCGGCAAAGGCGTACTGGTGACCATGAACGATGAAATCCAGTCGGGTCGCGACGTCAGCAAAATGATCAACATCAAGACCGAGGCGTTCAAAAGTGCCTGGGGCCCACTGGGCATGGTGGTCGAGGGCAAATCCTACTGGTTCCGTCTGCCAGCCAAGCGTCACACCATGGACTCGGAATTCGACATCAAAACCATCAAGAGCCTGCCTGACGTCGAAATCGCCTATTCCTACGGCAACGTCAGCGATACCGCTTACAAAGCGTTGGCTCAGTCTGGCGCCAAAGCCATCATTCACGCCGGTACCGGCAATGGCTCTGTCTCGTCCCGTGTAGTCCCATCACTGCAGGCCCTGCGCAAGGACGGCGTGCAAATCATTCGTTCGTCCCACGTCAACGCCGGCGGTTTCGTACTGCGTAACGCTGAACAACCAGACGACAAGTACGACTGGGTTGTAGCGCATGACCTGAACCCGCAAAAGGCTCGCATCCTGGCCATGGTCGCTCTGACCAAGACCAACGACAGCAAAGAGCTGCAACGGATGTTCTGGGAATACTGATTCACCCTCGCCCGACCGGTTCCGGTCGGGCACTGCTTTCACCACTCGCCAACCCAGGCGAGTGGCTCACACGCCCTCCCGATATTTCGATAAAAAACTTCCCTTCGTCCTACACCAAACGGAAAAAACTGCTGTCAGAGGATTTTCTTGAATTTTAAGCAGTTGCGAAAATGCCTACAGTTAAATACTGTATGCACGTACAGCTTAATAAGGATAATTCCGTGGCCACCACCTCTGCCTCTCCTGACGCCTATGAACGCATGGGTATGCGCGTTCAAAAAATCATCAATTCCCCCACCGCCCAAAAAGCCAAAGCAGCCTTGATCTTCCGTCTACCGGACGAACCTGTGGATGAGTGGGAACAATTGCTCGAAGAAATCGACGAGAACGACAACGTCACCCTCGCCTATCGCGACGATGGCGGTGTGCAGATTTTTTGGGTCGTGCCAAAGGAAGACTGAGTCAATGAGTGTCCGCTGGATTGCTTTGCTGCTTTTGTTCATCACCGTCGGCGTCCAGGCTGGCGCCCCACGCACCTTCAATGAAGCCAAGAAAGTGGCCTGGAAGCTCTACGCACCGCAATCCACAGAGTTCTATTGCGGGTGCAAATACACCGGCAACAAGGTCAACCTCGCAGCCTGCGGTTATGTACCGCGTAAAAACGCCAGGCGCGCTTCCCGCATCGAGTGGGAGCACATTGTTCCGGCCTGGCAGATCGGCCATCAGCGTCAGTGCTGGCAAGAAGGTGGACGCAAGAACTGCACGCGTTACGATCCGGCCTACCAGAAGGCCGAAGCCGACCTGCACAACCTGGTGCCGAGCATTGGTGAGGTGAATGGCGATCGCAGTAACTTCAGTTTCGGCTGGTTGCCGGTGCAGTCGGGCCAATATGGCTCGTGCCTGACCCAGGTCGACTTCAAGGCGAAGAAGGTCATGCCCCGCCCATCCATACGCGGCATGATCGCTCGAACGTATTTCTACATGAGCAAGCAATATGGTTTGCGTCTGTCGAAACAGGATCGACAGCTCTATGAAGCCTGGAACAAAACCTATCCGGTAGAGGCTTGGGAACGACAGCGCAACCAAAGCGTGGGGTGCGTCATGGGACGCGGCAACGAGTTTGTCGGCCCGGTCGACATGAAAGCTTGCGGTTAAGCGCATGCTGAAAACACCAAGGCCTCGGGTTTAATACCCGAGGCCTTTGTTCGTTTCTACTCACCCACTTTGTTGTAGCGCCAGTAGCCCATCAGGTTGAGTGATTCCTTGGCAATGCCACATTCCTTGATCAAGTATTTGCGCAGATTCATCACTGCAGCCGTTTCCCCGGCGATCCAACCGTAGAAGCCATCACGGGCAGACTCGGCCGTTTCCCAGAGCATGCCTTCGTCGACATCGACTTCCGCCAGTTCCACCGCTTCGAATGCGTTAGAAGCGAATGACGGCTGAATGGCCCGACGCACCGCGTCAACCATCAGCAAACCCGCTCGAGTCGCGGTGGCTCGATCTCGAATCAGCCACTGCACCGAAAGTCCGGGCCAGTCAGGAACCGGCAACGCATCGTCCACGCTGTCTACTTCAAAAAACGCCTGGGTTATCGGTGGTACGGCAAGCGCTGCCAGCTCATCCAGAATTCCAAGCGCCGCGGGCAAGGCCGTGGCATCGGCGACCAGTAACAGATGCTTGAGCTGTTGAGGTGGCTTCCATTCAAAACCGCCCGCGTCTTGCGCCGAAAACTGGCGATCAGGTGCGACGATCTGGATCGACTCACCCGCCGCTGCATGAATTGCCCAACGGGAAGCAGGTCCGGTTTCGCCGTGCAATACGAAGTCGATATCCACTTCGCCTTGCTCGGCACGCAAATGTCGGATGGTGTAAGTGCGCATTGCCGGGCGCTGGGCAACCGGCATCGAGCGGTAACGTGCATACCAGCCATCGCCCAGAGCGAGCTTGGCAGGCGAGCCGTCTACAGCCGGAAAGAACAGCTTCACGCGCTGGTCGGGCGCCCAGGTCGCCATTTCGGTAACCATCGGACCGGCCAGAGTGACGCGCATCAAATGAGGACTCAGCGCCTTTTTGTGCCGCAGGACTGCGTCGAATATTTTGTAAGGGGTGGCGGAGGCCATGGGGGAACTCCTACTGGGAATCGACAGTGACTACGTCTAGAAACGAGTCAATGTGGATCCCCTTTAAGGCGTTCCGTCGAAAGCAGCCTGGAAAGGACTGCTACTGTGCTACTGGATGGTCGACGACCAGCAATTCGATGTTCTGTTTCTTCGCCCGGGTGAGCGCCGCGCGGACTTCTGTCTGTTTGGCCTCGGCCTCGGCTTTCGAACTGAATGGCCCGAGCAGAATCCGGGTCTTTCCATTTTCCTTGACGATATTGGAAACGAAACTGTGCTCAATCAACCAGCCGCTCAAATCGCTGACCGCCTGAGGTGTTTCGCCTCGAACTTCGAGATCCCATTGTGGCGCGGATGCCACTGAAGGTGCAGTCGCAGCGGCCGGTTGCGGCTTTTGCGCATCAACACGCTTGCCCTCACCGCATCCCGCCAGCGCCAGTACCGCAATTACCAAGACCATTTTGCGCACAACGCTTCCCTCAGAATGCTTAAAGCGGCGATTTTAGCACCCATGAATACTTCCCGAGTGCCGCAAAATGGGCTCAAAACAACGAGAATGATGGTTGCGGCCTCTGTATAGTTACGCCTTGGGAATTAATGCAGCATCTGCGCGTCAGAAAGAGGCACCCAAACCGTGAGACTTCGCACTAATCTATACATACCACCGACCTCTGCACTGTCCGAATCAGGTGCCCTACAAAGCAATCAAGGAGAAGACCATGCTGATACTCACCCGCAAAGTCGGTGAAAGCATAAATATTGGTGATGACATTACGATCACCATTCTGGGCGTTAGCGGCCAGCAAGTCAGAATTGGCATCAATGCCCCGAAAGACGTTGCGGTTCATCGCGAAGAAATCTATCAGCGCATTCAGGCTGGCCTCACCGCTCCAGACAAACCGCAGACTCCCTGAATCCTGCTGCAGTCAGTAGCCAGCCCGTTCGTTACAGCGCAATGGCTGGCTAAAGATTCATGCTCGGCATTTGGCTGGGCCTTCGCCTCCTCCCCCATTACGTGAAGCCGATGCTACCGGCTTCGGCCACGCCGTGACTGTCAGACTATTCGCTTTAACCCCGACGAATCATGCCGTTATTGGCCGAAGGTCACACCGCGCGCCATGCCGGTGGCCGCAATCACCATCAACATCAACAACAGCGCTTCGATATGGCTGATGCGTGCAAACAGCCTGGCTCGACCGTGGTCAATCGAAGCGCCCCTGCCCAAAGCGAACCGCCACTTGATCAAGGTGATCATGGGTGCCACTTCAAGCAGCAGAATGATCACGAACAGCGCCATCTTCAGATGGAACAACGGCTGATGAAGGTAATAGTCGGTGCCTTTTTCGTACCCACCGAAGGCCCGCATCAAACCTGTAATCAGCAAAATACCCGCACAGACACCCCATACGTTATCGGCAACCAGCACGTTGCGAACCTGCGCCGTACCGACGGCCAAGCGGCTTAACGCCGTCCCTCGGATGAGCACCGCCCAGAGACCCAAGGCAACAGCCAAGAGATGGATCGCCGCAAGAAACCAGTGAAACAGCATAGGGATGCTCCTGACAGGGACAAGGAAATGGGCTTGTCAGTAGTAGTCCAGAATCTGGAAATCTGCCTGCAGGCGTGACATGACTGGCGAACAGCCAGCTATCTCCCTATCATGCCGCCCACTGGCCCTTACGTAAGGAGCCAGAGGATAAACATTCAAAAGGGAATAGACGTGAAAGAGTTCGTAATTGGCGTAAACAACGTAGTTCTGTACGTCGCACTGGCCGTTATCTGGATCGTCGCAGTGGTCATGATCTTCGTTCAGGGCTTCTGGTCCGGGGCAGGCGTTTTCATTACCGGCACCCTGACGTGGTGCATCATCTCCGGCTTTTGGTTTGTACAGTCGGCGACTTATGAAGAACTGAAGAAGTTGAACGCCAGGTAAGATTGGTTTTAGTTGGCTGGACCTGCCAAGCAGGTCCGAGGCTGTTGAGATGAACCACGCCCGTTGTGATTCATGCTCTTCATGCGACATTTGTAACGAGGGGGCAATCCCCTCGTTACAGCGCCTGGCGACTGCCCAGGTTTGTGGTTTGCCAGTACGCGATTGACCGCTAACTCACCCATCATGATCACCTGTTGCAGCACCAGCACCGTCTTGCGCTACGGGTCTTCGTGGTCACATCCCAAAATTGACTGACGCACTTAAACCTTCCATTGAGAAAGATCCAGATGTGAAGAGCCCAGCGCGATGGCTGGGCTCTGGTTATTTTCTGTTTTCCATCATCTTGTCGGCGAGAGCTTTGGCCCTTTCAATCAACAGGTTCTGCCTGTCTTCATGAGTTGCGCCTCCTACAACCGGTGCCGTCAAATTGCTTTCCGCAATCAACGCAGCGCAGAAGTATTGATCCCAAACAGCTCTATCCTCAGATACCTGCTTGTTCATTTGGTCGGCGATCATATGCGGCTCCTTTTGATGAGGTAGCACCGCTATCTTACGCCTGAATCACCGGCAATCCGTGCCACTAAAGCTAAGCGGCAAACCAGGTGATCATTGACCGGCCCGAGGAGAGCCTGTCACCGCCGTCTCTCGCTAACCGACGGCTAGCGCATTCAGTCGTCTCTATCGTCTCGATCACGATCACGATCACGATCACGACCGTGGTTGCGATCATACCCCTGATCATTGTCACGACGATCATGTCGGCGGTCATACCCTCGATCATCGTCATACCCGCGGTCGTATCCACGACGGTAATCATGGTCTCGATCACGATCTCGACCGTACCTTTCTCCGTCGTCCCAGTGAGGCCCACAGCCTCCCAACAGGAGAGAGCCTGAAATGGCCATGAACATTATTACTGCACGCTTCATTTGAACGTCCTGAATGCAAAGGTCAGCGATATGACCGTAAGGCCGCTCAATGATTCACAGGTCAGGTACAGCAAGC
>Ga0247803_1001354_pt1 | contig 12884 bp, 8 predicted proteins | sample UWRJL014104B1_FD_180928 | JGI IMG/M metagenome (GOLD analysis project Ga0247803, IMG submission 180928) | Plant litter microbial communities from Arlington Agricultural Research Station in Wisconsin, United States - UWRJ-L014-104B-1 | ecosystem: Environmental > Terrestrial > Plant litter >...
GCAAAATTTTCATGGACCTTATCATATGTTTTTTGATCAGGCTTTTAGAAACCCCCATCGCCTCCCCTGCCTCGTCATAGGACATTCCCTGCTGACGGCAGAGCTGGAAAACACGCCTGGTTTGAGGTGTCAGTGTAGATAAAACGGATTGCAAAAATTTGTAATACTCATCCGTTTGCATCCTTTCTTCAATTCCGTTACAAGACTCATTATAGTTACTTACAAATATTGACATGCGCCGTTCATCGAACGATATCTTTCGCAGGATATTCAGACTATGATTTTTGCCGGTTGCAAGTAAATAGCTTTTGAAAGAATGAATTTCACAGAGCCTGTGCCTGTCTTCCCATATTTTGATAAATACCTCCTGACAGGTATCATTTGTAAGATCCGGAGATTTCAGGATGCTGTTTACAAGACGATAGAGGTCAGGTTTGAATTTGAAATATAGTTCGGAAAATGCTTTTTCATCTCCTTCCGAAATTTGCTGCAAAATTTTTGACTCGTTCAGATAAGACATTAAGAAGATCTGGGTTATTGGAACTGGATAACAAAAATTACCAATCTGAAAAATATTATAACCAATATATCTATTATAGCAAACTATAATATTGCCACTAAGTATTTTTACAAAACAATTTACAAATGGAATACAGGAATTGCAAAGAATATTAAAAACTTTCAACTTCGTGATCGTTATTTCACATAAGGTGTTCCTGAGTTATTTTATACGGTTACAAAAAAGAAGCCGGCTTTAAATTGCCGGCTTCTTTAAAACTTAATAAACCTAAAACATAATTATTTCTTTTTTGCCGACTTGTCTTCGCTCAGATACATCTGAGCCAGTAATTGAGCATATTCATCAATTTTGATAGACCCGATATTGGCCTGTATGGCTACGATCAGATTTTCCTTCGGATAATTCATAATAAAACAACGCGTACCTTTCACTGTACCGCTATGGCCATACCAGTTTCTTCCAGCTCCGTCTTTTCCGACAAACCAAATCAGACCTTGCCATTGCGGAATAACTGTGGCAGATTTAACCGGGCGTACTGACTTTTCGTTTTTCTCAAAATAAGGAGTATACATTTTTGCAATCGTTTCCGGTTTCAAGAGAAGCCCGTCGTTTAGTGCCAGCGCAAGTTTCACCATATCTTCCGAACTGGCAATAATTCCTCCTCCGGCATATTTGTAACTTGTATCTTCATAATCCGGATTTATGATAATTCCGTTTTTATCACGAACGTAGCCCTTTCCACGATTTGGAATAACTCTCGAAGGTACATCGAACCAGGTCGCCAGCATGCCGGCAGGCTGCCAGATATTCCGCTTCATATACTCTTCAAAATTCAGACCGGTCACTTTTTCAACGATCCCATGCATCAGATTACTGGCATAGGAAGAATATGAAAAGTGGGTCCCGGGATCGAAAAGAAGCGAATCGTCACGAAAAATTCGGGTTGCTTCCTCAAAATCGTCGTAGTGGCGCATCCGTTTCAGACCGAAATTATCGTTATCCTTCGCCGCATAATGCCTAATTCCGGAAGTATGCGTAAGGATATGTTTGATTGTAACCGGCTTTTGTTTTTTCGGGAAATACGGAAGATATTTTTGAATCTCGTCATCTAAACTGAGCAAGCCTCTCTCCTCGAGCTGCATGATTGCAATCACCGCAACAGCCTTTGAAACAGAACCAATATTATGAACAGTCTTTCCAGTTTGTGGCACCCTGTTATCCAGATCGGAGAAGCCCACACCGCCCGAAAAAACTATTCTCCCATTAACGGAAACAGTTGCTGAAACTCCGGGAGCTCCACTTTCGTCAGCCACACGCTGAAGATAATTAAGAATATATTTGTTCTCGGAAACTTCCTGGCCAAATCTCGCTGGCTGTGCATAGGTAAGAACCGGCGCACTGACGGTCAGCAAGGAAATTGCAAACGCGTAAATCGTTTTTCTCAAATACTTCATATCGACAAATACTGTATAAAAAATAGCCAAACGCTCAACCTTTTTTAGGAAAATAACTCGACTGAATAAGTTCTTTCACATCCTTGAATTTCTTATTTGGTTTCAGATAACCTGCAAGAAAATTGTAAACCTTGAAACGGATTTCTTTGGCACCATAATTGTCAATACGGTCAAAGGTATGCCCACCCGGAATATCCTTATAAACTTCATATTCAAATTTTTTCCCATCCGCTTTCAAGGACTTGATCAAGTGTTCAACTTCAAGCACATTCACGTCCTCGTCGTTGGTATTGGTATGCACAAGAAGCGGCGTTTTTAATTTTTCAGTGTTCCAGGCGGGAGATCTTTTACGATATTCCGCAACATTTTCGTCTGCTGATTTTCCAAGGTGATAATCGGCAGAATAAGCGTCGCGGTAACTCTGAGATTTATAACCCATTCTTGCTACTAAATCACTGACAGGCACACCCGCATAAGCCACGGCATAGTCGGACGGATGTTCAAAAATATTCAGCAAAGTGATCATGCCGCCGTGGCTCCATCCTAAAATCCCCACGCGGTTTTTATCCAGAAAATCGTAATTTTTTATCATATAATCCCGGCTGCTGTTTACATCCTCAACTTCCAGTCCGCCATAATCTATCTGTCTGTAAAAACCGGCACCATAACCCGTACTGCCACGATAATCTGCCGCAACGACAACGTATTCCTGAGCAATAAGTTCGCGGATAATATGCGCATAGGTGCTGGTAAAATTGCTATGAACACCACCATGCGGAAGTACCAGCAACGGATATTTCTTGTTAACGTCAATATTGGATGGAATAAAAACATAGGCGGAAAAACGAACAGGATTTTTCGCGCCCTGACCTGTGGGATTTTTGATCACCGCCGGTGGCGGGCCGGTAATAATTACTTTATCTACAAAAGCTACATCCGACAATTTGTTATACCAGCTCAGGTCGTCTATCCCTTTTGTCACCTGGTCAAAATCATGCTGCATTGCCTCGATTTGTCTGGCCATCCTACTTACCTGATCTTCCAGTGAGGCTTTCGATTTCTCCTGCGAAAAACTGGTTTGACTGATCAGGGCACAAAGAAAAATAAGCGCTTTTTTCTTTATATTCATCATGTTAATGTTACGATTTAAGCTGATTAGGAATGTTTTAACAAAGATATTTGACAAAAAAATCAAACTGCATCGGACAAACTTGAAAAAGTAAAATCCCTGATTTTCAAAGGCGGCACCATATTTCCGCGGCTTCGTACCGGCTTCCCGATCGCTTCGAGATTGTTCAGCATAATCACGGGGCTTTCATTAAACCGGAAGTTTTTTACGGGATGTTTTATCTGACCGTTTTCAATATAGAAAGTACCATCTCTCGTTAATCCTGTGTAAAGTAAAGTCTGAGGATCAAGCCAGCGGGTATACCAGAAACGTGTTACCAAAATTCCTTTCTCCGTTTCTTTAATAAGATCAGCAACCGATTCTGAGCCGCCTTCCATAATAAATCCATCTGGCTGGAGGATCGGCGCAACACCTTTGCTTTGCGCCCAATAACGGGAATAGGACATATTTTTCACCACGCCTTTGTCAAACCAAACCACCTTTTCCAGAGGCAACCCTTCTGCTGAAAACGGTTTGGCGGGAATGTCTTTATCAGAAGGATCGGAGTAAATCGTGACGCGCTCATCAAGCAGCTTCTCTCCTATTCTGGTTCCGCCGCCCTTTTTGCTCAGGAAACTTCTACCTTCATCGGCAGTCCGCGCGTCCATTGCCCGGATCATGAATGAGATCAGCTCCCCGGCAGCGGTGGGTTCCAGAATAACGGTGTATTTCCCCGGTTCAAAAGCTTTGGCGCCGCGTGATGAAATGGCTTTTTGAATGGCAATGTTGGTCGAAATCTTTGTGTCAAGTAAGGAACTGTCGTTAAAATCACCAGATCCATAACCGGAGCCCATCCCATCCGCTGTCCGAACTGTTATAGAAAAATCTACAGATGTACTTTTGTTATATGCAAATAGACCTTTACTGTTTCCAAGTGCCTCAAAACCAGCGGAATCTTCCATGAAACCAGCTCCGGTCAGCTTATTCTCGCGACAGGGCAAAATGCTGTCTTTCGCAAATTTGGCTCTTTGGACGGGGTCAAGTTTAGCGGTAGTATCTAGAAATCCTTTACTTTCCAGATATTTTTGCGGACCGGGCATCGGAAGATATTCTTCATTTTCCGGTGCGAGTTTTGCGACTTCTTCCGATCTTCTCACGGCTTTTTCGAGAGAAGCGTCATCAAACTCGTTCACCGTCGAAGTTCCAAGTTTTTTACCATAAACAGAGGTAATTGACAATGAAAGATTATAAGTTTCTCCACTTGTCGATACAGAATTACGCGCAAACCGAATATTTCCGGTACGTTTTCCCGTCAGCTCAACACTCATTTCGTCAGCTTTGGAATAGCCCAAAACCTTATCAATTATTTTTTTTGCTTCTTCTTTGGTTAAAATCTCCATATGGGATTATCCATTTAATATGTTCAAAAAGCACTTTTCAAAAACTGTGTCTTTTCCGATAAATCAAATCTTACGGCCTGTATTAATCACGTTCACACCATTGAATCGTGAAGTTGAGCAGCCATGGGAAACAGCACTCGACTGTCCGGGCTGTCCTTTTCCATCAAACAAAGTTCCGAACAGACGATAATCGTCCTTATCGCAAATCTTAGTGCACGAGTTCCAGAATTCCTGAGAGTTGGACTGATATGCGGCATTGTCCAGCATTCCGACGATTTCTCCGTTTTTCACCTCGTAAAATAACTGCCCGCTGAACTGAAAGTTGTAACGCTGCTGATCGATCGATGAAGAGCCTCTTCCCAATATATAAATACCTTTTTCTGTATCTTTGATCATATCTGCAACACTGTATTTTTCAGTCCCGGATTGAAGCGAAACATTTGGCATACGCTGAAACTGGATTGAATCCCAGCTGTCAGCAAAGCTGCAGCCCTGAGATTCTTTTTCACCCAGAATATGCACCTGATCACGCGTAGCCTGATAATTTACAAGAATACCGTCTTTAATCAAGTTCCAGTGTTTGCAGGGAACACCTTCGTCGTCATAACCGACTGCCGCCATACTGTTGGGCTGTGTTTTATCCGCGATAAAATTGACAATCTTGCTGCCATACTGAAAATTTTTAGATTCCCATTTTTCCATTGTCGCAAAGCTTGTTCCAGCCAGGTTAGCTTCGTAGCCAAGAACCCGGTCAAGTTCCAACGGATGTCCAACAGACTCATGAATCGTCAGTCCGAGATTTGAAGGATCCAGGATCATATCATACTTTCCGGCAACGACTGATTTGGCAGACAATTTTTCCTGAGCCTGTTGTGCTGCCAGAATAGCGTCTTCCACCATATCATAAGAAAACCTGTAAACCGTCGGCTTTCCTAAAATCGATTTTTTCTCCGAAGACAGGCCGTCAAGATACTCATAACCCATACCGATCGGCGCACTTAGTGCGTCACGGGTTTTGAATTTCCCGGCTTTTTTATCGACCGCCGTAACAGTAAATGTTGGCCACATACGGTGCACATCCTGATCAATGTAAGAGCCGTCGGTCGATGCAAAATATTTTTGTTCATTAATAAAAAACAGATTAGAGTTGACGAAAGTGGCGCCATTTTTGATCGCCTCGCCATTTACCTTCATAAGCAGATCAATCTTTTCTTTAACCGGAATTGTAAAGGCATTTTTCGTGATAGGCGTCTTCCAACTTTGAATCCCGACTCCTTTTTGCGGCGCAAGAATAACCGGCTCCTCCTGCATTTCGGAATTGGCTTTTGCAATGGCAACTGCCGTTGCTGCGCATTTGGCGATACTATCGACCGAGAGATCGTTTGTTGCGCAAAAACCCCAGGTACCATTCGATATTACACGAATGCCTAAACCATAAGACTCGGAATTAACAATATTTTCGACCCGCATTTCCTTTGTGAAAAAATACTGACGTAAATACCGCCCGATCCGTACATCTGCATACGTTGCGCCCTTACTCTTTGCGGCATTCAAGGCCACATCCGCAAGCTTTTTTTTCACCGCTACATCCATACCCGGCGCCAGTAAATCTTCGGCCGAAATGATTTTCCCATGAACCAGTCCCGATGAAAACAAAGCAGCTCCCATGCCGGATAATTGAACAAATTTTCTTCTATTCATAAGAAACGCGTTTTCTAAAATGAATTATTTTAACTGTTAAGGGTAATAGACCGATAGGTTTTCACCCAGAAAATCCGCCTGCTTTCGACAGGCGGACACTAAAATTATTCTCCGGGATGATAGGTCTTCTCGGCATTTGCAAGGACATCTTTTTTATAGAAGTAAATATCCTTGTATTTGTTATTTATGTATCCGTCAACCTGGTCAGTAAAATGAGGCGATTTAGGGTCAGAGCTAGAACCGCCGGTTAGAATTGTTTTGGCTTTAAGCTCTTTGCCGAACTCTACTACTGCGACAAACGTGTTTCCGGTCGCGCCATAACGATTTTTCGTTTTAGGTCCTTTCCTACTGACGTAGGCATTTAATGATCCTAAATATCCCGGCGTAGCAGGAACTGCCCAGCTCTTTTTACTGTCGCTTGCCAATTCATTTTCTCCATTTCGCTGATAACGGTTGATGGATCCCCACGATACTTTCCAAGTACCAAAATCTTTAGTCAGGTCAGTTACGACAGTTTTAAAGGCGTCAACCAACTGTCGCGCCGTAAGATTTTCCGTAGAGACAGCAGCGCCATTGGTAACAGAATATCTTTCTTCATTCGTATAAGGTTTCTCTAGTTTGGCTACGTCCAGTTCGATTACTTTTTCAATCCACATCACAGCAAGCGTGGTTGCTATTGAACTCGTATCTGTATGAAAGTTCCATGATTTGAGCGCCTCAATTGGGTCAGCGAGTTCAGGCGAACGTTTTTCCATACCTTCATATGCGCAAACAAGGTTTGGAATGAAGCGCGCTGCGTTGGGGAGATATGTATCATGCGCAGCTGCAACAATGTCGTCAATCGTCGCATCTTTAATCTTTTCAAGAACACGGACAGCGTTCATTGCACGGGGCGTTTGCCCATCCGGAAACATGTAAGAGGGTTTTTGGCTCATCAGAGAATCAAAAGGGCCGGTGGCATATAAGACCGTAGAATTACAGTTTTGAAGCCAGCCGTTTGCCGGATTTTTGTAATTAGGAATCTCATCAAGAGAATAAGTACCCTTCCACTCAGTTGCATCCGTACTCCCGTCAACCGGACGTTTCCAGTTTAGCGCGGGATCTTTTTTGGGCACAAAGTTGCCATGCCAGTAAGCAATATTTCCATCACGATCAGCATAAACTACGTTGCTTCCTGTCATCACGCGTTTATCCATAGAAGCCTTGAATTGATCGAAATTTTTTGCCTTCATTTTTTCCCAGTGCATGGCAAGCAAGTCAATACTTCCGTCGACCGTTTTAAGCGTAACCCATTTTTTATTCAGAATTGAAACAACCGGCCCGTGATGCGTACGGTATACCGTAAACTTTTTGGTTAACAATTTATCTCCCTGTTTGTAAGGAACTGTAATTTCGGTGCTATCCACAGCCCGTGATTCACCGTTATACTTATAGAAATATTTACCGTCTTTTTGTTCAACTGTTTCTGCGTAAAGATCTTTCCCGTCCGACAACGAGACCGGGTGCATCCAGCCAAGATATTCATTGAAACCCTGAAACAAACTAAATTGTCCGATAAATGGCGCTCCATAAGAGTTCAAACCTTCCTCACTCACAACCTGAATTTCGATCCTGCCGTAAAATTCGGAATGCGGATTTATCAAAAGCATTGCGTTTTTATTTTTCGTTCTCGATGGAGCAATCGCCCAGCCGTTCGATCCGGCAGGTTCCTGAAATTCTCTGGCCTCATCCATTGGAGCATAAGACGTAAACCTTGGCGCCTTTTTTGAATAAAGCGCCACAAAATCAGCCTCATCAAGATTGCTTCCGCCAAGCGCCGGGATATTGTTCATCAGGCACATCCACGGTTCGACGCGTTTGATAAGTTTTGGTTTAACCTGAGGGTGTGTAATCAAATATAAGTTAACACCGCCTGCAAAACCGTCGCAAAGCTTTTGAAGCCACTTTGGAGATTCTTTATAAAGCGCCTTTGCTCTGGTTGAGTCCGTATAAATGCGCGACCAGAGATCCTTATAAACTGCCGATTCGCCGTCAACTTCTGACTGCCTGCCGAGCCTGCTTATAAGAGATCCTTCCAGTTTATCAAAAAATTCTTCGCATTGCACATAACTCATACCAAAGACGGCTTGTCCATCCGTTTTAGCATATACGTGCGGCACTCCGTAGGTATCTTTTGCGATGGTTATTGCTTTTCCTTCCTTTTTCAGCGCCTTAATTTCCTTCGGAGAAAACTGAGCCTGAGCGCCAAATGACAGAGCCAAAAACGCGAGAATTGATATTTTTTTCATTTGAATGCCTTTAAAATTTATTGCTTTTACTATTTATTTATCAGTCAGGCGCATCATCAGGATTGCAGTCCGCTTTACGATTGCTTCAATCGAATTCAGATTTACATATTCACCCGGCGCATGCGCATTTCCACCCTGCACACCGAGACCATCAAGACCGTCCACATATTCAGCCACAAAAGAAATATCCCCCGCGCCACGTTTTCCCGGATCAAAAGCTTTCACTTCGCCCTGCCCCAAATCCAGGCTCACTTTGTTCAAAACATTCAAAACAGACATATTCCCCTCCGTTGGCGGCATAGAAGGATAGCCATCTTTAAAAGTGATTTCAGCTTTAGTCAGAGGTAAATTCTTTTCAACAATTGTTTTCATTTTCGCACGGGCATTTTGCAGTTGTTCATTGGTAAGAAAACGCAGGTCTCCATTAACCACCGTTGTATTAGCAATCAGATTGGTCTTTCCCGACGCGGTTCCCTCTATGGAAGTCGCCGACATATCCGTTGCCGTTCCACCCATGATCAGTCCGGGATTGAATGTCAGATTTGGTTCCTGCAATTGTTCATAGAAAGAATTTAAAATTCTGGCCGTTTCGTAGACTGCCCCCGCACCGGCGCCCTGCGAAAAAATCCCGGAAGAATGAGCTTGCTTTCCTGAAACTTTCAACGACCAGCCACTGGCACCGCGACGCGCCACCGTTGCATAATTAAAACCAGTTCCATTTTCAAAACCCAGAGCGATATCGCTTCTTTTGGCAATGTCAATAATATCCTTCCGGCTTATCTCGATCGGTGATCCGGCGCTTTCCTCATCCCCATGAATAACTACAATAATTTGTCTGTCTTTCAACAGATTTGCTTCCTTCATCGCTCTCAATGCATAAATCATCACCATATTTCCACCTTTCATATCACAAGTTCCAGGCCCGACAGCAATAGAATCTTTTTGTTCCCATTTCTGGAAAGGACTATCGGCTTCGAAAACCGTATCCATATGCCCGATAAGCATGAGCTTTTTCCCTTTTGTACCTTTAATCTCTGCAATCAAATGACCACCGCGATTCATCGATTCGGGCATATCAATCCAGGTCGTTGTGAACCCTATATCTTCAAGCAATTTTTTATATAATGCGCCGACTTTTTTTACTCCGGCAGGATTTTGCGAACCGCTGTTGATGTTGACAGTCTGCTCCAGAAACTGAATGGATTCCTTATGGTTTTTCTCCACATTCCTGCTAACAAGAATTTCTTCTTTGGATAATTTCTGCGCAAAAGTTGCAGATTGGAATGATCCCATCAACCCAACAACACAGGCGGTATAAAATTTATAATTCATATCTAAATAATTAAGGATAATAAAAAAAGAGCGTTAATTAGTCGACAGGCGGTGCATGAAAATCGCCATCCGCTTAATAATTCCCTCCACATAGTTCAGATTAATATATTCATCCGGCGCATGGGCATTCCCTCCTACCGTTCCCAGGCCGTCGATCACATCAATATATTGAGCGATCTGCGTCATATCGCCGCCGCCACGCAGGGCAGGATCAAAAGCGGTCACTTTTCCCTGACCAAGATCCTGGCTCACCTGACTTAAAATGTTTAATAATTTTTCATTTCCCGGCGTCGGAGGCATAGCACCAGAGCCACCTGTGAATGTAATTTCAGCCTCGGTATGCATGAATCCTTCATTCACGATAGCCTGCATTTTGGCTCGTGCTTTTTCCATTTGTCCGATGGAAATATACCGAAGATCGCCCTTGACAATACTGGTTGTCGCTACGATGTTTGACTTACCGAATGCAGTCCCCCGCAGTCCCGTAGAATCAAGATCAGCCTCTGCCCCGGCAACCATAATACCTGGACTGAATGTCAGGTATTTTTCTTGTAATTCTTCTTTAAAGCGGCTCAAAATCCGGGCAGTTTCGTAAATCGCCCCGGGGCCCGCTTTTTCAGAAAAAATCTGACCGGAATGCGATTGTCTGGCTGTAACTTTTAAAGTCCAGCCGCTGCCACCACGTCTGGCAATCGAAGCCGAATTAAACTCTTTTCCCGATTCAAAACAAAGTGCATAATCACTTCGTTTTGCCGCATCTACAAGGTCTTTCCGACTGATTTCAATCGGTGAACCAGCACTTTCTTCGTCGCCATGAATCACAATGACGATCTGCCTGTCTTTCAGCTGACCCGTCTCGTGCAAGGCTTTCAACGCATACAGCATAATCATAATACCTCCCTTGGTATCATTAGCACCAGGCCCTGAAGCAATTGAATCTCTCACCGACCATTTCTGAAATGGACTATTCAGATCAAAAACCGTGTCCATGTGAGAATTAAGAAGCAATTTTTTGCCTTTGTCTCCTTTGATTTCAGCAACCAGATGCCCACCTCTTTTCATAGAGGCAGGCATATCAACCCAGGTTGTGGTGAACCCCATATCATCAAGCATTTTTCGGTAAATCGCTCCGACTTTTTTTACACCGCCCGTGTTATTGGTACCGCTGTTTATGTTTACCGTAGTTTCGAGAAACTTTACAGCTTCTGCATGATTCATTTCTACATTCTTCAAAATAGCAGTTTCCTGCTTCGTCAGTTTTTGCCCGAACGAAACTTCGGGTAAAAAATTCACTGCGGAAATAATCGTAAGTAAAATTATTTTCGAATTCATGAAATCTGCATTAGCAAGTTGTCTTCTTTACTTTCTGTAATCAAGCGCCGGTTTCCTTTCGCCCAGCAGCGCTTCATACCTGAATTCCGATCCTCTTCTTTCATCCAGCTCAGCCTTGGCAGATTTCAATACCGTAGGATCTTTAAAAATATCATAAGCCGAAAGTGCCATGGACTTTGCGGCAACCATCATGCCTTTCGTTCCTATTGAAGTTCCGCCACAAGCAACTGCCTGCCAACTGTGACCAGGCGTTCCGGGCACAAAAGTTGCTATGCGAACACCAGCCGTAGGAACTGCCCAGCTTACATCTCCCACATCAGTAGAACCTGCTCCACCTTCGCGGATCTTTTCAAGTTTATATGGCTGAATGACATTGGCTACATCCAGTGAAGGAGCCTTACCAATAAAAGAGGTCTGAATCTTCTCTGCAAAAGCTTTCTCCTCTTCGGTATACTTAATCCCGCCGGTCGTGTTCAGATTTTCATACATAATCTTCGCCAGCGTCTCATTGGGAAGCAAATTATAGACTCCGCCGATGACTTCATACTCCATTTTGGTCTCCGTACCCAAAGCAGATCCCTGCGCCGCTTTTACAACACGGGCAAAAATATCCTTTACGACCTGCATTTCAGGATGCCGGACGTAATAGTATACTTCGGCAAAATCAGGAACAACATTTGGAGCTTCCCCGCCTTTGGTAATCACGTAATGGATACGTGTTTCCGAAGGGATATGTTCGCGCATCATATTGACCATATCATTCATCGCCTCAACACCATCTAATGCCGAACGGCCCCGGTCAGGAGCAGCGGCAGCATGAGCAGAAATGCCACGAAAACGGAATTTTGCAGACATATTGGCCAGTGAAGAGGTGGCGTTTGCCAGATTTCTGTCGCCTGGATGCCAATGTAAAACGGCGTCAATATTTTTGAACAAACCTTCCCTCACCATGAACACCTTTCCTGAGCCGCCTTCTTCCGCAGGTGTTCCAAAAACCGTGATCGTCCCCTTTGTACCACTGCTTTTCAGCCAGTCCTTTACTGCGATTCCGGCAGCAACAGAACCGACCCCGAAAAGATTGTGGCCACAACCATGGCCTGCTGCACCTTCTTTTATTTCTTTTTGGACCGGCTCGTCAGTCTGTGACAATCCGGGTAGCGCGTCAAATTCGGCAAGGATCCCGATATTGGGCCCATCAGTTCCATAGGTTGCAACGAATGCCGTAGGAATTCCTGCAACGCCTGCGGTCACTTCAAATCCTGCAGATTTCAACCGTTGCTGAAGTAATGCGGAGCTTTTTTCTTCCTGATAACCGGGCTCTGCATACTCCCAGATTTTTTTTGCATCCGCAGCATAATCGGGTGTTAATTTATCGAGAGAAGAAGCAATTTGCTCCTTCTCCGATTTTTTCTGACCCATTACATGCCCGGACAAATAACAAAGCAACCCTAGCAGAATGATTCGTCTTTTCATGGTATCTATTTGTAAATGGGAACAAGATCGAACAAACCTGGCGCTGGTTTCGGGCTGTTGGAATTTGAGTTCAACTCATTTTGAGAATAAATGAACCTTCCCGGAAGCTGAGCTCCGTTATTAGGAGTAAGTTTAATTCCTACGGATTCTGTACGTGTACGACGTTCGTCGTTCCAGCCCAGATGTGTCCCGTAGAAAGTCACATATCTTTCTTCCAGAATTTCACGCAGCAGCGCGTTGTCTGCTGTGATGTTATCCTTGTTCTCCATTCCCCCA
>Ga0247803_1001355_pt1 | contig 12872 bp, 16 predicted proteins | sample UWRJL014104B1_FD_180928 | JGI IMG/M metagenome (GOLD analysis project Ga0247803, IMG submission 180928) | Plant litter microbial communities from Arlington Agricultural Research Station in Wisconsin, United States - UWRJ-L014-104B-1 | ecosystem: Environmental > Terrestrial > Plant litter >...
GTCCAGCTGCCGGTTTTCCGTTTTCGGCATCTTTCCAACGCTGCTCACCCAAAGTTTCCAATGTTTTGGTTCTTTGTTCCGGAGTTACAGCATCATTATAGCCTTTTGACATTACTCTGGTCATATCATACAAACTTGTTGTGGCAACGGCTTTTACCCGCTTATCAATAGCAGTTGCATTTAGAGCAAAACCGCCAAAACCACAAATACCGATGATTCCGATTTTATTTCTATCAACTTTTTTTTGTAATCCTAAAAAATCAACCGCGGCGCTAAAATCTTCAGTATTGATTTCCGGAGAGGCAAGATTTCGTGGTTCGCCTCCGCTTTCTCCTGTATATGATGGGTCGAAAGCCAACGCTATAAAACCACGTTCTGCCATTTGGCTGGCATATAATCCTGATGATTGTTGTTTCACTGCTCCAAATGGTCCGCTGATGGCTAATGCAGACAATTTTTCGTTTCCTGTATTTTTCGGAAGGTATAAATCTCCGCTTAGTGTAATACCATAACGATTTTTGAAGCTCACTTTTTGACGTATCACTTTGTCACTCAATTGAAAAGTATAATGCTCTTTTGATATATTCATTTTTTCTGAATTTAATTGTTCTTTTTTTTGTGCAAATATTTGCCCTGTTATCAGGAATAGTATTGCAATTGCGAATGATTTTTTCATTTTATTTTTGATTTTATATTTTTTATAATGATTTGATTTTAATAGTTTTAAAAAATTACACAACTACATTTCAGTTTCAAAATCATATCTTTTAAGGTTGAACATTTTTAATGAATTTTGCAGGAATTCCACCAACGACGGTATTATCAGGAACATTTTTAGAGACTACTGCTCCTGCTGCGACAACTGCATTTTCTCCAATTGTTACGCCGGGCAAAATTGTTGCATTGGCACCAATCCATGCATTTTTTTTGATGAGAATTGGTTTCCCTTCTAATCCTTTTCTTTCCTCAGGATTTAATGGATGATTTTCGGTAATGAGACTGACTTTCGGGCCAATTAAAACATCGTCTTCAATGGTAATTCCGCCCAATGCCAAAAACGTGCAGTCAAAATTGATGAATACGTTTTTACCAATTGTAATGTGTTTTCCACAATTGATATAAAGAGGAGTAAATACGGCAACATCCTGAAGTTCTTTGTCTAAAATCCTGCTTAACAACTGCGTAATTTCTTCAGGATTTACAGCATTGTTCATCTGAATTAGTAATGCTTTCACAGCAAATGCTTCGGCTCTCAATCTGCCCATTTGCGAATCGTTAGGAAGTATCGCTTCACCTGCTAAAAGTCGCTCAAAAATATCTTTTTGAAATGGGGCAACATCGGAAATAGGATTTGAATCTGACATAATATTTGAATTAAATAACCAGATACAAAGGTAAGACTGCCATAAAGCAAGGCAGTAACGATTATCAAACCAAAGATTAAGAAATTCAAACTTCTGCTAAGCGAAATGCAGAGGGATTAGTCCCCGTATTTTTTTTGAAGAAATTATTAAAGTAAGTGGGGTAATCAAACCCAAGTGCGTAACCAATTTCAGAAACACTCCAATCAGTATGTTGTAAGAGCGCTTTGGCTTCTGTTATAATTCGTTCGGTAATATGGGTTGTTGTCGATTTTCCGGTAACTTCTTTTATGGCTCGATTCAGGTAATTGACATGCACATTCAAATGCTGTGCGTAATGCTGTGCTGTTCTTAACTGAAGTGGATTAGAGGTTGTTTCAATTGGAAATTGTCTTTCGAGTAATTCCAAAAACACAGAGGACAATCTGGAGGATGCATTCTTATTCTGTTCGAAATTTTCAGAAGGTTCCATCTTCAAAGATTCGTGAATAATGAGACTGATATAATTGCGAATCAGCTCATCTTTAAAAACATAATCACTTTCCTGCTCCGCAATCATTTTCTGAAAAATAGTATTGAGAAAACCTCTTTGCTCTTCGGTGATTTTCAAAACGGGTGTTCCGCCAATTTTAAAAAAAGACGATTGCTGCAGGCTTTCAGAGCGTTCAGAATTTTTAAAAAACTCTTCCGAAAATAAGATTGTATAACCAACATAAGTCGTAGATATTGTTTCCCATGAATAAGGAATGTGCGGATTTCCAAAAAAGAGAATCGTACCTTCCTGCTCATAGGTTTTATCAGAATAATGAATCTTGCTTTTTCCTGTCGTCAGACAGATTTTATAAAACTCCTTTCTGCTGTAAGTTCTGGTTTCAGCACCATCATCTTCTATCTGGAATGCTTTAAACCCTTGCAGTTTCAATTCGTTATTAAATTTAGATACTTCTCTTATGATCTTCTCTTTCATTTTACAAAGTTAAGAAATTCAAACTTGTTTAGAATTATCGAATCTTAAATTAATACCTTATTCTGATAATATAAAAACTTTTAGCGACCAGGCATGAAATAGTCTTGTAATAAATTTACGAAAACGATTTCAGAACTAAAACTAAAAGTAATTATTATGCAGTTAGAAAAAAAAGCTATCGAATTTTTATACCGAAAATATTTTTCTCCTATTGTTGTTTTACAAGATGATGAAGACCCTGCACTCCACTCTATTTTAGATACCACTAATGGTACTTCCTTCAGCGTTTCGCATTCGATATTCTTTTACACCGATAAACAAGGCACTATTTGGTTACCAATTCCAAAGAGATTTATCATTAATCAAAAAAGATATTATCCCGCTATCGGGGACACCTATATCTGCGACGAAATAAAATATTCATTCACAACCAAAGAAGCCGTTATAACAATGGCAATAGATTATTTCGAAAATTTCTTAAATGCAGATTACGGACTTGAAAAGAAGGAAAGCTGGATGCTTTTCTTTTATGACAAAGAAAGATATACCCTTCCGTATAAGTGTTTTAAATACAAAATAAACAATCAGGAAATAAAACATTACATATCAAACAATTAACCTAAAAATAAACAAAATGAGTTTTTTATCCAAATTACATATAGACAGTCAGGAATTTAATGTTCTGGATTTCGATACTGAATTTTCTCAAGGCAAAGATGCTACAGGAAAACCAATGGGCGAACCAACGGGAGGTACTATAAAAATAGTAATTGAAGCAACCCAAAATACTGATTTCTTGTCATGGATGCTTAATAGCACCTTAACAAAAGATGGTAAAATTGTATTTTACAGAAGAGATGCTATGAGCAAAATGAAGGAGCTAAAGTTTGTAAAAGCATATTGTGTCAACTACCGCGAACAATTTTCAAGTACTAATGATGTACCTATGAAAATTACATTAGTACTAGTTGCTAAGGAACTCACCTTTGGTAACGCTACATTCTTAAACAACTGGATTGCTTTTGACTAAATTTTAAAAAACAAAAAATTATGGCACATTTTTCAGAACAGGTACATATAACAATAAGTGGTTTTACACAAAACATTGTTTATTATGATTTAAAATTATCTCAAAAAATGATGGACCATCATCATTTTTCATTCGTTTGGCAATACACCGGCTCGCCAATAATAAAACCTGAAGATCAGGCTGCGGCTGTTCGTAAATATGAAGGCTGTGAAGTAATCTTTACTTTCAAAAGCATTAACGGTATTAGTGTTATGTCAAAAGGAATAATCACAAAATTAAAATCGGTTGACGTAAACGGAAGTCCTGTGGGTTTACATGTTAAAGGGGTAAGTCATACCATTTTGTTAGATGAGATGAAAAAATCCAGAACCTTTTTAGATCGAAGCTTAAAAGAAATGGCATTGGAGATTTTTGCTCAGGAAACCGCCGGCGAGTTTTATCAAAGGGATAGTATTGAACCCACATTTACTAAATATTTTAATTATAAAACCCAATACAACGAAACCAGTTTTGAGTTTCTAAAACGTCTTTCGAGACGTTACGGACAATGGTTTTATTTTGATGGAATGCGTATGCAGTTTGGGCAGATTAAAATCAGCAAGGTAAAATTAATAAATAAAGCCTCACTGCACGAATTTGGTATAGAAACCAATTTAGTATCTCATAAAACTTCGTTTGCGGGTTATGACCATACTAACGCAACCATTATCAGAAACTCAGAGGCTACAACCGCTATGGGGAGCAAAGATAGTTTCTCTAAGCTTATTAGAGGAGTACAAGCATCTGTAACACAGCCTAATTCAAACATAGCAGCCTATACAAATCAGGCAAAAGATACGGCTGAAATTACAGAAATGGTCAAACTGCAAACTGCGGGTAAAGATGCCAACAGCGTTTTTTATACCGGAATTTCTTATTTACCTATTGGCGTAGGACAGGTTTTCCGTATACAAAATGAAACGGTAGAGCACGAACTTATTGCTATTGAAGTAGTACATTATTCAGAAGTACATGGTAATTATACCTGCAGGTTTAAAGCAATTCCCGCCGACGTGGCTGCCCCCCACTATACCAATGTAGAGAAATTTAGAAAAGCAAAAAGCCAGTCTGCAAAAGTATATGACAACAACGATCCGGAAGAAATGGGACGTGTCAGGGTAGAATTTTATTGGGGCGCAGGTAGCACAAAAAGCGAATGGATGCGCGTAACACAGCAATATGCAGGCGAAGGAACAGGAAGTTATTCCAGACCGGAAATTGACGATGAAGTTTTGATTGATTTTGAAGGTGGCAATGTCGATTGCCCTTATGTTTCAGGATCTCATTACAACGGAAAAGCAAAACCTGAATTTTTTGATCCTAAAAATAGTATAAAAGGATGGAAATGGAAATTTGGACAATTATTCAAGTTCATAGAAAAAGTAGGCATTTGGCTTTCAGACCCTAGCGGTAATAAAATTCATCTGGATGAAGAAAATAAGAATATAAATGTAACGACTCCAGAAACTTTTACTGTACGAGCTAAAAATATTGTTTTTGAGGCTACTGAGAGTATTACAATAAAGGCGGGAACAAATATTATTCAAGAGGCAGATAATGATATAAATATTAGTGCAGGAGGAAATCTTATAGAACATGGTAATGAAAAAATAGAACTTATTGAAGAAAAAATCACTATAAATTCTGCAGAGCATATCGAAATGGCGGAGAAAATAAATATGAATGCTACAAATGGAGACATGATATTGAAAGCTTCAAAAACAATTCATGCTAATAGTGGAGAAAATAGCAGTTTCAATTAAATCGTATCAACATGGCAATTAGGAAACAAGCCAAAAACAGCATCTTGAAAATAAATACAAGACATGTTATAATGGCAGGTAAAATAGAAAAAACAGCAGAAACAATCAAATTTGTGGCTACTTACGGAAATATAGAATTATACAGTACAAATAAAATTATAAAAAATGGGAATATCAATTAGCCTTGGCGATTACGAGCCGGAAAAAGTACCAGAACCTTGGGAAGAATATCAATATAGAGATTTGTCCAGAGCTTACTACACTCAAAGTTTAAACATGATTATTGATAGTGCAGATGGTTTATTGCATTGTGTAACTGCATTAACCTCATTAGAGCTCAATAAGTGTTATACTGATTCAGAAAAGGATTACACTGTAAATAAAACTCCAAGGAATTGTTACCTAAGTGCCCTGACAATTTATATGGACAATAAAGGGAAAATAATAAAAGGAGAAAAAATACTTACCGAATTTAAACTCATTTATGATCAATCTAAAGGAAGACACATTCTTGATGCTGCATTTAAAATAAGAAAACAAAAAGAAGCTTGTATCGATTCTAGAGAATTACACGATCACGTTATCAAAAATCAAATTGTAACTTTTAGAAACGGAAAAATTTATCTATTAAAAAAGTTTCATGGATATATTATACAGGCATCTCTTTGTAACCGACGAACCGATGTAAATTATACCAATTTAAAAGTGACAGGAAATCGAGACGAGCTAAATAAAAAGCTGAATCTTTTGGGAATAGCTGAATCTTCTGTTGGTTTTTTATCAGGAAAAGCACCCATAATTGCTGATACGGCCATAAAAATTTTAGGTTTAGTGTTAAGTGCAGAACCAAAATTTAATCTTGCAGAATATACCTATCCTATTGCTGGACCTGTTTATTTAGATAATATAACTGAATTAAGAGAATATAAAAGAGAAAATTATAATGGTTATATTTCTCCTCAAAAATTAGATGGAAAACCTAAAAATGTGGAACGAGATGTTTTAAAAGAATTAGAAGAATGTGGATTAATATTAAAATAGAAGTAAAATGAGAATTATAATTATATTATTTATAATAACATTAGTGTCCTGCGGAAAAAAAGATAAAATTAACCACTATTTGCCTGACCCAATAACACAACAAGAATTATTAGATAACGGATTTTATAAATATTCGTATGTTGATACTGTCCTTAAAGAAGATTTGTATAAATATAGTTATGATTTTACTTATGCTTATACCCATACGCGTATTGACTCAATTGTTAATGGAGATGGGATTCATGACACCATAAAATTACTAATAAGACGCGATATATATTCGAATGTAAAACCGGAAAAAAATGAAAAAGGAGAAATATTCCCGACACATTTATGTAATTTTTACGGCAAAGATACAATCAAAAGAGAAGTAAATACTGGATATTTAAAAGATGACCTAAAGGGCAGGATAATAACCTACTTATTTGTAAACGATTCTCTTGAATATAAAAGCATAATCGTTGAAAATTTTGATAAAAAAAATAAAGAAATAACCGATTTTACGACCAAGACAAAAATTATACGTTATTATGACAGCCTAAAGATTCCCATCAAGCCGTTGTTGGTGAAAGATATAAGTACCATGGATCACCCTACTGTGTATTTGATAGGCAATCTTAAAGCAAGGATACGATATAGTAATAAAACCCCCTTTTACGAAAGTTCTATCAATTATATTGATAATGACAATTATACAATTCATAATATTTTAGGATCATATTATTCTGGTATGAAATGGTATCCAGTAAAATAAAATTATGTGGTTAGATGAAAGGATAAATTATCTGATCGCGCAGATTTTCTTCGTAGCGATCGTGCGGATTTGCAATCCGTCCCCGTAACGATGAGTAAATTAAAAGTAAAAAAAATCCAACCCAATCTTTGCAGGCACGGATTGCAAATCCGCGCGGTCGAGTTTTCCAACTTTTTGGGGAGTTAATGGTATGCCTAGTACAACACAGCGACCAGATGGATTGCTACAGGATTTACAATCCTTTACTAGTACATCTAAAGAACATAGCGGACAATTAGCACAGATAACTGTTATTAAGGCAGAATCAGTTGATTTTCACAAATAACGATATTTGATTATGAACAAAAAACACACAATTACTATGATATTATCATCAATCTTAACATTTTTTGGATGTAAAAAAAAAGAAGATTTATTTTTACAAAACAATAAGGTGATATTATGTTGCAGTTCTATAAACTTTCCTGATTGTAAGCTAACTACAGAATCAAAGGCTTTCGAAAAGGAACATAAAATCAGTTTTAAAGAAGCAAGCAAGATTTATTTAAAAAATTTAGCGAAATATGAAAACATCGACTCACTTGATTCCGAAGTTATCCCAACATTAATAATAAACGAATATTACGTTTACTCATTTAAAAATATAAAAATGTCAAAGGTCGCAGCTTTTGGAACTGGAATAAACGCAGATACAGGAGAGATAATACATTATAAAAATAAAATATGGTTGTATGAAGATGAAATTCTGAAAAATACTAAAACGTCAACCGACTAATTAAATAAGGGTAAGAAATACTCATCCAAAACAAATTGACCATTCAAATTTTAAAAATTCTCAGGGTCGATTATGTCGGTGCTGACATATACCAATACAAAAAGACAAAACAAAAAAACTTTAGATGTGTTTTTTTGACTTTTTAAACTGTGTTGTATTGGGTGTTAAGTGTTTTACTGATTTTGTAATAATCAATATGTAGATTTAATTAAAAGAAATTGAACTAAAAAAATGAATAAATATATAATTATTTCAATAATAACATCTTTTCTTTCGCTTATAGGTTGTAAAAATGAAGAAGAAAAATTTATCAAAAAAAACAAAGTCATTTATTATAACACAAAAGAATGTACAGAATTTAAAAATAAGGCCAAAATCTCATTAGATAAAGCTTGGATCAATTTTCCCTTTTAATTTTACTAAAATTCCGACAATTAAAATAGTTTTTTAATTAATATAGTATGCAACAATTGTATTTTGTCATAAAAGTCATTTATTTATGGGAGAAATTCATATGATAGAATTCTATGTTAAAGAAAGTGAAGCGAATAAAATGATCTTATCGTAGGGAAAACGATATAAGCATCTTAAAATTTACAGTGTTAATCCATTTACAGATGAACAATGTGCAACTTTAGTAAAAAAGTGATATTCAGGAAGCATTCCCTTTTGATCCGAAAAATCCAATTAGAGCATCTAAGCAAAATTTTGGAAAACTTTCGGAAAAACATGCAGAAATAAATTTTACTCCCAAGAACGATGAAAATTAAATATTTATTAATAATTTATATAATAATAACTTCTTGCCACAATCCAAACAAAAAAATATGAGATTTTTTGAAAATACACCTGAATTTGAAGAAATTCAGAAATCTTCAGAAATATCATTTCTGCAAGCTAATACGATATTTCTAAAATATCATAATGAAAATAAATTTAAAAAATTAAAACCATTTTTTTATTATTATCAGGACGAGTTTTACTATTTCGGATATGAAACAAATGCTTCAAAGAGCAAAGAAAATAAAGTTTGGTACTTTATGGAAATAAAAATTAGTGGTAAAAATGGAAAAGTAATAATAGTTGACGAACCAGTAGAAAACTGGAAATAAAACTTAGTACATTGCTATGTTGCCATTTTAAATTTTTATTCGAAAAAAGTTAAGCTAAAAAAATCCAAGAATGATTGGAAAAAAACTTTAATCTTGAACAAGAGGAAGGTCAATACTATATTTCAGGAGGAATAAGTTATGAAAGCCCTATTTGGGAACAATAGTTTAGAGATTACATGAAATCTACAGGGCAGGGCAAATAATAAAATTTAGGCAGATAAAAATAAATTATGAATTTCTAGCACAAGAGAAAAAATAATAATTGAGAAAAAATATGATAGCAATTTACTTGTTTTTAGAATCGTGGATAGATTTAGATGTATTTATAGTAATTATTTTGCTTTGCATATTTCTTCTATTCCACGTTGTAGTAAAATATCATACCAATAAATTAAGAAAAGAAATAGATACAGTACGCGCAAATCTAATAAAAACTGGCACAAAAATCCCTCTGAAATATGATGAACTTGAAATAAAAACTAATTGTTGGGTCCAGGAAATTGAAGTTGACTCGGGTACAGAATCACGTAATGAGCATATAGATATCAATCTTAATGTAATAATATTCGAAAAAACACATCGTGGTCACCATTTCAAAGAAGAGTATAGAATCAATATGGAACCAGAAATTTTACGAATGAAACTTGCATTGCAAAATGAGGTTTACTTTTATTATAATGCAAATAATTTCGATGACAATTTTCTAGACCTTGATTTTCTCTTTAAATATTAAAATGTATAAATATATTTCTCGATCGCGCGAATTTGTTACCCGCTCTACGAAAGTCTTCTCGTTAATAAAAAAATACCTTTAAAAGTGATGCGCTTTGCGAAGTCTTCTGACTTCGTACGCATTGCTAAGGAACATTTCAATTATCAAACTCTTTTTATATCCCGCTCCCCGAAGAGTTCTTATGAAAGCCGTGCGAATGTCTCCTGACTTCGCACCCGCATAGAGAATCAACAAAAAGAAGTCTGTAAAAGTAATAGCATCACATTATAGAATGTTGGAACGAGTACGGAGTCGGGAGACTTCGCACAGCAATGGACTTTGCATCTGCATTTACCTAATAAAAAAGAAAACTATAAAAAATAAACAAGTCATAAAAGTAATTTCAATCGAAATCTCTTCTACTTTTGCCCAATGTTAGAAATTCTTTACCAGGACCAATATATTATAGCCATTAATAAACCAAGCGGGTTGCTGGTGCACAAATCATTTTATGCGCGCGATGCAAAAGTGTATGCTATTCAGGAATTGAGAAATCAAATAGGACAACACGTCTACCCTATTCATCGGTTAGACCGCAAAACATCTGGTGTTTTGTTATTTGCGCTGGATAAAGAAGTCTTAAAAATTATGAATGATCGTTTTGCCACACGCGAAGTCGAAAAAAAATATTTGGCCATTTTACGTGGTTGGTCTCCCCAAGAACTAACAATTGATTATGATTTAACGAATGATGATGACATTACACAAAATGCCATAACCTACTTTCATCGTTTGCAAAATGCTGAAGTTGCATTAGAATTTAACAATAAACCTACTTCACGATATTGTTTGGTAGAAGCTATTCCTGAAACCGGGCGTATGCATCAGTTACGCAAACATTTCAAACATATTTTTCATCCCATTTTAGGAAGTCGCCCTCATGGTTGTAACAAACAAAATAAATTATGGTTGGAGAATTTTGACCTCACAGGAATGATGCTTCATGCACATCAGTTAATTTTTAATCATCCAATACACAATGAACAACTAATACTGAATGCCAAGGTTAATGATGAGTTTAGCAAAGTAGGTACTATTCTTAATCTGGATTTGAGTAAGTATCAATAGAATTCCATCAACAAATCAACAACAACCGATATTCTCCTTCATTTTCTACTGGTGCTCTATGAATACAAGGCAATACTTCTTGTTTTGGATGATCTACAGCCAATCGCCAAAGATGTCCTTTACGTAAATTAACAGGTGCTGCATCCTGATGTGCCTGATAATGCAAATCAAAATAATTTTCCTTCAAAAAATCTTCGAATTCTTCCTCTGGTCCGTCATGCAATTCTTTTAGCTTGGTTCGGATTTCCGGAATCAGGATTTTTTGCTCTGCCTGCGCATTAGCAATAATATCACTTGCTGCTCCGTGATAGGTACACAAAAAAGTATCTGTTGCAATGGGCGAACGATCAACATGAAACGAATACACATCGGTCGATATGAAATCGAATTCATCATCACGTTCGTAACACTTTAGTAAATTAAGAGAAGGCGAAGCGCCAAAATCAGTTAATAATTGTAAATCATTCAATATTATTTCCCTGGCTATATTTCCTTTTTCTGACAGGTTTAGTGCGATGAGATCTTCGGGATAAACTTCGGTTATATTTTCTTCTAAAGATAATTGAGATACAATCTCCTTAAAATCCCCACCCAGGTTTCTGTACCAGCATAGCGCATTCATTTCTTCTTTAAAATTGGTCTGCACAAGATCAGAGAAAGTAGATACGACTCCTATTTGGCTGCTGTCAGAAAATATATTGTTCATAGTATAATAGTAAGATGCTAGTTATTTAAGGATACAAAATTATGCATTTTGCAGGGCTTTGTTTATTACATAGCGAAACCTTAAATACAGTAAAACAGATGATGTTAATAACCCCAGACACAGACCAAACCAGATTCCCTGTACTCCTGCATTGAAATGAATTCCTAAAATATAGGCTGCAGGAAGTCCAATAATCCAATAAGCAATAAAGGTTATAAAAGTCGGAATGTTTACATCTCCCATTCCTCTTAGTGCGCCTAGTCCGACCACCTGTGTGCCATCAAAGAGCTGAAATATTGCGGCAATGATTAATAATTGCGCCGCCAGTGCAACAACATTGATGTCGCTTGTGATCAGGTAAGGCAAATATTGATTAAAAAGTGTAAAAATCACAGCAAAGAACATCATAAAAATGATCACTAAATGATAAGACGCCGCAGCAAACCTCTGGAGCCTTTTGTAGTTTTGATTTCCAAAACTATTTCCGACTTTAATAGTTGCAGCCGATGCAATTCCTCCTGCCATCATGTAGGTCATTGCTGCAAGCGTTATGGCTGTTTGATGCGCTGCCTGTTCTATCGCGCCTATGTGACCGGCCATTAAAGCAGCAACGGCGAACGCTCCAATTTCAAACACATATTGCATCGCTACAGGCAATCCTATTTTCATCACCTTTACAATTTTTGAAACATCAATAAACTTCACAGAGAAATGCTGTATATAGACCTTAAAACTTTCTGAACGAAGCACATACCACATCATGACCACCATCATTAAAACACGATCTATCAATGTTGCAATTCCTACCCCCTGAACACCCATTGGCTCAATGCCAAACATTCCCTTTACCAGAATTACAGCGATAACTACGTTAAGTACATTTCCCCATATCGTTATGGACATAGCTTGTTTGGTAAAACCCAGTCCTTCTGCAAATTGTTTGAAGGTTTGAAAGATCATTAAAGGCAGAATAGATAAACTTAATACCAATAAATAAGGTTTTGCCGTTTCTACCACCTGAGGATCCTGATCTGCATGCTGCATAGCAAACATAGAACCGTAATACACGACTAAAAAAAGAAAAATTGCAGAAGCAACATTAAGCCATAAGCTATTTGAAAGAAGCTTTGCGCATTCCTTAAAATTTGATTTTCCGTTTTCTTGTGCAATCAAAGGTGTTAATCCGTAGGCAACCCCTAATCCGATTACTAAAACTACCATGAAAACAGAATGAACCAGCGAAACTGCAGCCAATGATATAGTTCCTGCATAATGGCCTATGATTACTGTATCGAGAGTCTGTACCAAGGTATGCCCAAGCTGAGAAATGACAACAGGCCCGGCAAGTGCAATTGTACTTTGGTAATATATCTTATTGGATTTATATTTTTTGATCATATTAAAAAATTGAATGCCTCAAGGCAGATTTAATGTATTTAAATTGCCATTATTTAAACTTTCGTTTAAAGCGTAGCAATCCTTTT
>Ga0247803_1001356_pt1 | contig 12872 bp, 13 predicted proteins | sample UWRJL014104B1_FD_180928 | JGI IMG/M metagenome (GOLD analysis project Ga0247803, IMG submission 180928) | Plant litter microbial communities from Arlington Agricultural Research Station in Wisconsin, United States - UWRJ-L014-104B-1 | ecosystem: Environmental > Terrestrial > Plant litter >...
TCGAAGTAGACGCGCATCGCCCGCGCTGTCGGCGGCACCGACTGCGCCGCGGCCGACACGCTGGCGTCGATCACCCGCCAGACGCGCGGTGCCTCGTGCGTGCCCAGCACCTCGTCGAGCTTGGCAAGCACGCGCTGCACGTCGGCATGGTTCTTCGGTTCCAGCACCAGCACTTTCAGGCCGAGCGACTCCAGGCGCTGCGTGACGCGCGAAGACTTCGCCAGCAGCACCGCGTCGGGCTTGAGCGCGACGATGGCCTCGACATTCGGATCGAGCCCGCCGCCGACCTGCGGCAGTGCGCGCACCGCCTCCGGCGAATTGGAATAGCGGTCGACGCCCACTAACCGCGCACAGGCGCCCATCTCGCAGACGGACTCGGTCAGCGACGGCAGCAGCGTGACGATGCGCTGGGGCGGGCGCGGCAGATCGACCGCGACGCCGCGCTCGTCGGTCACCTGAATGGCCTGCGCGGTGGCGATGTGCATCACTACCACGGCGCAGGCCGCCAGCGCGCGCGATAACAGCTTCATGCGGGCGCTTTCAACGTCAACGGCAAGCCGGCCGCCATCAGCGTGACGCGGTCGCACGCCGCGGCCACCGCCTGGTTGAGCTGGCCGAGCGCGTCGACGAAGGCGCGCACCTCGCGGCCCATCGGGATCACGCCCAGGCCGATCTCGTTGCCGACCAGCACGACCGGGCCCCGCGCATCGCGCAACGCGGCGACCAGCGACGTGGCGGCATCGCCCGCGTCGGCCGGCTCGCCGTGCAGCGGCATCGTGAGGTTGGTGAGCCACAGCGTGAGGCAGTCGACCAGCACCAGGGTGCCGGGCGCCGACAGTGCGGCGACCGTGGCCGGCAGCGCGCGCGGTTCTTCCACCGTGCGCAAGCCGGGCACGCGCACGGCGCGGTCGGCCTGGTGGCGCGCGATGCGCTCGCGCATCTCGGCATCGTGCGGCTGGCCGGTGGCGATCAGCACGGCGTCGTGCGCCGGGTCGGCCGCCAGCCAGCCGACGGCGATCATCTCGGCGCGGCGCGACTTGCCGCTTCGCTGGCCGCCGAGGATCAGTTCGCGTTCAAAAGGCATCCGTGCGCTCCAGCGGTTCGGGAAGAAAGAGGCGCGCAGTGGCCTCGGGGCTGGACGGGAACCAGGCGTGGAAGTAGCTCGCGCGCAAGGCGCCCTTCACATAGACCGCTTCGCCCGCACCGACCGCCTGCACCGCGCCCGGCTTGACGGTGCGCAGCGCTGCGGGCTGCGGCGTGTCGCACGACGAGTAGTGAAAGGTGTGGCCGCGCAGGGCGAGCGGGCCGATGTCGAGCTGCTGCGGGCCGAGGCCCGACAGGCGCTTCTGCATCGTCACGCGCCCCGGCAGCAGGCCCCACATGCGGTGCTCGGCGCCGTCCGCCGTGACCAGCGTGTCGAACAAAGACATCATGCCGCCGCACTCGGCCCACAGCGGCCGACCGGCGGCGACGTGTGCGGCGAGCGCATCGCGCAACGCCGTGCAACGGGCCAGCGCATCGGCATGCAGTTCGGGATAGCCGCCTGGCAGCCAGACGGCATCGCAGACCGGCAGCGCGTCGCCGGCCAGGGGCGAAAAGAAATCGACGCGCGCACCCAAGGCGGCCAGCTGATCGAGGTTGGCCGGGTAGATGAACGAGAAGGCGGCATCGCGCGCGACGGCGACGGTGCGGCCGGCGAGCCAGGGCTGCGCCGCGATGGCCGATGGCGCCGGCAGATCGTCGAAACGAAACTGCGGCAGCGCATCGAGCGCGCGCTGGCCCAGCGGCGTTTCAGCCAGGGCGTCGGCGGCGGCGTCGAGGCGCGCCATCGCATCGTCGATCTCGCCGGCGCCGACGAGGCCGAGGTGGCGTTCGGGCAAGGCGAAGGCGTCGCTCTTCGGCAGGCCGCCTAACCATTGCGCAGGGTCGCGCAGCGCGTCTTTCAGCATGCCGGCGTGGCGCTCGCTGGCCACACGGTTGGCCAGCACGCCGGCCCAGGGCAGGTCCGGGCGGAAATTCTGCAGGCCGAAGGCCAGCGCCCCGAAGGTGCCGGCCATGGCGCGCGCGTCGATCACGGCGATCACAGCGAGGCCGAATCGCTCGGCCAGGTCGGCCGCGTTGGGCGTGCCGTCGAACAGGCCCATCACACCCTCGACGATCACCAGGTCGCAGGTCGCCGCAGCCTCGTTCAGCCGCGCGCGGCAGTCGGCCTCGCCGGTCATCCAGAGGTCCATCGAATGCACCGGCGCGCCGGTGGCGAGCGCCAGCCAGTGCGGGTCCAGGAAGTCGGGCCCGCACTTGAAGGCGCGCACGCGGTGGCCCTGCCGCGCATGCAGGCGCGCGAGCGCGGCCGCCACCGTGGTCTTGCCCTGGCCGGACGCCGGGGCCGCCACGAGAACGGCCGCGCAGCTTGCGCGCGGAGTTACTGCGGCGACCACTTCAACCCGACGTAAGCCGTGCGGCCCGCGGTCGCATACAGGCGGGCGTACTGGTAGTCCTTGTCGCCCGCGTTGTCCAGGCGCGCGATGACCGTCAACGACGGCGTCAACTTGGTGCTCGCCACCAGGTTGAGCAGGGTGTAGCCGCCGAGTCGGCGGGTGTTGGCGGCATCGTCGTAGCGCATGCCCGAAGTTTGCACCTCCGCGCCCAGCGTCCAGCCGGCGACGGCCCAGTCGGCACCCAGCGTGCCGTGCCGGCGTGCGCGGCGCGCGAGCTGCTTGTCGGTCACGAGGTCGCGCGGGTCCTGGAAGTCGGCCGACGCACGCAGCGTGACGTCGCCGATGCGATGGCCGGCGCTCAGCGTGAGGCCCTGGTACTCGGCGCGCGCGGTGTTCGCGTAGCAGCCGAAGGCCGACGGGCAGCCACCGGCCGCACCGAAGGCGATCAGGTTCGTCACGCGGTTGCGGTAGACCACCACGCCGGCGTTGGTGGCGCCTTCGGACCAGCGCAGGCCCAGCTCGACGTTACGGCCCTCCTCGGGCTTCAGACTGGCAAGACCGTATTCGCTGAAGCGCTGGTACAGCGTCGGCGCGCGAAACGACGTTCCGGTCGAAGCGGTCGCGCGCCAGTGCGGCGTGATCGCGAAGCCGTAGGCGGCGCTGCCGGTGGTCTTGCCGCCGAACTCGCTGTCGTCGTCGTGCCGCGCCTGCAACTGCAGCGAGTGCGGTCCCTGCACGAAGCCGTAGCCCAGCGACAGCGCGTTCTGCGAACGGTCGCGCGCCAGCCGCGGCGAGGCGGCCGAGGTGGCGGCGTTGTCGAGCGCGTCCTCGCGGCGCTCCAGCGTCGCGTTGAAACGGTGCGCACCGAACTTGAAGTCGTTCTGGAACAGGTAGCCGCGGGTCTCGGTCTCGGTCCGATAGAACGAGGGCATCGTCTGGTACGTCGTCTTGCCGTCGGTCACCTGCAACCGGGTGCTGTAGATCTCGTTCCACTTGGCGACCCAGGCCAGGCCGGCGGTACGCAGTGTGTTGGTGCCGGTGTCGTCCGGGAACACGGCAGGCGGCCGGGCAGTGCGCGCGGCGTTGTCGTATTGCGCTTCGGTGTCGCTGTACAGGAAAGTGCCTTCGAGCCGGTGGGCCGGGTTGATCTGGAAGCCCAGGCGCGCGTTGGCCGAGGTGTTGCGGTAGCCGTCGCGGTCGGGGCTGGTCCAGCCGTCGGCGCTGTACTGTGCGGTGCGCACCGGGTTTCGCTTGTCGAGCGGCTGCAGGTTGAAGCCGTCGCTCTCTTCGCGCGACACGCCCAGCGAGTAGTCGAAGGCACCGCCCTCGCCCGCCGAGCCGCTCAGGCCGGCCTCGGCCTTGCGCAGTTGGTGGCTGCCGATGCCCACGCCGACGTAGGGCGTCGCCGGGCCCTCGCCGCGCTTGGTGAAGAGCTGGATCACGCCGCCGATGGCGTCGGAGCCGTACACGGCCGCGGCCGGGCCGCGCAGCACTTCGATGCGATCGATCTGCCCGAGCGGGATGCCTTCCCAGGCAGCGCCGCCCGTGGATTGCGAATCGATGCGCACGCCGTCGATGTAGACGGCGGTGAAGCGCGACTCGGCGCCGCGGATGAACACGCTGGTCGCGTTGCCGATGCCGCCGGTGCGGCCGATCTCGATGCCGGGCAGGCGCGCCAGCACGTCGGCCACGCCGGTGGCGCCGCTGCGCGCAATGGTGTCGCTGTCGACGATGGACACGTCGGCCACCAGGTCCGACAGCGGTTGCTCGACGCGCGTGGCCGTCACGACGGTCTCGCGCAACGACGGCGCAGTCGTGGTGCCCTGGGCGAGCACCGCCGCCGGAAAGGTGGTCGCGACGGCGAACGGAAGCGCGGCAAGGCAGAAACGCGCGCGCGCACGCACAGGCAGGCTGGAGCCCACGGAAGAAAAACGATGGATCATGAAACGAACTCGAGAACAAAACCCCTGTCCGGCTTCCCCGCCAGACGCTTGGGCGTCATGACGACGCGTTGCGCGCGTCGTCTCCTCGTTGGCCGGTATCCGGGCTGACAGAGCGACCTTCACCGCCTTCCCAGGCACCTGTTTCAGGGCACCCAGTGGCTGATGATGAAAGCGGAACCGTGGCCGATTCCGTCTGTTTGACCGTTGCGGGGGCAGCGCAGGCTGATCGCGGCCCGAAGGGCTCTGACTCCTGCTTCCCGTTGAACTGCGCCGCGTGAACCGCGGTGCGAGCACCAACGCGGCCGATTCTAATGGCCGCGGCTGCGGAGGCGTACCGTGAAAAGCACCCGCTGCGGCCGCCCGCGAGCCACCTACAATCCTCAGCCATGCCCGCACCGAGCCCCCTCGATCAGATCGCCGAGCGCGTCGAACGTTTGCTCGTGCGCCACGAAGAAATCCAGCGCACCAACGCACTGCTGCAGGAACAGGTCGATGCGCTGACGCGCGAACGCGACGCGCTCAAGTCGCGCCTCGCGGCCGCGCGCACCCGCATCGACGCGGTGCTGGAGCGGCTGCCGGTCGAACCCTCACAGGATCCCGCCTCGCCATGAAACAGCTCGAAGTCCAGATCATGGGACAGAGTTACCTGCTCGGGTGCCCCGACGGCGGCGAAGCCCAGTTGCGCGAAGCGGTCGAACGGGTCGACACGGCCATGTGCAAGATCCGCGACGCCAACAAGGTGAAGGCGCGCGACCGCATCGCGGTGCTGGCCGCGCTGAACCTGGCCTTCGACCTCGGTCAGCAATCCGTGGCCGCCGCACCGGCGGTGGTGCCCGCCGCAGCGCCTGATTCGATGTCCGCCACGCCGGAGGACGAACGCGCCGCGCAACTCATCCAGCGCCTCGACCACGCCCTGGCCGGTGACGGCCACCTGCTCTGACAAATGGCCCGACGGCCTACACGTCGGGCACGATGCGGGCGTAAAATCAGAACGGTCTGCAGTGCGCGTCGGGCTTAATATTTCCTTGTTCCAATGCTCTCCGGAGCCGGGCTTGGTACATCGCTTGACGGGCGTGATCATCTCGCGTCAGATGAACCCGAAGTCTTGCTGCCCTCGCCCACCTGAACCCTGGTTCAGGATGCGGGTCCGGCGCACCCCACTGCAGACACCTTTTTCAATCCGCCGCGGCCCCTTGATCGGGGCCGTCGTCTTTTTCGCCGGAATCCCCGCATGTCGCTCGAACCCCTGTTGATCCTCGAACTCGCCGTGCTGGGCATCGCCACCGGTTTTCTTGCGGGGCTGCTGGGCATCGGCGGCGGCATGGTGATGGTGCCCTTCATCACGATCATCATGGGCCAGCGCGGCGTGCCGGCCGACCTGGCCGTGAAGATGGCGATCGCCACGTCGATGGCGACCATCATCTTCACCTCCATCTCCAGCGTGCGCGCGCACCACAAGCGCGGCGCGGTGCGCTGGGACATCGTGCGGCGGCTGTCGCCCGGCATCGTGATCGGCAGCCTGGTGGGCAGCCTCGGCGTGTTCGCGCTGCTCAAAGGCACGGCCCTGGCCATCTTCTTCGCGCTGTTCGTGGGCTTCTCGGCCACGCAGATGTTCCTCGACAAGAAGCCCAAGCCGACGCGCCAGATGCCCGGCACCGCGGGCCAGCTCGGCGCGGGCGGCGTGATCGGTTTCATCTCGGGCCTGGTCGGCGCGGGCGGCGGCTTCATCAGCGTGCCGTTCATGACCTGGTGCAACGTGGCGATCCACAACGCGGTGGCCACCAGCGCGGCGTTGGGCTTTCCGATCGCGGTGGCGAACGTGGCCGGCTACATCGTCAGCGGCACCAACGTCCAAGGACTGCCTGCCGGCTCCTTCGGCTACATCTGGCTGCCGGCGCTGGTCGTGATCGCCGCGTGCAGCGTCTTCACCGCGCCGCTCGGCGCCAAGGCAGCGCACAGCCTGCCGGTGAAAAAACTCAAGCGGGTGTTCGCGAGCATCCTGTACCTGCTGGCCGCCTACATGCTCTGGAAGGGGCTGGCCGGCTGAGGGCCGATCGAACGAAGCCGACAAGAAGGAGCACAGACATGGGCGCACAGTGGAAAGCAAAGCACAAGGACCTGGCGGCCAACGCCAAGGGTCGCGTGTTTGGGAAATTGGCCAAGGACATCATGATCGCCGCGCGCAGCGGTGCCGACCCGGCCTCCAACGCCCGGCTGCGGCTGGTGGTAGAGCAGGCGCGCAAGGTGTCGATGCCGAAGGAAACGCTGGACCGCGCCATCAAGAAAGGCGCCGGCCTCACCGGCGAGGCGGTCCATTTCGAGCACGTGATCTACGAAGGCTTCGCGCCGCACCGCGTGCCGGTGATGGTCGAGTGCCTGACCGACAACGTGAACCGCACCGCGCCCGAGATGCGGGTGCTGTTCCGCAAGGGCCAGCTCGGCACCTCGGGCTCGGTGGCCTGGGACTTCGACCACCTCGGCATGATCGAGGCCGAGCCGTCGACCGCCGGTGCCGACCCTGAGCTGGCCGCCATCGAGGCCGGTGCGCAGGACTTCGAGCCCGGCCCTGAAGACGGCGTCACGGTGTTCCTCACCGAGCCGGCCGACCTCGACCTGGTGAGCCGCGCGCTGCCGGCGCAAGGTTTTCAGGTGCTGTCGGCCAAGCTGGGCTACAAGGCCAAGAACCCGGTCGATCCGGCCACCTTGAGCGCCGAGCACCTCGAAGAAGTCGAAGTGTTTCTCGCGGCCATCGACGCCAACGACGACGTGCAGACGGTGTACGCCGGCCTCGCCGGCTAGCCCCGAGCTCGCTGGCCCTGCCCCTTCACTGGCACCAGATCGCGATCTGGCGGCTCAGGTCGTGCCAGACGGCCTGCAGCGCCACGGCGGCGAGCACCGCGCCGGCGAAGCGCGTGCCCCACGCTCGGCGTGCGACGCCGAAGCCCGCGCGCAGACGCTGCAGGAGCCAAGGGGCGAGCAGCAGCGACACGCCGCTGCCGGCCGCGAAGGCCGCCATCACCATCCCGCCTTCCAGTGCTCCGTTGCCCAGCGCGGCCAGCATCAGCGCGGAGTACAGCAAGCCGCACGGCATCGACAGCCACAGCGCACCGATCGCGAGCACGCCCCAGCGTGAGCCGGCCAGTGGCCGCAGCCCGCTCACCGCCAGTCGGCCCAGGGCATGCGCCCACAGCGGCTGACGACCTGCGACCGCCAGCACCACGCCCCACGCGAACACGAAGATGTGCAACAGCAGCCACAGCGGCCGCAACGCCGCCACGTGCTCGCTCGCGAAGGCCAGGCTCTGCACCGCGCTCGCCGCGATCGCACCGCCCGCTGCGTAGCCGGCAAGCCGCCCGGCGTGGAACGCGAGCGATGTCGACAGCGCCGGCATCGGCAGCGCCGCGACGCCGCCGCCCAAGGGCGTACGCACGATGCGGATCACGCCGGCGCACGCCGCACCGCACATCGCCACGCAATGCGGCCCGCCGGCCAGGCCCATCAGCAGCGCTGTTCCGACAAGGGCGGTTTGCATTGCCGCCCTAGATGATTCGAGAAAACCGCGTGCGGTTGCGGTCGGCCTGCAGGTAGCGATCGAACACCATTGCAATGGCGCGCACGAAGAACCAACCGGTCGGTGTCACGTCGATCTCGTGCGCGCCGATGGTCACCAGGCCCTGTGAAGCGAGCGGCGAGAGGGCTTCGAGCTCGGCAGCGAAATGCCGGCGAAAGTCGACCAGGTGCGCCAGTCCGATCGCCTCGAAATTCACCGTCCCCTGGCACATCAGCGCCATGATCACCGAGCGCCGCAGCACGTCGTCGCGCGACAAAGCCAGGCCGCGCACCACCGGCAGGCGGCCCTGGTCGAGCAGGTCGCAGTACTCCTCCAGCGTCTTCGCGTTCTGGCTGTAGGTGGCGCCGACGCGGCCGATGGCCGAGACGCCGAGCGCGATCAGGTCGCAATCGGGCTGCGTGCTGTAGCCCTGGAAGTTGCGGTGCAGGCGCCCTTGCCGCTTGGCGACGGCAAGCGCGTCGCTCAGCAGCGCGAAGTGGTCCATGCCGATGTAGACGTAGCCGGCCGCGGTCAGGGCGGCGATGGAGCGCGACAGCATGTCGAGCTTGGTCGCCGCGTCGGGCAGCTCGGCCGCCTCGATGCGCCGCTGCGGCTTGAAGCGTTCGGGCAGATGCGCGTACGCGTAGAGCGCGATGCGGTCGGGCCGCAGTTGGCAGATCTGCGCCAGGGTGCGGTCGAACGACGCGGCCGTCTGCTTCGGCAGGCCGTAGATCAGGTCGATGTTGACCGACGCGAAGCCGAGACGCCGCGCCGCCGCCATCAGGTCGAACACCTGCGCCGCCGGCTGGATGCGGTGCACCGCCTTCTGCACGGCCGGGTCGAAATCCTGCACGCCAAAGCTCAAGCGGTTGAAGCCCATCGCCGCCAGCGTCTCGAGCCGGCTCTCGTCGATGGTGCGTGGGTCGATCTCGATCGAATACTCGCCATCGGGCGCCAGCACGAAAGCGCTGCGCAGCATCTCCATCAGTTGTGCGAGCTCGGCGTCGTCGAGGAAGGTCGGCGTGCCGCCGCCCAGGTGCAGCTGGCTCACCAGCGCGCCGTGGCCGAGCTGCGCCACCTGCAGCTCGACCTCGCGCGCCAGGTAGCGCAGGTAGTCGTCGGCGCGATCGTGGTGCTTGGTGACGATCTTGTTGCAGGCGCAGAAATAGCACAGCGAGGCACAGAACGGCAGATGCACGTAGAGCGACAACGGCAGCGCCCGGGCGCCCAGCGCGCGCTGTCGCAGGGCCTGCGCGTAGGCGTCGGCACCGAAGGCGTCGACGAAGCGGTCGGCGGTCGGGTAGGACGTGTAGCGCGGCCCGGCGACGTCGAAGCGGCGCAGCGTGGCGGGCGTGATCGCGGCCGTGCCGCCCGCCGAGGGCGTGGCAACGGTCGACGTGGCCGCGAGATCGGTGCTCGGGCCGGCGGCGGCTTCGGAGAGGATGGAGGTGGACATGGTGGATGGGGCACGCGGTGCGCTGTGACTGTGCCGCCAACGGCGCTTCGCTCCATTGACCTGCGTCAAGCCTCGCGCGTGTGTCGTTTAGGACAATCACGACACGCCCATCGACACGCCGGCAGCGCTCTCCCCGGCCTGCGCGCGTCGGCATTGCCATGACGCCCGAAACTATCAAAGTCGCCTGTTCCAACTGCAACCTGCGCGAGCTGTGCATGCCGGTCGGCCTGCAGCCCGCCGAGCTCCGGCGCATCGACGATCTCGTCGCCACGCGGCGCAAGGTGAAGCGGCGCGACACGCTGTTCCACAACGGCGAGCGCTTCACCTCGCTCTACGCCATCCGCACCGGCGTCTTCAAGACCCGCGTGACTTCGGAAGACGGCCGTGACCAGGTCACCGGTTTCCAGATGGCCGGCGAGATCATCGGGCTCGACGGCATCGTCAACGACCGCCACACCTGCGACGCCGTCGCGCTGGAGGACGCCGAAGTCTGCGTGATGCCTTTCGAGCGCATCGAGGAGCTGTCGCGCGAGGTGACCGCCCTGCAGCGCCACGTGCACCAGATCATGAGCCGCGAGATCGTGCGCGAGCACGGCGTGATGCTGCTGCTGGGCAGCATGCGCGCCGAGGAGCGGTTGGCCGCCTTTCTGCTGAACCTGGTGCAGCGCCTGCACGCGCGTGGCTTCTCGCAGTCGGAACTGGTGCTGCGCATGACGCGCGAGGAGATCGGCAGCTACCTCGGTCTCAAGCTCGAGACGGTGAGCCGCACGCTGTCGAAGTTCGTCGAGGACGGCATCGTCGCGGTGCAGCAGCGCCACGTGCGCATCGCCGACGCCGACAAGCTGCGGCGCATCGTCAATCCTCCGGCTTGTTGACCTCGCGCCGCGACATCGCCAGCAGCGCGGTGAGCGCGCTCGAACCCATGGCCAACACCCAGAAGACGAAGAAGGCCACGGTGTAGAGGCCCTGGCGCGACAGCGGCAACGGCTCGCCACGCCAGTGCACGTCGCCCGGGTCGACCAGCGCGAACACCCCCATCTCGACCACGCAGGCCAACAGGAAAGAGGGCCAGAGGATCCAGGCCAGGCGGCGGATGCGGCGTTTCATTTCACACCCTCACTTCTTCGGCAGCGGCACGTCGTCGTTGGGCGTGGCCGCGTGGTTGCGCCCGGTCTGCGCGGGCAGCAGCTTCTTGTCCGCCAGCGTCTTGTTGATCTCCACGCCGCGCCGGTAGTAGTCCTCCGCCACCACCGGGTCGGGCGTGCGGATGGCCAGCCACAGCGTGACGAAGCCCGCCACGACCACGATGGCGGGGCCGGCGATCACCATCCAGACCAGCGGAAATTTCCACCAAGGTTCGGCGGCCCGCGGCGCGGTGTCGGATGCAACGATGTTCATGGCGTGTCCTGTCGATGTTCAGCGGGGAACCAGAAAGATGGCTTTCTCGGAGACGCGCGCCGTGCCATCGGCGGCCTGCACGTCGAAATGCACGGTGTGCGAACCCGCCGGCGCGGTGCCGTAGGGCAGCTGCAGCCGCACCGCGACCCAGCGCGATTCCGCGGGCAGCACCTCGAGCGTCGCGCCGGCGGCCACGCTCAGCCCGTCGAGGCCGCTGGCGGTGATGGCGTAGCGCTGCGGGCGCTCGGTCGCGTTCATGAGCTGCAGGCGGTAGACGTTCTCCAGCATGCCGCCGTCGACGATGCGCGAGAGCGAAGCGCGGTCGCGCACCACGTCGACCTTGAGCGGCGTGCGCACCACCAGGCTGGCCAGCAGGCCGATGCACAGCGCCGCGAGCACGGCGCTGTAGACCAGCACGCGCGGTCGCAGCACGCGGCGCAGCACCTGGCGCGGCGACCAGCGGCCGGCCATGCCGTTCTGCGTGGCGTAGCGGATGAGGCCCGGCGGGTAGTCCATCTTGCGCATCACGCCGTTGCAGGCGTCGACGCAGAGGCCGCAACCGATGCACTCGTACTGCAGGCCTTCGCGAATGTCGATGCCGGTCGGGCACACCTGCACGCACAGGGTGCAGTCGATGCAGTCGCCGAGGGTGCTGCGATCGTGCTGCTTGCCGCGGGGGCCGCGGGGCTCGCCGCGCGCGACGTCGTAGCTGACGATCAGCGTGTCGCGGTCGAACATCGCGCCCTGGAAGCGCGCGTACGGGCACATGTACTTGCAGACCTGCTCGCGCATGAAGCCGGCGTTGCCGTAAGTGGCGAAGCCGTAGAAGAAAGCCCAGAACACTTCCCACGAGCCCATGCGGGTCTGCAGGAAGGCCATGCCGAGCTCGCGGATGGGCGTGAAATAGCCGACGAAGGTGAAGCCGGTCCACAGCGCGATGCCCAGCCACACCAGGTGCTTGAAGGTTTTCTTGACCGCACGCTCCAGCGACAGCGTTCCCTTGTCCAGCCGCATGCGCGCGCTGCGGGCGCCTTCGACCTTCTCCTCGACCCACATGAAGATCTCGGTGTAGACGGTCTGCGGGCAGGCGTAGCCGCACCACAGCCGGCCCGCCACCGCGGTGAACAGGAACAGCAGCAGCGCCGACACCACCAGCAGCCCGGTGAGGTAGATCAGGTCCTGCGGATAGAGCACCAGCCCGAACAGGTAGAAGCGCCGCGCGCCGAGATCGAACAGCACCATCTGACGCTCGCCCCATGCGAGCCACGGCAGGCCGTAGAAGACGATCTGCGTGACGAACACCATGGCCCAGCGCCAGCGCGCGAACACGCCCTGAACGCTGCGCGCATAGATCTTCTTGTGCGCTTCGTAGAGACCGACGCCCTCTTCCGCAGCTGGGGCGGTGGGCGACGCCGGTGCGATCGGGATGACGCGTCGCGGTTCGGGTCGTGGGGAGGCGGACATGCGGATGGGCAGTGTCTGTTCAGCGCGGCGCGGACTGCGCCTTGTTCGACAGGCCCCACACATAGGCCGACAGCACCTGGATCTGCGCCTCGGTCAGGCGGCCCTGCTGCGCCGGCATCTGGTTGGTCTTGCCGGTGTTGATGATCGAGACGATGGCGTCCTGCCCGTAGCCGTGCAGCCACACGCGGTCGGACAGGTTGGGCGCGCCGAGCATCGGGTTGCCGCCGCCGGTCATCCCATGGCACGCCGCACAGGCGGTGAACTTGCTCTTGCCGAGGCCGGCGCGCACCGAGTCGTGCGGGCTGCCCGACAGGCTCAGCACGTAGTTGGCGACGTTTTTCACGTCCTCCGGCGAGCCCACCGCCGCGGCCATCGGCGGCATGACGCCGATGCGGCCGAGCGTGATGGTTTCCTGGATCTTGGCGGGCTCGCCGCCATGCAGCCAGTCGGCGTCCGTCAGGTTCGGAAAGCCCTTGCTGCCGCGCGCGTCGGAGCCGTGGCATTGCGCGCAGTTGTTCAGAAAGAGCCGCTCGCCGATGGCCATGGCCTGCGGGTCGCCCGCCATCTGCTCGGTCGGCATCGCCGTGTACTTGGCGTACACCGGCGCGAGTTCAGCTTCGGCC
>Ga0247803_1001358_pt1 | contig 12867 bp, 12 predicted proteins | sample UWRJL014104B1_FD_180928 | JGI IMG/M metagenome (GOLD analysis project Ga0247803, IMG submission 180928) | Plant litter microbial communities from Arlington Agricultural Research Station in Wisconsin, United States - UWRJ-L014-104B-1 | ecosystem: Environmental > Terrestrial > Plant litter >...
TTCTTGACCTCTTCGTCGGGGATCTTGACGTCGAACTTCTCTTCGGCGTTGACGACGATCGTCATCATCGAAATCGAGTCGATGTCCAGGTCGTCGGTAAACGACTTGTCCAGTTCGACCGAGTCGGCAGCGATACCGGTTTCGTCGTTGACGAGCTCGGCGAGGCCGGCGAGAACTTCTTCGGTGGACAATGCCATGGTTTTTCTCCTAAAGGGTGTGTCGTTTGACCGAGAGTCAGTTTAGAGCAGGTGGATGGTGGCGCCAGCGCGCCGCACTACGGGAGCACAATCACTTGTGCGCCGAAGACGAGGCCGGCGCCGAAGCCGATCTGCAGGGCGAGGCCGCCGGAGAGCTCCGGATGCTCCGCCAACAGCCGGTGGGTGGCGAGCGGGATCGAGGCGGCCGAGGTGTTTCCGGTCGTCGCGATGTCGCGCCCGATGACGACGTGCTCGGGCAGGCCGAGCTGCTTCGCGAACTCGTCGATGATGCGCATGTTCGCCTGGTGGGGGATGAACGCGGTCAGGTCGTCGCTCGTGATTCCGGCGACCTCGAGGGCGCGCTTGGCGACCTTCGCCATGTCCCACACCGCCCAGCGGAAGACCGTCTGGCCCTCCTGGCGCAGCGTCGGCCAGGCGGCCTCGCCGTCTCGGAACTCGACGAGCGTCGAGTTCATGCCCACGGCATCCGCCTTCGATCCGTCGGATCCCCATACGGGTGCCGCGATTCCGGGGGTGTCGCTCGGGCCGATGACGACGGCGCCCGCTCCGTCGCCGAGCAGGAACGAGATGGAGCGGTCTGCCGGGTCGACGACGTCGGAGAGCTTCTCGGCGCCGATGACCAGCGCGTAGTGCGCGGCTCCGGAGCGGATGAGGGCGTCGGCCTGCGTGACGGCGTAGCTGAAGCCTGCGCACGCGGCGTTGGCGTCGTAGGCCGCGGCCGGATTGGCGCCGACCCGGTCGGCGACGACTGCGGCCATCGACGGTGTCTGCTGCACGTTGCTGATGGTGGCGACGATGACGAGGTCGATGAGTTCGGGTGCGATGCCCGACTTCTCGATGGCCTCGATGCCGGCGGTGGTGGCCAGGTCGACGGCCCCGACGCTCTTCGACGCGCGGGTGCGGGTGATGATGCCGGTGCGCTGCTGGATCCACTCGTCACTGGAGTCGATCGGGCCGATCAGCTCCTCGTTGGGGACGACCAGGTCGCCGCGCGCCGCGCCGTAGCTGAGGATGCGGGTGAACTGGACGCCGGTGGACTGCTTCAGGGTGGGGGTGCTCATGCTGCGCTACCGTCAATCAGATCGAATGCTGCTGCGAGGTCGTCGGGGGTCTTGACCGCCACGCTCGGTACGCCCTTGAGGCCGCGCTTGGCGAGACCGGTGAGGGCGCCGGCGGGGGCCAGCTCGATGATGCCGGTGATGCCCGACTCGGCGAACACCGCCATGTTCTTGTCCCAGCGCACGGGCGAGGAGACCTGGCCGACGAGCAGCTCGACGAACCGGGCGCCGGACGTCACGGCCTGGCCGTCCTGGTTCGACCAGATGGGGAGGGTGGGGTCGGCCGGCGTGAGCGTCGCCGCGAACTCGGCGAGGTGTGCGACGGCGGGCTGCATGTAGCGGGTGTGGAACGCGCCCGCGACCTGCAGCGCGATGACGCGCGAGCCGGCGACCGGGTTGTCCTTGAGCGCGTCGAGCGCGTCGAGGGCGCCGGCGACGACGATCTGGCCGCCGCCGTTGAAGTTGGCCGGCTCGAGGCCGAGCAGTTCGAGGCGGGCGAGCAGCTCTGCCTCGTCGCCGCCGAGCACGGCGCTCATGCCGGTGGGGGTCTGCGCCGCTGCGGTGGCCATCGCCGTGCCGCGTTCGCGCACGAATGCCATGGCATCCGTCTCGCCGAGGATCCCGGCGCCGGCTGCGGCGGTGATCTCGCCCACGGAGTGTCCGGCGATTCCGGCGACCCTGTCGCGGCGTCCGTCAGCGAACAGGGCGCTCAGCGTGAGCAGTCCGGCCGCGACTATGAGGGGCTGTGCGACCGCCGTGTCGCGGATCGTGTCGGCGTCGCTCGTGGTGCCGTGAGCCGCGAGGTCGAGGCCGGCGGCGTCGGAGAGGCCGCCGAGCTGGTCGCGGAAGCGTTCCTCGGCGAGCCAGGGTTCGAGAAAGCCGGGAGTTTGGGAGCCCTGTCCGGGCGCTACGACAACAATCACGCCGTCTAGTCTGCCAGCACGACGGCGATCACCGCTGTGCACACCCCACCGAGATTCGCGCACACCCTTGGCGAGTGTCCACAACCGCCGCCGTCTCCGGGCGTGTGTGTCGGAAATTCAGGAGGTGCCGCCGTCCACCGGCGTGTCGCGCGGCGTGTCACGGGGCGTGCCGCTGCTTACTCCTGAATTTCCGTTGCGGGGAGGGGGCGGATGGCTCGGAGGGGAGACTCAGCGCGGCGTCGCGTCGAGCCATCCCGTGACCGGGGCGAGCACCGCGTCGGGATTGCGCCTGGCCCAGCGGAAGTGGTCGAACGGCTCGCCGCCGTTCGCGGCCCGGTCGACGTGCAGCTCGGTCGGGGTCGTCGAGCGGAGGCGGGCACCGAGGTGCTGCGACGATACGCGCGGCACGATCCCGTCGCCGTCGAGGGTGAGCATCAGCACCGGGCGCTCGAAGGCCGCGAGCTCTCCCTCGTGGTCGGCGTCGCTGCCGGCGAGGATGAACCGTCCGTGCCGTCCCTCGAAGCCCCAGTCGGCCATCATGGCGCGCGGCTGGCGGCCGCCGAAGCCGACGACGTGCCCCGGAAACCAGCCGAGCGTGCGGGTGATGGCGCGGATCAGCCCGACCTGCCCGACCCGTTTGGCCCGCGCGGCGACGCCGGGGAACGCCCCGTGGTGGCTCGACCCGCTCGCGATGGTCACCACCGCGCCGACGTCGTCCGGGTGCGCGGCGGCGTAGAGCAGCGCGAGCTGTCCGCCGAGGCTGTGGCCGGCGAGCAGGAACGGCGACTCCAGGTCTGCCGCGGCCACCGCCGCCGGGATGTCGAGTGCGAGCGCGTGGTTGTAGCCGAAGTCGTTGGCGCGAACGTCGGCGGTCGAGCTCTGCGGCATCCCGCGCAGCTCGAGCCCGTGCACCCGGTAGCCGAGACCGGCCCAGCGCGCGAGCAACGGCCGGTAGTAGTGCAGCGGAACGCCGAGCGCCGGCAGGAACAGCACCTGCGGACCGGTGTCTCCCCACGATTCGACTACCGTCGTCGCGTCATCCGCGCTTCGAATGCGCGTGGAAACGAAGGATTCGTCGCTGGTCACCCGCCCATGCTGCCACCCGACGCGCTGCCCCGTGCCAAATGCAGGAGATTTCTGCAACGAGGCCCGCCGATCGCACCTAACGTGTGGCTGGACCCCACAATCTCCTTCATTTGGCAGAGGAGCGGGCGGATGACCCGGGCTAGCGCTTGCGGGCCGCGTCGGGTTCGGCGATCGAGCCGATGATGAGCGCGGACTGCAGGATGAGGGCCTCGCGGGCACCCGTGGCGTCCCAGCCGATGACCTCGCTGATGCGCTTGAGCCGGTAGCGCACGGTGTTCGGGTGTACGAACAGCTCGCGCGCGGTCGCCTCGAGCGAGCGTCCGTTGTCGAGATAGCACCACAGCGTCGAGAGCAGCTCGGTCGAGTGCTGCTGCAGCGGCCGGTAGATGCGGTTGATCAGGGTCGAGCGCGCGAGCGGGTCGCCCGCGAAGGCGCGCTCGGGCAGCAGGTCGTCGGCGAGGGTCGGGCGAGGGGCGTTGCGCCAGGCGCGCGCCACCGCGAAGCCCGCGAGGGCCGCCTTCGCGCTCTTCGACGCGTCGACGAGAGTCGAGACCTCGTGGCCGAGCACGAGGTGTCCCGGGCCGAAACCCGGCTCGAGCTGCGCGGCGATCTCGATGAAGGGCATCCGGGTCGCGGCATCCGTCTCGTCCGCTATCGGCGTCGACCGGCCGATCACGAGCACGAGCCGGTTGCCCTGCACGCCGATGAGCACGTCGGCGTCGAGGTGGCGCGCGGTGCGGCGAAGCTGGTCGACATCGAGCACGCGCGGCGTCGTGCCGACGAGCACGCACACCTCGCCGTGACCGTTCCAGCCGAGGGCCGCGATGCGGCTGGGCAGCTCGTTGTCGTACTCGCCGGAGAGGATCGAGTCGACGACGAGCGCCTCGAGCCGCGCGTCCCAGAGGCCGCGCGCCTCGGCGGCACGTGCGTACACGTCGGCCGAGGCGAAGGCGATCTCGCGCGAGTAGAGCAGGATCGCCTCGCGCAGCACGTCGTCGCCGACGCCGATGCGCGCCTCGACGACCTCCACGGTGATGCGGATCAGCTGCAGCGTCTGCTGCAGCGAGACCGAGCGAAGGAGCTCGCGCGGGGCGGCACCGAAGACGTCCGCGGCGATCCACGGGGTCGACTTGGGGTCCTCGAACCAGCTGATGAACGAGGTAATGCCTGCCTGTGCGACGAGTCCGACCGCCGACCGCCGCCCCGGTGGCATGTCGCCATACCAGGGCAGCGTGTCGTCGAGCCGCTTCAGAGTCGCCGTCGACAGCTCACCGGAGATGGTGCGCAGCCAGGCGAGCGTCTGCTCCTTCGTCTTTGGGGTGATGGCCACCGTTAGCTTTCGCCGCCGGCGTTTCCGGTCGTTCCCGCGTTCACGTCGAGCAGACGGTACTTCTCGATGGCCGCTGCCGGCACCGAGGAGTCCATCTCGCCGCGGCGCACGAGGGACTCGAGCGCACGCACCACCATCGACGGACCGTCGATCTTGAAGTACCGGCGGGCCGCGGCGCGCGTGTCCGAGAAACCGAAGTCGTCGGCACCGAGCGTCGCGTAGTCGCCGGGAACGAACTGGCGGATCTGGTCGGGAACGGCGTGCATGAAGTCGGTCGTCGCGACGAACGGCCCCTGCGTGCGGGAGAGCTTGCTCGTCACGTACGGGATGCGACGTTCCTCGTTCGGGTAGAGGAAGTTGTGCTCCTCTGCCGCGAGGCCCTCGCGACGCAGCTCGGTCCAGGAGGTGACCGACCAGACGTCTGCCGACACGCCCCAGTCCTGCGCGAGCAGGTGCTGGGCCTCGAGCGCCCACGGCACTGCCACGCCGGAGGCGAGCAGCTGCACCTTGGGTCCGGTGTCCTGCCCGGTCTTCAACAGGTAGAGGCCCTTCAGGGCGCCCTCCTCGTCGAAGTTCTCGGGCACGGCCGGGTGCTGCAGCGGCTCGTTGTAGAGGGTGATGTAGTACATGACGTTCGGATCGGGATGCGTGCCGCCGTACATGCGCTCGAGACCGGCCTTCACGATGGCGCCGATCTCGTACCCGTATGCCGGGTCGTACGACACGACGGCGGGGTTCGTGGACGCGAGCAGCAGCGAGTGGCCGTCCGCGTGCTGGAGGCCCTCGCCGGTCAGCGTCGTGCGTCCGGCCGTCGCGCCCATGATGAACCCGCGGGCCATCTGGTCGCCGGCCGCCCACATGGCGTCGCCCGTGCGCTGGAATCCGAACATCGAGTAGAAGACGTAAACCGGGATGAGCGGCTCGCCCTGCGTCGCGTAGGAGGTGCCCGCCGCGGTGAACGCGGAGAAGGCACCGGCCTCGTTGATGCCGACGTGCACGATCTGGCCCTGCGGGCTCTCCTTGTACGCGAGCAGCTGCTCGCGGTCGACGGAGGTGTAGTGCTGGCCCTGCGGGTTGTAGATCTTCGCGGTGGGGAAGTACGCGTCCATGCCGAAGGTGCGTGCCTCGTCCGGGATGATCGGAACGATGCGGTGACCGAAGTCCTTCGCGCGCAGCAGGTCCTTGAGCAGCCGGGCGAACGCCATGGTGGAGGCGATCTCCTGCTTGCCGGAGCCCTTCTTCGCGATGTCCCAGGCCGACTCCTCGGGCAGGGTGATCTGCGTGTACTTCGAGCGGCGCTCGGGCAGGTAGCCGCCGAGCGCGCGGCGGCGCTCGTGCATGTACTGGATCGCCTCGTCGTTCTCACCGGGGGTGTAGTACGGCGGCTGGTACGGGTTCTCCTCGAGCGCGGCGTCGGTGATCGGGATGCGCATCTCGTCACGGAACTGCTTGAGGTTGTCGAGCGTGAGCTTCTTCATCTGGTGGGTCGCGTTGCGGCCCTCGAACGACGGGCCGAGGCCGTAGCCCTTCACCGTCTTCGCGATGATGACGGTCGGCTGGCCCTTGTGCTCCGACGCCGCCTTGAACGCCGCGTACACCTTGCGGTAGTCGTGGCCGCCGCGCTTGAGGTTCCAGAGCTGGTCGTCGCTGTAGTCCTTGACCATCTCTAGCGTGCGCGGGTCGCGTCCGAAGAAGTTCTCGCGGACGTACGCGCCGCTCTCGGCCTTGTACGTCTGGTAGTCGCCGTCGGGGGTGCGGTTCATGAGGTCGCGCAGGGCGCCCTCGTGGTCGTTCTTGAGCAGGTCGTCCCACTCGCGGCCCCAGACGACCTTGATGACGTTCCATCCGGCACCGCGGAAGAAGCTCTCGAGCTCCTGGATGATCTTGCCGTTTCCGCGAACCGGGCCGTCGAGGCGCTGCAGGTTCGCGTTGATGACGAAGTTGAGGTTGTCGAGGCCGTCGTTGGCCGCCCACTGCAGGGCGCCGCGGCTCTCGACCTCGTCCATCTCTCCGTCGCCGAGGAACGCCCAGACCTGCTGGTCGCTGGCGTCCTTGATGCCGCGGTTGGTGAGATAGCGGTTCGACTGCGCCTGGTAGATGGCGTTGATCGGTCCAAGGCCCATCGACACGGTCGGGAACTGCCAGAAGTCGGGCATCAGCCGCGGGTGCGGGTAGCTGGAGAGTCCGCCGCTGAAGTGCGACTTCTCCTGGCGGAAGCCGTCGAGCTGGTCGGTCGTGAGACGACCCTCGAGGAAGGCGCGGGCGTACATGCCGGGCGAGGCGTGACCCTGGTAGAACACCTGGTCGGCGCCGCCGGGCGCGTCGTTGCCGCGGAAGAAGTGGTTGTGGCCGACCTCGTAGAGAGCGGCGGATGACGCGTACGTCGAGATGTGGCCGCCGACACCGATGCCGGGGCGCTGCGCGCGGTGCACCGTGATGGCCGCGTTCCAGCGGATCCATGCGCGGTAGCGGCGCTCGATGTCTTCGTTACCGGGGAACTCGGGCTCGTTCTCGGGAGCGATCGTGTTCAGGTAGTCCGTGGTCGGAACCATCGGGACGCCGAGGTGGAGCTCCTTGGAGCGCTTGAGAAGGCTGAGCATGATCTCGCGCGCACGTTGGTGTCCGTGTACTGCGACGAGGGCGTCGAGGGATTCCTGCCACTCGGCGGTCTCCTCAGGGTCTCCGTCGATGTTGTTCACCGAGTATGGATCCTGGTCGTTAACCGTCACCGTTGACCTCTTCCTGGTTGAGTCAGATCTGCGAGTCACCGTCGAGCAAGGGATTACGCTGCCGGGTTTGAAAGGACTACGCCAGAACATTCTATGCAACCCACGGAGTGTCGGCTGGCGCGTGCCGTCGCGGTGTCCTGCACTTAAGGCATAGCGAGCGTAGGATAACCCTTCGTGTTTGTCCGACGTTCCGCCGGGCACGAAAGGACGCAAAACAATGGCTCTGGAGAATGACACCCAGGCACCCGACTTCGACCTCGCCAACCAGTTCGGCGAGCACGTCCGACTGAGCGAGTTCAAGGGCACGAAGCCCGTGGCGCTCGTCTTCTTCCCCCTCGCATTCTCGTCCACCTGCACGAGCGAGCTCTGCGGACTGAGCGAGAACCTCGCCATGTTCAAGAGCAACGGCATCGAGCTGATCGGCATCTCCGCCGACTCGAAGGCCACACTGCGGGCGTTCGCCGAGGCCGAGGGCTACGACTTCACCCTGCTCGCCGACTTCTGGCCGCACGGCGCCGTCGCCAAGGAGTACGGCGTGTTCCTCGAGGAGAAGGGCTACGCCAACCGGGCGACGTTCCTCATCGACATCAACGGCATCATCCGAGCGAGCTTCATCACGGCTCCCGGCGAGCCGCGCTCGATCGAGGAGTACCGCGCGGCTCTCGACGAGATCGTGCCCGTGCCGGTGCACGTCTGACGCTTCACCGCTCCGGCCCGACGCCGGCCTGATTGAATGGGCTCATGACCGAGTCCCACATCGGCGACCTGGCGGCGTTCATCGCCGCCTCGCCCTCCTCCTTCCACGCCGCAGAAGAGTCGGCCCGCCGCCTCGAGGCCGCCGGGTTCCATCGCCTCGACGAGACCGCCGCGTGGCCGACCGACGCCGGTCGCCGGTTCGTGGTGCGCGACGGCGCGGTCATCGCCTGGGTGCAGCCCGACGGCGCGGCGGGCGAGATCCCGTTCCGCATCGTGGGCACCCACACCGACTCTCCGGGGTTCAAGCTCAAGCCGAAGCCCACGTCCGGCGCGCACGGCTGGCTGCAGGCCGGCGTCGAGGTCTACGGCGGGCCGCTGCTGAACTCCTGGCTCGACCGGGAGCTCGAACTCGCCGGTCGCCTGGTCACGACCACGGGGGAGCAGCATCTCGTGCGCACCGGCCCGTTCCTGCGTTTCCCCCAGCTCGCTATCCACCTCGACCGCGGCGTCAACGACGGGCTCCGGCTCGACCCGCAGCAGCACATGAACCCGGTGTTCGGGCTGGGCGACGTCTCCTCCGCCGATCTGATCGGCCACCTGGCGACCCTGGCCGGCATCCGCCCCACGGATGTCGCGGGGTACGACATCGTCGTCGCCGACACCGCCCCGGGGCAGGTATTCGGTCTCGACGGGGCGTTCTTCGCCGCCGGACGCATGGACAACCTGGTCTCCGTGCACGCCGGACTCGCCGCGATCACCGCCGCGCCGCCCGCCGCGGGCCACGTCGCCGTCTTCGCCGCGTTCGACCACGAAGAGGTCGGTTCGGCCACGCGCTCGGGAGCGGCAGGGCCGTTCCTCTCCGACGTTCTCGCCCGCATCTCCGACGGCCTCGGCGCGACCGAGTCAGAGCGCCTGCGCGGCTTCGCGTCGTCGTGGTGCTTCTCGGCCGACGCCGGACACTCGGTGCACCCGAACTACGCCGAGCGGCACGACCCGGCGAACAGGCCGGTCATGGGCCGCGGTCCGCTGCTGAAGATCAACGCGCAGCAGCGTTACGCCACCGACGCCGCGGGTGCGGCCGAGTGGGCGCGGGCGTGCTCGCAGGCCGGCGTCGCCTATCAGGAGTTCGTGTCGAACAACACCGTGCCGTGCGGCTCGACGATCGGGCCGCTGACCGCGACCCGGCTGGGCATCCGCACGGTCGACATCGGCGTGCCGCTGCTGTCGATGCACTCCGCGCGCGAACTGTGCTCGGTCGACGATCCCGCCTCCCTCGCGGCGGCGCTCACGGCGTTCCTGCAGCCGGCCTAGGCGCCCCCGGGCTCAGCCGCCGCGCGCAGTCCCCGGGCTCCGCGCCCGGCCTCAGCCGAGCAGTGAGACCGCGCGTGCGATGACGAGCGCCAGGATCACGAACCCGGCGAACGACTCGACCAGCATCAGCCCCTTGGCGCGGTGCGAGAGCGGCATCGAGTCGGTCGGGCTGAACGCCATCGAGTTCGACGACGAGAAGTAGAGGTAGTCGACGAAGCTCGGCGTCCAGTCCGACTTCACCGACGACCGCACCGCGACCTCGGTGACCGCGTCGTGGTCCTCGTCCTGCGGGAAGCGGAAGTCGGCCTGCGGGAGGTCGTCGCGCCTGGCCCTCGTGCGCATGACGGGGCCCCCGCGGTCGATCTCCCAGTAGATGAGCGCGAAGACGATCACATTGGTGATCCACACCTGCACGGCGGCGAGCAACAGTCCGCGCCCGTCGCTGCTGCCCGCGTTGACGAGCTGGAAGACGAGCTGCACGAGGGCGATCTGGTTGACCGCCGCGAGGAACAGCACCTGGCCGACGGACAGCCGGCGCGACCACTTCGTCTGCTTCTGGAAGCGCAGAGGGTTCACCGTGATGAGCGGGATGAGCATCAGGGCGCCGACGGCGACGGCGACATACCGCAGCTCGGGCAGGAAGCTGCTCGGCAGCAGCGCGTACAGCGTCAGAGCGACGGCGAGGGCGGCGACGGCGGGCCAGCGGTGTTCGGCGCGCGCGGCGCGCTCGGTGGTGGTGCTCACCGGCGAAGTCTATGTCGTACTATTGAAGCTCGTTGTTCCGCCCCGCGGATTGACGGGCCTTTAGCTCAGTTGGTAGAGCGCCACGTTTACACCGTGGATGTCATCGGTTCGAGCCCGGTAGGGCCCACCAGTAAACCCCCGCTCCGGCGGGGGTTTTCTTTTTTGGCGCGCTCCTTCTCGCCGGTGGTGGGTTGCGCCGACGGGCGTGCGGTGATGGTGTGGAGTCGACCACCCGCAGCACGAACAGGAGACCACCATGAGCGATGCGACCAGCGGCCGCGAAGAGGAGAACGACGACGTCTTCACCGACCCGGCGATCGACAAGCAGACAGTGACGAACGACGCCGTGGCCGGTGAGACCGTGATCGACACCGGCCACTACGCGGGCGCTACGGGTTCCGAGCCGCTCGAAGCCGAACCCGTGATCCACGACGACGGGATAGACCCCGACTCGATCGACCTGCGCGACGAGGAGTGATCCGGCTCAACCCGCCTCGCGGTCGACGTCCCCGCCGATCCCGTTGACGAGAGTGCGCACGACCGTCTCCGCCGCGGCGTGCCCCGGGAGCAGTCCGCCGTCGACCGCCTCGGCCGCCGCGTAGACCAGCGCCCAGAGCGCATGTTCTATCCACGCCGCGCTGACGGCAGAGTCCATCGAGCCGTCGCGCTGGCCCCGCGCGACGAGCGCCAGCACGGGGCCGTCGGCCGCGGCGAAGTCGGCGAGGTCGGGATGGGCGCCGAGCAGTCGCGGGTCGTGGAACAGGAACCGGATGCGGTCGCCGACGCCCACGTAGGCAGCGATCACCCGGGTCAGCGCCTCGAGCGGCGCGCCGTGCTCCGGCCGTGCGTCCACGGTCGCCCGGGTGATGTCCTCGACCGACTGCGCGATGGCGGCCCGCTCGAGGTCGGCCCGGTCGGCGAAGTGCCGGTGCAGCGTGCTCCTGCTCACCTGTGCGTCGGCGGCGATGTCGGCGAGGCTGGCCTCGGATGTCGCAGAATTGACCATGGCCGATCGTGAGAGATATCGCGGGATCAACTACGACACCGGAACCGACTACGTGCCCGACGGACACTCGCGTCAGGACTGGTCACGGCAGGTCATGCGGGAGGACATCGCGGTGATCCGGGACGGTCTGCACTGCAACGCCGTGAACGTGTTCGGATCACACCCCGAGCACATCGCCGAGTGCGCGGAACTCGCGGCGGCGAAGGGGCTCGCGGTCTGGGTGCAGCCGCGCCCCGTCGACCTCCAGGATGCGCAGGCCCTCGCCATGATCGCCGATGTCGCCGACATCGCCGAGAGCCTGAGCGCGGGCGGCGCGGACGTGCGGCTCAATGTGGGGTGCGAGTTCAGTCTCTTCGCACCCGGCATCGTCCCCGGACGGGACTACCGGGCCAGGGCGCGCGCCCTCTACGTGCTGTGGCCCGCGATGCCCCTGCTGAACCGGCTGCTGAACCGCTACCTGCGCCGCGTGGTCTCGATCGCTCGCGATCACTACTCCGGCGAGATCACCTACGGCTCGGGGTTCTGGGAGGGCGTCGACTGGAACGGATTCGACCACGTCGGGGTCAACCTGTACCGCGACTCGTACAACGCGGGCAGGTTCGCGTCCATGGTCGCCGATCTGCACCGACACGGAAAACCGGTGCTCATCACCGAGTTCGGCTGCTGCGGCTACCCGGGCGCCGAGCGCCGCGGAGCCGGCGGAGACTCGGTGGTCGACTGGAGAGATCCGTCGGCGCCGCGCCTGAGAGGCGACCACCCGCGCGACGAGGCGGTGCAGTAGAGATACATCGCCGAGCTGCTCGACCTCTTCGCCGCCAGCGGGGTCGCCGGCGTCTTCCCGTTCGAGTTCAGCGAACCGACGTACCCGCGGTCGGACGATCCGCGGTTCGATATCGACGTGGCGAGCTTCGGCCTGCTCGCCGCCGTCCCCAACGACGCGAAACACGGGAGGCCGTACGAGCTCGTGCCGAAGGCGGCGTTCCACGAGGTCGCGCGCCGCTTCGAAGCGGCCGGATCGTCACCGCCCCGCTGACCGCGACTCGTGCGCCAGGATGGCGAGCTGGATGCGGTTGTCGAGCCCCAGCTTGGCGAGCGCGCTCGAGATGTGCGCCTTCACGCTGCCGTGCGAGAGGAACAGCCGCCCGGCGATCTCCGCGTTGCCCAGACCCTCCGCGACGGCGAGAGCGACCTCACGCTCGCGATCGGTGAGCGGGCCGAGGGGATCGGGCGCATAGATTCGTGCCGGCGCCTCGCCCGCCGTCACGTGGTCGATCAGCTGTCGGAGCACATCGCCCGAGACGGTGGGCTGTCCGGACGCCGCGGTGCGGATGGCCGCCACGATCTCGGCGGGCGGGGTGTGCTTGAGAAGGAACCCGGCCGCGCCCGCGCGCAGGGCCTCGAGCACCGTCGCGTCGGTGCGGAAGGTGGTGAGCACGATCACCGCCGGCACGCGGGGCAGGCCCGCGGAGCGCAGGGTGCGGATCGCCGAGATGCCGTCGACCCGGGTCATCCGTACGTCCATCAGCACCACCTCGGGTTCCAGGCGCCGCACCGCCTCGAGCACCTCGTCGCCGTCGGCGACGTCGCCGACGATCTCGAGGTCTGGCGCCCCTCCGAGCATCAGCCGCAGTCCGCCGCGCACCAGAGGGTCGTCGTCGACCACGAGGACGCGGATCACCGGCGCCGGGGTCACGGTTCCCCCATCGGCAGGTCGCCGGCGAGCGCGAACACGCCGCCGGCGAGACCGTGGCTGAGGCTGCCGCCGT
>Ga0247803_1001359_pt1 | contig 12867 bp, 7 predicted proteins | sample UWRJL014104B1_FD_180928 | JGI IMG/M metagenome (GOLD analysis project Ga0247803, IMG submission 180928) | Plant litter microbial communities from Arlington Agricultural Research Station in Wisconsin, United States - UWRJ-L014-104B-1 | ecosystem: Environmental > Terrestrial > Plant litter >...
GCAAAAACATTTGTTTTTGAAGTAAATATGCAGCAAAATACCGCACAAAGGAATAGGAACAGGTTAGGTCTTAACATCATTTTTCGATTTGCATCCATTGTTTTCCAATGGAAATCTTATGAAAGAAAATTTTAAAAGGCTTAGCTTGGTAAGTCGCAAAACGGATCAATCTACCGATTGAAAGATTGTTTTTAACATTCCTTCCCAAGGTTTCCAAAGTAAGACTAAATTGTCCTACTTTTCCCTTACTTTTTCATAAACAAAACGAATACCGCGTTAGAAAAATTTAAGACCGAGTGTTAATTCTACTCTTGATAAATCTTCAAATTTTTCCTGGGAGAGCTTAATCGTTTCCGTAACGCCACCCATTTTTCTTCTGAATTTATAGGACGTTCCCAGATAACAAGCTCCTGAAATATTCAAAGCGAAATGATTGCCGAGCTTTTGTTCCAAACCAACGGAAACAGCCCAGCCCATTGCGTTGCCTCGGTCCGTAAAATCTTTACTGTCCGACATTCCTTTATTTACATACGACTGATATCCCATAGCAAAACTTGCTAAAACTGATGTCGTATTATTTTTAAAAGGATGCTGGTAAAGAACTGAAGGACCGACAAACTGAACGGTAATGTCATCGGAATTTCTTTTATCGAAATCTCCCTGACTTTTGAAAAGATTGTATTTCATACCCAAAGCTACCTGTGGCAGGATAAACCGATAAATGTCAGCCCCCATCGAATAGCCGGATTTCAGGTTTCTAAGATATTTTGAATAAGGAGTATTGGTACGAGCACCCTTATTCGGTAAACGGTAACTATATCCTCCGCTCAATCCAAAGGCCCATTTTCGATTAAAAACAGGTTGAATTTGTTTTTTAACAATATCAATTCGTTCTTCTGAAACCATCGTTGAATCAACAATACTAAATGTCGAATCTGCTTTTAAAACACCGGTAGTATCCTGCGCTTTTAAAGGGCCTGAAGCAAGAAATACCAAAAAGACGATAACAGCTAAAATTTTATTCATTGATCTCAAAAACTCAATTGTATTTCAAATCTCCTCGACTTAACGTGGTTTATTGTCGAAATGGTCTCAAAGATACAACTTATAGTTTACGACGATAAAGTTAGGCTGAATTGTCGTCGACGATTCGATTCTTTCTGAGAAGTTATTTCAAAAAATACCCTCCTGGATTAAATTTATTTCGAAAGAATTGGTTTCACACCAGCTGTTTTCACCTTCTCAACAATAAATTCACCAACTCTCCTCCCCTGTTCCTGTCCATTTTCAATAGCGTCACGGTAATGAATTCCTCCATATAACCGGGAAATCGCAGCTTCTTCTGCTGCCTGACGGAAGGACTGAAAATCTCTCGTCGGTAAGTCGAAAATCACTTCTGTATTGTCGGTAAAAGAAAATTTATCTCCCAGGAAATACGTAAGCGTTTCGGCGACCGCAGTGGAAATAACGCTATGCCCGCTCGTATATTCGGGGAATGGTGGTGTTTGCAAAAGTGGCTGCCAGCGCGGATCGATGTACCGGTTAATCACGGTTTCCGGACGAACCCGGCTGCTTCGGTATTTTTCGTCCCAACAACTAATAAATGCATCCATCAAAGTTGCTGCCACAATGGAGTGAATCATAATTCCGTGATCGAGATCTACTTTTGCTTTTGCCGTGGCAATGCTAGTGATATTCATCCAGTGACCGCCCGGACTTATTTTTTTAAATCCAATTGCCATGTGACCAGACGTATTTATCGCAAACGGATTACAATCCCAGTAGGAAGCGATAAAACGTGTTCCCTCATTCAATTTGTTCCCGGCTTCGTATACTTCGTAAGCCAATTTATAAAAATCGCTGGTGCTGTCTTTACTAAAAACAACCGGTGGCTTTGGTTTGAACTGTCCGCAGGAATCAATCACCATCGGGCGGATTGTTTTCCAATGCGGCTCAATTCCCTCGATATAGCCCGGAGGCGTAGGAAACCAATAGGCCTCACCTTTCAATGGCCGGTACCGAAGACGTGTGCTCAGTTTTGAATAATTGTCTTTACTCGAAAAATTGATAATTTTTTTTGCAACTTCCTCCGCCACAGCGATAGATTGTCCAATTGTCTGGTCGGTATAACCTTCCTTTTTCAAATCTGCAAGGAGCTTTTTCTGATCTTCTTCAAGCATATATCCCGATGGCAGAATAATTCGCCCTGTTTCCAGAATACAATATAAAGCTGCAATCTTGTAGTCGTAAGCCGTTTTTATTTCAATGTCAATTTTCCCAAGTTCTTTAATGTAGGCAGATGGCGAAACAATTGTTTTATTATTCTGGGCTACGATTTCCTGAGCACCCAACAGGCAATAGGTGTAAAATCGACTGGCGGCAGGTGGATTGGCAACGTCATGGATCATGACCATTGTCAGGGAAAAAATGGCAGGTTGTAAAAAACGATCCAGCTCTTTTTTTGAATTTTGAGCAGTTACAAAATGACTTAGAAATAAACTTAACAGAAGGAGTTTTTTCATTACTTTTTTTCTAATTGATAAAACTGAAGCGGCTTGTTGAAAGCTCCAATTACGAGGAAAGGTTCTTTTTTTATCTTGATTTCAACGACCGATTTCACGTCTCCGTCCACTGAAAGTCCTGAACGTGGCTGACCAATATACTCGAAATGCCCCTTGCCGTCTCCTTTTAAATAACAACCATAATTCGCATCCATACTTCCCAGTTTTAAGCGATTATCTGACTTATTGCCAAGAAGAATCAAATCCCTTTTACCGTCGTGATCAAAATCCTGGTATGTAATAGATGTAACCGGAGCAAACTGCGCCTGAACAGGTAAGATCTGCTTTTCGAATTTCCCGTTTCGGTTCATAAAACAGACCGAGCGGGCTTCGTTGAAAACAAGTTTCCCTGCCTTATCCAGAACTTCAGGTGCGAAAATATCGGTCATTCTTGCGTCTGCATAATCCTTGTAATAAGCAAATTTCTTCCGCATCGGATAAATTTGATCATTCAACTCGTCCCGGCTGACAAACGGATAGGATTTTCCCTGAACGTAAAAATTAAAGAAAGGATCGATCGAGCCATTATTATCAAAGTCGGCAAAATAAAGCTCTCCTGGTTCGTTATGTGAAACTTTAATCTGTGAATTCGTCCCCATATTTCCAGCAACAATGTCCTTCCTTCCATCTCCATCCAAATCTTCAACCAAAAGTGATGACCACAAACCTGATTCTTCCTCCGGAAAGTATTTAAGTGTCTGATCAATAAAACCCTCTATGGTATTTGCATACACCTTCACAGGCATAAACTCCCCGCAAAGGATCAAATCTTTTCTCCCGTCGTTATCCATATCTGCCCATTGCGCGTCCGTAACCATACCGACTTTTGAAAACGGAGCGGGCGTGACCGTAAATTCTCCTTTTCCATTGTTTGTAAGCAAAAATGAGGTTGGAGTTTCAGGATACCTCCCGGGAATTATACGGCCGCCGACAAACAGATCCAGATCACCATCGCCATCATAATCGCAGGCCCGAACGCAGGATTTACTGCTGGCTTTCATGTTGGGAGTTGACAAAACCGCCAGGTTTAATTTACCTTTTCCATCGCTCAGGTAAATCTCATCCTGTAAAGAAAACGTGTTCGGTTCAAAAAGAGAATAACCACCTTTTGCAATATATAAATCATCGAAACCATCACCGTTTGCGTCGAAGAACAAGGCAGCAGAATTAGCAGAAACATTTTCATCCCCTATGGAAAAATCAGGCATTTCTGCGAAAGCGCCTTTGGAATCCTGCAACCAGATCTTTCCCTGCTTATTCTGGTCACCGCTAACATAAATATCTTCCAGACCATCTTTGTTCACATCGCCTCCGGCAACAACCGGTCCGGTTTGAGAATACATAGAAAGCATTAAAGGTTGCCGCTTGAAGTCATTTTCATTGAAACCTTCATGCTGATACGATATGGGGCTGCCAGCTTTGCTCAAAATTGTCCGAACTTTTTCGGTGCCAGTTTTTGCATTTTTTAATTTCCCCGCCGGCTTTTCAATAACCAGTAATTGATTAGCGGAAACATTGGTAAGCCATTGCTCCCTTTGATCCGGCCATACAATTTTCACTGTATCAACCTGCTTATCCTGGTCCAGCCCGAAGTGAAGTTTTAAGGGCAAACAAGACAAATATCCGCGGTTTGGGTTTACTTCCTGATATTGTTGCTGGCCTTTTGAAAAAAGAAAAACCTTTGCCCCTACTGCGTTTTTGTTTCCATCGGGCTGCCTTAATTTTATTTGTAAAAAACTTCCTTTTGACTGTTCCCTGCCCATATTTTGATAGACAAAAGCGGGTTCGTTAATATTGCTGACCACAAGATCCAGATCACCGTCATTATCCAGATCGGCATAAACTGCACCGCTGGAAACCGAAGGGTTATTCAATCCCCAGACATCCTGCATTTTTGCAAACGTCAGATCTTTATTATTCTTGAAAATATAGTTGGCAAGTTTCGTTGATGGCATTGCTTTAATGAGGTCCATCAGCAAAAACGGCTCCTTATTCACCGCCTGGCGAATCTTGTAATCCCCCCAGTATTTTAAGAAATCTTTATTCGTGTAATCTCGTAAGTAACCATTGCTTACGAACAGATCTTTATAACCGTCATTATCAAAATCAGCCAGAAGCGGGCACCAGCTCCAATCCGTGTTGGACACCCCTGAAATCTGTGCAATCTCACTGAATGTACCATCTCCATTATTCAATTGAAGCATATTCCGCATATACTGACGGTTCAGGTTCTGTTTCATCATGAGCTCAAAGGACTCATAATTTTCCTGTAATTGCAGCAGTTTCTGACGCTTGTTATCTTCCGGTAACATATCGAGAGACATGATATCCGGTAATCCGTCGTTATTAAAATCCGCAATATCAAGCCCCATGGAAAACTGGGCCAGGTGCCGAAAACACATTTCCGTTTCCTCCCGAAATGTTCCATCCCCATTGTTGATGTATAAATAATCCGGCTCGTTATAATCGTTTGTGACGTAGATATCCTGCAAACCATCCAGATTGATGTCCGCTATGGCCACGCCCAGACCGAAGGTTAGCGGATACTGATAAATTCCAGCTTTTTTAGTTACCTCAACGAATTTGTTATTCTTGTTTTCAAAAAGCTTATTTCCCGCCAGTTCATCCGTTTCCTTCCTGAACTTGGCCAATTCCATATTATCAATTTTTTTGACGCTGTGATTCAGCAGGAACATGTCCAGATCGCCGTCGTTGTCGTAGTCAAAAAAAGTTGCCTGTGTGCTGTAACTGATATTATCCAGTCCGTATTCTTTCGCCTGTTCAACAAATTTTACCATTCCGTTTTGGATACCCTGATTGATGAACAGTTGATTTTTCCTAGTTTCATCATCAACTTTTCCTGAGTAACATATATAAATATCGAGCAAGCCGTCGCCATTTACATCCGCCATCGTAACACCGGTTTTCCAGCCACCTTTGCGTCCTTCCAATCCCTTTCCGGCTGAACCGGTAATATCTTTAAATTTTATTGGCGAACCTTTTTCGCCGGTCATGTTGAGATAAAGTTTGTTGGATTTCAAATTTGATGTAAAAAAAAGGTCATCAAATCCGTCATTGTTAAGATCTCCGACAGCAACCCCGCCACCGTTATAAAAATACTCATACGCCATCACATTCAGACTTTCATCCTCATTGATGTCGTTTCTAAAATCAATATTCGTTTGCTTGGGAGCCAATAATTGAAAGAGTGGCTGCTGAGCCTGGACAGAGGAAAAATGTGCTCCGAGCAGTAATGCCAGGAATTTATAAACACTGTATTTTCTATTCGTCAACATGAATAAGGGAGTAAAAAATGTAACGAAAGATATATCATAAAAACTAAAAAAACTTCAACAATCTGTTGAAGTTAGCATTGATTGTTAAGAAAAATGGAGCAGAGTAAAAGTTCTCCGCTCCATTTTCATTTATTATTTATCCCACCAGTTTCTGGCAGACCATATATCACCACCGGAAATCCTCCCAACTGCTGCATTATAATTTGCAGCATTTAAAGTAGCCTCTGTCGTTGGGTATACCTGTCTTCTCGGGATTACTCCTCCTGAAAAATTACCTACATAATTTACAGGAGTAAGCACTGGATAACCTGATCTTTTCCAGTTATTACAAGCCTCAACGAAGTTAAAGAGTGTTCCGTTTACCGCCCAGTATTGCTCATTGATTTGTTTCAATGCGTCCGCAGCAACCAGGGGATGGGCAGCAGCATATGCATCAGCAACGGCCGCGCTGATCGTTGCAGTCGCACCGTAGCGAGCCAGTGACTGAATACCAGCCGACACACCATTGGCATAATGAGCAGCTGCTGTTGTCGTACCAACTGAGAATCCGCGGGTCACAGCCTCCGCAAGCAACAACTCAGTTTCAGCATAAGTTTGAACAAAAAGAGGAGCACTTCTGCTTCTGTAGACACCTGTCGGACGAGAATATTTTCCAATCGGAGTTATGTCTGCGCCAGAGCCGGAAGCTCCGTTGTACCCAGGCGAGCGCGAGATATCTGTTGCGCCACCATTGAGGTCATAACCGTTTGGCAATCCCATTTGAATTGCAGGATCAGAGCTTCCTGCCGCAACATTTTGGCTACCAGCTAAACCAGCAACAGGAACTTCTGCAACAACGCCTAATCTAGGATCATTTGTCGACTTCAAAAAGTCAATCATTGTTTTACTCCATCTCACCTGATACACGTCCGCAGGCGTTGATAGCGCTGCTCCATTTCCGTTGGTATAACCATTTGCGTCGTCCGATACTACGTAGGCATCATCACTCACACTTGTGAAAGTTCCACCTGCAGCAGCCTTTTCAGCATATGTCTTTGCCGTAGCAAGATCCACTTTAACCAGGCGCATTGCCATCTTCAACATCAGTGAATAACCATATTTTTTCCATTTGGCAACATCTCCTTTATAGTTTGCAAAGGCATCATTCGTTACCAAAGGCTTTGAGGCATCTAGACCGGTAATAGCAGCGTCCAAACGAGTTAACAAAGACTTGTAAACACTTTCCTGCGTATCGTAAGCCGGAAGTGTTATAGCATCTTTTGCTTTTAAAGCATCAGTATAAGGCAAATCTCCATAAATGTCAGATATAGTCGCAAGTGACTGAACCTGCATAATAATCGCCGTATTCATTAAATTTGAAAGGGCAGGCTTGTCTTTTGTAAGCTGCTCCATTTCATATGCGAAACTTGCTGCACTATAATCCGTGTTCCAGGCACTGGCCAAATAGGAATTGGTATTACTTGAAATCACGTATTTATCTGCGTTTGAATAATAGTTCGCAGCTCCCGAAGTTGTCGATGCAAGGATCTGCACCCACATGCTTTGGAAAAGAATACCACCATTATATCCGGCAGTCGCGTTCACATATCTCCATTGGACGCTTGGCAACAGTAAATTTGGATCAAATGAAGTACCAGATGCCTTTGTAGGGTCGGTATTCAGTTCGTCGAAATCATCAGTACATGACATTGGTATCATGCCTGTCAGAAGCAATAATATTAAAAGTTTCTTTTTCATAGTTCGTCTCATTTAAACTTAAAGTTCACATTGATACCATAATTACGTGTCGATGGCAAGCTGGTTCCCTCAATACCTGAGTAAGTCAGGTTGGCACCAAAGGTTGCTTCCGGATCGATGTTCGTCGTCTTTTTCATGAAGTAAAAAAGATTACGTGATACCAACGAAATATTAACTGCACGTACCAAAGGCCACTTTTCAATAAGGCGGGCAGGAATCGTGTAACCAAGCGTAAGCTGACGAAGCTTGATATAATCTCCATCAACAACACTGATTTTTGTAACGTTATTAGCCAAAGCTGTGTAATAATCCTCAGCGGAAGCCTGAACTGTATTGGCAGCACCACTTTCCGAAACCCCAGTTGTGATACCATCACGACCTACAAGCGTTTCTTTGTGCAACCCTCTTCTGTACGCGTAGTTTTCAGTTGCTGAAAGAATCTTGTTTCCGAAGTTATAGTCAACAAGGAATGAGAAATTCAAAGCGCCAAGATTAAATTCATTGTTTATACCACCATATAATGTTGGCAAAACTGTTCCGAGATTAATAAGATCTCCTCTAACAGGCAAACCTGACTGATCTACAATAATCTCACCATTTGCTGCATATTTGTAATCATACGCTCTGATTTGAGGACCTGCTTCGCCAACAACAAATGCGGTCGTTGCATTACCCAGCGTAGCTCTGTTCTGACCCAATGTAATAGGGTTATTATCAGCGTCAGTCTGAAGGATTTTATTCTTAACCGAAGTGAGGTTAAACGAGATATTCCAGTCGAATTTCGACGTTTTTACAGGAGTACCTGTCAATAAAACTTCAAGTCCGCGGTTTTGCACAGAACCTGAACCTACTACACCTCTTACATAACCAGTCGCAGCACTATAATTCGCTGGCATGATTTCATTCTCAGTTTTCTGGCTGTAATATGCAAGATCAAGACCAAGACGATTACCGAAGAATTTCAGGTCCAAACCAACTTCGACTTCACTTTTTGTGAATGGCTTAAGGAATAAGTTAGGAAGCTGATCGCTGAAATTACCCGTTGGAACAGTATTGAACGCATTTCCAACACCATAGTAAATTGCAGTTCCGTAGGCAGTCGATGGCTCACCACTTGTACGGGCATAGGATGCTCTTAATTTACCAAAGCTCAAATTCGGAACGTTGACGATATCATTGAATATAAATGATCCTGTTACGGAAGGCGTGAATATACTACGTGCTGAACTTGGTAAAGTTGAATAAGTGTCGTAACGACCGGTAGTTGTCAAATTCAGTATTCCTTTGTAACCCAAATCAACACTGTAATAAGCGGACTGAACTTCGGTGTTTGAAACAGCATAATCTCTGTTGAAATTCACTACGTTATTGAAACTGTATAGATAAGGAAGTACAAAAGGAGAACCACCGATCTGAACTTTTTCGTAACGGTTTCTTCTTAAATTGGCTCCCGCAATCGCGTCAACAGTGAACTCGTCGTTGTTGAATGTTTTGTTGAAACCGATCAATCCATCTACGTTTAATTCAGTACGCTGTGCATTTGACAACTCGTCAAGACCGCCTCTTCCGCCATTAGAAAAACCAGTTCCCCATGGAGTAACTTTGAAAATACGATCATTCGCGTTATCATAACCCACGCGCGCCTGCGCATACAACCAGTTTGTGAACTGATACTTTGTAGATAGAGCAGAGATAATTCTTTTACGATCTACGTCGTTAACGAATTGGCTTGTAACAAAATAAGGGTTAGTCACATATTCGTCATCACTGAAAACAATTTCTTTTCCAGTAACAGGATCAAATCCCGGCGCAAGAATTCTCTGATCGATATTGGATGCAAGGAACATACCATTGTTGGCGTTCATAGGACCGTCACTAAGGATTGGCTTATTTTTTACGTTTTCGATTACGTAGTTAGCCATAACGTTCACGCTCAACTTTTTAGTAATATTCTGATCGGCAGTCAGGTTGAAAGTTTTTCTTTTCAAACCACTGTTTTCAATAATCGATTTTGTATCCAGATTAGCAACAGAAAGACGGAAAGATCCGTTTTCTCCACCCTTCGTTACAGATAAACTGTTAGTAAAGTTAGATCCGGTTCTGTAAAAATTCTTTACGTTATCTTTCTGAGCAGAATAAGCATACTGATTACCGTCAAACTGGATAACTTGCGATCCGTCCAGTCTCGCTCCCCAGCTTCTTCTTGCAGAAACCTGCGCAGCAGCAGCCGTTGTAGGCTTTTGCCCGCCAATACCCTGACCGTATTCATATTGAAAATCAGTCATATCTCTTGGTGTATCAGCTGAGTAGTTCAGGTTGTAATCAATAGAAAAGTCACCCTTTTTACCTGCTTTTGTTTTGATCAAAATAACACCGTTCGATGCGCGTGCACCAAAAAGAGCCGAAGCAGCCTGCCCTTTAAGCACAGTCATCGTTTCAACGTCATCAGGGTTAAGGTTACCAATACCATCACCGCCATCAGCACCCCCCCATTCGCCGGCAGATCCTCTTTGCGTATTATCCATTGGTACTCCGTTTATAACCACCAATGGCGATCCGCCTGAGTTCATACTAGGCATACCACGCATAAGGATCTTCGCAGTTCCACCTGGTCCTCCACTTGTTCCTTTAACATTCAAACCGGCAACCCGACCTGCGAGTGAGTTGGCAATATTCGTTTCACGAGCCTTCGTCATCAGGTCTCCGCCGATAGTTGTGACCGCATAACCTAACTTTCTGGCGTCCTTTGAAATACCAAGTGCAGTAACGACAACTTCTTGTAAATTTGCTACATCAGCTACCATCTTCACAGAAAAATCTGTCTGGTTTCCAACAGGAATTTCCTGTTTTACATAACCGATAGAAGAGATAACAAGTACAGAAGTACTACTAACACCTGACAGTGTAAAATCTCCGTTTGCATCAGCGTTTGTTCCGGCAGTACTCCCTTTAATTGTTACTGATGCACCTGGCAATCCCGAGTCGTTTTCATCTAACACCTTACCTTTCACCGTTCTGTCCTGTGCGAGAACTGGCGATAGCGTAAAGGATAAACCCAAAAGAATAAAGATTCTTAGAGAGGTCCTGAGTAATTTTTCTTTCATAAATTCTCCATTAGTTAAATATTATACATAGGTTGCTGTTAAGAATTGCAAAAGTTTATTGTACAATTCCGGTAATTCTACAAATATCCTATTTTTTTTAATAATTAAATAATTTTAAATACTCGTAAGAAGCCTTATTATAATATTTTAATAAGATGTTTCATTTAACTACAAAATAAAAATTGGTTTATAAAACGATTTAGCAAATCCAGTATTATTTATAAGTAACTGTAATTGAGGGCACAAAAAAAATGGCCCTCTTAATCAAATTAAGAAGGCCATTAGAAAAAATTGTTAAACTTTTTAAAAAAAATTCTGCTCACAATCAATTATCCTCCGGATAAGGAACAAAAATAAAACCAGAGAAATCACCGATTAATGCAAACAGGCAGCAATATTCATCCGGATTTTTATAATTTTCTTTGAAAAGCAAAACGGACTCCTCTCCGATGAGTTTACGCTCCACAAATTCGTTCATATAGGACGCGCGATAATTATAACGGTTGGTCAGTTCGGTAGAGCCGATCAGCAAAACTCCCAGATCTACGTCCTCGTTGGTAATTACAAATATCGGATTTTCTGAAAATCCACGTTTTCTGATCTGGTAAGATGCATCCTTCAATTGGTCAGCCACCCGGACAAAATCCTGGGAAACCTGCCCCATCAGTTTACGGTTCAACTCAGGCGAGTTGGCGTCGTCCATCAGGGAATTTTCATTACTGTTGTTAATCATAATTTGGCTATCGGCAGTCGGCTTTCAGCTTGCGGCATTGGCTTTCAACCTTTATTTTGTTTTTAATTTCGCTAACGGTTATACCTTAGAGTTTAATCATTGACAGTCGACCATAGCTTGCTTACAGCCGGGGTCGCCCCGCTGACAGACAGAATCACATTCTCGCTGCCAGTAACAAAGTCAGATCTTTATAGCGCATGTTGAAACTTCTTGCAATGTGTGAGTTTGTCAATGTCCCTTTGTGGCAATACACCCCTTTCATAAACCAACGATTGGCATAAATCATTTCCTCGATACCGCCAATTGTTCCGGTTTGTAATAAAAAAGGTAAAAATACATTGCTCAAAGCAGTACTTGCCGTGTTTGCCACACGTGATGGAATATTGGGCACACAATAATGAATGACATCATTAAATTTGAAAGTCGGGTGTTTATGTGTTGTCATTCTTGACGTTTCAAAAGAACCTCCCTGATCGATGCTTACGTCAATAATAACGGAACCTGGCTTCATTTGCGAAACCATTTCTTTGGTAACCACCATCGGACTCATCCCATTTTCAGCACGCATCGTTCCAATTACCACATCAGCCCGGCTGATCGCCTCTGCCAGGGTATCTGAATCGATAATCGATGTATAAAGATTTTGACCGATCGAATACTTTAATCTTTGCAGACGGTAAATATGTTTATCAAAAATTTTGACATCAGCGCCAAAGCCGATCGCTGCGCGTGTTGCATATTCAGCTACGGTGCCAGCGCCTAAAATCACAATCTTGCTTGGAGGCACACCGGTAATTCCACCTAAAATTATTCCTCTACCCCCGCTTGGGTTTGAGAGATATTCTGCCGCAATCAATAAAACGGTACTTCCGGCAATTTCACCCATTGCCCGGATAATGGGTTTCCCTCCTACCTGATCACCGATCAGCTCATATCCGATTCCTGTTATTTTTGCATTATTAAGCCGTTCGAAATATTTCTTCTCCAGTGTCGGCAGATTAAGCGCGGAAATCAGCGTTGTTCCGGCTTTTAAATAGTCAAATTCTTCCTCCACCAAGGGCTCCACTTTCAATACCAGATTGGCCTGATATACTTCTTTGGGACTTTGAACGATTTTTGCACCTGCTTCGCTGTAATCGTGATCTGAAAAATTAGCTCCCTTTCCAGCATTTTTTTCAACCCAAACCTCGTGACCGTTTCTCACCAGAATACTGACTGCATCCGGTGTAAGAGCAATTCTGTTTTCCTGCAAAGAAACTTCTCGGGGCAAACCAATAAGTAAAGAATTCTGGTTTTTTCGGGTAGCCAATAATGACTCCTGCGGATACAGTGCCGACTGTTTCGCCAATTCTTCAAAACCAGTGATTTGAGGCTGTGCCATGGAATGGGTAAAAATTAAATTACAAATTTAGATGAGTAGTGTTTTATAATCCGAT
>Ga0247803_1001361_pt1 | contig 12864 bp, 8 predicted proteins | sample UWRJL014104B1_FD_180928 | JGI IMG/M metagenome (GOLD analysis project Ga0247803, IMG submission 180928) | Plant litter microbial communities from Arlington Agricultural Research Station in Wisconsin, United States - UWRJ-L014-104B-1 | ecosystem: Environmental > Terrestrial > Plant litter >...
TGTTCCTCCACCGCCGCCGCCAGTGCCGCCACCGCCGCCGCCCGAGCCGGATCCGCCGTCAGTTCCGCCACCGTCGCCGCCGCCAGAGCCTCCGCCGGCACCGCCCCCCGAGCCGCCGTCGGAACCGCCGCCGGAGCCGAAATCTCCGCCGCCTCCGCCGAGTGAAAGGGTCCTCGTCCCGTGCGAACAGGCTGAGGACATCAGGGCGACCGCGATCACGGACGCGAGGGTCTTGTAGAAACGTGAGGTTGTATGGGCCATGACTATCTCCTTTTCCGAAGAAGGTGGAGACCGCCTGTTCGTTCCTGATTATCAGCGATAACTCACGCTCACGTGATATTTTTTAGTTAACAATTTCCTCGCGTTAACGGTAAATCTCGCGGTCGGCCCTGATGCAGACGATGCTATCCAGGGTGGTGGGGCGACCTAGTCTGATGTCTAGGTTTTGGGCGGGGTTGTCAGTCCGCCGAGGAATTGCAGCAAGGCTGCGTTCACCACATCGGGCTGTTCCTGCTGGATCCAGTGGCCAGCGCCGGGCACGACCGTCAGATGGCGCAGGTCGGTCGCCCAGTCCTTGAGCGTCGCCTCGGCGGCCCCGGAATAGTTCCGCACCGGATCGCGCTCGCCGACCATGAAGGCCGAGGGCACGGTGATCTTGAGATCCTGGACGAAGGCCATCAGAGCCCAGTTCCGATCCAGGCAGCGATACCAGTTCAGCGGCGCGTCGAACCCGCCGGCCGAGAAGGCAGCGACATATTCGGCGAAATGGTCAGGCGTCATCCACGGCGGCAGGGTGGCGTCGTCGGGGATCTCAGACACGAAATCCTGGCCCGGCGCGATGAAGCCCGTCGATTGGCGATCATTGGGCGTGGCGCCGTCGTAGGCGTAGAACCCCTTTCTCAGGGCCGCGGCGACATCGGTCTCGAACGCCCTGTGGGCCTGGGGGGCTTGGAACTGGCAGATATAGAGGTCTCGCCCGACCCGTTTGGAGATGGCCCGCATCATCGGCAGGGGTGCGCCCTTGGGGATGCGCGGTTGGAACGGCACCGACAGGCCGAAGACGGCGCGGAACATCTGGGGCCTCAGCAGGGCGCAGTGCCAGGCCACCGGCGCACCCCAGTCGTGACCGACGACAACACACTCGGTCCGGCTCCCTGTTTCCCTGGCCAGGGCGCGGACCAGATCGACCATGTCGCCGACCAGGCTCAGGATGGAATAGGCCTCGACGCCCGACGGCCGCTCGGTGTCGCCATAGCCGCGCATGTCCGGGGCGACGGCGTGATAGCCGGCCTCAGCCAGGGCCTGGACCTGGGCGCGCCAACTGATTCCCAGCTCGGGAAAGCCGTGGATCAGCAGCACCAGGGGCGCCGAGCCATCCGTGGGACCGGCTTCGAGAATCCGCTGCTTCAGGCCGTCGGTCTGGAGGGTGCGGGTCTGCATGGCGAACTTCCCTCACGTTAGCGATGGCGCCGACCGCGTCGTCGTGCATTTAGGACGGTTATGACCCGCCTCGTTTCCTTCGCCGACGGTACGACCGTTCCCGCCCTTGGCCAAGGCACCTGGGAGATCGGCGACGATCCCGCGCGCCGCGACGCCGAACAGGCCGCCCTGTCGCGCGGCATCGACCTGGGCCTGACCCTGATCGACACCGCTGAACTGTATGGCTCGGGCAAGTCCGAACGTCTGGTCGGCGAGGTCATCGCCGGGCGCCGCGACGAGGTCTTCCTGGTCTCCAAGGTCAAGCCGGACAATGCGTCCGAGATGAAAATGATGTTGTCGTGCGAGAAGTCGCTGGAACGGCTGGGGACCGACCGGATCGACCTCTATCTGCTGCACTGGTCGGGTCGGGTGTCGCTGGACGAGACCATCGCCGCCTTCGAGGAATTGGTGGACGAGGGGATGATCGTGCGCTGGGGCGTGTCCAACCTGGACATCCGCTCGATGAACAAGTTGGAAGCGCTGGAGGGCGGCGACGCCTGTGCGGCCAACCAGTTGCTTTACAATCTGGGTTCGCGCGGGATCGAGTACGACCTGCTGCCTTGGCTGCAGGCGCGGGACATGCCGATGATGGCCTATTCGCCCCTTGGACGCGGCGGGCTGCTGGAGCATCCGGTCATCGTGGACATCGCCGATCGGCACGATGCCTCATCGGCCCAGGTCGCACTGGCTGCGGTCCTGCGCCACGACGGGGTTATCGCCATTCCCAAGGCCTCGTCGGTCGAACATGTCGAGGCCAACGCCGACGCCCTGGAAATCCGTTTCGACATCGAGGACATCGAGAAACTCGACGCCGCGTTTCCGCCGCCGACCAGCGAACAGCCGCTGGATATTATCTGAGGTCAGACGTCTCCTCGCCGTTCACCGCTTGGCGAAGGGGGAGGGAGACCGCGACGCGGTGGAGGGTTCTTGAAGCGGGCCCCGGGCGTGGGTTGAAGAACCCCTCCGTCACGGCGCTGAAGGAGCGCCGCGCCACCTCCCCATCGCTGTGCGACAGGGAGGAGACGATCGTGCTTAAGCCGCCGCCTTCTGTTTGCCGGCGAAGCTCCCGTAGAAGGTCTCTCCCTTGGCGGCCATGTCGCGCAGCAGTTGCGGGACCTTGAAGCGGTCGCCGTAGGTGGCGGCCAGACGGTCGGCGGTTTCGACGAACTGCTTCAGCCCGGTCTGGTCGATCAGGGTGATCGGGCCGCCGGTCCAGGGCGCGAAGCCCCAGCCCAGAATGGCGCCCAGGTCGGCTTCGCGCGGGTCGTCGATGACGCCCTCTTCCCAGCAACGCGCGACCTCGACGGCCTGACGATACAGAAGGCGGGTCTTCAGCTCTTCGATATAGGCCAGGGCCGAAGGCTCCTCAGCCTGGTCGTTGGCCTTGGTGGTCGGCGCCAGGTCGGCGAGACCGGCCCACAGGGTCTTGGGCGCGCCCTTCTCGGCGGGGTAGTCGTAGAAGCCCTTGCCGTTCTTGCGGCCGAAGCGCCCGCCCTCGACCATGGTGGCGACCAGGGCCTCGCCGGCGTTGGGGACGTATTCAGCGCCCAGGTCCAGCTTGGTCTGTTTGGCGATCTTGTAGGACAGGTCCAGGGCGACATCGTCGTGCATTTCCAGCGGGCCGCGCGGCATGCCGGTCATGCGGCCGACATTGTCGATCAGCACGGGGGAATAGCCCTCGTCCAGCATCGCCATCCCCTCCATCAGGAAGGTGGAGAAGCAGCGCGAGGTGTAGAAGCCTCTGGAGTCATTGACGACGATCGGCGTCTTCCTGATCTTCAGGACATAGTCGAGCGCCTTGGCCAGGGCCTCCTGCGAGGTCTTTTCGCCCATGATGATCTCGACCAGCATCATCTTGTCGACCGGCGAGAAGAAGTGGATGCCGATGAAGTCCTCGGGCCGCACGCTGGCTTCGGCCAGGCCGGTGATCGGCAGGGTCGAGGTGTTGGAGCCGAAGATGGCGCCCTTCTCCAGTTGGGCCTCGGCGCGCTTGGTAACGTCGGCCTTGATCTCGCGGCTTTCGAACACGGCCTCGACCACCAGGTCGCTGCCTTTGACGTGGGCGTAGTCAGTCGTCGCCGTGACCATGGCCAGCGCAGCGTCGAACGTCTCCTGGGTCATCTGGCCGCGCGACAGGCGCTTCTTCAGCAGCTCCTCGACATGGGCCTTGCCCTTGTCGGCGGCTTCCTGGGTCTGGTCGATCAGGACGGTCTCGATCCCGGCCATGACCTGCACATAGGCGATGCCCGCGCCCATCATGCCGGCGCCCAGGACAGTGACCTTCTTGGGGTCGGACTTGGCGATGCCAGCGGGGCGAACGGCGCCCTTGTCCAGTTCCTGCTTGGACAGGAACAGGCTGCGAATCATGGCCTGGGCCTGGGGCGTCATCAGGGTCTTGATGAAGTAGCGGGTCTCGATCCGCAGGGCGGCGTCCATCGGCACCTGAACGCCCTCATAGACGGCGCGCATCAGGTTCATCGCAGCGGGATAGTTGCCGTACGACTGCTTCCTGATCATCGCATTGCCGACCAGGAAGCTCTGGATGCCGGCGGGGTGATAGGGGCCGCCGCCGGGCTGTTTGAAGCCCTTGTCGTCCCAGGGCTGGACGGCCTTGCCGCCGCCCTTGATCCAGGCCTTGGCCGCCTCGACCTCGGTTCCGGCGGGGACGACTTCATGCACCACGCCCGCGCCCTTGGCGTCATTGGGCTTCCACGAGGATCCCGCGGTCATGGCCATCATCGCGCCCTGGACGCCGATCAGGCGCGTCAGGCGCTGGGTGCCGCCGCCGCCGGGGAAGAGGCCGACCTTGATCTCGGGCAGACCTAGCTGGATCTTGGGATTGTCGCCGACCACGCGGTAGTGGCAGGCCAGGGTGAACTCCAGCCCGCCGCCCAGGGCCAGGCCGTTGATCGCGGCCGCCACCGGCTTGCCGCAGGTCTCCAGCGCGCGGAAGGCGCCGTTGATGCGCCAGCCGGCGTCGAACGCCGCCTGAAGGTCGCCGGCGCCCGAAAGGACGCCGCCGGCCATGTCGCCCAGGTCTGCGCCGGCGCAGAAGCCCGAGGCCTTGCCTGAGGTGATGACCGCGCCCTTGATGGCGTCATCGGTCTTGATGGCCTCGACCAGCTTGGGAAGCTCAGCCATGACGCTCGAGGTCAGGGTGTTCATCGAACGGCCCGGCACGTCGAAGACGACCGTGGCGATGCCGTCGGCATCGATGTCGATCTTGAAGTTTTCCATGCTCATATTCCTTCGGATCAGACGCGTTCGATGACGGTGGCGGTGCCCATGCCGCCGCCGATGCACAGGGTGACCAGGGCGGTCGACTTGTTGGACCGCTCCAGCTCGTCCAGGGCGATGCCGGTGATCATGGCGCCCGTGGCCCCCAGAGGGTGACCCATCGAGATGCCGCCGCCGTTCACATTGATCTTGCCGTGGTCGATATTCAGCGCCTGCATGTAGCGCAGCACAACGGCGGCGAAGGCCTCGTTCAGCTCCCACAGGTCGATGTCGTCGGGCGTCATGCCTAGGCGGCCCAGCAGCTTGCGGGTGACGTATTCAGGGCCGGTCAGCATGATCGAGGGCTCGGAGCCGATCGAGGCGCCGCCCAGAATCTTGGCGCGGGGTTTCAGGCCCAGGGCCTTGCCGGCTTCCAGCGTGCCGATCAGGACGCCGGCCGAACCGTCGACGATGCCGGACGAGTTGCCGGGCGTGTGGACGTGGTTGACCTTCTCGACCTCGGGGTAGCGCTGGTTGATCACGGCGTCGAAGGCCATCTCGCCCATCATGGCGAAGGAGGGCTTCAGCGAACCCAGCGACTGCATGTCGGCGCCGGGGCGCACGGTCTCGTCATGATCCAGTTGCACCAGACCCAGCTGGTCCTTGATGGGGATGACCGAGTTCTTGAACCGGCCCTCGGCCCAGGCGCGGGCGGCGCGCTTGTGGCTCTCGACCGAATAGGCGTCCACGTCGTCGCGTGAGAATCCGTATTTCGAGGCGATCATGTCGGCCGACACGCCCTGCGGCACGAAATACAGCGGGAAGGCCGAGGACGGATCGACCGGCCAGGCGCCGCCGTCCGAGCCCATCGGGGTGCGGCTCATGGCCTCGATGCCGCCGCCGACGGCGAAATCGGCCTCGCCGGACTTCACCTTGGCGGTGGCGATGTTCACGGCTTCCAGGCCCGAGGCGCAGAAGCGATTGACCTGAACGCCGGCCGTCGTCTGAGCCCAACCTGCTGACAGCACGGCGGTGCGGGCGATATCGGCGCCCTGTTCCGCGACAGGGGTGACGCAGCCCAAAATCACGTCGTCCACCTTGGAGGTGTCCAGATTGTTGCGGTCGCGCAGCGCCTCCAGCACCTGAACCGCCAGGCTCAGGCCCGTGATCTCATGCAGCGAACCATCCTTCTTTCCCTTGCCGCGCGGGGTGCGAACGGCGTCGTAGATATAGGCGTCGGCCATGGGGGTGCGTCTCCAATAAGGACGGGTTCGATGCGTGGTCGCCACAAACCCTACGTTTACGTCAACGTCAAGTAAGAAGGCTTTTCGGCATGCGCCAGAGATTGGATCTCGCGCGCCTGGGTTCATGGCCCGGGTCCATGAAATGTCGAACCAGCCTGGCGCACCTGCGACAGAAAACAGGGGGCGTCAGTTCGCCTCGTGGCAGACCGCCTCGATGTTGAACCCATCGGGGTCGATGACGAAGGCGGCATAGTAGGTCGCGCCGTATTGCGGTCTCAGGCCGGGTCGGCCGTTATCCTTTCCACCCGCCGCCAAGGCCGCCGCGTGAAAGGCGTCCACCTCGGCGCGGGTCTGGCTGCGAAAGGCGACGTGGTTGCCCTCGCCCGGCCGCTCATTGTCAGCGATGACGAAATCGACCTCGTCACCGACCCCGAACATCACAGCCGTGCCGCCAGCCTCCGTGGCTGCGTCATGGATAAAGCGATAGCCCAGGGGTTTCAGCGCCGCCTCGTAGAAGGCGCGCGAGCGGCCGATGTCGGTGACCGCCAAGCCGATGTGGTCGGTCATCTTGGGTCCTCCTTGTGTCGGTTTCCCAACGCCCGAGACGACGAAAAGCGCCCGATGTGTCGGGCTTCCGACGCTCGGATGCCAGTGTTCTCGCTAACGACTCTCACCTAGCTTCGCCGTTGGAACACCCTCTCTCGTCACGGCTTTTCGGGCCAGACGCACACCGCCGTCAGGAGAGACACCATGGCCCAGACCTACGAAGAAATGGATGCGATCGCCCTGCTGAAGGCTGACCACCGCAAGGTGGAAGACATCTTCGCGGCTTTCGAAAAGGCGACGTCCAACGCCAAGAAACAGAAGCTTGCCCTGGAGGCCTGTCTGGAACTCAAGGTCCACACCGCCATCGAGGAGGAGATCTTCTATCCGGCCTGCCGTGGTCAGATCGAGGAAGACCTGCTGAACGAGGCCTATGTCGAGCATGACTCGGCCAAGCTTCTGATCAACGAAATCGAGGCCGCCAGTCCCGAGGACGACTTCTATGACGCCAAGGTCAAGGTCCTGTCCGAGATGATCGAGCATCACGTCGAGGAAGAGGAAAAACGCGCCGAAGGAATGTTCGCCCAGGCTCGCGCCGCCGGTCTCGATATGGACAAGCTGGCCGACGACATGCGGGCGCGGAAAGCGACGGCGATGGAGGAGTTCCAAGCCGGCAAACCCGCCGAACCCCGCACCCTGCAGGGCGGCGACGAGGAGAGCGCCCTGTCGGAAGAACCGCTGGCGCCGACGGCCAGTCCGGTCGTCTAGAGCAGCGCGCTCCACGCCAGGGCGTGGACCCGGTCCCGGCCCAGGGCTGCGGCCATGGGTCGGGTCTCGAACAGGCCGGCGAAGGCTGCGTCCCTGACGTTCAGCCCGCCGGTGAAGGCCCCGAAGGCGGGCAGGATGATGCGGCGTCCGTCGGTCAGGAAGCAGGGCCGACGGACGCTGCGGTTATAGGCGGCGACCTTGGCGGCGGGGTGCAGGTGGCCAGCGACCTCGCCGAACTGGTCGCCGGGCCGGGGCTCGTGGACGAGGCGAAGGGCCCCGACCGCCAGGGTTTCGATGACCGCGCCAGGCAGGCGATCAAGGTCGGCGCCCCCCATTTGCGCGAGGAGGGCCTCGCGGTCGTGGTTGCCCTCCAGCCACAGCCACTGACGCCCGAAGGCCATCCGCTCCAGCCGCGCACGATCCGCCTCGGCCATGCGGGGGATGGAGCGGCGGTCGTGGAAGCTGTCGCCCAGCAGGACGACGCGGGCCGGATTCAGCTCGGCGACTTCGTCCTCGAGCCGCGCCAGGGTGGCGGCGCTGTCATAGGGCGGCAGCATCTGGCCGCGCACGGCGAAGGAGGAACCCTTTTCCAGATGCAGGTCGGCGACGATCAGTACGTCGTGGGCGACGACATACATCGCCCCCGAACAGCGCAGCAGGCAGGTCTCGCCCGCGATGGTCGCCAACAGGGCGCCGCACGGACTGCGCGAAGGCGTCAGCGTCATTCGCCATCCATCGACGGAGGCTGCCGTTCGGGTCAAGCGTGGCGGCATCAGACGGCGCCCTGAAACTCTGGTGGCGCATCATCCATGACCTCGGCGATCAGGGCTTCGGCGGATTCCTCAAGGATCATGTCGGCGGCGTCCCCGCCGACCCGTTCGCGTCCGATCTGGACCAGCACCGGCACGCTGAAGGGCGAGGCCCGCGTCAGGGCGACGGGTCGGATGTGGCCCGCGATCCGGGTCAGCAACTGGCCCAGCCGCGCCACGTCCAGCAGGCCCGAGGCTGCATCGGCCCGCGCCGTCTTGAGCAGCAGGTGATCCGGCTGATGGCGACGCAGGACGTCATAGATCAGGTCGGTGGAGAAGGTGACCTGACGCCCCGTCTTCTCCTGCCCCGGCTGGCGGCGTTCGATCAGGCCGGAGATCAGGGCGCAGTTCCTGAAGGTGCGCTTCATCATGAAGCTTTCCTCCAGCCAGGCCTCCAGATCGTCGCCCAGCATGTCCGGCTGGAACAGGGCGTCGAGGTCCAGCGCGCCCCCGTCCCTTGTCGAGGTCATCGGCTTGATCGACCAGATGGCCAGGGAATAGTCGGTGCAGACAAAGCCCAGCGGCCCGATGCCTAGCCGATCCAGCCGACGCGTCAGCAACATGCACAGGGTGTTGTGCGCCAGATTGCCCTCGAACGGATAGGCGACCAGGTAGTGGCGGCTGCCGCGCTGGAAGGTCTCGACCAGCATGTCGTCGGCCTGGGGGATGATCGACCGCGCGTCCTGTAGTTCCAGCCATTCCTGGACGTCGGCGGGCAGGACGCGCCAGTGGTCGCGGTCCTGGATCAGGGCGCGGACCCGGCTGGCCAGCGAGGTCGACATGGGGAATTTCGACCCGCCCCAGGAGGGGATCTTGGGGTCCTTGTCCTGGGCATGGATGACCAGTGCATCCTGACCATTGATGCCCTGGAAGGCCCAGATCTGGCCGGCGAAGATGAAGCTGTCGCCGGGGGTCAGCTGTTCGAAATACCATTCCTCGGCCTCGCCGACCTTGCGGCCGCCGATCAGTTGTTTCGTGGCTCCGCCGCGTCTTGAGGCGACCCGCACGTTCAGTGTTCCCGCCGCGACGATGGCGCCGACGTTCATGCGGTGGCGTTGCGCCGTCTGTGCGTTGCGCACCTTCCAGCGGTCCTCGCGGTCCCTGACGATACGGGCGAACCGGTCGTAGGTGCGCAGCGCATATCCGCCGGTGGCGACGAAATCGACCACCTCCTCGAACTGCTCATAGGACAGGTCGGCATAGGGGGCGCAACTGGTGATCTCGGCGTGCAGACCCTCGAGCGTGAAGGGCTCGGAACAGGCCACGCCCATGACGTGCTGGGCCAGAGTGTCGAGGGTGCCGATATGGTGCGGCTCCCAGTCGAAGGCGTTCTCGGCCACGGCCTCGCGCGCGGCCTGACATTCCAGCATCTCGAACCGGCTGGCGGGCACCATCAGGGCGCGGGACGGCTCGTCCAGCCGGTGGTTGGCGCGGCCGATACGCTGGACCAGCCGCGACGCCCCCTTGGGCGCGGCCAGCTGGATCACCAGATCGACGTCGCCCCAGTCGATGCCGAGATCCAGCGTCGAGGTGCAGACCACCGCCCGCAGATCGCCCCGCGCCATCGCCGCCTCGACCTTGCGCCTCTGCTCCGCCGCCAGTGATCCGTGGTGCAGGCCGATGGGCAGATTATCGTCGTTGATCTCCCACAGCTTCTGGAAGACGAACTCGGACTGCCAGCGGGTGTTGACGAAGATCAGGGTCATGCCCGAGCGCCTGATGGCGTCATAGACCTCGGGGATGGCGTGCTGGCCGGTGTGCCCGGCCCAGGGGACATGGCCCTCGGAGATCAGGACATCCACGACCGGCGGCGCGCCGGGGTCGCCGCGAACGATCCGAATGCCTGGGAAATCTCTCCCCGTCGGGGGGAGTGGCGGCGAAGCCGACGAGGGGGGCTCGCCCCGGATTCGGTGTCTGAGGTCGGCCCCCTCCACCACTTCGTGGTCCCCCTCCCCCGGCGGGGGAGGATTGGGCCTCAGCCAGTCCGCGATCAGTTGCGGATCGTCGATGGTGGCGGACAGGGCCACCCGCCTCAGCCCCGGCGAAAAGCTCTGCAGCCGGGCGAGGCCGAGGTTCAGCAGGTCGCCGCGCTTGCCGCTCCAGATCGCATGGACTTCGTCCAGCACGATGCACTTGAGGTCGGAAAAGTAAGCCCGCGCCCCGTCCCAGGCGCAAAACAGGGCCAGTTGCTCAGGCGTCGTCAGCAATATGTCGGGCGGGTTCTCGCGCTGGCGCTGCTTCTTCGACTGCTTGGTGTCGCCGGTACGGCTCTCGACGTGGATGTTCAGCCCGATCTCGCGGATCGGCGTCATAAGGTTGCGCTCGACGTCGGTGGTCAGGGCCTTGAGCGGCGAGATGTAGAGGGTGTGGACGCCCGACCCCGGCCCGAAGTCTGGCCTCGGACCCCGCTCCGACAGTTCGATCAGGCTCGGCAGGAAGCCCGCCAAGGTCTTGCCGCCACCGGTGGGGGCCACCAGTAGGGCGTGCGACCCAGCCTGCGCCGCCGCGATCATCTCGGCCTGATGTCGCCGGATTGACCAGCCGCGAGACGCGAACCAGTCGGCGAAGAGGGGGGGAAGCGCGTTCACCCTTGCGGCTGCTCGAATTGGCAGCTTCCACCGTCTTCCCAGCGTCCGCCTGAATCTAGACAGGCGTCGTGGGCCACGAACTCGCTCGCCCCAACCCACCAGAGAGCGAGAGCGACCATTACGGCCAGAACCACCGCGATCGACAACCTCTTGAGATTCTTTGTCGAACTCTGAGTTGAGGGGATCGCATCCATGGTCATAAAATAGATTGGACCTCTCTCGACCGCTAGATGTTCCTGTTCCGTTTCTCGCTTTCGGTAGCTATCTATCGGGCGTGTCCGACGAATCCGTCATTTCGAAAGCCGGCCTGACCGCCGCCGTGCCCTGGTTGGTGCTGCCGCGCGCGCTCGCCGTGCCGCCGGGGGCGGGGGCAATCTGTGATGACGAGGGGCCGAGGAAGATCGGGCGCGGGGCGGCCGAAGGGGCCTTCACCACCGGGCCGGTGTTGGTCGCCCACGCCAGCCTGACGGCGCGGCGTCTGGGCCTGTCGCCGCCGCCGCGATCCCCCGACCTGCTGGATGTGCTGGAGCTTTACGCCTTTGTGCGGCCCGCCCGGTTCTGCGCCCCGTCGCCCAGCGGTCTGGCCCTGGCCCTGGGTCTGTCCGAGCCTCGGGGCGCGGAGGCGCAGGCCGAAGCGCTGCGGCACGCGGCGGGCGCCCTGCTGCGCGAGCTGGCCGATCCCGCCTATCCGCATCGCGAGGACGCCCTCACCCTGGCCGAGACTTTGGGGCGGGCTTCGGGCGGCGGCGCCGGTTGGGGTTGGGCGTGGCGGGTATCGGGGGCGCTGCAGTCCCAGCCGATGCGCCAGAGACAGTATCGCGGCTCGGGCCTCGACGCCTGGTCGCGCCTGCCGGAATGGGAGGACGAGGCGCCGCGCGGCGAGGCCGGGTCCGTCGCCGTCGATTCCGAGTCCGCCCGCATCCGTCTGGCCAAGCTGCTTCAGGCCTCCGGTCTGGACGAGACCCGGCCGACCCAGTCCGACTATGCCGCCGAGGCCGCCTTCGCCTTTTCGCCTCGCAACGAGGAGGGCCGTCCGCGCGTCCTGCTGGCTGAGGCGGGGACCGGCACGGGCAAGACCCTGGGCTATCTGGCCGCCGCATCCGTCTGGGCCGAACGCAATCAGGGGGCGGCCTGGGTCTCGACCTATACCCGCGCGTTGCAACGCCAGATCGACCGCGAGAGCGCCGCCCTGTGGCCCGATCCGGTGGAGCGCAAACGCAAGACCGTGGTCCGCAAGGGCCGCGAGAACTACCTGTGTCTGTTGAATCTGCAGGACATGGTGCAGGCGGCGCAGTTGGGGAACGGCGACCTGATCGGCCTGGCCCTGACCAGCCGATGGGCCATGCATACGCGCGACGGCGACATGACCGGCGGCGACTTCCCCGGCTGGCTGCCCGGCCTGTTCGCGACCCCGGCCAGCAATCAGGCGTCGGCGGGAAACCTGGTGGATCGACGCGGAGAATGCGTCCACGCCGCCTGTCCCCACTACCGCACATGCTTTGTCGAGAAGACCATTCGCGCCAGCCGCCGGGCCGATCTGGTCGTCGCCAACCATGCCCTGGTCATGACCCAGGCCGCGTTCGACGGCGCCCGCTCCGCGCGGGGCCTGAAACAGGACGGAGAGACCGCCGCCCTGAAGCGGATCGTCTTCGACGAGGGCCACCATCTTTTCGACGCGGCGGATAGCGCCTTCTCCGCCTGCCTGTCGGGTCAGGAGGCGGCCGAACTGCGGCGCTGGATACGCGGGCCGGAGGGGCGCGGGCGTCGGGGCCGTGGGCTGGAACAGCGGCTGGGCGATCTGGTCGGCGATGACTCGTCGGCGCAGAAGGCCTTGCAGGACGCCATACGCGCCGCCGCCGCCTTTCCGGGCGAGGGCATCTCCGGCCGGATCGCGCCGCCGTCCGGAGAGGTGAACCCGGTCGGGCCGATCGAACAGTTCCTGATGGCCGCGCTGGAGCAGATCCGGGCGCGCACCTCGGAGGCCGCGTCCTCGGCGGCGTCGGAGTTCGGCACGGAATGCGCCGTGCGTCCGGCGACCGAGTCCCTACTGGAAACCGCACGCGGCGCGGCCCAGGCCATCGCCGCGCTCGAGGCGCCCCTTCTGGCCCTGGCGCGGCATCTGGAAGACATCCTCGACGATGAGTCCAACGAGCTGGAGCCCGCGTCGCGGGCGCGGATCGAGGGCGCCTTGCGGGGGCTGGATCGGCGGGCGCGGAT
>Ga0247803_1001363_pt1 | contig 12860 bp, 9 predicted proteins | sample UWRJL014104B1_FD_180928 | JGI IMG/M metagenome (GOLD analysis project Ga0247803, IMG submission 180928) | Plant litter microbial communities from Arlington Agricultural Research Station in Wisconsin, United States - UWRJ-L014-104B-1 | ecosystem: Environmental > Terrestrial > Plant litter >...
AAAAATGGTACTGATGGCGGCTTAACCGTAGCAATTAATGCGCTTCAGTCTGTTTCTAAACCGCATCGTTTTTTGGGTATTAACACTGAAGGTCAAGTAGCGATTATCCACACACGTGGCAATAGCTATGGTCATGTAGTCTTACGCGGTGGCAATGGCAAGCCTAATTACGATTCTGTGAGTGTTGCCGTATGTGAACAAGAGCTAACCAAAGCTAAAGTCACGCCCAATATCATGGTTGATTGCAGCCACGCCAACTCTAACAAGAATCACGAGTTACAAGTGTTAGTGATGGAGAATGTTGCCAATCAGATCTCTGAAGGCAACAAATCTATCATTGGCTTGATGGTAGAAAGTAACATCGGCGCCGGCAGCCAAAGCATTCCTGCGAACCTATGCGATCTCAAATATGGTATTTCGGTAACAGATGCATGTATTGATTGGGTAACAACTGAAAACGCTGTACGAAAAATGCGCGACACTATCAAGCAAAGCTTAATCAACAGACAGCTTTAAATACATAAAGCATCTCTTTGATTTTTAACAAGAAAAGCGGCTTAGGCCGCTTTTTTCTTATTCCTAAAAACTCTTTTAATTACTTTTATCGTGAAATATTTTACAAAACCCGACTAAGAATTCTTAGCAATTAAAAAATTTGCCTGCTAAATTTCTCTCTGACGGACTGCTAACAGCTCGATAAATTACAAATATAACGAAGTTATCACGCGTACAGATACAGCCCAATAGCAGCATAAGATAGCAGCATCCAGATTGTTTTGAGATGCTTACATATCCTTATCTGCACCTAACATCTGTATCCAATTACGCCCCAGACTTTCGCATCATCACTTACTCATTTAAGTTTTTAGCGGAGCACAGCATGGCTACACATCAACATGCATTTCAGGAACACCCAAGTTCATTTAACACGTCTGAGCAAGCAAGTATTAATCTAGATTGCGTGAGTGTTAGCCAATTGCTTGGGCGCGATTATATTTTTATTGATTCGCACGGCATTAAACTTCCGTCAGGGAACCAGAGCGCTATCAGTCATTTGCTCAATGACCTCGTTCAACAACTGGAATTATCAGAAACGCATACTGTTGCTGTCTCTGTTAGTCAATCTGAGGAAGGGCAACTGACTTTTATCCGCCATGATTTAACGTGGTATAGACATAAGATTGCTCGTGTGGATAGCATCACTATCACTCACGAGGAACAACATGAATTTATGGATATGATTTGGCGCTGCAGCACTCTTGCTACGGTAGCCTAAAATCGATTTTCTAATCATTCCCAATGCCAATATTCTTGAATATGTGGCATTTTTATTTTTTTCAGGCAAAAACTGCTTTATAGGCTAAATTTAATTCATAAAAGTGCCTGAGAGAGCAATGATGTCCAGCCTATATAAAACGCCTAATTTCCTTGGTGCCAGTTTTCTTCGCACCAGCCTTCTTTGCACTAGCTTTTTTCGTATTAGCCTCCTTTTTGGCATAACTACAATAAGCGTTTGTGCTTATGCCGCTGAAAAACATGTCGTTTATAACATGCCATCAAATGTGCAAACAGATTATATGCAGGGTTTACTGAAGCTTGCTCTCAATTACAGCGGCAAAACCTACGTATTCTCCACTACTGAAGAGACTTATTCCCGCCCACGGTTAATGGAGTCTGTGAAAAATGGCAGTGTGTCGCTTATGTGGGGCGGCACATCTGATCAAATGGAGAGCGATTACTTAACCATACGTATAGATGCATACCGCGGCTTAATGAGCCATCGGGTGCTGATTATCCGCAATGGCGACCAAGCACGTTTTGATGCAGTAAAAACCCTGGAGGATTTACAGAAAATTAAATTTGGCCAGGGCCGTAGCTGGCAAGATGCAAGCATTATGAAAAGCGCTGGTTTCGATGTAGTTACAACCACTAAAAAGCCCGGGCTTTTTTATATGCTAGATGGCAGCCGTTTTGATGCATTCCCACGCGGTGCAAATGAAGCCTGGAGCGAAATCACTGCTTTCCCTACTCTCAACCTCACCGTCGAGAAAAATTTAGTTTTGGTTTACCCGCTACCTACCTACTTCTTTGTTCATAAAGGTGATTCGGTACTGGCGAAAGATATTGAAAATGGTCTTGAAGCCGCCATCCGCGACGGTAGTTTCGATAACTATTTTTACAACAGCAAAGAGGTAAAGGATGCATTAGACCGTGCTGACCTTCCCAATCGCCGAGCATTCCATATAAAAAACCCATTCCTCCCTAAAGCTACCCCACTTGAACGCAAAGAACTCTGGCTCTCCATTGAGGATTTAAGGGCCAGAGCGGTAAAAGTAAGCCAATAGAACAGACTTTCTAACGCACTTTTTGCCATGCTGGTTATGGCCTGCCTGGCAAAAAGTGCGCTATAGTGACCGCCTTCGCAAGCCGCTAAAGTTAAGGTTGTGGCTGCCGTTCACCACTTGAGATCTGTTTATGCAACCCTTGTTTTCTCGCTTTTTACGCACCTCATTATTAACCACTGCAATTGCGTTTAGCCTGAGTAGTTTTGCTCTCGACGATACAGCTAAAACAGCTCCATTAAAGCCTATCAATATCCAATCAAAAACGGCTGTAGAGATTGTCAATCAACTCAACCAACATCATTATCGCAAGCAAGAGCTAAACGATAGCATGAGCTCCCGTTTTTTAGATGAATACTTAAAGTCTCTAGACCCGTCAAAAACATTTTTTATCGCTGCTGATATTGCCGAATTTGATAAATATCGCAAAACATTTGACGATGATTTTAAAGCGGGAAAGTTAAACAACGGTTTTAGTATCTACCATCGATTTGGTGAGCGCTTTACAGCTCGCTTAACGAAGGTTATCGCGATACTCGATGATAAAAATATAGTATTTACCTTTGATGCCGATGAAACTTTTAAAACCGAAAGGAAAGAAGAAAATTGGCCGCTTACACTTGAAGAGGCGGACAAATTATGGACACTTAATATTAAAGCGAGCTTATTAAGTTCTATGATGAGTGGTAAAACGCTGGAAGAAAGCCGCACCATATTGCGTAAAAGATACGCGACTCAATTACGCTACTTTAAACAGCAAACATCAGAAGAAGTGTTTAGTGTGATCATGAATTCACTCACCACACTGTTTGATCCACACACAAATTATCTATCGCCCGATAATTCGCAAAATTTTGCCACCAGCATGACCAACAAGTTTGAAGGTATTGGTGCAGAATTAAAAACCGATGAAGACTATACCAAGGTCGCACGCCTAATCCCCGCAAGCCCTGCTGAAAAGCAAGGGCAATTAAAGCCCAACGATAAAATTGTCGGCGTTGCGCAAGGCGAAAAAGGCGAATTCGAAGATATTATTGGTTGGCGCCTCACCGATGTTGTTAAGAAAATTAAAGGGCCGAAAGGCACTATTGTTCGCCTGGAAGTTATAGCCGCTGACCCAACGATTACCGAGCATAAATTTATTTCCATCAAGCGCGACACTATTGAACTTGAAGATCAAAAAGCCAAAAAATCTATTCTGAATGTTAAAAATGGCGCGCAAAATTTGAAGCTTGGCGTTATTAATATTCCTGTTTTCTACGGCAACTTTGATCCTAACGCCAGTGTTGGTCGCGATGTTTATCGCCTCTTACAAGAATTTAGAGAAGAAAATATTGACGGCCTCATCGTAGATTTACGTGATAACGGCGGCGGCTCCTTGCCTGAAGCAGCAACACTGACTAATTTGTTTATCAACCCAGGGCCGGTGGTGCAAATTCGTCAAGGCGAGGTTGTTAACCGCGATGTGCGCGCAACGGCTCCTGCGGTTTATCGCGGTCCGCTGATTGTATTAATAAATCGCTTCAGCGCCTCTGCTTCTGAAATTTTTGCCGGCGCCATTCAAGACTATGGTCGTGGCCTCGTAGTAGGTACTACTACATGGGGCAAAGGTTCTGTACAAACGTATATGCCCATCGAAAAGGGTGAAGGTCATATTAAAATCACACAGGCAACATTCTATCGTGTCTCTGGCGACAGTACGCAACATCGCGGCGTAATTCCCGATATTGAATTACCGAGCATTATTAACATGAAAGAATTGGGCGAAAGCAGTTACGACAATGCTTTACCTTGGGATCAAATTCGCCCAGCCCCACACGATGTTTATAATAACATTGCAGCGTTTCTACCAGCGCTTAAGCCTGCACACAATGAACGCGTTAAAGCTGACCCTGAACTTGTTGCTATTCAACAGCAAGCTGCGCTTTACGACGAACTTAATAGCAAAAAAATAGTTTCACTAAAATTAGCGACTCGTCAGCAAGAGCAAAAATCAATTGAGCAACGCACCTTGGATATTGAAAACCAAAAGCGTAAAGCCAAAGGTGAAGCAGTCTATGCAAATTATGCGGATTATAAGGCTAAAGAGCTGAAGAAAGATGAAGAGGAATCTGCAGCACCACGGAAGAAAGATCTTGAACCTGAAAAAGATCCATACCTTGTGGAGACTGGAAAAATATTGGGTGACTTTATTTTACAAACCAAAAAGCCAACAACTCAAAAAGCAGCAAATCTTTAATCTTTATTAATGCCAATTAAACCCGAGTTACCGCTCGGGTTTTTTATCATCCTAAATATCATCAAAAAGCAATCACCTTATAAAAGCAACCTACTTTATGAAAGCAATATCCTTCAACGTAAATAGCATTCGCATGCGTTTAAGTCATTTAGAAGCAGTTATAGATATCCACTCACCCGATTTTATCGGCCTGCAAGAAACCAAAGTCAACGACCCGGATTTTCCTGTAGCGGACATTGAGAAATTAGGGTATCACTTTGCATTTCACGGGCAAAAAACTCATTACGGTGTTGCGCTTCTTTCCCGATACCCATTCAAGAAAACGATAAAAGGTTTTTCAGCGGATAATGAATTATCTCAACGTCGTTTGATTGGGGGCACATTTGATACTCCTTATGGAGAAATAACTGTTATCAACGGATACTTTCCTCAAGGTGAAAGCCGTGATCACCCAATAAAATTTCCTGCCAAATCAAAATTTTATGCCGATTTATTAGAGTATTTGAACAGCAACCACACACCAGATGACAAGATTATTTTAATGGGCGATATGAATATCTCTCATCAAGATTGTGATATTGGTATCGGCGAAGTCAATCGCAAACGTTGGTTGCGCACTGGTAAGTGCAGTTTTTTACCCGAAGAGCGCGAATGGCTTAATGAATTATTAGCCTGGGGGTTTAAAGATACATTTCGTGAACTAAATCCTGATAGCGCCAACTTGTTTAGCTGGTTTGATTATCGCAGCGGTGGCTTTGAAGATACGCCCAAACGCGGTCTTCGAATAGATTTGATTTTAGCCACGCAAAAATTATATGCGGCCTGTGTTGATACTGGCATTGATTATGATATCCGAGGCATGGAAAAAGCCTCTGACCATTGCCCTATTTGGGCAACATTCAAACAATAATTCACCCCTGACTAAAATCGATTAAACCGGATATTAATTACCAATATTCGGTTTAATCGATTTAGTGTTTTGGCTCGTTTATATCTTTTCTACAAGCTCTATATAATACCAAAAGCAATCATTGCATCTGCAACCCGTTTAAAGCCAACAATATTAGCCCCGATGACATAATTACCTGCCGAACCGTATTCGGCAGCAGTTTGATAACAATTGGTGTGAATATTTTGCATAATAATTTGCAAACGCTTTTCTGTGTATTCGAATGTCCAGGTATCCCGACTTGCATTTTGTTGCATTTCCAATGCAGAAGTAGCAACACCACCCGCATTCGCCGCTTTACCCGGAGCATATGCGACACCAGCATCAGTAAAAACTTTAATGCCCTCAGGGGTGACTGGCATATTTGCGCCTTCTGCTACTGCAAGACACCCATTTTTTACCAACGTAATAGCCGAAGCTGCATCCAATTCATTTTGAGTAGCGCAAGGAAAAGCTAACTGGCACGGCACATCCCAAATATTACCCGCCTCTACATAAGTAGCTTGGGGATGATGCTTCAAATATGTGCTTATTCTATCGCGATCAATTTCTTTTAATTGTTTGATGGTATCAAGGTGGAGGCCATTTTGATCATAAATAAACCCATTAGAGTCTGAACAAGCAACCACTTTTGCCCCTAACATATGCAACTTTTCAATTGCATAAATTGCAACGTTACCCGACCCGGAAACAATACAGGTTTTACCTTCCAATGAATCGCGACGCACTTTTAACATTTCCTGCGCAAAATAGACGGCGCCATAACCCGTTGCTTCGCGCCTTACCAATGCCCCACCCCACAAGGGGCTTTTGCCCGTTAATACGCCAGATTCATAGCGGTTCGTAATGCGTTTATATTGGCCAAATAAGTAGCCAATCTCTCTTGCGCCCACACCAATATCACCGGCAGGTACATCTGTAAATTCACCAATGTGACGATAAAGTTCTGTCATAAAACTTTGACAAAAACGCATAACTTCAGCATCTGATTTACCTTTTGGGTCAAAATCTGCACCGCCCTTTGCGCCGCCAATAGGCATACCCGATAAGGCATTTTTAAATGTTTGCTCAAATCCTAGAAATTTTATAGTACCAAGCCGCACTGAGGGATGAAAACGTAAACCCCCTTTGTAAGGCCCAAGCGTGCTATTAAAACCTACACGAAAACCACGGTTAATTTGAACCTCACCTTTATCATCTTGCCAGGGAACTCTAAAAATTATTTGTCGCTCCGGCTCACAAATTCGCTCAATAATTTTTTGTTCTGCATATTCAGGATGCTTATGCAATACCGGCCCCAACGTCTCAATCACTTCGTGTACGGCTTGGTGAAACTCATATTCACCATAATTGTGTTGCACAACATGAGAAAATATTTTTTCCAGTCTTTCATTGATTAAATTCATGGACTCTCACTTATTAATATTTAATTGAATGTTGTTTCAGGATTTTTCCGCTTGGGTTACGGCGACCACCTGAAGATGCCTAACCTTACCACCGGGTAAAGGCCAATCTATTTTTCCTCCAACTTGTAAACCAATAAGTGCAGTTCCAACTGGAGATAAAATTGAGATTTTCATTTTTTCAATATTTGTATCCGCTGGAAAAACAAGGCTAACTGTAGATTCCTCACGCGTATCCAAATCTATGAACGTGACAGAGGAATCCATACACACCACATCTTTAGGAAAATCTGAATTCACAACCATTTCTGCTCGACCAAGTTCAACATCAAGCGCTTCTGCTGCCAGTGATGTGTACTTTTCTGTCAATGGAAGCAAGCGCTGATAATCATGCTCAGAAATAATAAGTGTGTTGCTTTTTGCAATAGACATTTCTTTACCTCAAAATATAGGCGATAACGCGCTATTAAGCCGCGTTAACAAACGGGCTCAAATTTATAAAAATTAGGAAGATCGAAATGTGGCGATTAAGTCGTAAACACTTAATCGCCTAAGGTATGGAAGGCGCGAATAATATTTCGCTGCACTGAACCAAAAAAGATATGAGAAAAAAACGGGGAATTATTCATAAGCCAAAACATACACCCTATTTTTTCAGGTGGCAAGACTTATAAATATAACTTTTTGTTGTATTGGCCCCGCAAAAAATAAAACCTGCCTAATTTGAATAGGCACAGGAATTGGTTAACATTATTTTTATCATCAAGCATTTATCCATTTAAATGGTCACTTCATGATTACGCCAAGAATATTGCTGCAGAAAAAATTAAGCGGGGTATTTAATGTCTATTTTTAACACTAAAAATAAAAATTTAATGTATAGCATATTAAAAAAATTTAAATCACATTTATAATCTGTAGGTTTTCTGAAAATAAAAAAAGCCTGACTGTAAAAGTCAGGCTTTGTACGAGCACTAATTGTTTACCCTGTTATTGATGAAATGAAATATCCAATAACTGCAATTCACTTGCGGATTTTTCACTACTGCGAACCATTAGGAAAACATCCTGGAATCCAGTTTGTCCTTGTAGTTTAAGATCACTGCGAGAATAAATCTCCAATTTACTGTTCACATTTTCACCTTTCGCCAACAACTCCCCTTTTGCAGAACCGGCACGCAACTCAAACTGCCATGCAGCAGGATGAGATTGCACCCACGCACCCACTCGCGCACTGGTAACCTTGGTTAGATCGTAGCGCCCTAATGGCAAACTTAACCAATCGCCCGTTGCTGGCAACTTAATAATATCTTTACCGTGGTGGCGTGATTTCTCAATCGCTTTGTTCAGCCCACTCAAGCTTATGACTGAGCTCAAATTAAAGCGTGCAGGTGTCAATGTCAGTAGTTCTTTAACAGCGATAGGCCCAATAGGGCTATTGCCTTTATCGGTGTAAGACACCGCGAGCTCAAATGCTTGAGTTGGTATAGATTGTGGCTCAGCAGCCGCGTCAAAGTTTTTCTGTTCTTGCGGGTTTGGTTTTAAACTCAGTGCACCTTGAAGCGGCAAAGATTTTTTCGCATCTGCCAATGACAATACATAGGTTGCCAAAGACGTACGATCTTCGTCACTCAAGGTAGCAAAAGAAGGCATATTAATTTCACCCCAAACTCCACTACCGCCATTTTTGATTTTGTTAACCAAATAATTCAACGCATTTTTATCATTCTTGTAACGAGCTGCAATGTCGTTTAATGCAGGGCCAACTACTTTCGTGTCATAGCTATGGCAAGCTTTACAACCATTCGCATCCATTAACCCTTTAGCAACAGTTGCTACATCAGCCTCTTGATGACCTTGCGCAGCAACTTCATCTGCTTTGGCCGCAAATACAATGGAAAGATTAGCGTTATCGTTTTGAATAACGCCATCCTCTTTGTCACTTACGGCAATTGCATACTTAATTGCAGCAGTATTAGGCCAATAAAAAGATTGGTTTGCATCTAATGTAATTGCTATTGAAGCAGGCTCATTGCCCACCTGGATTTTTGCTTCTGTAGTCGATGATGTTCCTGCTGGATCTTTAACGTTTAGTACCAACGTATATTCGCCCGCATTTTCAAGATTAATATCTTGCGTTTGCTGCGAACCCAAATTAGTTACCGCTCCATCTTGCGCTTTAATTGACCAAGCATACGTTAAGGTGTCGCCATCTAAATCAATAGATGATTTAGCATCAGCAACTGCTTTGAGAGGTGCAGCCCCCTGAGGCTTATCAACAGTAATTTTTGCAATGGGCGGGCGATTACCTGCACCTGAATACTCAATGCGACTTAAACTGGCTTCAGGGTTACCTTTGAACCACGCTTTGCCGTATTCCAACACATACAGAGTTCCATCCGGCGCAAAACGCGCATCAATAGGTGAGGAATATTCAACTTGCGGTGCAAGGGGTTCGATTTTAATAATACGACCAAATTCATCAAAGCTTACGGCTTTAATCCAGTTACGCATAAAATCTAAAATAAACAGTTTATTGTCGTAATACGCGGGATAGCGATGTTGATTTTCAGCATAATCTTTTGCGTGATAAACATCTGCCACCAACGCCATGCGGCCACCTTTACCTAGCTCTGGAAATTGATCAGAGGGGCCATAGGGATACCAAAGTAATGGACGCTGCGCAGGCGGCAATTCTTTTAGGCCAGTATTGCGAGGTGAATTATTAACAGGTGCTAACGGATTATAATATTTGGTCGACTTCCCGGTTTCATAATCATAATCTTTGTAAGCGAAATTATTTCCGACAAATAATGGCCAACCAAAGTTACCTGCTTTCGTTACGCGGTTAATTTCATCGTAACCACGAGTACCTTTTAAATCAGAATCTGCACCCGCATCTGGCCCAATATCACCATAAAACAATGTAGATGTCGGTTTATCGTAAGTGATTTTATAAGCGTTGCGTGTGCCCATTACATAAATTTCTGGGCGACCATCTTTAGGATTACTGAATAAATTGCCTTGCGGAATATCGTAACCACCCGTCTCTTTTGGAATAATGCGCATAACTTTACCGCGCAAATCCTGAGTGTTGCCAGCACTGCGCAAGCCGTCACTTTTTGCAGCATCCGCGCGCATATCTAGCGGGCCATAACCCTCTTCGGTAAAGGGGTTTGAGTTGTCGCCGCTAGAAACAAATAATTCACCGTTATTGCCAAATTCTAAATCACCGCCGGTGTGACAACAATTTTGATCAACGCCAAATTCCCAAAAAATTTCTTCTGCTTTAACATCCAACTTGCCATCTGCCCATTTAAAACGAGACAAACGTTCAACTGTACTACCGTCTGGCTTGGCAGCGTTGTAGGTAGCATAAATATTTTTGTTCTTGTCGAAATTAGGATCTACCGCAAAACCTAATAAACCAAATTCCAGGTTGCCGTGTGGATCAACCTCAATTTTTCCGGCTTCGCGTAACTCGCCCGTTTTATAATCAACTACTTTAATGGCACCGCCACGCTCTGCAATTAAAGCATCACCATTCGCGAAGAAACTTAAATTAACGGGTTCATTTAAATTGGATACCAAGGTTTTTTTAATAAAGCGATTAGGCTCGGGCATTGCTTTGCTGTAATCAAGTTTTGGTTTACCACCCACAGCATATCTCAAACCACCCAATAATATTTTAGTGAACTCTGGGTTCGAAAAAACTTCGGCATTGTGACCAAGGCCCGTATAAAAAGAACGGCCCCCATCGAAATCGTGATACCACGTAATAGGATGATGATCGCCATGTTGGCCACCCAAATAGGTTTTTTCATCAACACTTAAAATAACTTTATTGAATTCGTATAACTCGCGATAGTCGTACCACTCATCGGCGATTTCAAAGGAGGCAGGCAAGGATTTGGCAAGAGGATTTTCTGTATCTTCAACATCAATACGCGCAAGCTGAACATTGCTAGGCTGACTTGGGTGGCTTTTAAATACTCCGCCCAACAGGCGTCTATACCAATGCCAATCGCCTTCCCATTCAGTATCAGCAGCCGCATGAATACCCACAAAACCACCACCGGCCTGAATAAAACGTTCCATGGCAACTTGTTGATCATCGTTTAACACATCTAACGTCGTATTTAAAAAAACAATCGCATTGAAAGTACTTAATTGCGCTTCGTTGAATATTTCAGCATCTTCAGTGGGCACCACGGTAAATGCATTTTCAGCAGCTATCTTTTGAAGTGCTGCAACACCTGCGGGAATAGATTCATGCCGCCAGCCATTGGTTTTAATAAACAACAATACTTTTGCGTCTTTTATATCGGCGTTGAACAGATCTTTACTGTCTGTCGTTGCAGCAATTACAGGAGCACGCGTGTCCACTGATGAGTTATCACAGCCGACCAGAGCCACTAACAAGCTGGCAATAAACAGCTTGGACCAAGGTAAAGAAATGCGCATCTTGATTCCTTCTCTAAAAATTTCAGAGTTTATAAAGTAATTATGGGTAAATGTTGCTATTGGCAATAGCTGCTATGAGTCTAGGCTTAAAATGCCAGAGCAATTGAAGTATCAATAAATATTAGGTAAGAATTGTATGGAGGGTCACCCTTAATTAAGAGGCATTGAGATAAATAACACGCCCCAATATTTGCGAGCAGAGTTTAACAGCGCAGTAAGGGTCGAACATCTTGATTTACATTCATAAACTTTTCTTTTATTTCACCAGCGACTCGGCAAGCCAATAAACACTAGAAGAAAAATGGATAGAGTCAAACCGTCAAAAAAGCAGCAACTCCCAGATTACTGCTCTAAGGTAGACATCATTACCGTTTTAATGATGAAACCTAAAAGCCCTAAACCCAAGGCAAAAAATAGAATGAAAGTCCCAAATTTTCCGGCTTTTGACTTCTTCGCCAAGTCCCAAACGATAAATATCATGAAGCCGATTAACCCACCTACACAGATATAAAGCGACCACGTTTCGAATTGTTCTACTGTCATAACTACCTCAATATGCTTAAAAATGAGTCTTTATTAACCAAAATAGGGATAAATTGAGGCTATTCTAACGAAAACGAGCAACTACTTATAGCAAACCCCTGTTCATCTTGTTTGCAAAAATATACACTCTTTTTCACGGGCCTAGTTCTTAATAGAAGTCAAAAAATTAGTCCGTTCATTTCAAACCTTGTCTCATACTGAGTCCATACTGACGGAGCACATCATGAAAACTATTCAAATCGTTGCATCATTTATCCTCGCTGCTGGCTTGTTAGCCGGTTGCTCTAAGCAAGAAGCTGCACCTGCTGAAGCTCCAGCTCCTGCACCAGCTGCTGAAGCACCAGCTGCCGCAGAAGCTGCAACCGAAGCTGCTGCACAAGCTACTGATGCCGCTACTGACGCAACCGCTGCTGCTGAAACTGCATCTGCTGCTGCTGTTACAGCTACTGATGCTGCCGCTGATGCGACTGCTGCTGCTGAAGCTGCTTCATCATCTGCTGCTGCTCAGTAATAAGCTGTATCACCCAGATTATCTGGGGCAAAAAAGGCCGCCTTGTGCGGTCTTTTTTATTTCTATAGATTACCCAGTTCAAGATTAGCTTTTCAGAAATAGGAACCACTATGGCACGCGAACAAATGCATTATGACGTTGTAATTATAGGCGCAGGCCCTGCAGGGCTGGCGGCGGCTTGTCGTTTACGTCAATTGGATGCCAATTTGAGCGTGTGCCTTTTAGAGAAAGGTGCTGAAGTCGGCGCGCATATTTTATCTGGTGCGGTATTTGAGCCTCGCGCGCTCAATGAACTATTCCCTAACTGGCAAGCACTCGGCGCGCCGTTGAATACCGCTGTAACCGCCGAAGATTGGCAATTTTTAAGCTCTGCACAAAGTGGGATAAAAATACCTGACGCCCTGCTCCC
>Ga0247803_1001365_pt1 | contig 12849 bp, 15 predicted proteins | sample UWRJL014104B1_FD_180928 | JGI IMG/M metagenome (GOLD analysis project Ga0247803, IMG submission 180928) | Plant litter microbial communities from Arlington Agricultural Research Station in Wisconsin, United States - UWRJ-L014-104B-1 | ecosystem: Environmental > Terrestrial > Plant litter >...
CTGTGGTGGTGGAGCATGAAGAGATGGTATGTTATGTCCAGGTTTATTCTGTTCAATATGCCGGCATATACCGCTTGCAGCCCACTGGGAATGGTATAAGCATGACTTGGTGTTTGCCGATTCTGTACCCGGCCGATCGATCAGTCTAAGACCATGGTCTCGCCATGGTCGCGGGGGTAGTTCTCCTCACCCCCCGCGTTATAGACCAACTTCGTCACTAGATCCCACAACCTTTCTTCGTCCGGTACGTTCCTTGACCAGACACAGGCGTTGATATTATGCGGATGGGAGTTTTGTATCCAGTACTCATTAGAAGCTGTGCCACGTGCATAGCAAAGATTGACAGGGCTGAGGTAGTATAGCAAAGGGCAGTGTAGCAGGAGGTGATCGAAGATCTCGTTCCATGTACCGGATTTGAGCTCGACGGCATGGAGCCAGACTGAACATGCAGGGTTGGGCGGGGTGGTTATGTCCAAATGAGCTACCGACGTTGACAGAAGACGGATCAGCGTGGTATGACTGATGCGGACGCGATTGAGGTACAAGGTTCGCAAGCCCTTCCTGTTAGTAGGCGTCCAATTCAAGAGATCGCAGTCAAGGTGGTGCGTCGCGGCAAGACCTAAAGATTCCAGAAAGGTGCATCGATCGACGATATTGCAGACAGCTTTCATGTGATCTGGGTTCGGATACTGTTGTTGCAAGTTTGAACGAGGCACGAAACCATCGCTCTCCTCCCTGCGATATCGCCACAGGTACTGAGCTGACCCACCAGGGCCCGTAGGATCGACATAGCTGAGATACAAGTGACGCAATTGGGCGCACACGGTGTCGGAGAGCGCAGCGCCCACGGCGACGAAATCGTAGGCGCAAGGTAAAGTAAGGCGCAGATCAGTGAGGTGCTCGAGCGGCGTGTTGCTCAACGTGCTGGCAAGACACGTTCGAAAAGAAGCCACTACCTGCAAGTCGAATGAAGGCGCAGTAGACCCTCTCGTATCGTCTCCGCAATATTCCGGCGTGGTGACGATCAAAGTCTCGATCCTCGGCATTTCCGCTAGTACTAATGGAAACAAAGGTCCGAAGGTTCGGATGAGACCCATACCATTATTATGGGCTTTTTCGTCTTGGGTTTCCTCGCGATCATCGCTTCTCAAGATGACGGCGAAGCACGGAGTGGTCCAGTGGTAAACGGTGAAGTGGAAGCGAATATGCTTCATGCCCGGTGCGATGGCAGAAAGCGCGCCTTTCCCAGCAACCAGTTTTCCCATTTCTTCCAAAGATGATTTTACCAGTGGCCACAGGGTTCGGACGCATTTTCCAAGGAGTGCACGTGTTGCAGCGCGATGCAAGGCGGTACATGTCAGACGCAAGTTTTGCAGATCATCCAGGCTGCCGTGGAAGTCTGTTTGAAAAATCCGGCGGGCGTAGTCATATTGATCAGCACGGGTTATAAAAATCCCTTTATCTGCATCGGTGTAGGGCTCTCGGAGCTGTGATACTATCTGTGGAAGATGAGCATCTGCACCGCGGGGTCGGATGGAGGGCAGCGGTCACCTCGTCGAGTAGCTCTGCGGGAAGCTTCTCGATTGAAGAGAGATGTTGAGAGGGGTTACTTGATGACATCATAAAGCATGTGTCATGCAGATTGCACCATTTAGCTGGGTCGTGGGAGGCGTGGCGGTCGTCCATATTCGGTACGTGGCTGTCCTCATTCCAGATGTGCTGAGCGCTAAACAGATGCGGTAAGCCCAAGGCTCGGTTTTCTAACCAATCGGCCCTGGCCTGAGAGAAGCTGTGGTGAATCATCATCCGCGTTTGACTTATGGTCGTGGCGCAAGACCGACGCCGTCACACCTGTCCGACTGTTGGCAGCATGCAAACCATTCTGAAGGCGCATGCAGCTGTCGTCAACGAAAGCAATGGGATCGCGACCATCTTGGCGTCTTCTTGAAGGACATTTAAGCCAGAGCGTCCCTCTTCCCCATAGCTTGGCCTCTCCCGTAGCGACCGTTGCGGAACATCTTCCTCTTGACGACGCGATAATACAATGGACACCAACATATTTTGCGTACTATGTGGAGGACCTTTTGACCTCGAGCAAGGCGTTCACAATATCGACCCTGAGGAAGCGACTTTCCAGGTGAGCCCATTCGCGTCACCTTGTGCTGTCAAAGTCACAACATGAGGCTGACAAGACATAGTGGTTGTACAAGGTCCGGATGCTTGGCACACTCTCGGCTCTCCGCAATCACAGAATGACCACAGCCGGAGAAGTGCACCTCAACCTCTCCGATGTTCCAGATATCTTTCTCTCCGAGACGGTTCGCTGGACTGCAACCGATGCGGATTGTTTGCGGCTAGGCGATTCATTCTACAACGTCCTCATCTCTGATGCGAACGGTGACGTTGTGTTTCCGTTGCACGATGCGTGCATCCAGATAGGATGCCGGGTTCAACATTTATGCTTTTTCCATCAAGCCCATCAGCATGGCCCTTCCGCTCTAGCCCGTCTGTATCACCTGCTTCGACGTCAATATCTTTATGCCAAGGCAACTGGTCAAGGGATAGAGCGGGGCATGTTCGCCCTCCATACGAGCTCCAAAATGATTGGGCCTCGAAGTACTCTGGCACTCGATGAATTGGGGTGGTGGAGTGGCGCTTACGAGGTATCTTGCATTGACTCTTCTGGTGCCGTTTAGTTTGGCTAACGTAAAGTAGCGATTCTTGACAGATCCGTTGGACATACCGGATCTTACCTCCTCGGCATTCAGCCTACTACAGCCCACCACTTTAGAAGTAGAATCCGCGCCTGCTAACAGCACTCCTAATTATCAACTACAAGGGATGGAGGCACTTCCTTGCGAGATTCTTGAGCGCATCACGGAGCTTTTGTCACCACACGCTGTTATGTCACTACGTCAAGCAAGCCGATCGCTGGCGCTCAAAGTGCCCCTGGATGGTCGTTTCTGGCGTCGGCATCTGTGCAGTGGAAGCCTACTGCCCTACCTCTGGGATTTAGACGAAGAGCAGCTGAAACAACTACTGCAGCATACGCCGACTGAACTGCCTAGAGACTGGCGTGGCCTAGCGCGTTTGTTTCGGACTGAGGAATGCCTGAAGTGGGGCCAAGAGCCACTGTCTGGGGAAATCCCCGGTGGTTTGTGGAATAGGTGTCGGATTTGGAGCATCATTGAAGAAGCGTGCGTACGGCCAAATACGGGAGTGCGGTCGCCTATCGCTACACCATATCGTCGCACTGAGAGTCGAGCCCCAAAGGGTGAATATGTGAGAGCACTCAGCTTCGGCATCCTCGTAATACTAATCACGTTGGTCGTCACGCGGGATTTGCAATCTCTTGGGTTACCATAAGCACTTTGAATGTGCCCTTGAGATCTCGCTGGGCAAGTCGCATGGCCCTTGATTATAATAACGTGCTATCAGGTATCTGATCACGAAAGCACCATTTCGTTACATAAACAACGACTTCGCTATCTAGCACTAGGAATCGCGATCACTATGTTGCTCTTCTGCCGCTACAAATCTTGTACCCTGCGACATCGCCGCAATAAACACTTCCCAGTGGTCACTAAAGCTCTGATAACAACACTCCGCCAGATCCGTTACGAACAAGTATGCCGCTTTCTCCCGCGCTACCAACACAAACTCCTGGATCTTATCCACTGGGGCTGAATAAATCATCCAGCTCGTCTGGCTACGTCCGTATGGTGATGTTGCGAGCCAATCCTGGTATTCGACGGTGTGAAACTGCGAATAGTCTATTTCGGCCACAGTAGTAATCTCTGGGCCCGATTTAGCGAATCGTGGGTCTACTGCTGTTCCTGGATTGTGGATAACCTTGAACAATTAGCTTGAGCAGCACGCCTCTCAAGGACTGGGACTCAGTCAACATACCAAACGATCACCCAACAACCCTTCTGTATTCTTTGTTCTTCTCGTTACGGACTCGAGGTATATCCCATCTTTCTTCGTGTACACGTTCAACGTCTCGTCGAAAAAGATACCGCTCACGCCAAGACCCGGATACCGAGTATCGCTCGACCACGCCGCATATACTGCAATATCTGCTTGTACTTGCTCTATGGGCTTCTTACCGTATGTGGTGCCGATGTATCCGACAGTCCTGACATTGGGGTACGCGTTCAGCTTCGGGATCTCACGGACGTAATCCACATTCGGCCACCAGGGCGCTGAACCTGGTCCGTTGTTTGGATTTACGATAACTATGAAGTTGAGAGTGGGATTTTGTTCGATACTACGAAGGGTTTAGCGTCCATGTCAAACTAGGTGTCATCAAGGCATGCAAGTGGGATGCGTACGCTGCGTAAAGGGGACCCCATCGTCCGAGGGCCGGATATATATACAGCGGGAGAAGGATCACCGATTGTGGTATTTGTGTCATTTTGGGAGTGTTGAAAGCGAAGAGATGGCCATGCGTAAGTGTCCTTTTGACATTTCCCGGCATCCCTGCACTTGCTGACTAACTGTAGCTACGCTGCGATGTATCGGAGCGATATGTAAATGTCGATATGGCACTTTGGGGCTGTCAGAAATACATTAATCCATGTATTGACGTAGTTCACATCCTGTGTGCTCTATTGGTTAGCCGAGATGGCCCTCATGGTAGTCAAGACACCAACTGGATCGCTCTACCAGATCAGACTCAGGAACTCCTCCCATCTCCCACTGCACTTTTCGTATCTCTCATCTCCCCCCTGATCAGTTACGAACAACCACTTTACATCCCGTCTTAGTCCATCTACAATTTTTCTTATCCCACCTCTAGTCACTTCAGCCGGTACCGAATGCACGATGTACGCATAGTCCTCTCTCGTTCCACCCAGCGCCTTCACCTTGCCACGCGTGTCCGCTCTTGCGGGTAGGTCCTCATATTCCCCCTCAAATACCACCACAATATCCGCATCGTAGTTCGTCATGTTCGTATGCGGTACAGCTCCCGCTCCATACACCACCATCTTCGGCTCCAGAAACCCCGCTTCATGGCGCACCGCTGCGCTCATGTTTTTCAGATATGCCTGTCCATCGTCCAAATCCTGAAGAGGGGTTCGATCGAAGTAGATGCCGTGGATTGCAATGCCAGACATGTTCCATCCCGCGTACGTCGCTATGTCCTTGCGAACGCCGACCTTAGAGCGCTTCCCGCCGTCCATATCGATATAACCAATTGTCTGCACGTTGCTTGAGACATGCAGTCGTTTTATCGGCGCGATCCATTCTCCGGGCGGCCATACGGTTCCGCCCGGGCCAGTGTCGATGTTGACGATTACGGTGAAGTTTGTGTCAGGGTTTTTTATCACACTGTCTTTCCTTAGCGCAATCCTTCCGCTGTGTGGAACGATCAAGAGCTACAACTTACGCTTGATACAATCTATCCCAAGCCCCTGGTAGTGGCCGCACGTAAAATGGCACGATAACGTTCACTGGCAACTGCACCACGTATCGCTGGGGTAGTATCGCACCGAGCGGTACGCCGATCAACACCAGTATTGCGAGCGTTATCGTTACGGCAAGAGCAAGGACATGCTCGTCGATCTCACTTAAATCAGGAAGCCGTCGTGGCCACCTTGAGAGCTCTCGCCGCTTCGGTGCATAAGGGCTTGTGGACGGTTGGACGAACGAGATCTTGGAACTTCTATCGTCCTCTAGCTGGAGAAGCTTTGAAGTCGAGTTCGCCGCCGTTGGGAGATCTACAAGCGCTATATTTGAGGTTGTGAAGTTTGCGGACGGGGAGAGCGACTGCCATACTGAGATCCGAGATGTGTTGGCGCTGTGTGGGTGAAGGAGACTGGGAGATGAAGCTGTTGGGCTGTGGATTTGGATTGTTGAGCGGGAAGCGGAAGAATTTAGGCTGCACGTGTGCAAACTCGCTCGCGATGCGGTCGGGCTGTATATTTGGAGGGTGGAGCGTGAGGCGCTAGGGTGGAGAGTCGAGCGCGAAGCGGACGCGAGCGGAACGCGTGTTTGCGACTTTGATCGTGTCGGCGACGCTGTTGGGCTGTAAATTTGTAGCGTAGAGCATGAGGCGCTGAGACGAAGGGGTTTCGCAGAGGACTTTCGGTGGTCCGACTGCGTGTGGGTAGACGTTTTAGAGGATGATGCATACAGGGATGGGAGTCTAGGGACAGGTGGCACCTGCGATGAAATGCCGGACATGGTGTTGATGTGTATTCGAGAGGAGATGGGATTGCTTTGAGGTGTCGTGAGGTCTTAGTGGTGACGCGTTGTTTTGAAAAGCATGCATTCCTCAGTACCGCGGTGATGAGAGGTGCATTCCTCTGCGCACATATCCTCGTCTCAACCCCGAGAGGATAGTTACCTAGTTCTCATAAAGTTTTATTTTATAGAGTTAATACTCCAGCTTTCTTAGCTGCGAGAGGAAGAACACCCGAATCCTCATCTCAACTCGGATTAGATGGTAAGAAAGTTTGGACACGTAGTGTGGGATCTTTTCCGTGCGCCGACTTGACTATCTTGTCATCGTCGTCAGATTTGTCGACAACCGCATTGGGGCTTCCTCGACTAAAGCTGTTATAACCAGTATACTGCAAATTGGCAAAGTCTCCGCCATCTACATCAGCCCGAAAGATAACTAATTATATCTACCGTGGATAGTGACAGGCACCAACTCGGTGCATGGCCATACTCTTCTGTAAGTTTGCTAATAAGCAGCCCCATATCCCAATTTGTTAGTCTCGATACTATGCCTTCTTATAGCCATCGTGAGTCTCATCCTCCAATCTGTTTAGACGCGTATAGCCAGAAAGCTTTCTGTTCCAGATCGTCGACCTTCTTCGTGCTTCAGACACGCCTCCTTCCCGGTTCCCATCCGACCATATTGGCCAACTTTGCCCTCAGGATCCACAAATCCTTGCGCTCCTTCTCTAGTGTATTTTTCGGTGTATCGGTGTTCTGATGCGCCCAATACATCAACAGAGTGAATTTAGGTTATGCATGAAACCTGGGCCCAATTTTTGATGGCTGAACTCTCTTCTCCACCAAGTAGTTTGAAGACGAGATGTTTTGGTCGTTGAGTGGGATTGGCGACTTTGCTGTACAAAAGTCTTGCTCTATCGTCCGTTTTGGTGGTCGCGCACTGACCGATAGTTGCTATAGGGATTTGCGTACTTCTTTGACAGAAGCACCCGTTATTCGGTGTGGAAATATTGAGCGTTTCCAATGTGGATGATTGATGTGAAATCAGGATCTGCAAGCAGATTAACGAGTGCTTGCAAGGTTCACCAATCTGGGCTTGCAGTGACTGCCTTGCTTAGCTACGGATGAAGCTGCGACTCACACGAAGAAGGAGCAGCAACAAACAATTAAATGTCCCTATGACTCGAATTTTGTCTTGGTTTAAGATTTCCTATGTGAAGTATTCCAAGGCGCAACTGGGTAGCCAGGAACTGAGAGCCCCATGCAGCATTAGGTAGCCATCGAATCCAGCTGTTCCTAAAGAATATCCTGCAACATATGGACAATTTGCTCTCTCCTATAATCTTCCTCGCCCGGGAGCTGCATCTGGAGGCTTTCCACTAAGAAGTCCCAACCATTATCCCTCCGTTGAATCGCCACGTCTGATTCCCATTTCCAGCTCTTAGTCTTTTTCTCCTCTGCACTAGCATTCTCCAAGTTGTGAATGATGCTGTTTTCGTACAGGTAATTACGAAGAACGTCTTGTACCTGGAAAGAGATGGGCATAGGCTGCTTGGGGTCGGCGAGAAGCATGGCAACTGGGTTCTCGGCGGTCTTCTTCCTCCTCAGAACGTGCTTTTCGGTCTCGGTGTCGTTTTGTTTGATCTCTTCAGTGGCGGCATTACGGACTAGCAGAAGCTTTTCTTTGAAGATGTCGAACAGTCTGTATTGGATCGCATTGTCGGTTGGGAAGTCGGGGCGCTTCCAGGCTTTGAGATGACCAGGTTCGAGAGTAGGTTTGGCGGGTGTGCGATCGATGTTCTTAAAGCCGGTGTCAACTGCATTGGCTATGGCATCTTCTTGCTCCTCGGTCTTTTCGGTGCGGTTGCGCGGCTGGCTGTTGGGAGCATTTTTCGACCTAGTGTGCTTCTTTTTCTTTGCCATAGTAGTCCTCCGGAATTCCTTTCACAGTTCGGTTTAGTCGCAGCGTTTGTGGGAGTAAAGATTGAAGTTACGCGTTCGAGTCAAGTCAACTTAGGTTCGCGCACGAGAGCGAGGATGTGGGCAATGAACTTGCTTGTTGGGAGTATATACCGTAGTTAGTGAGTTAATTTGCTACTTGTTTCCAAGCTGCTTGGCACTCAAACTGCAACTCGCGAAGTCACTCACTCACGGGATGTTTCCAATTCAGAAAACGACATGCGTCGCGATCGTGACCCTATTGGGCTTCTATTCACAAAGAGAGCGCCAAACTTATCGTTCTAGACGCTCTTCGCCAGGTAAGTATCTATACCCCAGGAGTTTAGTCTCTGATCTTGGCATCGTGCTTTATGCTCAAGTTTAGCCCATGAATAGGGTATGAAGTCAGTAAACGAACGTTATGAAAGCTTCCTTTCCTCTGAGATTGCTTGGTTCCCGCCTACATCTACCACCTCCACATGGATTCAACATGCACCTTTATTACTAGTCCTATTTCACCGTGTTTTCGCAGGATGTTCTCTAGTGTGGCATTGAACAATCCGTATTAATAGCCGCGAAGATGAGGTTTATCGACTTCAAATTCGCCCGTCTGTACCATTTCCGGACACAGGTTCGTTGTGAAACCCGCCAAATAAGAAGCCTGGATCTTCATTAAAAGAAAAAGTAACTACACAAGTGTAATCTCTTTGAGTCGACTGCGTTCACGTCTCGTTTTGCTAGTTTCCCACAGGCACCCAGTACACTCGAACAGGTATACTCTACACATGTACCTGTGAACATCTCCATCAGCACGGAGCGTTAGACCGCTCCTACACTCTGGTACTAAATAGACTTCCTCTTGATGGTTCCCAACCGACGGTATGAAGTCCTCCCAAACCAACCCGAAAAACTCAGGCCCAATAATGAGCGACCGAACTTGTCCAAAGAAGGCTCCAATGCGCGGAATGGTAATTTCGTCGGACAATGCTGGCATACCAGAAGTCGGTGAAGGCGCGACTATGCGCGAGTCGAGCGATGAGTGCAAATTTCGCAATCGCTGAGCAAATTTGGACGCAAATAAATTTCCGTCCTTGTGTTTGGCACCCGTCATGTAATCAAGCAGTGTCTGAAAATCAAAGCGCTTGCTGTGAACGAATGTCCTACGTGTCTTTCCACCTCCGAAGTGTTCCCTGAGGCTGTCAATATATAAGAGAAGTCGCTCGAGCGAAGCGTTGGACCGGACGTCATGCGCTTCGGTCTGTGTGATTGATTTGACTGTTCCAAGACACAAAGCGCGGAAGTTCAAACGCATACCACAGAGAGAAATTTCGAATTCTGTTCGGTCGAGCAATGTGTGGGTGTTCTTGAAAACAGGCGTCCTCGATTCCCAGCTCGGCACCCACGTTGGCTGCCCAGAACGATCACTAGGTCCATGGTCCAGAAGGCTCAAAGGCTTTGGACCTGACGACATATCCTCGAGCATCCATATGGCAGTCTTTCGGTAGACCTCTTCGACACTGTCTTTGTATCCGTGGGCCACAACTTCAGTAAGCCCAGGCGATCGACGCACATTTTTCACAAGTCCAAGCAAGCCAAAGATCCTATCTCGAGGATTGGTCGCTTGCATATGTCCGCTTGTAATTCCTAAGTAAAGCAAGAGTTGCTGTTGAGGTGACATGTCTGATGAGACAGATTTCCGGTCGTATGAGTCGTTGACGAGCTTATGCGTATGAAGAACGTCGGCATTACCAGATACATCGTGGACGGCGGACTTGAGAAATTTGCGGTATTTAAAAGTAACGTTTCCGCACTGCATGATGGGATCTTTGGATGCGAGTGTGACTTCTTGAATGATCCAAACGCGCCTCCACCATGGGAACGAGGCGATCAGACGGAGCCCAGCTTCGTGGGCTTCGCGCGTATGTCGACGTTGTAAACCGACTGTGCTTCCAACCGCTGCCTGAAGTGCGTGCGCGGAGGACTTCGTGAACCTCGAGCCCGGGGTTGAGGGAATAGGACCTAGCCATACGTGTACATTGAACGCCATTCCATATATGAACTCCATGAGCAGCACCTGAGATGCGCGCTCCTGCGGGTCAGACTGGTTGATACAGATCGCATCAACCCAGAGGAAGCGGGGCTGATGTCTATATCGCAGATGCCTCAATGCAGCTTCAAGATTCGAAGTCACCTGAAACTCCTCGTAACTGTCTGTTCGCAAGAAGAACTCGCAGAGCCAAGCGTGGAATGCAAAACCCGGAAGCCGTTGAAGAAGCATCTTGATGCCGAACCCATAGATACAGCTTACGGTCAGCTGGTGCACCCAAGATTCTCTAGCCCAAGACATCGTATAGAGACTGAAGAGCGTGGGTATATACCAGTGAAACCACTTCACCAGCACCTCTTCAAGGCCGAGCAGGAGCTCAATGTCGAGAAATGTGTAACGCGGTAGAAGGTAGCCAAGAACAATAGGTTTTTTTGCTTCGGGATTCCCCCAGACGTACGACAAGGCCGTGAATTCGGTCATCGGCGCGTTCTCGTAGTTGTAGTATTCTGTATAGGCACCGGGTCTCTCGTTATACCGAACATGATGGAGACCGCACTGGATTCTGTCATTGAAACCTCCGGGATGGAGGCGTAAAAGCCTGATTTCGAGGTCTTGTCCACTGCGAAGGGGTTTGTAGATAAAGGTCTGCTTTGACTGCTCCATGATACTCGCATCGGGTACGCAAGTAAGTATGGAACAATGCTGAAGGGAAAGACTAGAAGCTGGCAAAGTGAACAAAGTAAGAGGAAAATGTGAGCAGCATGCTTGAACCAATGAAATACTTGGCACCGGTGAACAGGGTGGCAAAGCGGGGCTGGACAGCTGCACTGAGCCGGGTGGGGCTGTGAGGTGGTCATGGTCAGGATTGGTGCTGTAGGCGAATACGGCGACCTTGCAGCAAACGCGTAAGAACTCGAGTAACAATACTCAATTTTGCCGCAAGGCTCCGCTTCCATGAATGCACTGACGCATAGCACTCATTCCCGATAAAAATACCGACTTTTTCCCAACTCTCTCGATACAGCTCATTATTGCGGACCGCTCAGTGCGCAAACCTGAAATCCAAACGTCTACTGGCGGTGTCCGTAGTGGTTTTCGTATAGTGAATTCGTTCCTGGTGGTGAATCAATTATTGTAACAAAGAAGAAGGGAAGGTGCAGCTAACCTCAGGTGTCATCGCGTTCCATTTCCGGTCGCGAACCTTGTTCTTGGTAACATAGTACACTTTCGCAAAGAGAAAGAGAACTATCGCAAGCAAATTGATGATGATGATGTTGCGATTGCCGCGTTTGTAGAGTGGTTTATCGTCGGCACGATAAAGGTTAGCGCCAATGATGTTACCACACTGAACCGTCACTTTACTTGTAAGCATATGGAGCCGGGCCTGTGCAAAGCATCTGACTTACTGTTATACAGAGCCGCAGACACACTTCGAGATCCAACATTGTTCGAATTCTTCGACGTCCAAGCGACGTTGATGGCGTGGCAGTATGGGTAGCTCAGCAGCACCGTCAGAAGTGCATACGTGCCCCACTTATTTACTACCAGACCGGGCCAGAGGTACAATGCTATGCAACACGGCAGTGTCCAAATCGACTGCCATATCGCGACCATTGCTCGCTGATTGAACCTCTCACTAATCCAGGTGATGCTAAGCAATGTAATGATATGGGCGACCGCGGAGGGAATAACCAGTAGCTGAACATCGAAAGTGCTGAAGCCGAGTTGTCTTAAACTGAGCGTGAGGTAATAATTGACCGGGACCTGGGGGATGAAGCAGATTATTCCGATGGCGTAGATGGGCCAGAGGTCGTAGTCTTTCATGGCCGCCCAGAGCCGTTTCGGGGTGATGGCTTGTCTATTGTGCATGTCACCTTTGCGAGGGTCATCCCTGAGTACGCGGTTGACTACGATGGTAAGTTCGCGATCGGTGAACCATCCATTTGGTCTGAACCAGGTTTTTGTTTGTGCAGCGGACGCCGGCATCAGAAAAAATGATGCGACACCGATGAGGAAGGTTATAAGACCTTCCAAGAGGAAAAGCCAGCGCCATCCTGCCATGCCGCCAACGCCATGCATATGGAAGATGCCGAAGGCGAGAAGTGAGGTAACAATGGTAGTAACGCTCAAGGCTGTCCAGAAAAAGCTCAATCGAATGGGCAACTCGCGGCTAGTGTAGAAGTACGACAGCCAGAGCACGAGATCGGGGATGAATCCGCCCTGCCCAAAAGTCAGTACTGTGCATCGTCCATCAGTGAATGTTTTACCTCTAGTACCGCGAGAAGGGACCGCGTCACGAGAAAGCTAGTTCTACCAGAGAGTGCTGCCTGGCTCATCGCAACAATAGACCAAAGACACTAATCACTGGTTGTTAGTGTTAATGCTCACTATCTCCATGTCGAGCGGATAATTACTATTTGCATAGGAATCCATCGATCGGGACCCAGCTTCTTGGATATCAGCTGCGATGGCAGCTCGGCCAGCAGGAAAGACACGGTAAACACTGTGTTGCCCCGATTGTAATCTAGATGTACGTCAGCAATGTTCTAATTGAGTGAGAGTTTTGTGGTTACCGTTGGTGGTAAGATTTAGATCTTGAAGTAGGGTCCCAGAGACAGCTTGCTGCAGATTGCCACGGTCGATTTGTAAACTAAAGAACATGACACAAGCCCAAA
>Ga0247803_1001367_pt1 | contig 12847 bp, 9 predicted proteins | sample UWRJL014104B1_FD_180928 | JGI IMG/M metagenome (GOLD analysis project Ga0247803, IMG submission 180928) | Plant litter microbial communities from Arlington Agricultural Research Station in Wisconsin, United States - UWRJ-L014-104B-1 | ecosystem: Environmental > Terrestrial > Plant litter >...
AGCTGCAAGGGACTGGGTGCAGTGTCAGCGCAGCTGGAAATGGCGTCGAAACCTTGAGCTGTCTGGATACCAGTGTGTATTGGCGAAGAGCATAGAGATAGAACGATATACCCAATGAATTTCAAGACGTGGACGAAGCCAGAGTCGGCTCCACGAGTAGGCGCAAGAAGTCGGACGCGAAGCCTGTTGACATCCTGCTCATAGACATTGAGATGCCTTTCAAGTCTACTCTCAACTGCACGAAAATGATCCGCGACTATGAGACACAGGGCTTATTCGCCCCACCTACACCTCTATCGTGGACGCAGAAGTTATGGCGGCTGCCCAATCTTGCCCTGAGTGCGAACGTAAGGACCGAACAGGTTGAGCAGGTGATCGCTGCGGGTATGGACGACGCTATCTTCAAGCCGTTTTGTACACTAGAGTTGTGGCCAAAGATGGCGGCGTCGGTTCCAAGATGCTCCTGACGGGAACCATGGAGTGCATGGAGGGAGAAATGCCTAAACCGACGATCGGTGCTCGATTAACAACTCGTTACGGGAACAACACTTTGACGGGAAAGCGGATGGTAAATGAAGCTAATATTCACGAAGTGCAACGGTATGATTTCAGTTTGAAGACGACTGGTTGAAATCGGGATTGTTCAAAGTTTCTTCTTCGCACACTACCCTTTGACACTTTCTGTAGCACATTGCATAACAGCTAATGCCATACAAACCGTTTAGCTTACTTGGCCATCTTCGCGCAAACTGATGACCGCTCGTAAACCGCGGATGAAGGATCAACAAAACCGGATGTAACATCGACACGTTATCCGACATAATGAACTTTCCCGTGGTGCCGACGTGTCGCCCGTTGAACACAAGACGCCGTTATCCGCACGCGAACCGAGTACCAGACATCGCGACATGCGGAGTGGTAATTTCATCATACTAGTACCCATTCATAGAACAAAGGAAACCGACACCGAACGACAACTAGAATGGCTACAGCCATCACACCAGGCATAGAGATTTGACGATACTCTTTTAGGCAGTCCGGTCCGCGTCGTACTGCAACACCATCTCCCACGGAATGTACAGTAACGCATGACGAGTTCAAACTTTGAGTGTGCGACACCAACTGAAAGCTTCTCGACCCGTGCCGCACACCAGATGGCTCACTGAAACAAGGTAGATGCGCGCTCAACGGGCCACTCCGGTTGCCATGATAACCGTGTGATTACAACGTCATGTACATTCCTGCGGGCCCCTCGCCGAGGATATACATAGCAAGATAGCTGCAGGTACGGTGCAGATTCTTTCCACATGAGCTTATCTGCAGCTTCAGCACTTACCTCATCATGTTCCATCAATCGGACTCTGAGGAGAAGAGAGCAAGTTCAGACCAGTCCCTACCGGAGCTGTCTCTTCCGAATACGCTGCATAAAGACGAGGAATGCAGTAGTACCATCAGTGCTGCAGAGAAAGATACAAACTGCGAAGATAACCTCCAAGCCTGGCTCACCGTTATCGGCTCTTCTCTCGTTTACTTCGCCTCCTTCGGCATCATCAACAGCTTCGGATTCTTCCAGGCATACTACGAAGAGAAGCTCCTCATTGGTGTCCCGGCGTCGACCATTTCCTTCGTCGGAACGATACAACTCACGCTTGTGAACTTGCTGGCTGCGCCGGCAGGTTCATTGTTTGATTGCTATGGATTCAAGGTATGCTACTATTTTTCTGCGTCTGATGTACAGTTCTAAGTAGTGCAGGCCCTCTACACCTTCTCCGGCATCAGCTGCGCGGGCGCACTACTATGCCTTTCCTTCGTCCGACCCGGGTCGCTGTGGCAGGTTTTCGTCGTCCAAGGCATCTTCCTCGGTATTGCGATCGCATTCGGAGCGCAACCAGCGCTGGTGGTAGTAGGGCATCACTTTGTGCGCCGGCGTGGCCTTGTGCTGGGCATAGTAGCGGCCGCCGGGAGTGTGGGCGGTGTATGCTTCCCCGTCATTCTCGCAAAGCTTGCGGATGTGCCGTCCATTGGGTTCGCATGGTCGTTGAGGGTGGTGGCGTTGATTGTTGCGTAAGACGACTTGGAAGTTGATCAGAAGGCGATGGGTCGGAAGCTAACGTGCGGAACAGATGCTGCTACGTTGTTGCGTTGTCGATCTCTTCGCCGAAACTAGACGCCGAGCCGCTCAAATCCTGGAAAAGGCTGTTGGACTTCAATGGGTTTCTAGATCGGCGGTACTCTGTGCTGGCGGCTGGATCGTTTGCGGCCATGCTTGGGCAGTTTGTCCCGTACTACTACATCAGTGAGTACACTCCCGCATGTTTTCATTCGCCCAGAGGATAGTAATGCCAGCCAGGCTCGTATACGATGGCCGCGCACCCTAATTCCCCAGCGAAAGAATACCTCCTCCCCCTATTAAACGCAACAAGTTTTCTAGGACGGATTTTGTAAGCCCTACTCCCTCCCTACTTTGTCCTGTCCCTGCACATCTAACACCCCACAGCGGCGGCCTCGCCGCCGACGCGGCCGGACCCAGCAACACCGTCTACCCCATGACCATCTTCAGCGGGCTCCTTTGTCTGGGCACTTGGGCCGTCACAAGTTCCATTCCGGTACTCATATCCTTTGTCTCGCTATACGGCTTCTGCTCTGGCGTCTTCATCGCCGTACTCCCCGCCATCATTGCGCAGCTCACGCCGGAATCGAAGCTGGGTGGCAGGATTGGGGCGTTTTATAGTGCTTGTGCTGTTGCGCAGTTGGTGGGGAGTCCGATCGGGGGCGCGCTGATCAGGACAAACGAGGGGGTGGACGGGTATTTGGGATTAATATTGTTTGCGGTAAGCCATGATTGGTGGCGGTGGAGGGGAGATTCTTTCTGCGAAGGATGTTACTGACGTGATGTAGGGTACTACACTTCTCGTGGGTGGTATCGTCATACTTTGTAGCAGGCTGCTGCATGACGGAAGCTTGCGGACCCGACACTGAGCGGGAGATGGTGGATTTTGGCACATTCGCTGAAATACTTGTCTCTAAATGGGCCAAGTGGAGGGGCTATGCCTGAGTAGAGCGCTGCGATGTACCGGGTGGCAGTTGTTGGGAACTGCATTCTGCCTATAATTCTTCGGCTTGTACCTATGTCTCAAGAAAGCTTGAAACGCGATACTATGTTGTTACTTGAGAAAAGAGAAGGGAAGAGAGTCGATCCCTTCAATCCGTCAAAAAGTCTCCAACAATTTTCATATACCTCTCCCGCTCTTCCCAATGCGGCATGTGGCTTGACTGCTCAAACCTCACCCACTTCACATTCGAGATATGGTCAAACCACGGCTTGATACTAACATCCTGTACCGAATCCAAGCGACCATTGGTGAGTAAGACGGGCACATCGATAAGATGGGCTTTAGACCACCCTTCCCACTTACGCAATGAGCCAGCCAACCGGAAGTCCGAAGGCCCCTGCCTGCATTTCGTATCAGCTCCTTACGCATGTAGTTGATTGGCAAAGACTCGGAATTGTAAAGCTTACGTTGACAAGTATGCCGTAGGATCATCCTCAAAGTTTGAAAACGTATCTTGCAAAGGCTGCGGCCACGGATCAAGCCTACACACATGGCGCTGTGCCCAGACTACCAACGCTGCTTCATACTCTGGACTGTCATAGTCGCCTCTTCGCTCACAATCTTCGATCGTATTCTTCACTTCATCCGGTAGTTTTGCCAGTAACGCTCGAGTCCCTTCTACGTATAACGACATATCGCTAGGTCCACTGGCAATAACAACTTTCTTCAAACCAGCGGGCTGACGAGCAGCGTACGCCCCCGCAAAAGCTCCGCCCCAACTCTGGCCTAGGAGGAAGAACCCATTTGTGCGCAGCCCCAGATGATCAACCAAATTGTCCAACTCTTGAATGAAAAGATCGACAGTCCAGAAGTCTTCATCGCCCATCTTTTCGCGGAAATGCGTAGACCTTGCGCCGCCGATTTGGTCGTAGAAGACGATTGGGATTTGGTGTTTGTCGTAGATATCAGTAAGCGATGAGAGATAATCGTGGCCTGCACCGGGGCCACCGTGTAGTAGCACGAGTGCCGGTTTTGGTGTACCGAGATCACCGATTATTTTGTACCATGTTGATACGACTTTTCCGGCGTTTGGAAAGTTGAAGGGAATGCGCCCTTCATCGGCGGGTCGTTGGACCATTGCGTGGTTTGTCTTGATTAAGATGTAATCTGGAGAAGGAAACAATTGGATTTCAAGATTGTGCGCAGAGTTGGTTTGTAACTATTATCGCGCCGCTAGGTTCGTTCTGGCGATCGTCGGTCGCTGTTGCTTACATGCAGGCTCGTGGCGAGCCTCACCATGCACGATGGACCATCAATGGAGTGATTAAGTGAATGAAGAACTGAGTTGTTCATTGTAACTACGTACTCCACCAAGCTTCTATATAGTCATGTGAGCAGGGGTGGCATCTATAGACAAAGGGTACCTTAGTAGGTAACGTGACATCCATCGAGTAAGTATCTTGTCTTCCTTTCCATAGACTCGCTACCCAAGTTTCCCCAGAATATCTCCCAGGAATATAGAGACATTCATCGCGAGCGTATCTTCTAAAGGAAAATTAGCTCGAGGGATGGAAGCGCTATGGATGACTGTAAATTGTATCATGCTAGCTCAGTTTGCTTTAAGCGCAACCTGCTTATTCGAATTCGCGTTGAATTGTGAAGTACAGAAATCAAGGTTTATCAAAGGTCGTGTTGTTGCAACGATATCTCCCGTGCTTCACTGTGTGTCGTGGTTGGGAGTGTATTGCTACAAGGCACATGCTATTGAGCTTGTGTCCCAGGTGATTGGTATGATGATATTGACTCGCACTTCGTGTAAGCGATAGACTGCGGAAAGAAATTTGCGATAAGGTCGGTCCTGTCAGATTTAGTCAATCGATCTATAGCATGTTTAGCCGTAGCTGCGCTCTTGCACTACTCAACACCTCACCCTCACCCACCACTAGCGGCCGTAGCCCGAACTCTCAAGAAGCAAACGGCAACCAACAGAGCCGCGACCATGGAGCTCAAAATCACCCGCGCGAAGAAGATTGGCTTCCTTGATCTACCGGGCGAGCTGCGCAACGTCATATACGCCTACGCTCTCGAGAACGTCGAGACCGATCCCCAAATACCCATATCCAGGGTGATAGTCGTGTCTGACGAGACTTGGAACGATGCCACTGAACAGGAACGAGAGGCTGTGCACAAGCTGCGTGGGAAGCTGTGGAGCGAGACTGCTGCCAACGCTGTAATCTGGTGAAAAGACCTGGCTGTTTGACGGAAGGAGAATGTCAAGCACACTCAAATCTGACTTGTTCCCATTTCTTAGTTAGTCCTCGAACTATGCGCGGATAGTGCAGAGTAGTGACATTCAAGCTACGAAAATTCTGCCCAGTAATAGGTCAGCCGGCTGGCGAAGTGTTTGTTCGGAGAATGGGCTAACAGTAGTTGCAATACTGCCCCCGCACTCTGCGTAACGCCTTGTGGTGCAAGGTCAGGTGATGCCGTGACCGGTAAGCGAAGCACGGCTCGAGAAGGCACGAGGATGTACGATATCGGACTATACTGAACAACGGGACAATCACCCGACAAACGATGCTGGGTAGACGGACGAGACGATGAAAGAATCTGCAGGCGGAAGTCATCCTTCGCGTGGCGATGTTGGCAGAAAACATGGCGGCACGTGGGTTGCTGCAGTGTGACGACATGGCGCTAAGACCAAGACGGCAGCCACCGGCGCCTTTTTGCGGGGAATTCACCGTCGAACACGATGCGCCTGGTGCGCACAAGACACCCAACAACGCCGCGCCCGTATTTCCACCGAAATGTCTTGGCCCTATACGGCAAAGAGTACGCGTTGGCCGCTCCCAAGGCCGGCGCACGGGAGGGGTCGCTGGTCGTCATCCCCAGCCACCTACGTTTGCCCCACGACGGAGCTTTTCCCCGTGAACTGTCCAGGTTTTTGGTGATCCGTGCATCACGATGGGCGCCGACAGGTGCTGCTTAAAGACCCCACGGGGTCGCGGCTTTCTGGCGCTGTCTGATTCGCCTCGAGTAATCTACCCAACCCCAATATGAAGTTCTCCAGGGCTTCCATCGCGACGGCTTTGTCGGCCATTGTGCCATTGGCGGCGGGCCTGTATCAGAATGGATCTGTGATTGCCCCTTGCGACTCGCCCATTTACTGCTATGGAGATCTCCTGCGCGAGATCGAGCTCGCGCGGCCGTTTGAGGATTCCAAAACATTCGTGGATTTGTACGTCGCGGCCCATTTGATACGACCCCCACGAGACTAACGAAGAACAGGCCAACCATCAAGCCTCTCAACGAAGTCCTCGATGCGTTTAGCAAGCTCGAGCGACCAATCCAGAACAACACCGCCTTGAACGACTTCCTCTCAGAATACTTCGGAGAAGCCGGTAGCGAGCTCGAAGAGGTGCCAACCGACGAGCTGGAAACGCAACCTGACTTCCTGGACAACATCAACAGCACCACCGTCGCCGAATTTGTCTCCAAAGTCATCGATATTTGGCCCGATCTGACACGAAGGTATGCGGGTCCCGGCAACTGCACCGAATGCGTCAACTCCTTTATCCCAGTAAACCGCACTTTTGTGGTAGCGGGCGGTCGCTTCCGCGAGCCGTACTACTGGGATTCGTTCTGGATCGTGGAAGGTCTTTTGCGCACCAAGGGTTCATTTACGCAGATTGCGGAGAACATCATCGAAAACTTTCTGGACTTCGTCGAGGACTTCGGCTTCGTCCCGAATGGCGCTCGTCAGTACTACCTGAACCGGTCGCAGCCGCCGCTTCTCAGTCAGATGGTGCGCATCTACGTCGAATACACGGGAAACTACACCATCTTGGAGAGGGCGCTGCCGTTGTTAGAGCTCGAGCACCAATTCTGGGTGAACAACCGGACGGTAAAGCTTGAGCGTGGCGGAAAATGCTATACTTTGAACCACTACGCTGTCTCCAATACGCAGCCACGCCCGGAGTCGTACTACGAGGACTATGTCACTGCCAACAACGAGTCGTACTACAACGAGGAGGGCAAAATCTTCAACGCCACCCACAATCTCAACGAGACCGAGAAGGCCCAGCTGTATGCCAATCTCGCTTCAGGGGCTGAGAGCGGCTGGGACTACACCTCGCGCTGGCTCAAGAACCCAAACGACGCCGTTTCAGACACATCTTTCCCGCTACGGTCGCTCAACACGGTCAACATTCTTCCAGTTGATCTGAACTCGATCCTGTACGCCAACGAAATCGCCATTGCGAACTTCCACAAGCGTACAGGCAACATCACCGCAGCGACTGCGTGGGCCACTCTCGCCGCAGAGCGCAGCGAGGCCATGACCGCACTGCTTTGGGACGCGGAGCACTACAGCTACTTCGACTACAACCTAACCTCAGGAGCGAAGAATGTATACACGATCGCTGACAACACCACTGTCAGTGACGATCTCCCCGGCGCACCAGAAGGCCAGCAGGTCTTCTTCCACCTCGCGCAGTACTACCCCTTCTGGACCGGTGCTGCGCCCGAGTCAATCAAGAACGACCCCACGGCCATCCGTCGCGTCTTCGCCCGCGTTGAAGAGCTACTCGACAACCGCGCCGGCTCCATCGCCGCAACCAACATCCAGACAGGTCAGCAATGGGATGAGCCCAACGTCTGGCCCCCACTCATACACATCCTCATGCAAGGACTTATCAACACACCCCTCGAATCCGCAACCTCTGGCGACAACCAAACCGCAGAGGACTACGCTTGGACGCAGGACCTCGCACTCCGCCTGGCCCAGCGCTACGTCGACTCCACCTTCTGCACCTGGCGCGTAACCGGCGGCTCGACCTCGGAAACGCCGCAATTGCAGGGCGCGCAGGGCAACGGCACCATGTTCGAGAAGTACTCTGATGAGTCTACGAATGCGCGGGGTGGTGGTGGCGAGTACACTGTTGTCGAGGGCTTCGGATGGACGAACGGCGTGCTTATTTGGGCGGCGGATCAGTTTGGTGGACAGCTGACGACCCCGGAGTGTGGAAATATCACTGCGGTGGATATTCCCTCGGAGAAGAAGAAGAGGAGCGCTGTGCAGGTTGCTAAGAGAGATGCGCAGTGGATCAAGGGGTCTCATTAGTGCGAATCTTTCGTGCTATGGTCGTAGATTTCGCGAATGCGATATACACCAGGAGATCATGTAACGTATAACATAGATTAATACGGGGCTGTAATTACATGTTCCCACCCTTCATGAAACAGCGTCGCCTTCAAAGTGCTTCCGTCCATGTCACGCTCCAGACCAGAACCACCCGACAGCCATTTGATAGCCCGACAACGAACCGAAATTTACCCTCCCAGTCTACCGAAAGGCGCCGAGAGCCGTCTGGAAAAGCTTTGCTAATGTAGGAACTCAACTTTACGAGTTAGTGTGGGGTGTGCGTGCAAATGCAACCGCTCTCATCACCCTTTTCAAGAGAGGGAGTGGCACTGTTTTCTTCAAAGCTGTTTGGGAAATTTGACGTATACGTGGAATATGGCTTTCTCAGGTTCCCCACATGTGCAAAAGAGGATCGTGCAAGTGTAAGATGAGACGCATCTCATACTCGTAGATGGAACACACGCCACCGAAGCATGCACTCTCAGCTTCAAGACCGCAAGCCCATACCCCCAGCCGCTCTATCCACCAGAAGCTCCATACCGCATCGCCACACTCCCGTTTCCCGGCTTCTGCGTCTCTACCTTGCTCCTTATACACAGGGACCCATGGTACCACGCCCCCTCTCGCCCTTCCCTCATCACGACCTTCCCCCATCACGACGACGGGTTATACACATAACACCAATTCATAGTATTGCAGAGCTACATTTCCGTCAGCCTCAACCGCGCACTAGTGCAACGCCCGTAACAACTTACACCGTTAGGCGCCGATTGACAAACAGTCAACATGCAAAATTTGGGACAGTCCCATTCTTTGGCGTAAGGGCACTGGTTCTGTTGCGACGTCAGTCAACAAATAGATCATCAGCAAGTAGCTATAACAATACAGAAACTGGGACTGTACGCCGAGCGCGAGGAGCATCAGATAGTTTCAACGGCGAATGGCGCGTACCTTCATACACTTGGAGAAATAGTCGTCGCATTGCTCGCCGGGGGTGGCGGATTTGGGTGGGACGAGTGGACCGGGGGCAATTCCTATACCGATTGCGGTACCGTTGTCGAGGGCGGTTGAGTTGAAGGAGAGGATTGGCGGCGGGATATCGGGTACGGTAGTAGTGTTGGTATCTACTTGTGCGATGGGAGAGGCTACAACGAGGGCCATGAAGGCAGAGAGGAGAAGGATGATGAGCTTCATTTTCGGCTGCTGGTGGGGGTGGAAGCTGTGCATATGGAAGAGAGCGTAGAGCGACGTCGAGGGGTGGATGTGGAAGCGTTCAGGTGTAGGTGTGGGTCTTGTGCAGCGGGGATTGCATTGAGACAGCGATGGAAGGCGCGAGGAGGGGGAGGGCAGGGTTACATCATTTGCTGTGTGCGGAATAATCGCATTGCGGGGGTGGGCAAGAGAGTCGTGTGGTGAAGGTGCGGTGTGTGAGAGCTATTGCACAGCTTTTTTAAGAGGGCGTTTTCGAGTTTCTGGGTCTGTGGAAGGGAAGAGCGAGAGGGAAAGAACGTTTGGTAAATGTTTGACCGGGAACCGACGTATTTCGAGGCACAAAATGGGGAAAGAAATTGGGTTGGGTAAGACGAGCGCCTTCGTCAGGCCGCCATATCTTCAGTGAAGACCGGACAAGAAGATTTTGATTCGGTAGCTCGATCCACCTCATACCAGATCTACCGCCCACCCAAGTCCACACCCGGAGATGCCATGTACACCGATATCTCCACGCCGGCTTTTGCTATTAGCCATCCCTATGTATCCACTCGCCCGCTTAGCAGCTACAGCAGACCTACCACTTATTAGCATGCGCACCATCTTCCCTTACATGAAACTCACCTTCGGCGTCTGATGACACACGGTATGCATGCAGAAGAAGAGACATGCAGATGCAAGTATGTTTTCGCATTGCATCTACACATCGTAGCAGTATTAGCTTATATTTCTTGAAGCGGACCCTTGTTTGCATGGGTATATCCACGGAGAGGCCGACATGGGTGGAGGCACATACTTGCTGGCATGTCGTGATCTCGTCGAGGCACGTCTGCGGACACTTGGGCGTCGCGGGGATCTCTGGGGTTCCGGTCGAGCTTGGTGTCGGAATGGCTGGGTGAACGGTCGTTGAAGAGAGAGTTAAGGAGCGAGTTAAGGAGGGGGTTGAGGTAGCAGCTGGAGCGCCAGCGACCAAGCTGACGAGCAGCGCGATGAGGAGCATGAGGAAGTTCATGGTGAGGATGACTGCTCGTGATTTCGTGGTTGAAGGTCGCAATTGTAGGACGCCGGTTGTGGCTTTGGGGATCCGAGTCTCGAACGAAATATAAGGAGGGAGGCACTGAATTAGACGGCCCGGGCGCAAGGTAGACTGGTGCGTTTGGAGGCTCCGTCGTAGCGCGGGATGATAGAACAACGAACCTATTACCATGCTCGCCACCAGGGACAGTAAAAAACGGTCGAACGAACATGAAACGCCCCGCAATCTTACCCATCGTCATGCGTTCCTAGTAAGTAAAAGTAAGCAGCATTCCTTGCGGCACTTACACCCCCTCTTCACCTCGTCTCCTTGCTGCCAGTCCCTATCACTAGCATACAAGTAGGCCCATAAAGTAAAAGGCACAAACAGACTGGGTATCAATTGCGTCTCATCATCTAATCATGCGGAAAACGTGCCCTTCGGTACTAAACACCCAACGGTCCAAACTCGCAACATTCACATCGCTAAACGTAAGCCAGAGGTACTTCAACGTCTCTGCGGCCCAGAAGCTCTCTTGCTCATCGATCCAGCGTTTTGTCCCATCTCCATCCCAGTCCTCGGGTTTCACTTTGTAGACGTCTGCCAACTGCGCATACCCGTACGACGCCTTGCAATGCTGTTCAATCGCCTCGAAAGCGTCCCACGCCCATTCGCGGAACCGCGTCTCGCCTGTGATGCGCCAGGCATAGAACAGCGACTCGACGTATTCCGGGCGCCCCTTGTAGCGAGGATCAATACTCCAAAACCCTGATTCCTGCCATTCGTGCTTTTGTCGTGTCGTCTCAGGAGCGTACACTGGCTTATCGTATCCAAATTTGGGAATCCAGGACCAGCTTTCAGGGCCAATACCCGACGGCGTGGAGTTGTACGTATGGTGGCAGCCTTCTAGCAATGCCAGCCCAAAAGTCTTGAGCGCCGAGATGTCATAGAATTTGGAGGCAAGCAGAAGAGCTCCAGGGGCAAAGCATGCGAGATGGCCTTGGCGATTCAAGTACCAGCTGGCGTCCCTCCGGCCAAGGAAGAGATGCTGCATGGTGTGGTCGGGGGCGGAGGCGGAGCGGGTGCCGATAGACCTACGCAGCGAGTCTGCCGCCTGCAGAAAGTGGGTTTTGTAGTCTTCGAGATGCGGATCGGAGGGCGGAGATAAGATGGTCATCTTGACTAGGTATTCGTAGAACGAGTCGTGGCCGCCGTCCCAGTGGCGCTGGGCACCGACGGGTTCGCCGGTCACGATATCGAGGGGCGCTTCGGTCAATCCGGGGTAGTTGGTGACCCACTTGGACCAGACAAGCGGCGCCCAGGCCAGTGTAGAGTTTTGCGTGTAGACGGGATCGCCGCTGAGCCTAGTGAGCACTCGGTTCTCCAAAATGGAGGAGCCAGCGCGGGCAGGGCCAACCACGGGATGGTCGTACTTGTGCAGTTCGGGGTGCTCGATCTGAACAGATGGAGGGTCTGGCACTCCCGTTGACTTGCTGAAGTCCACGCGGGGCCACGGCAGGCCTGTCGGCGTGTCGTATGCAGGTGCGAGCGAGTTGGCGAGTGTAATGGCTTGCTGCAGGATGAGGTCGCGGGCTTCCACAGAAACGATGCTCTCTGGTATAACACCGGCATCGTAGAGGTCTACCAGGGAAACCAGCCCTCCCAGGTATCGAATGGTAGTCTCGAAGGGGTCCACGAGCTCCTCTGTTTTGGTAAAGTCAATGGTGACAATGTGCTCTACGGACCGTGCCAGCTCATCCCAAAGCCCCATGAGGGCAAGCGTAGAGGCCGAGTCCACGATGAAAGCGCCCCAGCCATTCCTAGACGAGGACTTGCCTCCCGAAACGGGCAGAATATCATCGTAGCCCCAGGCATTCTCGCGGTACTTGGTCCACGTGAATTTCATGGCTTCCCGCACCTTAGTAGCCTTGTCCTGGTCGGCCCTGTCCGTCGCATTCTTCCAGTCGGCGAACTGTATCTGGGCGCCCCATTTCGGCGTGATCTTGGTCGGCCGCGGGGGAGGACTGGCAAACTCCTTTATGAGCAGGTAGATGGTAACGACGAGGACGGCAGCGAGAAGCTTGAACGATGACTCGGGATTTCGCTGGAACTTGGACTTGCCCCAGCGACGGAAGCCGGGCATGTCTAGCGGCGGGGATGAGGCGGTCTCGTGGCGGGGTGCGGCGGCGGGACCATGGAGGCCCACAGTCTAGGTGCGGAGGTGCTGCGGAGTTGGAGATGCTGCGGCGCTACGACGACATTGCTCGCGGGCATGAAGCGGTCGGGAAATACTGCGCGGATCAGATGCTGGCTCTGGCGAAGTGAACGCGGGGGCCGAGCTTCCATTCAGCTGTAGAAGTGCGGGATAACGGATGTGGTCGTGTGTCGTGTGTCGTGTGTCGTGTCTTCAATTGCTGCGAGGAGACG
>Ga0247803_1001368_pt1 | contig 12843 bp, 14 predicted proteins | sample UWRJL014104B1_FD_180928 | JGI IMG/M metagenome (GOLD analysis project Ga0247803, IMG submission 180928) | Plant litter microbial communities from Arlington Agricultural Research Station in Wisconsin, United States - UWRJ-L014-104B-1 | ecosystem: Environmental > Terrestrial > Plant litter >...
TGTCGACTACATGAAAAACATCGGCAAGCCTGAAGCGGTCCCCTGGCACGAAGCGGCTGAAATGCTAGAACGGGCGACGCAGAATCGTGGGTGTGAGGCCTTTCAGATGCCGCAGTTCTTCCAATCGAGCCCCCCGCTATGAAGTTGCTCTGTCTCTGGAGTTGGTTTTCTGAGCGACTTTCACGGCTTCTTGTTTGCTTCAATTTTCATTTCCACAGCCTTTTCGTGCTGTAAGCACCGGTAGTGTGGCACACTTGCAGCATTTTCTGTCAGCGCGCGCTCAAAAGTACAGTCATTTTATGGTGTTGGCGAAGAGACCTCTTTGTACATCTTGTTGCCTTTTCTCCTTGGGTGGATCGGATCGCCCGAGCACAAGGCATCGCTTCCTGTCCTTTCCGTTTGCCGTTTCTTTGCTTATTGGGAAGGGCTGTCTGAATTCCATTGGTCATATCACGGCAGATGTTACCACGGCCTCACATACGTCACGCATTTCGGGTTCTGTTTTACGTCTTATACCTTAACGTCTAGTATGTAGTGATAAGCACTCAGTAAGAAGCCGTCGGCAAGGCACTTAGCTCCAAAAAGGACGCAAATAATGGAATCCAGTATACCATACCATGGCCTTTGCATTTTCAGCCCCAAGCCCAGTCTCACAGTTTCAAGCACAATGCTTCAGATTGACACCTTCGCTCTCCATGCTCTCTCCGCCTGCACTTTTATTTTTCCTCGGTGCCGCCATGTCCGCGCCTCGCCTCCCCCCGCTCGCTCCTGCAGAAATGATGGCTCACAGCTCCAACATTCCTCGCGTGGCTGGTCGGGCGTCAGCTGTTCGCTGTGCATGGTGTACATAGCGCATGCGTCCAAACGGTCAGAAGAGTGCTGCTGGGGAGACGAGTAGCTTCCTATTGGTGGGAAACCAGACCGAGACTGGGGAGGTCTTCCCGCGACGCTTGGACTCCATTGACGTCTCGTCTTTGGACCCGCTTGTATGTACAATACATCCTAGTCCGGTCGTGTAACCACACTTTGCGATTGGAAAGATGTGAAACTGATTCACACGTCTGAATCTTGTGATGCAAGCCCTCGTTGGTGTTTTCTGGGCTTGCGACGTGCTGCCTGCGACGTGCTTCTAGTGAGCGTCTATGCCCGTGTCCACTAAGGATGGTTCCGAGGCATTTGAGTTGAAGTGCGTGGAATGTGTGAGGAGAAGATACGACTGGGAGAAGAATTAGATCCTGGATCATACCAATCAGCAGAAGTGCTAGCTCCACCGGAATTGACTCCCCGTCCCCCTAGTGGCCGCTACGTGCGTCTTGTGGGTCTACTGCTTTTGGCGATGGGCAGGCATGCGGGCGGCATGTTGACGCTGCTGCTATTCCTCCCTCACCCGCCTGCTCTACCACATCCACGGGTGTGCACAAACATGGAGGCCACGTCGACTTTGGGCGTCTCGATTCTCAATATGGCAATCTGCAGGCTGCTGATCAGACGAGTGGTCCGCGGAGGTTTCGGGTCGAATGCGATGGTGGTCTCAGTCTGACGGAGATTTTGTGGTCTTACAAGTGATTCGATGAGACTCGGCCAGTTATTTTCGAGCTGCGCGTATGTCCGATGGACAGAAGTATGCATGTGGACATGGAGGTACGTAGAGACAGGCGAGCAGAAATCGATGAAGGGAGAGATGTGGTCACAGCCTGTATGTGGTGCTACGGCGGCAAGATGCATCTTTGACGAGATTCCCGTCATTCTGTGGGTTGCCGTTCGGATGCTACATCTGACGAACCTTTGCATGGTTCTGATATACAGATTCTCCCGGGGTAGACTTCCGACAGTATTCGCTTGGTGGCGCCTATCTCGGATGCGGGGCAGGCATGGGTTGGATTGAGCTGTTTGAGGTGGCACGGAAGTCTGTCGGGACGAGGACGAGGATTTGAAGCGATGGATGGCAGCTAACCTCGCTAGAACAAAGCCTCTCGCGAGTCAGGTTTGAATGAGCAGAAGATCAAGGCTAGGTGGGACTAAGGCTTTGAAACACCGAAATTGGGGTTCTTTTGCTCATGTAAGAGAACTCGGTTTGGCGAGAATATCTGCCCGGCGGTGGAGTGGCTTGGACACGAATTGTGGACGAGCATGAGGTTCCTGGGCTTGTTTCGGATTTGAAAGTGACGAGCGTGTGAACACGGTCATGCCGTGGCCGGGTGAGTGGCCGAGAAGCTTGGTTCGTTGTATGCATGGAGTCTGGTCTTGATTCCCGAGCAGGTCGAGTCCACGGAGTGCGTACTCGCTGTTAGCCGGTGGCCAGAATACGGTTTCTCATCATATGACCTACAGGGTGGCAAGGCGTCCGACTGAGAGTGGGCAATTGAGGACTTTGAATACCTTATATGGGCCTTGAGGAAGACTGCCAGGCCGTCTGCGGATAATCTGTCAGACTGACTTTGTTCCTAACGCAGTGAGTGTGATGAGAAGTGGTGCTCTCTTCGGCCAATCTGACGTCAACAAAGTCACACCCACGACTGGTCCGTCATGTCCGCCTATCTTTAGCACTGTCTATTCGAGTCGAAGGAGAACATGCCGATGATACTGGGCGAAGTGTTGCGCCATGATCACCATCGAGGGACCTGCGGGAGTGGCGGCCGATGACGTTGCTGATTGGCCACGTTGCCGAGCGGGAACCGACAGCCTTCACGTGTGACTGACAAGCGGGTGATCGCGTGTGTATGTAGCGCAGCATTCCGTACGCAATGGTACTTCTGACGATGGATGGCGATGGGATTAAACTCCCCATACTGGCATATCCAACCCTCAATTGTCAATTAACAATGAGTGCAGAAGCTCCTGAGTGTCGTTACAGGCATGCGCCAATCGCCAGCGATCCCTGTAGCGACCAGCGCGCATCAGTTGTGTTTACGCGACTCTTTCGACTGACCGTCGTCCCCCTCATTCACCGTCCAGTCATTACTGCCTCATTTCTCTCGAGCCGGTTCACTTCACCGCGCGCTCTTTCCTGCTGACGGCTTCCCTGCGGCCGCGCCTGCCCTTTCCCTGGCCAGTGACCATGGTTCCCGCGTCGCGCACTCACGGTGCAAGCTCACCTCCCAACGCAACGCCGCCTCGACTCGCCCCTACCACTGGGAAAAAACCCTACAACCTCGATGCCTTGCAGTCGTCACCAATCCACACCCAGCGCCAGACGTCCAGTACCACCAACATACGAGCACGAAACTCCAGTGTCCGCATATCGCAGAGCAGAGGGGACGACGAAGAGGATAAGAGCGTCGAGGTCGTCTCACGCATTGCCAGCATGTTTGTGGGTAAGGGCGCTTCCTGGAAAACGGCTAGGGCACGTCTTCCGCCGAGTAGGCACGTATGGCATGTGCTGCGGAGTACAAGGACGTGGCTGGCGGTGGGATTGCTCACAATCATTGTACTGCTCTGGCGGTCCATGGGGCCCGCGGCGGGGGAGATGCAGAGGTACGCATGCTGTTTTCCGCACAACCGGAATGGAAGAGATGAGCCTGAAGTATACGTTGAGTGTGAGGGGCAACTACTAATCGCCTTCCAGATTCTACTGCTGGGGTCCTTCGACGTCGCCAATGCGCATGACACCAGACGAGAATATAGAGTGGCATCGGCACCTTCAAACTCCCGTCATATTCAATCCGCACAAACCGATCGAAATCAACGCGACGTTGATAGAGCACGTCAATCTGAACAAAGTCAAGTCTACGCCGGACGCCCTCAAGAACGGGGAGCGGATTCTCATCTTGACACCTCTACGTGACGCCTCGTACTACCTTCCACAATACTTTGACCTGATTAGCCAGCTCACTTATTCACACCATCTGATAGACCTTGCATTCCTGGTCGGCGACAGTACGGACGATACCATGGCGACTTTGTCAATAGAGTTGGAGCGGGTACAAGGGAACGACGAGAATGCGTTCCGATCAAGTTTGATCGTGGAGAAGGACTTTGGCGTCTCGTACTCGCAAGAAGTGACAGACAGACACAGCTACGAGGCGCAGGGCCCACGACGGAAAGCCATGGCCAAAGCGAGGAACTACCTGCTTGCGACCGCACTCAAGCCGGAGCATAGCTGGGTATACTGGAGGGATGTGGATATTAAGGATAGCCCCAAGGAGATTATCGAGGATTTTGTTGCTCATGATAGAGATATACTCGTTCCAAGTGAGTACGGCAAGCGAGAAGTTGATCATCTCTCCTGACAGTGAGCAGATATTTGGTTTCACAGATACGAGGAACGGGAAGGCAAGATGGTTGACATTGAGGGACGATGTACGTCTGATTCTTCACGATATATACACTCATCCGCTAATGCGCTCTAGTCGACTACAACTCCTGGCAAGAATCTCCAGAAGGCCTCAAGCTCGCCGCGTCACTGGACAAAGACGTCATCCTTGCGGAAGGTATAACCCCACTTTATACCCCTGGTGTGACCGTTTGCGACTGACATACCGCCCAGGTTACAAGCAGTTCGAGACCAAGCGCAAACACATGTGTCAAATGGGCGACTGGCGCAAAGATAAGGACGAAGAAATCACCCTCGACGGTATCGGCGGCGTCAACATCATCGTCAAAGCCGACGTGCACCGATCTGGCATTAATTTCCCAAGCTATTCCTTCGAGAACCAGGCCGAGACGGAAGGATTTGCTAAGATGGCGAAGAGAGCAGGGTATGGGGTATGGGGACTGCCGAATTACATCGTTTGGCATGTTGATACGAAAGAGAAGCCTGGGAATGCATAAGACGAGCTAGAGGGGAAACGGTGCATGGCTAATGACGCATTTACATGGGAGTTTTGTTTGGGTGTATCGGTACGATAGGAGACCTCGTCTGGGGTTGTTATGAATGAGTATGATATGTGGAGCAGATCCTACGGATGCTGCAAATCGCTGAGTCTTTCAGTCATGGCTGATGAGTGGGTGCTTGGTATCCTGTAGTAGTATAACCCGTAGGGCATGTGTATCTGTCGGTGATGCCTCGACCATACGAAGGGATGTCCCAGATGCAAACACGTCCAACACCTTATTCGCAAACATGAAATTCCCATCCATCAACATCGACCCCAGTGCCCGTTACTTCGACCCGGTTCTTGAGTGGGGCTCGAGACTGCCAATCGAATCAATTTCTTCCACCCTCGCCATTTACCGGCATTGCGTCTATACATCTCAGCATGATATTTGACGCAACCAACATCCGAGTCCACTTCTAGAACAGTGTAAGCCATGGGAAAGTACGGTCCGAAGTGGGAACAATCAAGCTCATTTGGTTGATGGACTGATTCTTGACCCCTGTCTTCAGTTCTACAAAGTCAACTTGGTTCACGACTTCGTTAATAAAGATCAATTTAACGAACTAGTAGTCTGATGTTTGGAGAACCTTAAAACACCGATCGCATATGGGTCGTACAGAGAGCAATCTGAACAAGGTTTCCAAGCTTCTAGAAACAACGACCTCGCAATAGATCTCTAACGTTGAGTGCAGCTCAGTGAATTTGTGCCAATACAGAGAGAGAGAGACCAATTTGTATAAGTTATTAGCAAAGCTATTTACAGGACGTGTTCCTCTATACTCTACCAAATTACGTAGCAACAATTCCCCTCTAGTGCAAAAACTCTTTAAAAAACGACACAGCACATCTCTTAGCCCTCTCCAACCCATCCTTCTGCACTTTATCCTCCGGATTCCCCCTCGCCCCAAATCCGTGCTTCACCCCCGGATAATACACATACTCATACGGCACACCCAATGTTGGAATGACCTTATTAGCATACTCCTTCATCTCAGGCGTAAACGCAGGATCCATCTCCGGGGCTTGAATCTGAACCGGAACCTTCACTCCATCAATCTCGCTCTTCTCGAGCATACTTGGATGCGCAACGGATATGGCGTCGATGAGCGAAGGGTCGGCGCCGAGCTGGAAGCATGCCCATCCGCCGTAACAATACCCGATAGCACCGACTTTAGGATACTCTGCTTTGAGCGCTTTCGCGTTTGCTACCATCTCGGGGAAGCGTTTGTCTTTGCTGTGGCGGATCCCGAAAGCGCCCATATCGAAGGCGGCGCGTTTTTCAGGGTTGTCCATTGTATCCGGGGGAACGATTTCGTTCTCGAAGCTTTTGGTCATTAGCTATGTCATCTAGTTCTAGATTTGCGGTGGCGCTTACTAGTCAACAAGGTAAACGGTGGCATCGGCTTCCTTTGCGAAGTGGTCCGCAAGAAGACGCAAGTTCGTGAACGTCCACCCATAGAGATCGTGAATGATCAAGATGGCGGCGGATTTGGAAGTACCAGCGACATAGGCCTTGTTGTCGCCGAGCGTGGTCTCTTTGCCGGTCGGGGTACCGTTCCAGCTAAATCCCGTTTTGCAGTTCTCGCAAGACATGGTAGGCAATGTACTTGGTCAGGCTCGGAAGCGGTCGAATGGAGAGTTTGAATAGCGGATTTGAAAGAAGCGTTGAGTGGAATTGGTGACTTTGATCTATCGAGGTGTCTGCTATTTTATATCTATGGTCGTGATAGAGGTGGGGCAAATGCACCTCGAAGCACGTAATTGGACCGGCGTTTAGCTCTGCGGGAGACCGAACTCCCAAGACGTCGGCACTTGCCCTCTGCAAAGACCGACATGGCGTCATCAACCATCGTCCTGAAGCAGTTGCGCGGTGTTATCGCATGGTCGCGAGAGAAGACGGGAAACATCCGGACTTATCGCTCGAAGTTAAGTGAAACCATGTAGGTAACTCACGGCTACCGCCACCGTTGAAGTTAACATCCGAATCCGACTGAAAAGTGAATTCGCCTCATCTACGAAAGAGGTATGGTGTTACAAAAGAGACACTGCTATCTGCACTGTTTTGATGTTGATCTGAAAGAACGCCATTCCCATGCCCTGCCAGCTTGACGCTCAGCGTATCACCCCCAATGCCAAAAGATTGCCCGCATCCAACCAAACAGCGCGCCGTCCCAGTTCACCTCAAGAATCCTGCATCTCCACATCCTCCACCCCTTCCGCAACGCTATCCTCATCATCACCAAGAAAATTCTCCTCCGAGGCAACCTCAATGACCTCGACGCTCTCTTCCACGCTCTCTTCAACCTGTTGCGTGGCCACGACCTCAGCCTCTCCCGCATTCACCAATTGCTGTAACTGCGCCTGGCGCTCGGCCTGACGCTCTTCGTTGATCGACTGGACCGCTGCTGTCTCAGCTGCCATAAGCCAGTCATCTAGCCTGTGCTTCTCGACATGAGTCCTAAAGATAGCTTCGTCTAGCGCGTTATCCCGCATAATGGGCTGTCTCAGATCCTCAGATGCGAAGCGAATGCAGAGGTCGCCATCGGTGCACCCGCTGCCCCATATGTTATCAATAGCAGGCTTCCACACGTTATTGTAGGAGGGATTATGGCCTGAGCAGGGCATTAGCAAGTAATCCTGATCGCACTTCTAATATGAGAAATACTTACTGATCTGTCCAAGGAGCTGTCTCATGGTCCATCCAGTAGCTGTGTGGACCAGAAATTCGTTCAAGATCTCGTCTGAGATATCTCTGGTGTTGTTGATTTGCGCCCAGTCATCCTTGATAGCCAATCGCTTCCAAATCAGGCCTACCAAGCCTGTGCGAGTGGTACGCTGAATGGCATCCCAATTGTAAGCCAAAGTCCTCAGTGCGTACCAGAACTCATTCCCCTGGATGTCGTCGATAGGCTCCTCCGGTTCTTGATACGTCATCAGGGTCAGGACATCGATCATTAGACACGGATCCATGAGTCGGTGGTGAACCAAATCGTCAAAGCCTTGTCTTAAGAGGGACTGGAGAGCGGGTCGCTCAACCAGACGACCTTCGCCGAACCTTTTCATCAGTTCATCCACCGCAGCATGGTCATCTAGGGCTGTCCTAACAATGGGGGCCAAGCGCTGCTCGTATAACTCCGCCTGAACGTTAGCGTACTCTAACTTGTCGTTGATGTCTTTGTACGCGTTCGATCTGTATTTGAGTGCCCTCGAACTGATGGAGTTTTCGCTCTCCCCCGCAGGTTTGTCGGGTCTTACTTCGTCCTTGCAGAGCATTGCCAGTTTTGCTATGGAGAGCTCCACTTTGCTGCACCAAGTATTGGTTTCCTGCTGTTTCGCCGTTACGTAAAGTTTGGCCCCGGCAGCCTCGTGGTTGTTCTCCGAGATGACTTCGTTGATCCAGCATAGTCTTGAGTGGGACTCGCTGTCACGCAGGTATTTGGTCAGTGACTCTTGATAAAGCGCTGCGTTCTCGAGCAGCTGGCCAGACCTGTTCTCGGTGATGTGCTTGGAGAAATATGCATCGGCCCATTTATCCCCGTACTGCTCAAAGTAGCGCATAGTGCGTTTCTTGATAGTTTCCAGCTTGACTTTGATGGTGGCTTGCTCTGTCTTGCTTTGACTCTTGATCTTTTGGACCGTAAGCCACGCCGTCTCATCCCAGGTAAGGTCTGCGAGAGTCCCCATGTCTTCATATTGTTCGGCAAGATTCATGCCCTCGTTAGCCAAACCGATATCCATGAGACCGTATATGTGGGCGGGTCGGACGTTCTGATCCCATTCTTCGCGGAGCTTTCTCCCCATCTCTCGCATCTTCTCCTCGCTCTGTTCAAGTGCCCACTGGAATCGCTCGATGTGCGTTTGGCATCCCAGTTTGACGAGACGCGGGTTGTCTTTAGCAAGTTTCGCAGCCCGTTCTGGTTCCGTTTCTTTTTCGTAACAGTCAACGGCAAGGCTGCGCCCCAAGTCCACAAGGCTGCGGATCGAGCTGACAATGTTGTGCGACGAAGTCCAGAATTGAGGCAACATATCGTAACCGTGACCTGGTTTGAGTATGCCGTCTTGGAAGGAATCGGGGTCAAGGCCATAGCGTTCAAGGTTCGCCTGTCGGAAGCTGAAGCTCGCGTCTAGGGTGATTTGCAAGACATCGGTTGCCTCACTCAGCCGTTGCATGGTCGACACTTGGTCCTTGGTGTCCGGTTTGAGGTAGAACGTTCGCAGATAGCTCCAGCCCCAGGGTATCAAAACGCCGAGCGAATGGAGGTCGTTGATGAAAAAATGGCGAATTGGATCTGTCTCGCCCTTCTTCTGATCCAGCGGAGTTTTGAACTTTTCATTCAGCGCTTTGACGATGTCGCCCATGATGATCTGTTCTGGGTATGCCTCGGGATGCATTTGTTGGTCATGGAGCTTGGCCTGGAACCACTTCCACAATTGTTGCGCGCCAGCAACCTTCTCAGCATGCCACAGCAGCTGCCACCTCGCGGCGAAGGACAGCGGTGGGTATTCCGATCGCACGTGTGAGTTTAGAGTACGGAGAACCAATGCCCGCTTGCGAAGCTGCTCGTCCATCGAAGCAGTGACTTTTTCAAAATGCTCGGAAGATGAGGATAATACCGCCGCGCTTATATCAATGGCCGCCTTTTCCACTTCATCTTGTGCGAAAGAGTATCTAGACTTGGTGGAGAAGTCGAAGATCGTCCCTGGTACAGTGCTGAAATAGGTTGCTTGTAGTAGCTTGCTATATGCCGTGACCTTGCGCCGGTTGTCGTCACTGTCATCAATGTTGGACAGATCGAAGGCATTGATCTGCAGAATGCCGTAGTCCTGGACGAAGACAAGGGCGTTCGAAATTTTGTCTCTTCGGGAGTATCGTTCTAGTGTATGGCCAACAAGGTGGACATGAGCATCGTCCTTGAAGTATAGACAATCTTGGAATGGAATGATAGAGGTTCCCGCGTCGGAGAAGAGTTGCGCTTCTGGGCTCGCTTCGGGCTTCGCGAGAGATGCGACCACGATTGCGCTCGGAAACAGTATCAACGCTGTGTGGCCAGGGTCTGGTAATAGAAGAGTTCCTGTCGGTTCTTTGGGTAGCTCTGCTTGGTGAAAACTTTGAAGGGGTATGGCGCGGCTGACCGTTCCTGCAGTTTCTGATATCTCGAGTTCTAGCAGGAAGTAGTCCAGCATGTTGCGTCCAGAGAGCGCCACAAGTGCCAAAAGGCTAGTGCTGCCTTGGCCCTTCTGTTGATCCATGATTGCAAAGTCCAGAAGATGCAAGTCCTGCTGCGCACGGGTTTCCGGTGCGGTTCCTTGCTGCATGGCGGACAGCACATCTGCGTGCACATCGATCTCTCGTTTGAAGTTTTGTTGGCCCGACCAGCTGAGATCCCATAGGTGGAACACGCCACTCTTCGTAGCAGTGATGACCTCCATTTGGCCTTTGGACTCGGAGGGACGTGCTTTGACTGAGGCGATAGTTTTCCGTATGGCACCACCAAGCAGACCCTTGAAACTGAAGAAGCTACCACCTGAGTTATTCGGTGCGCTCAGAATCATCGTATTGATGCTCGGCCGGCCTTGCGAATCCCTCAGGGTCAACTGTGCGAGTCTGCCGCTGCTGAAAACGAGAATGTACCCTGCGTGCTCAACATCCACCACATCGGTTATGTGTTCCCCAGAATATAGCTTGACAATTCCCTCGACGCCCGGGTGACGCTGCGGGAAGTGACTACGCGCCTCCGCGCTGTCCACGTTCTCCCAGAAGATAATCCTTCCGGTCGAGGGCGCAACAGCAACAACTCCGAAGTCGTTGGTGGGGCCATTGCGTACGATAGCGCCTAGTGGTAGCGGATCGGAGCCTTTGATCGTCGGTGGCAGAGGGAGAGCGACGACCTTCGAAGGACCGCCGGGGCTGCTATAGTCCCACACGAGAGCTTGATCCGAGGTCAGGGCGAGCGCGAGACCGGCGGAGGGTAGGGCTGATGCTTGGAATGGTGCTGAGTACTCATTAGCAGCGTCCCTTCTCAAACAGAACTGGCTAGTATCGTACTGGATCCGCCAGCGAGAGAGCCCGGAAAGCTGGGCAGTTTCTTGACGGTGTAGTTTCCATGTTTGGTCTACAGCAACTTATCAGCTTACGCGTGCGTTAATCCCAGGAAGGTATTCCCACCAAATACAGCGCAGTGTCGTCTTTCAACGCGCGCTTCGTTGTCCCTTTCTTCTCGCGCACCGGCATTTCCACCAGGACCAAGCTACTCTCCACGCTCCCATTCCCAGAATGTCCATTCATCAACGCGCTGCCATTTCCATTGGTCTGCGCATCAGCGATGGACGCGAACGTCTCATCGCCGAGCTTGCTGCGCTTCCGGCGAGGCTGCTGTTGCTGGGATCCGTCCGAGTTGCGCGGCCGTCGACGGGGATTCCGGAGTGAACTGCGGGCGCTCTGAACGGAGGCTTCGGGCGAGAACATCGTGGGTGATGAGGCGGCGAGATGCGCGATCGAGCGCGCGTGGAAAGGTGGACAACGGGGGTCCGCGCTGTATGTTTTCGTTGTCAACGCCAAAGCTTAGACAGGGATTAGGACAAAGAGGCTTGGCGACGGACTTAACAGGAGTCACAATTTCGTCCTACGCTGGGATACTGGATACGTCGTAAAACAAAATAGAGTACAAGCTAATAACGATTGTCTGCAAAGCTCATCCAGCTCAATAGGTAGGGCATATCTATGCATACGCAAGTATGCTGCGCTCAGGTGTTGTACGTAACACATGCGCCAGTGAAGCCTGCGCTTCTTGTGGTGAAAGCCTGCGAGACAGTCACAGCGCTAAGCCTGGAGTACAAACAATGTAAAGTCTATCCAGAGGGATCTCGGTGCCTATTGTCTCAAAGCACTGGTTGCCCAACTTTGAAAATTCCGGCGTAGTTTGTACCCATAAATTGAGCTAATGAGCATGATCAGACATACGAGGACGTCAGGTAAACATAGTGTGAGGCAACAAACATTGATTGAATATATCTTCCATTGGTTGAGTTTCGTTACGGGTAGATCGTTATCATGCTCATGACGTAGAGCCCGGAAAAGTTCCCAAATGAGAGACAGACGAAAGAAGACGCCGATTCCCACCTGTGGGTGCTGTTCCACCAGCAGCCACTGCCATGAGAGTACAGATGTCAAGGAAACCATATTACATGATGTTGTAACTGTCTAGTCTCATAGAGACCAAGGCAGTTTCACATCCACTAATCACGACGGGCAAGAAGAGACATCGTAGCTTCCAACGAGACAAACTTGCCAGTTCACTCGCCGTCATCGATATCCTTGCCATCGATGATGTGTAGTTATTCCACCTCCCACCTAGCCCCAGCCGACCTCTGTCGAGGCCAGGCCGGCGACTTACAACTTCTTGGTAGCGTCCTCCTCATCGACGCTCTTGGAGCTGGAGGTGGTGCTCTGCTTGTCTAGCTCGGCGCCCATGGGTCCATGGAGCTCCTCTTCAAAGACGGGCTCGGGATCGATTGTCTCGAACTTGGTCTTGAAGTCTTTGGCGACGTGAGTGCTCGAGTTGCTGCGACGGCGAGGGTTGGCTAGGTTGTAGCCAGTGTCTTCGACTTCGTCACCTTCGCGGCCCCTACATACCCAAAGCAGTCAGTGACACCATATATACTAAAGAGGGGCGGATTGACGTAAGGCGGGGTACGGAGCGATAGGGCCGAAATACGGCCATGGTGTTCCGGATGTTGAAGGCTGAGGTAGGAAGACGGGAGGGAAAGGAGCAACTCACCAATTGCCTTTGCCGCCGCCATTCTTCTTAGTCTTGTTCGGATCGGAGTCGGTGTGTCCAGCTTTGGCAAAGAAACGAGGAAGGTGCTCTTCGGCTGCAGCTGTGCCGTCGGCAAGGCCAGCGTGGTCGCGGTCGGTGTACTTGTGGGAGCGAGTCACTGCTCGAGGTTAGTACGGCAATCTTGAAATTGATGTAGACGCCAGCTATGACTCTGAACACTCTCGAGTCTGCCGATCGGTTCCAGGACC
>Ga0247803_1001369_pt1 | contig 12842 bp, 11 predicted proteins | sample UWRJL014104B1_FD_180928 | JGI IMG/M metagenome (GOLD analysis project Ga0247803, IMG submission 180928) | Plant litter microbial communities from Arlington Agricultural Research Station in Wisconsin, United States - UWRJ-L014-104B-1 | ecosystem: Environmental > Terrestrial > Plant litter >...
ACGTTTTAAATAAATGCTCGAAAAATTAGGCCAACTAGACCGCGAACTTTTTATCTGGCTAAACAGCCTGGGCTCAGAAACCTGGGACCCGCTTTGGCTCATAATCACAAATCAGGTAAGCTGGATTCCCGTTTTTGCAATCATACTTTACCTTACGTTTAAGCGCCTTGGCTGGCGGCACGCGCTATTGGTGGTAGGGGTACTAAGCCTGTTAATTTTAGTTACCGACCAGGCCACTAATCTTATTAAAAACTCGGTACACCGCCTGCGCCCCGGCAGCGACCCTATACTTGCCGATATTATCCGCGCCATACAAAAACGCAAGTCCTTCAGCTTTATATCAGGCCATGCTTCTAACTCTATGGCAGCAGCCTTTTTTGTATACAGGGTTATGCACCCCTACCTTAAGTACATAGGCTTCTTTTTCCTGTGGCCGCTTATATTTGCCTACAGCCGCATATACCTTGGGCTGCACTATCCCGGCGATATACTTTGCGGTTACCTTTTCGGCCTTTTAACCGGCTGGCTTATGGTTAAGCTATACGTGTTTTTGCGCGATAAATACTTCCCGCAGCACGAGCGTTTAGATAACCCTACTAACAGTGAGCCCGTCTCTAATGGGTAACAGCACCGTTTCTACACGCGGGTCTTCCTTTACCATTTTATTATAATCCAGCAGTACCTGTGTGCTTTTGTCGTTGCCTTTTACAGGCTCCAGCACTTTGCCGCTCCACAATACGTTGTCCGATAATATAATGCCGCCTTTGTTCACCAGGGGTACAATCACATTCCAGTAATTAGGGTAGTTTTGCTTATCAGCATCAATAAATACAAGGTCAAACTTTTTATCCAGGTTGGGAATAATATCCAGCGCGTTGCCCAAATGTTGAATTATCTGGCCGCCCCAGGGGCTTTTGTCAAAATACTTCCGCTGAAAATCATACAGCTCCTCGTTGTTATCAATCGTGTCGAGCGTGCCGCCTGCCTGAAGCCCTTCGGCAAGGCACAGCGTGGCATATCCGGTAAAGGTACCTAACTCTAATGCCGCCTTTGGGTTAACCAGCTTGCTCAGCAGGCTAAGCACCCTCCCCTGGAAGTGCCCGCTCAGCATACGCGGCTGCAAAATTTTCTGGTGGGTTTCGCGGTTAAGCGCTTCTAATAATGCGGGTTCGTTTTCGCTGTGGCTGGCGGCGTAATCTTCAAGTGCTTCGGATATAAAGTGCATAACGGGAATTTTGGGGCAAAGATAGGAAGATTTAGACCGGAGATGATAGATAATAGATGATAGACAGCGGCGCAATTGAGTGAAGCTGCCATCAACCGACAACCATCAACCGTCAACACAATATACAAATAAACAAAAAGCACTACCTTTGCAGCATGCAAACGGAGAAAAGAGACATAAGGGCGCTAACCAAAGAACAACTACGGGAGTTTTTTGAGGCAAATGGCGATAAGGCATTCCGTGGTAACCAGGTATACGAATGGCTGTGGCAAAAAAACGCCCACAAGTTTGACGATATGACCAATGTGGCAAAGGCAACCCGGCAGATGCTGGAGGATAACTTTGTAATAAACCACATACACGTAGACCAGATGCAGCGCAGTACCGACGGTACCGTGAAAAATGCCGTGCGCCTGCATGATGGCCTGGTGGTAGAAAGCGTACTGATACCTACCGAAACCCGCACCACCGCCTGTGTAAGCAGCCAGGTGGGGTGCAGCCTTGACTGTAACTTTTGTGCCACGGCGCGCCTTAAGCGCATGCGCAACCTTAACCCCGACGAAATTTACGACCAGGTGGCCGCCATAGATGCCGAGAGCCGCCTGTACCACAATCGCCCCCTAAGCAACATTGTATTTATGGGCATGGGCGAACCGCTCATGAACTATAATAACGTGCTAAAAGCTATCGAAAAAATAACTTCGACAGAAGGGTTAGGCATGAGCCCGAAGCGTATTACTGTTTCTACATCGGGGGTGCCTAAGATGATAAAAAAGCTGGCTGATGATGAAGTAAGGTTTAAGCTTGCCGTATCGCTGCACTCTGCCATAGATGAAATACGCAGCAGTATTATGCCGTTTAGCAAAAATTTCCCGCTTAGTGAACTGCGCGAATCATTAGAATACTGGTATGCCAAAACCAAGAGCCGCGTTACGTATGAGTATGTGGTGTGGAAAGGCATTAACGACCGTAAGGAAGATATAGATGCCCTGGTAAAATTTACACGTTACGTGCCCTGCAAGGTTAACCTTATAGAATATAACCCGATAGACGATGGCGCGTTTCAGCAGGCCGACCCCGAGGCTATTGACGCCTACATCCGCGCATTAGAAAACAGTGGGGTAGTGGCAAAAGTGCGCCGCAGCCGTGGTAAGGATATTGATGCCGCCTGCGGCCAGCTGGCTAATAAGGGTGAGGCAGCGGTGCAGTAGGCAGTGTTCAGTCGCAGTCGCGGCTTCCAGTTGCGGCTAAGTAGCTAATAGGCTCAGCAGCTAAGAAACTTTTTGTATATTTGGCATCGAATGAAAATCACGGAGCAAATAAAGCAGCCCATATCGGCCGAAATGGAACTTTTTGAAAAAAAGTTCCGCGAGTCGATGTCTTCAAAAGTGGCGCTGCTTAACCGAATTACCTATTATATAGTAAACCGCAAGGGCAAGCAAATGCGCCCCATGTTTGTGTTCCTTACCTCAAAAATGATAAGTGGGGGATTGGTAAACGAGCGCACCTACCGCGGGGCTTCGGTTATCGAACTGATACATACGGCTACCCTGGTGCACGACGATGTGGTAGACGACTCTAACCGCCGCCGGGGCTTTTTCTCCCTAAATGCCCTCTGGAAAAACAAGATTGCTGTACTGGTAGGCGATTACCTGCTGAGTAAAGGCCTTTTGCTGAGTATCGACCATGGCGATTTCGACCTGCTGCGCATCATATCGGTCGCGGTGCGCGAAATGAGCGAAGGCGAACTGTTACAGATAGAAAAGGCACGCCGCCTTGATATTACCGAGGATATTTATTTTGAAATTATCCGCCAGAAAACCGCTACCCTTATCGCGGCCTGCTGCTCACTGGGCGCGGCATCAGTAGACCCGGAAAGTGAGAATGTGGAAAAGATGCGCCGCTTTGGCGAACTCATAGGCATGGCGTTCCAGATAAAAGACGACCTTTTTGACTATACCGATGATGCCATAGGCAAACCCACGGGTATTGATATTAAGGAGCAAAAAATGACCCTGCCGCTTATTTATGCACTGAATAATTGTACTAAAGCAGAGAAAAAGTGGGTTATCAATTCGGTTAAAAACCACAATAAAGATAAAAAACGGGTTAAAGATGTAATCGCATTTGTAAAAGACAAAGGCGGCCTTAGCTACGCCGAGCAAAAAATGAGCCAGTACCGCGAAGAAGCGCTCATGCTCCTTTCAGGCTACCCGTCATCAGAATATAAAGACGCGCTCGCGCTGATGGTAAATTATGTTATTGAGCGGAAGATATAATAAGGTGTACTACCTGAGGATCTATTAAAGAGTAAGGCTGCCCAAAGGCAGCCTTACTCTTTAATAGATGTAACAATTTTACTTATTAGGGCGCACGATAAGCGCGTACGGAAATTTTTTACGAATTTCAGCAAGGTTGCGCTCCGCTTCAATTTTCGATTTATAGCTGCCTACTAAAACTTTATAGGTAGGGCTTTCATATATAATAGTGGCATCAACATTCTTATAATCGCGCCTAAAATCCTGTAACGATTTGCGCGCGCCGTTGTTGTCTCCATAAAATATCTGCACCTTATATTTGTCGTTAACGGTTATCGAAGCATTGATTTTGCGCTTGGCGGTAAGCAATTCGCTAAATTGTTCGTCCTGGCTTACCGTTACACTGCTTTGCGCGTTAGTTTTGTATGTAAATAAAATGCTAATAAAAAGTATGCAAAAGGCACATTTAAATCTTAAAAATCTCATAATGAACTGGGTTTTATACAAATGTACAACTATTATTTTTACTGGGATTGCAGGGGTTTATTTAGAATTGGTATAAATTATGGATTAAGGTTTATTTAAGGTTTGAGAATAATTCTTAAGTCGTATTTTTGTGGGAGTTTTTTAAAAAAGGCTTGTATTTTAACAGATATACCCCTTAAAAACCGTACCAAAATAGTCGTTAATCATTACTAATATGAAAAAAGTGGGTAACCATACTTCAATTTCAAGGATCTTAATGTTCTTTCTGGCGCTCTCGCTAACTTTTTCCATTTCTGCATTTGCTCAGGCAAGCGCTGCCCCGGCAGCCCCTGGTGCTATGGCTGCACCCGCAGCCGCCGATGCTGCGGCCCCGGCTGCTGCCGGCGCAGGCGATCCGGTAAAAGGGAAAGAATTGTTTAATGCCAACTGCGCCTCGTGCCACAAGCTCGACGAAAAGTCTACCGGCCCGGCCCTTAGGAGTGTGGCGGCCAAGCACGACACACAGTGGCTTTATGACTGGATACACAACAGTACCGCCATGATAAAATCGGGCGATGCTGCGGCTGTAAAGCTGTATAATGAGAATAATAAGGTAACGATGACATCGTTCCCCCAGCTAAGTACTGCTGATATTGATAATATCCTGGCGTATACTTCTGCGCCTAAGGAAGAGTCTGCGGCTGCTCCTGCACCTGTTGGTGGTGGCGGTTCAGGTGATAACGGCGGAGTTTCGTCTGTTATTGTATTAGGGGCGCTTATCCTTGTTTTAGGGGTGCTTATTGTTATGCTTGTCCTTGTAAACAGGACACTTACAAGGGTTGCTAAAAACAACGGCCTTGAAATAGAAAAAGAACCTTCAATATCCGTTTGGAAAGCATACGCTAAAAACCAGTTCCTTGTTTTGGTTACGGTTATACTGCTTATACTATCGGGTGGCTATATGCTGTATGGCTATCTAATGCAGATAGGTGTAGACCAGGGCTATGAGCCGGTACAGCCTATCCACTTCTCACATAAAATACACGCCGGAGACAACGGCATCGACTGTAAATACTGCCACTCATCCGCAAGGGTTAGTAAGCACTCGGGTATCCCTTCTTTAAATGTGTGTATGAACTGCCACAAAAACATCAGTGCTTTTGAAGGTGATAAAGATTCGATTTACGACCGTTCTAAAGAATTCTACACCGGCGAAATTAAAAAGCTTTACAGTGCGGTTGGCTGGGACAATACTACCAAAGCCTACACGGGTGTTCAAAAACCGGTTAAATGGGTAAGGATACACAACCTGCCAGACTTTGTTTACTTTAACCACTCACAGCACGTTTCGGTTGCAGGGGTAGAGTGCCAAACGTGCCACGGCCCGGTACAGACATTTGAGGTTATGAAACAGCATTCCCCGCTTACAATGGGCTGGTGTATTAACTGCCACCGCGAAACAAATGTTAAGGTAGAAGGCAACGGCTACTACGAGAAAATCCACGATGAACTTGCCAAAAAATATGGGGTTCAAAAACTTACGGCTGCCAATATGGGTGGTACTGAGTGTGGTAAATGTCACTATTAATCAATTTCTAAGAAGCTAATATCTATATACAACATGGCATCAAACAAAAAATACTGGCAAAGTGTTGAAGAGCTTAATGAAAACAGCTCTATTGTTGAGACGCTAAGAAACAACGAGTTTGTTGAAGAAATCCCTACAGAAGAATTCCTTGGCGACAAGGAGGCCCTGGCAAATTCATCTACAAGCCGTCGTGACTTTTTAAAATATGTGGGCTTTACCACCGCAGCCGCTTCCCTTGCAGCTTGCGAAGGCCCGGTAATTAAATCTATACCTTATGTGGTGCAGCCGGAAGAAATTATCCCGGGTGTTGCTGATTATTATGCCACTACCATGGCAGACGGTTTTGATTTTGCGAACATACTTATAAAAACCCGTGAAGGGCGTCCTATAAAAGTTGAGAAAAACAAACTTGCAGGTGCTAAGTTTTCCGCTAACGGAAGGGTTCATGCCTCTGTACTTTCTTTATATGATAACCTAAGGCTTAAACAGCCGGTTATAAGCGGCAAGCCGGCCTCATGGCAGGAGGTTGATGCTAAGGTAAAAGCAGGTTTGTCTCAGGCTGCGGCTTCAGGAGGCCAGGTTGTGGTGCTTACCGGTACTACAGCAAGCCCTTCTACTGAAAAAGTAATTGCTGAGTTTGGTGCTAAATATGCTAACTTTAAGCATGTTATATATGATGCCGTTTCTTCTTCAGAGGCGCTTGATGCTTACCAGGCCGTATATGGCGAAAGGGCGTTGGCGGATTATGACTTCGCCCAGGCAGATGTTATCCTTTCGGTTGGTGCCGATTTCCTTGGCGACTGGCAGGGCGGTGGTTTTGACGCAGCCTATGCTTCAAAACGCATCCCTAAAAACGGTAAAATGTCTAAGCACATCCAGATAGAGAGCAACATGACGCTATCGGGTGCCAATGCAGACAAACGTATTCCATTGACAGTAACAGAGCAAAAATATGTTCTTGTAAAAATATATAACGCGGTGGCAAATGCTTCGGTAAGCGCCCCTGCGGTTAACAAAGCCTACACTGCTGCTGTAGATAATGCCATCCAGCAGTTTAAAGCTGCGGGTTCTAAAGGTGTGGTAGTTACCGGCCTTGACGATGTAGATGCGCAACTGCTTGTACTTGGCATTAATGCTGCCATCAACTCGGCAGCGTTTAAACCCGGTGCGCCACGTTACACACGTAAAGGCGATGCTAAAGCGGTTAAACAGCTTGTGGCCGATATGACAGCCGGACAGGTAGACGTGCTTATCCTTAGCAATGTAAACCCTGTATATACGCTTCCTAACGGAAACGAATTTGCAGAGGCACTTAAAAAAGTAAAACTTTCTGTGGCATTCTCCCTTAAAGAGGATGAAACGGCTTCTAAAACAAACGTGGCCGCCGCTGCGCCCCATTACCTTGAGGCCTGGGGCGATGTTAGCGTGGCTAAAGGGTATTATGCCATAACACAGCCTACTATCCGCCCGTTGTTTAATACAAAACAATTTCAGGACGCGCTTCTTAGCTGGAGCGGTGCTGCGGTGTCCTACTACGATTATATTAAATCGGTAGCGCCTACATTTGTTGCCGGTAAAACGTGGAACCAGTTAGTGCACGATGGTGTTGCTTACACAGAAGTGGCTGGTGGTGCTGCTGCTGCCGGGGCTAACTGGGGCAGTGCTGCATCGGCACTTGCACAGGCCAAGCCTTCATCTGATTTTGAACTTGTATTGTATACCAAAACCGGTATGGGCGACGGCCAACAGGCCTATAACCCATGGCTTCAGGAATTCCCTGACCCTATTACCAGGACCTCTTGGGATAACTATATTACCATCTCTAAGGCAGATGCCGAAGCACTAAAAATAGAGAACTGGAACGTTGCAAACGGTGGCCTTAACGGTAGCCTTGTTGACATTGTAGTAGGCGATAAGAAACTGGAGAAAGTTCCGGTAATCATACAGCCGGGCCAGGCAAAAGGCACTATAGGCCTTGCATTAGGCTATGGCCGCGAAGCCGGGTTTAAAAAAGAAATGGTGGTAGGCGTTAACGCTTATACATTATATAATAACCTTAACGCCTTCCAAACTGCCAAACTTACTAAAGTAGGCGGGGAGCATGAGTTTGCCTGTGTACAGCTTCAGCGCACGCTGATGGGCAGGGGCGATATTGTTAAGGATACAACACTTGCAGAATTTAACAGTAAAGATGCCAGTGTCTGGAATGAAATGCCACAGGTATCTTACGACCATAAAGAGGTTCCCGCTGCTTCGGTAGACCTTTGGGAGTCTTTTGACAGGACTACAGGCCACCACTTTAACCTGGGTATCGACCTTAACGCCTGTACAGGCTGTGGCGCGTGTGTAATTGCATGCCACGCCGAAAACAACGTTCCGGTAGTAGGAAAATCAGAAATACGCAGGAGCCGCGATATGCACTGGCTGCGTATTGACCGTTATTATTCTGCCGAAGACACGTTTATTGATGATGTTGAGAAGAAAGAAAAGGCATCAGGCCTTATGGGTTCTATCGATACCTTTGATAACCTGGAGCACCCTGCGGATAATCCCCAGGTAGTATTCCAGCCGGTAATGTGCCAGCACTGTAACCACGCCCCGTGTGAGACTGTGTGCCCGGTTGCCGCTACATCGCATGGCCGCCAGGGACAAAACCACATGGCTTACAACCGTTGTGTGGGTACCCGTTACTGTGCTAACAACTGCCCGTATAAAGTGCGCCGTTTTAACTGGTTCCTTTACAACAAAAACAACGATTTTGATTATAATATGAACAACGACCTTGGCCGTATGGTGCTTAACCCTGATGTGGTGGTGCGCTCACGCGGTGTAATGGAAAAATGTTCGTTCTGTATACAAATGACCCAGGCTACAATACTAACCGCCAAGCGTGAAGGCAGGGTGGTTAATAAAGATGAGTTTAGCACGGCGTGTTCTGATGCGTGTGATAGCGGTGCCTTAGTATTTGGCGATGTTAACAACACCGAGGATGCTGTGGCAAGGGACATAGAAGACGAAAGGGCCTACCACCTGCTAAGCCAGATAGGTACTAAGCCAAATGTATTCTACAAAGTTAAAGTAAGGAATACATAGTAGTAAAAAGTTTATTAATAGAAACAAACATAAAAGGATTATGTCGTCTCATTACGAAGCACCCATTAGAAAACCTTTAATTATAGGTGACAAAAATTATCACGATGTAACAGTTGATGTTGCAAGGCCTGTGGAAGGCAGGGCCAATAAGCAGTGGTGGATAGCTTTTACCATAGCGCTGGCAGCCTTTCTTTGGGGTATAGCGTGTGTTTCCTATACTGTAGGTACAGGTATTGGTACATGGGGATCAAATAAAACAGTTGGCTGGGCCTGGGATATTACCAACTTCGTTTGGTGGGTAGGTATCGGCCACGCCGGTACGCTAATCTCGGCAGTACTGCTTTTGTTCCGTCAAAAATGGAGAATGGCCATTAACCGTTCTGCGGAGGCGATGACCATCTTCTCGGTAATACAGGCGGCAATGTTCCCTGTATTCCACATGGGCCGCCCGTGGCTTGCTTACTGGGTAATGCCTATACCTAACCAGTTTGGTTCACTTTGGGTTAACTTTAACTCACCGCTGCTTTGGGACGTATTTGCGATATCAACCTACCTTTCGGTTTCACTTGTTTTCTGGTGGACAGGCTTGCTTCCTGACTTTGCAATGCTTCGCGACAGGGCCATAACGCCTTTTACAAAAAGAGTTTACTCTATATTAAGTTTTGGCTGGACAGGGCGTGCTAAAGACTGGCAGCGTTTTGAAGAGGTTTCGCTTGTACTTGCGGGCCTTGCCACACCACTGGTACTTTCGGTACACACCATTGTATCATTTGACTTTGCTACTTCGGTAATACCGGGCTGGCATACCACCATCCTTCCGCCCTACTTTGTTGCGGGAGCCATCTTCTCAGGATTTGCAATGGTAAATACCCTGCTTATCATCATGAGGAAGGTATCAAACCTTGAAGCATATATTACCGTGCAACACATAGAGCTGATGAACATCATCATCATGATTACAGGTTCTATTGTGGGTTGTGCCTATATTACAGAGCTGTTTATTGCGTGGTACTCGGGCGTTGAATACGAGCAGTATGCCTTCCTTAACAGGGCGACTGGGCCTTACTGGTGGGCTTATGTGCTGATGATGACCTGTAACGTGGTTTCTCCGCAGGTAATGTGGTCTAAAAAAATACGTACCAGCATCGCGGCATCGTTCATCATCTCCATTGTAGTAAACATAGGTATGTGGTTCGAGCGTTTCGTTATCATCGTTACCTCGCTTCACAGGGATTACCTGCCATCTTCATGGACCATGTTCCAGCCTACATTTGTAGATGCCGGTTTCTTCATTGGAACCATAGGTTTCTTCTTCGTACTGTTCCTGCTTTATTCAAGGAGTTTCCCTGTAATTGCACAGGCCGAGGTAAAATCTATCATGAAAACATCCAGCGAAAAATATAAAAAGCTGCATGAAGACCACGACAATCATTCACATTCAGAACATAATCATCACTAAGAATCATGAGCAATAAAGTTTTACATGTATTGTACAATGACGATGATATCCTAATGGATGCGGTAAGGAAAACCCGCGCTGCGCATCATCACATTGAAGAAGTTTTTACGCCATTCCCGGTACACGGCCTTGATAAGGCTCTGGGACTCGCCCCTACAAGGCTTGCTATATGCGCGTTCCTTTATGGCTTAGTGGGATTATCTGTAGCTACAGCAATGATGTACTATATTATGATTGTAGACTGGCCGCAGGATATAGGCGGTAAGCCCAGCTTTACCTACTATCAGAACATGCCGGCCTTTGTACCGGTTATGTTTGAACTTACTGTGTTTTTTGGCGCCCACCTTATGGTTATAACCTTTTATATGAGGAGTAAATTATGGCCCTTTAAAGATGCCGAAAACCCGGACGTAAGGACTACAGACGACCACTTTTTAATGGAAGTGCCTGTACATGGTGATGAAAACGAACTGGTTACTTTCTTTCAGGGCACCGGAGCTGTTGAAGTTAAAGTAATCGAAAAGCATTATTAGAAGTATGAAAGCATTATATAAAATAGCATTTGCCGTAACCGCCTCTTTGGCGCTTGCATCATGCCATGACACCGCTGCACCTAATTACCAGTACATGCCTAATATGTATGAATCGGTAGGCTACGAAGCCTATTCTGAAGCGCCTGTTTTTAAAGGTGGCAAAGAAGGGCAGCTGCCGGCCCAGGGTTCTATACCAAGGGGTTTTGTACCTTATGAACTGCCTAATACCGAGGAAGGTTATACAGCTTCTAAAGCCCTGGTGTCACCACTTGCGGCAGGGGAGTATGATGAGGCAGAAGCAGAGCAGCTGTATACAATATACTGTGCGATATGCCATGGCGATAAGGGCGATGGCAAAGGAAACCTTGCAGTAAGGGAAAAATTTGCCGGTGTGCCTGATTATAAAACCAGGGATATTACAGAGGGCAGCGTTTTCCATGTGGAAGCGTACGGCCGCAACATGATGGGATCTTATGCTAACCAGCTGAACCAAAAGGAACGCTGGCAAGTGGCCCGATATGTTATGAAACTTAGGAGTGAATAATTATTGTAGAACACTGAAAGCATAAAATATGTATACATTTTCTAGTAAATTAAAAACGTTGGCCTTTGTACTGATGGTGTTGGGAGCACTGGGTATAGGGTACGGTTTTTTTACTGCACCGAAAACAGTTGAAGAAGCTGAACAAATTATAGCAGCCCAGCACGGGCACGGTGGCCACGGTGATGCAGCGCATCATGAGGAGGCAGCCGCGCCACACCATGAAGGTGCCGAAGCGCACCATGAAGGTGCTGCTGCGGAACACCACGAAGGTGCTGAGGCGCACGAAGGCCATGAGGCTGAAGCCGGTGCCCCTCCTGCAGGTGATGCCGAAGTGCATAACGACTTTGCTTCTACCCCTAACGAAGAGGCCGCTACTGCACCTGCAGACGCGGAAAAAGCTACTGATACTTCAGCTGCGGACGAAGTTGCTGCCGATGAAGCTTCTCCAACCGGGGATGCCGCTGTTGCAGGGCAGGGAGAAGCACACTCTGAAATTGCTGTAGCCCACGAAGGCCATGGCGCACACGCTGATGCTTCGCATGACGAGCACAAGGAGCATGCGGAACATGTATTAAAACAACTGAAAAACAAGCCGTGGGCTGCCGTATATGTAGCCGCGTTATTTTTTATGCTGATATCGTTAGGCGCCCTTGCGTTTTATGCGATACAAAATGCCGCACAGGCAGGCTGGTCTCCGGTACTGTTCCGTGTGATGGAAGGTATATCATCTTACCTAATACCTGGTGCTATAATAGTATTTATACTTTTAGCATTAGGGGTATTCCACTGGCACGGCCTTTTTATTTGGATGGATGAAGATGTTGTAGCTGCAGACCACCTTATCAAAGCAAAATCTGGTTACCTTAACGGGCCTTTCTTCCTTATCAGGGCTGCCATATTTATGGGCGGATGGATATGGTACCGTCAGTACTCACGCAAACAATCGCTTGCACAGGATGAAGCTACCGATAATGTTTCTTATAAAAGGAGCTTTAAAGGCGCGGCGACCTTCCTTGTATTCTTTATAATATCTGAATCAATCATGTCTTGGGACTGGATTATGTCGGTAGACCCGCACTGGTACAGCACCCTGTTTGGCTGGTATGTGTTTGCAAGTTTCTTTGTAAGCGGCATCACTACCATTGCCATGATAACGCTTTACCTTAAATCTAAAGGCTATCTTGAGTATGTTAACACAAGCCACATACATGACCTTGCCAAGTTTATGTTTGGTATCAGCGTATTCTGGACGTACCTTTGGTTCTCGCAGTTCATGCTTATATGGTATGCCGATATACCTGAGGAGATTGTTTACTTTAAAATGAGGATAGAAAATTATAACCTTCCGTTCTTTGGTATGGTTGCCATGAACTTTATATTGCCTATACTTATATTGCTTAATACTGACTTTAAACGCCTTACATGGATTGTTGTGATGGCCGGAATTATTATCCTTTGTGGCCATTATGTAGACTTTTTCAACATGATTATGCCTGCAACAGTAGGAGACCAGTGGTTTATAGGTGTTACCGAAATTAGCGCTGTATTGTTCTTCCTTGGCCTGTTTATACTTGTGGTGTTTACCACACTTACAAAAGCGCCATTGTTAGCTAAGCGCAACCCGCTTATCGAAGAAAGTAAGCATTTCCAATATTAATATTTAAAGAAGATAAACAG